>OLGE01000907.1_pt1 | contig 32661 bp, 24 predicted proteins | sample 1605151 | NCBI WGS metagenome assembly OLGE01 (sample SAMEA3888912, study PRJEB22519) | human gut metagenome | biome: human gut; feature: human-associated habitat; material: faeces | place: Denmark | collected 2010
TACTCCGAAGGCAAAGAACATCGACAACAAGAAGAAGATTTTTTTCATATAAATGCGATTTCCTTTAATTATTATGTTTCAATCCGCAAATTTACACAATTAACGTTGATATAACAAAATAATCGGACATTTATTTTACTGAAAGAATGTTATTTACCCAACTTTCGCAAGTACAAGTAGAGAATGCGGAAGTCCTATCATATCACCTTATGCACTGGTTCTTGCAGAAGTCGTCGAACTCGCTGCGGTAGCCATTGAACACGTTTATGTCCACTTTGGGGCGTATTCCGCTCACGCGCCCGTCGGGACAGAGTTGCCAGAACACGAGGTGCACATCGGGTTTGTACTCGCCGTAGCGTGCTATCCACACGTTGTAGTCGCGCTTCAGGTCGGGGGCGAGAGGCAGATAACGGTTCACGAAGGTCTGGCTGACATATAGCACGGGCTTCACTCCCACCCTGCCTTCCACCACACGGAGCCACGCACGCACTGCCGCGAACATGGCTTCGGGTCCGCCCATCTTCTTTATCTGTGCCGCCGAAGGTTCCACATCGAGCACCGGCGGGAAGTCGCCTTTTCTGAAAACGGCGTTGCGCAGGAAGAAGTGTGCCTGCGCCGTGCCGCTCGTGCGTGTGGAGAAGAAGTGATAGGCACCGCACGGTATGCCTCGCCGCCGTGCCGCCGCATAGTCGGAGCGGTAGTAGCGGTTGCGCAGCGTGGTGCCTTCCGTCGCCTTGATGTAGCAGAACGACACGGGGTAGTCCACCCGTCCTGCCACGTTTTTCTTGCTTATCGTGCCCAAGTGCGATATGCGCAGACGGTCCCAGTGTATGGGATAATGCTTGCGTCCTACATCGTGCTGGAAGCGTGAGATGTCGATTCCGTAAATGCGTGAGGGTGTGTATTGCAGCCGTTCGCCCTTGTAGCGGCCGGCTTTCCACTCGCCCACCTGCGCATGACGCCTGCCGCCGAGTGCGAACCCGAAGCCGTTGCGCATTCCGTCGCGCCACTCGCCTATGTAGAGGTCGTGCCGCCGCCCCGTGAACGTGCCGTGCCCCGAAGCGAAACCGTCGCGGTTGAGTTCGCCGTTGTAGGTTCCGAGCGAGTCGGCCACCACGCCGCGCACCAGTGTGTCGGCACGCCAGAAGCCCACAATGCGTCTTCCCAGCGAGTCGCGGCTCACGCCATGCCCTGAGCGCATGCCCTTGTGCCACTGTCCTTCGTATATCATGCTGTCGCCGACGGCGAGCTGTCCGTAGCCTTCATATTTCCCGTTGAGCACTCCGCCACGATACACCGCCGTGCCTTTCGCCACTGTCTGCGTGCCGTCGTGCTCCACGTTGCCACACGCGGTGAGTGCCAAGACAGCCACCGCCCACATTATTATATAATACAACCGCCGTTTCATCGCCGTGCCTCCTTTCCGAACAGACGCCGCAAGTCGGCACGCGGCACCATGCCGTCACCGCTCTTCAGTCCTATGAACAGTCCACGGGCGGTGAACACCGCACTGCCGTCGGGGGCGAGGATGTCGGGTATGTCATGGATGCCGTCAGCCGACCTCCGTCCTGCCACGATGCTCACGCCCACGGTGTCGCATTCGAGTCCTCTCACACCGAGTCCGCCGAACCCTGCCATGCATATCTCGCCCTTGCCGCCGCAGTTCCACGGCAACGGCATGACGGCATGCGCTCCGGAAGGCGTCGTTCCGTCGGCGGTCTGCAAAAGCAGGGTGCGCCGTGCGGCGTCGGAGGCAAGCAGCGTGCATGGCGTGCGGCGTATATGACTGGCGGTGTCGCGGTAGATGGCGGTGAAGCTGCGGCGGTGCGCCGTCGTGAAGCGTGCCTTCGCGCCCACGCTGTCGAGTATTTCACGCATCCTGCGGCAGTCTGTGTAGTCCTGCTCCACTCTCCTTGCGAGTGCAGCCACCTGCTGGTAGCCCTCATCCTGCACTCCGTGCACACGCAGATAGTAGGCGAGTTCGGCCGACTGGCCTTTCAGCGTGGCGAGTTTCTGCTCCACCGCCTTCCGGCAGAGTGCACCGACATCGGCTTTCGCACGCAGGGCGGGGGTTCCGCCGTGTGCCTCCAGCGTGGCTATGCGTCCGTGGCACGACGGTATCACGGGCCATTCACCCACCCAACAGCCGGCACTCCAATGGCGGTGCGTGGCTGTGTCGCGATGCAGCGTCAGGCGCACGAGTGCCGTGTCGGCATCGGCGGAAAGGAAATATAGCGTCGGGATGCCGTTTATCGACACCTCGTTCCACTCCTCACACTCCACCACAACGGCGCAGCGCCGCATGCCCCTTGCGCTTTCAGGCAGCAGCAACGACACCGCAACGGCGGCGACGACGGCGAGCAACGCCCCGGCTGTCAGCAGAAGAACGGTTTTCTTATGTTTTTTTCCTGGCATAATATCAAGCAATTTTTTATTCCGTGCGAAATTACAAATAATATTCTTAACACTTGCATGAGGAGTGATTTAAAAAGAGGGAGAAGTTAAAGAAGTTAAACCCAAAGGAGGTGTATCAAAACGGGAGTTAGCCGAAGTTATCGGAAGTTAATCCGCCTGCGGCGGATGGAAGGTAACGGACATTACCATTAGCTTTCAATGGGTTCTGCTATTGTCCGTTATCTTCCTTTAACTTCCGGTGAAGCCTAACTTCCGATAACTTCAGGTTTCAGGCGTCTTACAGGTGGCTTGACTATGTTTCATGACAAAAACTGCAAGAAGTTGCCTATGTTTTAGGATGATTTTATACGTTTTTTGCCTATGTTTTAGGACAAAAAGCACTAAAAGTTGCCTATGTTTTAGGACATTTTCGCATGTTTTGCCCATATTCCAGACAAAAACAGTACCTTTGCATAAGATAGGCAACATGTTTGCGAACCCGAAGCAACATTGATTTTCAGCACATTACAAGCACGCTGAAAACAAGGCTTGTTTGGAGTGAAAAGAAGGCTTCTTCGGAGTGCAAGGAAGCCTTGTTTGAAGGGCAAAGAAGCCTTGCTTGCAAAGCGGACGATTAGTGCATGCCACACACGCCGCTCACCGACGGGGAAAAACCTCGGCGGCCGCAGACGAAAACCGACTTTTGCAAGCGGAACAGCACTTCAACTTCCGGGCTTCCGAAAGTACAGTAAAAACAAAGAAACAAAAAACCACATAAAAGGAATGAATATAGAAGATACCCTCAGAAAGCTCCGCATTGACGAGCTGAACGCCATGCAGCAGGACACGATGCACGCCGTGCTGCACACCGACCGCGACATAGTGGTGCTCGCACCGACGGGCAGCGGCAAGACACTCGCCTACCTCCTGCCCATAGCAAGCCGCATGGACGCGCAGAACGACGAGGTGCAGGTGGTGGTGATAGTGCCGAGCCGCGAACTCGCCCTGCAGTCGCACGAAGTGTTCCAGAGCATGGGCAGCGGCATGCGCTCGGCATGCCTCTACGGCGGCCGCCCCACCATGGACGAGCACCGCGCCATCATGCGCACCCGTCCGCAGATAGTGTTCGCCACGCCGGGACGCCTCAACGACCATATAGACAAGCTCAACTTCACGACGGACAGTGTGCGGTGGCTCGTCATCGACGAGTTCGACAAGTGTCTGCGCATGGGTTTCCGTGCCGAGATGCAGAAAGCTGTGGAGAGTCTGCCCACCGTGGAACGCCGCATACTCCTCTCCGCCACCGACACCGAGGAAATGCCGCGCTTCGTGCGCATGGGCAGAACGGAGCGCGTGGACTACCTCGACACCGACGAACAGACCCCCGACCGCATAAGCCTCTACACCGTGCACAGCCCCGAAAAGGACAAGCTGCTGACGCTGCTGCGGCTGCTCCGCAGTCTGGGCGACGAGAAGACGATAGTGTTCCTCAACTACCGCGACGGCGTGGAACGCACCGCCGCCTTCCTGCGCAGCGAGGGTTGCGTGGTGAGCATGCTGCACGGCGCCCTCGACCAGCGTGAACGCGAGGAGGCTGTCTATCGGTTCGCCAACGCCTCGACCAACATCCTCGTGGGTACCGACCTCGCCTCGCGCGGCCTCGACATTCCCGATGTGAACAACATCATACACTACAATCTGCCAGTGGGCGAGGATGAGTACATCCACCGCGTAGGACGCACGGGACGATGGGACGCCACTGGACGCGCATTCATGATAATAGGTCCCGAAGAGACGATGCCCGAATATGTGAAAGAACAGACTGAAGAGTTCGTACCCGACCCTGACGCCGCCCCCGTACCAGCCCCGCGCATGGCGACACTCTACATTGGCAAGGGAAAGAAGGACAAGCTGTCGAAGGGCGACATCCTCGGTTTCCTCTGCAAGACCTGCGGCATCGACGGCAAGGACATCGGCAAGATAGACGTGTACGAACGCTATTCCTACGCCGCCGTCAGCCGCCCCCTGCTCCGCAACGTGATAAAGAAAGCACAGACAGCGAAGATAAAGGGAGTGAAGACAAAGGTGGAGGAAATAGGAGGTAGGAATTAGGAGTTACGAGTTAGGAGTTAGGAATTACGAATTGTGTTAGGAGGTCGAGCGTCCCGCTCGACAACACCACCATAAATTCCTAACTCGTAAATCCTAAATCCGCCCCCGTTTGGGATTTTTAATAATAATAATTTTGCCCGTTTCACATTAAAGTATGAATTTGTAAATTCAAACAAATCATAGCGAAAGGAGTACGGCAATGAACAAGAACACCATGACAATCAGTATAGACATTCCAAACGACATTGCCATAGATATTGACAAACTATCGAAAATGGCTACGGAATATGTACAACATCATATCTATATGCTGCAAGAAACAAAAAAGAAGCAAAGCCATGACACACGAGCTAAAAAAGCAGACGCATTCCGCAGCTTGCGAGGTTGCATATTCTCAAACATGGATTACAAGAGCATGATAGAAGAAGCTTTGACAGAAAAGTACAAGATATGAAAATATTCTTTATGCGATTTTCTTGATAACAGACAATATCAGCGATTTCAAAAATGCAGATATGACAAAGATAAGGATTGTAAGTCCAAAAGATTTTATAACGCCAACTGACCAATAGATAAATGCCAACTGAGGAAACGAAATACGGCCAACTGAGGAAACGAAATTCAGTCAACTGAGGAAATAAAACATCTATCATACTGCTTTTCAGTCTATTACAAAAGAAAAATCACATTTTTCAAAGGAGTTTTTGTCCGAATCATCACATTTTCCTAAGGAGTTTTTCGTGATTTATCACATTTTTCAAAGGAGTTTTACAGAAACCATCACATTTTCCTAAGGAGTTTTAGGAAATCAGAGAGAGTTTGGACAAGGTCGGCAGAGTGGCTCACGCTGTGCTCGTTTGACGTCGGACGGTGTGGCAAAACGGGAGTTAACAGAAGTTATCGGGAGTGAATCCGCCTGCGGCGGATGGAAGGTAACGGACATTACCATTATTTTTCAATGGGTTCTGCTATTGTCCGTTATCTTCCTTTAACTTCCGACGAATCCTGACTTCCGATAACTTCTGCTAACTCCCGTTTCAACCTTATCCTATGCAAAAAGCTCAGCCGAGGTTGAGTAAGTTGTCGTTTCTTATTTCACCACTTTCTTTCCATCAACGATATAGATGCCCTTTCCGAGTGGTGCAAGGCTGTTGCCGAGATAGCGTCCGTCGATTGAGTAAATGCCTTCGTGCTTCACGACGCCATCCACTGTGACATGACCGATACCGGTGTTGGTGACGTTGCTTATGATATTCTCTTTGTTGCCGCCCATGAACGCGAACGAGACATTGCCGTCGTCTTTGTTGCGGATAGAGGTGATGGGCTTGCCCATGAACTTTCTTCCGTCGGTATTGTTGTTGTAGAGTTCTGCTGCCGGTTCGCTGTCGTCGGTGAGTTTGTCGTTCAAGAAGCGGTCACCCACTTCGTAAGGATACGGGTCGTTCGCAAGGTTTGATACGTATTTCTTAGAATCCTCATTGTCAGCGTGGAAGATTGTGCAACGCTGGTGGTCGGCATAATAGTTCACGATGTTGCGTGCCCATACTTCCTTGTCATAGTCCACATGAGTGATGAGAAGACCGGTACCGTAGAGAGCTGCGTCCCATCCCTCCTTCTGGCGGTTCTCAAGAAGATAGTACTCGTCCTGATGGGCGTCGTTGTAGATGATGAACGGACGGCCGTACTGTGACGACGAAACCATTGCCTTAACTGTCGCTGCCTTGTCGAGCACGATTGGTTCTACCCATCCTGCGTAGATACGCTCCCAGGCGGAGTAGTTGGCAGGAATCATACCGTTGCCGTTGTGTCCGCCGGTTGACATCAGGTCCCATGTACCCATTGCGTAGCCGCCCTGGTTGCTGATGTCGTACATGTCGGGGAATCCGAGGCAGTGTGAGAACTCGTGGCAGATGGTGCCTATACCTGCCGGCTGGTATTCGTTTATGAACTGTCCGTTCTTCATTACCGGCTGGTTCTCGTTACTGCAAGCGTATGTATCTACGACGATGCCGCACTCTGTTGTCACCGGAGTTCTGTTAATTTCCCGACATGCGCTCATCTGAAACTGGTGCGGCCAGATAGTGTTGGCGTCGCCACCCGTAGACTGTCCGAGTCCGGCATAAAGCACGAACACCTGGTCGCACTCGCCGTCGCCGTCCCAGTCGTAGCTTTCCCAGTCGGCACCTGCCTTGTCGGCAGCCTCAACAGCTTCCTTGATCATATTTCCTACACGAATGTCGCGTCTGGAAGTATCGTCCTTGCCGTACCATGCATAGCCGTGTGAAAGCTCTATCGGGCCGATAACATCGAAGTTGAGTTCGAATATACCGTTGCTCTGTGCGTAGAAGTAGTCGCGTACACTGCCCACATAGCCTTCGTCAGAAGTGAATCCGGGTGTGTTCGCTACATTGACATAATACTGGTTGTCGTGCTTTTCATCAAACTTGGAGTCGGTGAAGTTTGCAAGGATGATGATACCCTTTTTCTTTCCCGTATAAGTGATGTGGTCGTCTCCGAGAGTACGCTTCTTGGGCGTACGCGCACTCGCCATGCGTTTTGCACGCGCGGCGTCCACGATAGCACGGCGTTCTGCGCTCTGTGCTCTCATTGCGTTAATGTCTGCTGCCACGAAGGTCTTTTCATTAGATTCGCTCTGCACGAACTTACGGCCATCGGCAGTTTCCCACCATGCCATGTATTCGTCGCCTTTAAGCTCTGCTGCCACGGCAGTGCCGTCAGCCAGTGTCAATACTTTCTTTATGCCTGGACGCACGGGCACAGCCTGTGTGCTTACTCCGAAGGCAAAGAACATCGACAACAAGAAGAAGATTTTTTTCATATAAATGTGATTTCCTTTAAATATTATTTTTCAATCCGCAAATTTACACAATTAACGTTGATATAATAAAATAATCGGATATTTATTTTACTGAAATAATGTCATTTACTCAACTTACGCAAGTAGAGAATGCAAAGGAATTAAAGAAGTTATGGAATCTAAAGCCTCCCCCGCTGCGCCAAGACTCAAAATTACGGAAAACGCTTGCATCTTTTTGCGCATTTAGCTAACTTTGCACTCGCAAACCACATTATTTAAATAAGTTCCGCATTTCCATGCCAGACTTTTGGCAAACGGAGACACAGCCCTGCCTGCACACAAACCCGTGAAACGGCGGAAAGGCGGAATGCTTGCGAAACTTGAAACGGACGATTTATATATGGAATACGCATTTGAAACGGAAATGGAAGTGCGCGACTACGAGTGCGACATCCAAGGCATAGTGAACAACGCCAACTATCTGCACTACATAGAGCACACACGGCATCTGTACCTGACACAGCTCGGCGTGAGCTTCGCCAAACTGCACGAGCAGGGCATCGACGCCGTGGTGGCACGCATGAACCTGCAATACAAGGCACCGCTGCGGTGCGACGACCACTTCATCTCCAAACTCGCCGTAAAGAAAGAGGGGCTGCGCTATGTCTTCTATCAGGACATATTCAGAAAGGACGACGGACGGCTCAGTTTCCGAAGCACCGTGGAACTGGTGTGCCTCATCAACGGTCGGCTGGGCAACAGCGACGACTACGACAGAGCTTTCGGATTCTAAACAGAAAGAACGGTGTTCAAACGACCGACGCAGGCGGGAACGCCCGACATCCAACACTCTCCAAATGGCAACACAACAGGAAACATTATACGCCACAGCCCTGCATCACGCAGGACGCTTCTGCCCTACTCCCATGACGGGGCTGTACCGTCGTCTCGGCTCCGCCACCGCCGTGATGGAGCGCCGCCGCGACATAGAGGGGATGTTCCCCAATGCACCCAAAGCACTCATCGATGCCCTGAACGACATAGACGACAGCATGGCATACGCCGAGGAGGAGATGGAGTTCGACATGAAGCACTCCATAAAGCCGCTCCTGCTCAATGACGACGACTATCCGCAACGCCTCCGTGCGTGCGACGACGCCCCCATGATGCTGTTCAGCCGCGGCACGGCAGACCTGAACGCAGCGCATGTAGTGAGCATCGTCGGCACAAGGCGCGCAACGGTCTATTCGCGCGACGTGCTGAAAAGGTTCGTCGCCGACCTGCGGCAACTGTGTCCCGACACCATCATCGTGAGCGGACTGGCATACGGCGTGGATGTGACGGCACACCGCGAGGCTCTCGACAACGGACTCGATACGGTGGGAGTGCTTGCACACGGACTCGACACCATATATCCCGCCGCACACCGCGACATAGCAACGCAGATGATAAGGCACGGCGCACTGCTCACCGAATACATGACACACACCAAAGCCGACAAGCGCAACTTCGTGAGACGAAACCGCATCGTGGCAGGAATGTGCGACGCATGCATACTCGTGGAGAGCGCGGCAAAGGGCGGCGGACTCATAACAATGGAGATGGCGGGCAACTACAACCGTGAACTGTTCGCCGTGCCGGGCAGCATACTCACAGGCGCAAGCGACGGATGCAACGACCTGCTGCGCAACAACCTCGCATCGATGCTCACCAGTGCCGAGGACTTCATCGACACAATGGGATGGAACGAAAACCACAGACTCTTCGAAGCACGCAACGCCGGAATAGAAAGGCAAATATTCCCGGAACTATCCGACGACGAACGACGCATCGCCGACGAACTGAAAGCCAACGGCGACGAACAGCTCAACATCATAGCCGCACGACTCGCAATGCCCGTACATGTAGTGTCGGCGACGCTGTTCACAATGGAGATGAAAGGCGTGGTGAGGATGATGGCAGGAAACATTTACCATCTGATATTATAAACCACGACATCACGCATATCCCATCAACTCCCGCCGGATTCAGCTTCGGCACCGTTTGACGGAACTTCTATAAAAGGACATGATGCCGGCAACCGACAAGCCGGCAACCCAAGGACACGATACATGAACATAGCAGACATACAACTGGGCGACCGCCCGCTATTTCTCGCCCCGATGGAGGATGTCACCGACATCGGATTCAGACACCTCTGCAAACGCTTCGGGGCATCAATGGTATATACCGAGTTCGTGAGTGCGGAAGCACTGGTGCGCTCGGTAAGGCAGACCGTGAGCAAACTCAACATCAGCGACGAGGAACGGCCCGTGGGAATACAAATCTACGGACGCGATGTGGAGTCGATGGTGGAAGCGGCACGCATTGTGGAACAGGCACGGCCTGATGTGATAGACATAAACTTCGGATGCCCCGTAAAGAAGGTTGCGGGCAAAGGCGCCGGAGCGGGAATGTTGCAGAACATACCGCTGCTGCTCGAAATAACACGCGAAGTGGTGAAGGCGGTGAAGACACCCGTAACCGTAAAGACACGGTTGGGATGGAACAGCGAAAACATTGTCATCACCGACCTCGCCGAAGCACTGCAGGACTGCGGCATAAAGGCCCTCACCATACACGGAAGGACAAGAGCACAGATGTACACGGGCGACGCCGACTGGACCCTGATAGGAAAGGTGAAGGAGAACCCACGCATACACATACCCATCATAGGCAACGGCGACATCTGCACGCCGGAGCAGGCACGCGACGCTTTCGACAAGTACGGCGTGGATGCGGTGATGGTGGGACGCGCCACTTTCGGACGGCCGTGGATATTCAAGGAGATGCGCGACTTCCTCGACGGACGGCCCGCCGACGAGTCGCTCACATTCGACCGCAAGCTCGACATACTCCTTGAACAGCTGCGCATAAACGTGGAACGCATCGACGAATACCGCGGAATACTCCATACACGGAGACACATAGCAGCGAGTCCGATATTCAAAGGCATACCCGACTTCCGCCAGACACGCATCGCCATGCTCCGCGCCACAACCGTAGAGGAACTGACGGGAATAATGGAGGAAGTGAGACAGCGGTTCGGCGGCAACGCGACAGAACCCTAAACAAAAGAAGAAGCGACTGTGAGACGACTTTTATTCATATTGATACTACTGACGGGTGCCGCACTGGATGCCGCCGCGCAGCAATGGGACTGCTCATGGATAGCCCATCCGGCTGCAAGCGACACGACCCAGGTGTGGTTCCGCCGCACATACAGCAGCGACGGACGGCCGCACGAGGCGTTCATCGACATAGCCTCAACGGGCTATTTCACGCTTTATGTGAACGGCCGGAACGTATCAACAGCCGCACTCACACCGCTGCGACGACACAACGACACGACACCGCGCGGCATGACTTTCCGCGTGACACGCTTCATGAGAAGCGGAGAGAACACGATAGCCGTGTGGTATTCGCCGGCAGTTGCGCACAAGGACATGCGGCAAGTGTCCCTGTGCTACTACGGCAGCGACGGCGACGGCAAACCTTTCGCCCACCGCTCCGACGCTTCGTGGCTCTGCCATGAGGCCGACATGAGTCTCACCGCAAGCGGCGGAGAGACGAAAGATGCCACATTCTACAACGGCAGATGGAACACCGCCGAGTTCGACCTTGCGTGCTGGTTGCCGGCAAAGGAGACGGAAGGAAACAGCAACGAAAGCGTAACGGCAGACCGATGGCAGCAGAATGCCACACGGACGGCGAGGATAATGCAACCCAGATTCTTCGACCTGACGGACAACGGCGTGCTCTACGACTTCACGCCGGGGTTCTACGGATTCACACGCGTGACCCTGCGCGACTGCAAACGCGGACAGCGCATCAGCATAAACGGACTGCAATACACCTGCAACGGAGAGATGGACGAACAGGCTTTCGGACGATTCGCCCCCGGATTCTGCCGCAAAGTGCTGATAAACGGCGACCGGAACTTCAAGAAAGAACAGATACAAAACGTGGAAGCGATAGCCATAGAGCCATAACAAGGAGCTATCGTTGATTTTAATAAAACATAAAAAAATCTTATATAATAAGGTAGAAGTAAAAAAATGCTTACTTTTGCGCCCGAAAATAAGAACATCAGCTTACTATGCAAGAAAACTTAGTCATCGTAGAGAGCCCCGCAAAGGCCAAAACAATAGAGAAATTCCTTGGTTCCGACTTCAAGGTGATGTCGTCGTACGGACACATCCGCGACCTGAAGAAAAAGGAACTGAGCATCGACAGCAAGACACTCCAACCCGACTATGTAATACCCAAAGACAAGGAGGAACTGGTAAAGAAACTCAAGGACAGCGCCAAGAAAGCCAAGAAAGTGTGGCTCGCTTCCGATGAAGACCGCGAAGGAGAAGCCATCTCATGGCACTTGTGCGAAGTGCTGGGACTCGACGAAGCATCGACAAACCGCATCGTGTTCCATGAAATCACAAAACCCGCCATACTCGAAGCCATACAACATCCGCGTCATCTCGACATGCACCTCGTAAACGCACAGCAGGCGCGACGGGTGCTCGACAGACTCGTGGGATTCAAACTCTCACCCGTACTGTGGCGCAAGGTGAAGCCGGCATTGTCGGCAGGACGCGTACAGAGCGTGGCAGTGCGACTCATTGTAGAACGCGAGCGTGAGATACAGCAGTTCAAGAGCGTACCCTTCTACCGTGTGAACGCCATCTTCGCAATAACCAACGCCGACGGTTCGGCATCGGAAGTGAAGGCCGAACTCGACAAACGTTTCGCAACACACGACGAGGCACTGGCTTTCCTTGAGAAGTGCAAGGACGCCACCTTCACCGTGGGACAGGTGAGCAAGAAACCACTGAAACGCACTCCTGCCGCACCGTTCACCACATCGACATTGCAGCAGGAAGCCGCAAGAAAACTCGGATTTTCAGTGTCGCAGACAATGATGGTGGCACAACGGCTGTACGAAGGCGGTCTCATCACCTACATGCGTACCGACAGTGTGAACCTCTCCAAACTGTGCCTAGGCGCATGCAAGGAGGAAATAGTGAAGCACTATGGCGAGGAATACAGCAACCCGCGCACCTACCACACACACTCAAAGGGTGCACAAGAGGCGCACGAAGCCATCCGACCCACCTACATGAGCAACACAAGCATAGAGGGAACGACGCAGGAACGACGCCTCTACGAACTCATCTGGAAGCGCACGGCGGCCTGTCAGATGGCCGACGCACAGATAGAAAAGACCACTGTAACGATAAACATCGACAATGCGGAGGAAAAGTTCGTGGCAAACGGCGAGGTAATCAAGTTCGACGGATTCCTCAAAGTCTATCGCGAATCGACCGACGAGGACGACAGCCACAGCGACGACTTCTCACACAACCTGCCCGTAATGACAGAGGGCGACACCCTTACACGACGCGAAATAACCTCAACAGAACGCTTCTCACAAGGTCCGTTGCGATACACCGAAGCGAGTCTGGTGCACAAACTCGAAGAACTTGGCATCGGACGCCCTTCAACCTACGCCCCGACCATAAGCACAATACAGCAGCGCGAATATGTGCAGAAAGGCGACAAGAGCGGCGAAGACCGTCCATACGTCATCGACACACTGCGCGGAAAACTCATCACCAACACGCCGAAAGTGGAGACTGTGGGCAACGAAAAGGGTAAACTCCTGCCCACCGACATAGGAATAGTGGTGAACGACTTCCTCATGGAGAACTTCCCTGCCATCATGGACTACAATTTCACGGCGAAAGTGGAGCAGCAGTTCGACCGGATTGCAGAAGGAAACGAAGAGTGGACAACGATGATGCAGCACTTCGACAAGGACTTCGAACCCACCGTCGATAAGGTGATGAACGCACGTTCGGAGCACAAGGCAGGCGAACGCGAGTTGGGAACCGACCCCGTTTCGGGCAATCCGGTGTATGTAAAGATAGGACGCTACGGTCCCGTGGTGCAGATAGGCACCGCCGACGACACCGAGAAGCCACGCTTCGCACAGCTTCCTAAGGACAAGAGCATGGAGACAATAACGCTCGACGAGGCGCTGGAACTCTTCAAACTGCCGCGCACCGTAGGCGAATACGAGGGAACGGAAGTGGTAATCGGCGCCGGACGCTTCGGCCCGTATGTCATGCACAACAAGAAATACGTCTCGCTTCCCAAGGACGAAGACCCCATGACAATATCGCTTGAGACCGCAATAAAACTCATCGAAGAGAAGCGTCAGCAGGAGGAACAGCGCCATCTGAAGCAATTCAGCGAAGATTCCAAGCTCGAAGTGCTCAACGGACGGTACGGACCATACATCGCATACGACGGCAAGAACTTCCGAATACCGAAGGATCTGCATTCCCAGGCAGCCGCTCTCACCTACGAACAGTGCATGGAAATAGTGAACGCCACACCGGCAACGACCAAGCGGCGCGGCGCAACAGCCAGAAAGAAATGACAAGAATCATTCTCATAGGCTACATGGGAGCCGGCAAAACCACCATCGGACACGCCCTCGCCAAAGTGCTGGGCGTGCCGTTCTACGACCTCGACTGGTACATTGAAAGCCGGATGCGCAAGACCGTGAAGCAGATTTTCGACGAAAAAGGAGAGGACGGATTCCGCAGCATAGAGCACAACATGCTCCATGAAGTGGCGGAATTCGAGAATGTGGTGGTGAGTTGCGGCGGTGGCACGCCCTGTTTCTTCGACAACATCGACTACATGAACAGCCAAGCCGACACCGTCTATCTCAAAGCCACGCCCGAAGTGCTCTACGAACACCTGCAGATGGGACGCACTGTGCGACCGCTACTGCTCGGGAAAAGCCCCGAAGAGGTGCGCACATTCATCCGGGAACAGCTGCAGGAGCGTGAGAAATTCTACACAAAGGCACGCTACACGCTCGACGTGAACCTCATGGACAATCACGAAAAGATAGACATCACGGTGCAGGAACTGCTCAGAACAATACACCGCGACTGACATTTCCAGACAAAAGGCGACCCTGAAAGCAGTGCCGCCACAACAACAAACAAAATAAAACATACTGCATTAGAAAGCTGAAAGCATCACTATGAAAAGGCTTTCCATTCCTTAAAACCCCAAAACAAGACCAACAAAGAAGATGAAGAAATGGACTATCGACGACTCGCGAGAACTTTACAACATAAGCGGTTGGGGCACTTCCTACTTCGGTGTGAACGAGGAAGGCAACATTTATGTCACTCCCTGCAAGGACGAAGCACAGATAGACTTGCGTGAAGTGATGGACGAACTCGCCCTGCGCGATGTCACTCCACCCGTACTGCTACGTTTCCCCGACATCCTCGACAACCGTATCGAGAAGACATCAAGCTGCTTCAGAAAGGCGGCAGACGAATATGAATACAAAGGCGAGAACTTCATCGTCTATCCCATCAAGGTGAATCAGATGCAACCCGTGGTGGAAGAAATCATATCGCACGGACGAAAATTCAACCTCGGACTCGAATGCGGCTCCAAACCGGAGCTTCATGCCGTCATAGCCGTACAGTGCCAGAGCGACTCCATCATCGTCTGCAACGGCTATAAGGACCAGAGTTACATAGAACTCGCGCTCCTGGCGCAGAAGATGGGCAAACGCATATTCATCGTAGTGGAGAAGATGAACGAGATAAACCTCATCGCAACGGCAGCCAAAAAGCTGGGCGTCAAGCCCAACATCGGAATACGCATAAAGCTGGCTTCAAGCGGATCAGGCAAATGGCAGGAAAGCGGAGGCGACGCATCGAAGTTCGGACTGACAGCGAGCGAACTCCTCCACGCCCTCGAAATACTCGACGAAAAGGGTCTGCACGACTGCGTAAGGCTCATCCATTTCCACATAGGCTCGCAGATAACAAAGATACGACGCATACAGACCGCACTCCGCGAGGCAGCAAACTTCTACATACAGCTCCACAAAATGGGCTACAACATCGACTTCGTGGACTGCGGAGGCGGGCTCGGAGTGGACTACGACGGCACACGCTCATCATCAAGCGAAAGCTCCGTGAACTACTCCATCCAGGAATATGTGAACGACTGCGTCTATACATTCGTCGATGCCGCCAACAAGAACGACATTGCACACCCCAACCTCATCACCGAAAGCGGACGCTCACTGTCAGCCCACCACTCCGTACTCGTAATAGATGTGCTCGAAACAACATCGCTGCCCGAAATGCGGGAAGACTTCGAACCGGCAGAAAGCGACCACCAACTCGTGAAAGACCTCTACGAAATATGGGACAACCTCAATCCCCGCACGATGCTTGAGGACTGGCACGACGCCGAGCAAATACGCGAAGAAGCACTCGACCTCTTCTCCCATGGCATCGTAGGACTGCGCACAAGAGCCGAGATAGAGAGCATGTACTGGAGCGTTTGCCGCGAAGTGAACAACATGGCGAAGTCAATGAAGCACACGCCCGAAGAGCTGCGCGGACTCGAAAAGCTGCTCGCCGACAAGTACTTCTGCAACTTCTCCCTCTTCCAGTCGCTCCCCGACGCATGGGCAATCGACCAGCTCTTCCCCATCGTCCCCATACAGCGGCTCGACGAACGACCCACACGCAACGCCACACTACAGGACATCACCTGCGACAGCGACGGCAAGATAACCAACTTCGTCACCAACCGCAGCGCCTCACATGTGCTCCCCGTACACGCGATAAAGAAGAACGAGGACTACTATCTGGGCGTGTTCCTCGTGGGAGCCTACCAGGAAATACTCGGCGACATGCACAACCTCTTCGGCGACACCAACGCCGTGCACATATCAATAAAGGACGGACACTACAACATCGACCAGATATTCGACGGCGAAACCGTAGAGGAAGTGCTCGACTATGTGCAGTACAACCCCAAGAAACTCGTGAGACAACTCGAGATATGGGTGACAAAGAGCGTCAAGGCAGGCAAGATCTCGCTCGAAGAAGGCAAGGAGTTCCTGAGCAACTACCGCTCCGGACTCTACGGATACACATATTTGGAATAAACACCGACACAAGGAGTCAGGAAGAACCGCATCATGAGAGGCAACACTCATGAAACAGTTTCTTCCCGACTCCTTTTTTTTGTTAATAGATATTAAACATCCACCCGTATTGTAACAAAACCCGTTCACAACCGTCGTCATAACAGAGAGCAACATGAAAGAAGTGAGTTTCCGCAACGATATACTGCCCTTAAAGGACATACTTTATAGGCTTGCGCTCCGCATCACGCTCAACAGAGCCGAAGCAGAGGACATCGTGCAGGACACGCTCATAAAGGTCTGGAACCGCCGCGACGACTGGGCGCAGATGGACAACATCGAAGCCTACAGCATGACAGTGTGCCGAAACCTCGCGCTCGACCGCATCGAACGCGCCGACAACCGCACCGCCTCGCTCGACGACAACGGCACGGAACGCCCCGACACAGCCTCAAGCCCGCTCGAACGCACAGCGCAGCTCGACCGCATCGAGATAGTGCGCAGCCTCATCGACAGCCTGCCGGAGAAGCAACGCAGCTGCATACAGCTCCGCGACTTCGAAGGACGCACCTACAAGGAGATAGCCCGTGTGCTCGACATCAGCGAGGAACAGGTAAAAGTGAACATCTTCCGGGCACGGCAGACCATCAAGTTCAAATTTCAGCAATACGACAACTATGGATTATAAATACATCAACCAACTTCTGGAACGCTACTGGCGCTGCGAGACCACCCTCGAGGAAGAGCAGATACTCCGCTCCTTCTTCAGCCAGACAGACGTGCCCAAAGACCTGCGCAAGTACCGCACGCTGTTCCTCTACGAGCAGACGCAGCCCAAGACCTGCCGTCTCGGCGAGGACTTCGACGAGCGCATGATGTCGCTTATAGCCGAGCCAACCAAGGTGAAAGCCCGCCGCATCACCATGCGCGAGCGTCTCGCACCGCTCTACAAGGCCGCCGCAGTGGTGGCAATAGTGCTCACACTGAGCAATGCGGCACAGTTCTCGTTCCGCAACGACAACTATACCGATGTGCAAAGCCCGGCGCACACAAGCAAAGGGGCGTCGGTAGCCCTCAACGATTCGGCAAGCATCGACACTCTCAAGCAGAGCAACCTCGATGCCACGCAGCCCGCAATCGTCCCGATAATGAAATAACAAGACAATTTCTATGCTTTCTCTATAAAAATCATGTTTAGTAAAACACCATTGGAGCAAAGCCTGAAACACCGCCAAGACACAGGCAGATGAATGCAAGGCAGTCTCCAAAGAGACAGAACGACAAGAAACTGGGAAGTTTCAAGTTCTATCAAAATTTCATAACATACTAAGGTAACCGGCCGCTGACTCCTGAATGGGAGACAGCGGCCTTTTTTATTATTGTGCGCAAATAGAAATTACGAAATACGAATTAGGAGGTCGAGCGTCCCGCTCGACAACACAACCCAGACAATTTACAATTCTTGCAAAGCAAGAGGCAAAGTCGAGCGCATAAGGAGGCGGGTTGCGCAGTGTTGTCGAGCGGAACGCTCGACCTCCTATCGTTGCCAATTCTTCATTATAGTCCTCTTTCCCTTCAAAATAGCTTGCATTTTAAAAGTTTTTATGTACTTTTCCGAATAATAACACAATATTAACCATTAAAACAAATATTATATGAACACAAGACTATTATCTCCGTTGGTTACTCGTTTTTTGTTAGTAATTATGTTATGTTTGCCCGTATGGGGCAACCAAGTCTCGGCTCAAACGCCGGAGTCGTATGCAGTGTTGGACGAAGCCACCGGCACACTAACCTTCAGACACGATGCTAAAAAACCGGCAGGGGCATATCCGCTGAATAGCCCCGAAGAACGACCGGGTTGGTTTGTGGAAGGCGAGAATCATGTAAACAAAAATCGCATTGAGAAAGTAGTGTTCGATGCTTCTTTTGCCGCCGCACGCCCGACAAGTTGCTTTTGTTGGTTCGCGGGATGTATGGAATTAAAAACCATTGAGGGCATTGAATATCTGAATACAGAAAATGTGACAGACCTGAGTTTGATGTTTTTTTTATGTTATAGCCTTACCAAACTCGATGTCTCTAACTTCGACACGCAGAAGGTGGCGGGCATGGATTTCATGTTCGCTGGCTGTAGCAATCTCACCACGCTTGATATCTCTAACTTCAATACAAAGAAAGTGACAACCATGCTTTCGATGTTTACGGCTTGTTATAGCCTCACCACACTCAATTTCTCTAACTTCGATACAAAGAATGTGAAAAACATGAGTGGCATGTTCTCTAGCTGTAGCAATCTCACCACGCTTGATGTCTCTAATTTCAATACAAAGAAAGTGACAGCCATGAGTGGCATGTTCTCTGGCTGTAGCAATCTCACCACAATTTATGTCAGCGATAAATTCGTGACAACGGCGTGTGAGGACGGCGACGGCATGTTTAGACATTGCGAAAAACTTGTGGGTGCCGTGCCTTTCGACGGAAGCAAGACAGGCATGGAAATGGCTAACTGCATCACCGGATACTTCACCGACATAAAAACCACCGGAATAAATGCAACTCCTATTTCAGACAATATCGCAGCGAAGTATTACGATGTGCTGGGTCGCCGTATGAATGCACCGCAAAAGGGAATAAACATCGTGAAACGCGGTGGCAGAACAATGAAAGTGCTTGTGAAGTAATTTCTATATCCGTGTTGTCGAGCGCTTCGCTCGGCAACACGAAGCAAAACATTAAGCAAACGACTTCGTAAGTTATAGTTTTTGTGCCACGGGTGTGCCGAAGGTACACCTCTATACGTAACCCACTGCAAGCCGTGAAGCGGCGCAGCTGTGGGTGGAACTCTGCGGTGGCAGCATGTTCCGCGAAGCGGGACTTATACATCCTGCTAACAACTAATAGCATACATTATGAATTATGAATTCTTAATTATGAATTAGCAATCGTCTCGCTCGACAACACTGCGTAAAAACAGAAGTTGTGATAATATAAAAAAGGTGCTGTTGCTTGCATTTGGTAGCGGAATTTTGTAACTTTGCATAAGATAGGCTGCATTCGGCAATTTGAAAGTAAACTTTCATTGCACTCATTTGCACTATCTTTGCAATCAGCAGCACTGTGATGGGTGCAGGATGTGTCAAAAGGTTTGACTCCACTTTACTCCCTTTCGACATAGCGTGCTTACCTTTTCGCTTGTCTGCTCGTTTACAGAAAGCATGTCGGAGATATGCGAAACTTTTAGATAAATATCTGATATGAACTGGCAGCAACTCATTTCCAACAAACGCCTTGGGCAGGAACTACGCCATGCCGAACGCCACGACGACCGCTCGGAATTCAAACGCGACTACGACCGCCTCATCTTCTCTGCCCCATTCCGGCGCTTGCAGAACAAGACGCAGGTGTTTCCCTTGCCGGGAAGCATCTTCGTGCACAACCGTCTGACGCACTCCCTTGAGGTGGCAAGCGTGGGCATGTCGCTCGGCAATGATGTGGCACGGGTGCTGATGGAGTCGCATCCGGAACTGCGGGGGACGCTCTTCGAGGAGATAGGAATCATTGTCAGTGCCGCCTGTCTGGCTCATGATATGGGCAATCCGCCGTTCGGACATTCCGGAGAGAAAGCCATTCAGGCGTTCTTCAAAGAGGGAAAGGGGCAGCAACTGAGGCAGCTTGTGCGCCCGGAATTCTGGGAAGACCTCGTGCGTTTCGAGGGAAACGCCAACGCCTTCCGCCTTCTCACACACCGTTTCCACGGTCGGCGTGAGGGCGGATTCGTCATGACCTACACCACACTCGCCTCCATCGTGAAGTATCCGCACTCCTCGCGGTGTGCCGGCACGAAGGGAAAGTTCGGATTCTTCTGCACCGAAGAACCCTACTATCGCCGCATTGCCGACGAACTGGGACTCGTGCGGAAGTCGGCGCCGGACGCTCCGGCGGAGTATGCACGCCATCCGCTGGTGTATCTCGTTGAGGCTGCCGACGACATCTGCTACGAAATAATGGACATCGAGGACGCCCACAAGCTGCGCATACTCTCGTTTGAGGAGACATCCGACCTTCTCCTCGGTTTCTTCGACGACGGCACACGGCGGAAGATACAGCAGCGCATCGTCGATGAAGGCATAACCGACAACAACGAGAAGGTGGTGTATATGCGTGCATGTGCCATAGGTCTGCTCGAAGCGGAGTGCGCACGCACCTTTGTGAAGCATGAGCAGGAGATACTCGAAGGCACGTTGAAGGGCTGTCTGATGGACAACGCCCAGGCATCGATAGCCGAAGCCTACCGCCGCTGTACGGAGGTGAGCTTCTGGAAGATATACAACAGCAAGCCGGTGCTCGATGTGGAGCTGAGCGGTTACAAGATAATGGAGACGCTCATGGAGGCGCTCATTGAGGCGGCGGTGAGTCCGGAGAAGTACCACTCGGAGCAGCTGCGCAAGCGTTTCAGCAGTCAGTACGACATCAACAGCGACGATTTCGAGACACGGGTCATGGCGGTCATCGACTTCATAAGCGGTATGACCGACATCTTCGCACTCGACATCTACCAGAAAATCAACGGCATCTCACTGCCGATAGTGTGATTCCAGACGGGGAAGGATAGGAGGTCGGGCGTCGAAGGGAGTTAAACGGAAAATGACGGGCAATGGTATAACTTGTTGAAGGATAATGCAGATGTCCGTTTTCTTCCGTCCTTTGCCGGCGGATTGGATTCCGATGGTTTCTGCTAACTCCCGTTTTGCACCCCGACGCAGATGAAAGTCTTTTTTTACGGAGCACCAATAACTTTATATTGCTGCTGTTTCAATCATTTTGCCAACACACGAAACGAGTGCTAACTAATGTGAAAAAGCGCGGAATATGGATATTAATAAGTATTTTTGCACTTTGATACAAACGACAACGCACTTATGATAAAAATAAAAGTAGTGAACAAAGGGCGGCAGCAATTGCCTGCTTATGCCACCAGTCAGAGCGCAGGAATGGACCTTCGCGCCAACATCGACACACCCATCACGCTCCGTCCGATGGAGCGCCGCATCATCCCCACGGGACTTTACATAGCTCTTCCGCCGGGATTCGAGGCTCAGGTGCGTCCCCGAAGCGGTCTGGCTCTGAAGCATGGAATCACCGTTCTCAATTCGCCCGGCACCATTGATGCCGACTATCGCGGCGAGATAGGCGTGCTGCTTGTCAATCTTTCCACCGACGACTTCATCATTACCGAGGGCGAACGCATCGCGCAGATGGTGATAGCACGCCACGAACAGGGCGAATTTGAGCTTACTGACGAACTCGACGACACCGAGCGTGGAGCCGGAGGCTACGGTCATACGGGCGTAAAATAAATGCTCATGATGAAACGAAACAACAGTAGAATATTTATAATGGCACTCCTCGCGGTTGTCATGCTCACTGCCATGGCTCCCGCTCTGGCACGCATTGCTGCCGACGACATACCGGAAAACGACTCAACGATGTCGCTTCCCGCCGACACTCTCGCCTATGACGACCCGCGACGCTTCGACGAATTCTTCCTTGAAGCGCAGTGTCTCAAGCAGAAAGGCGACTCCGACAGTGCCTTCGCGCTTTTGCGTCACTGCCTGGAACTCGACTCCACAGCGGCGGAGGCATACTTCGCTTGCGCTCCGTTCTACAAGCAGAAAGGCAACGACTCGCTCTCGCTCGACTGCCTTATGAAGGCCGCACGACTCGCACCTGGCAACGATACCTATCAGGAATATTTGGCACGCCACTACATAGAAGCCGGCGATTACGCCAAGGCAGTGACCGCTTACGAGAACCTTTACAGCGATCATCGCGACCGAAGTGATGTGCTCGACATCCTGTTTCAGCTCTATTACCGTAAGAAGGACTACAGCAACGTGCTCAAAACACTCGACCGTATAGAGCAGATCGACGGCGGCAGCGAGGAACTGACACTCATGAAAATGAACGTGTATGAGCAGCGTGGCGACCGTAAGATGGCGTATCAGATGCTGCGTCAGGTGGTGGACAGCCACCCGAACGAGCCTAACTACAAGGTGATGCTCGGCAACTGGCTCCTCAACCACGACCGGCGCGACGAGGCGTTCACCATGCTTCAGAGCGCACTCGCTGACGACAGCGAAAACGAATTCGCACAGATGTCGCTCTACGACTATTACCGTACTGCCGGCAACGACTCCGCTGCCGCCGCCATACGCGACCGCTTGCTGCTCAGTGCAAAGACCGACGACAAGACGAAGATATCGATGTTGCAGCAGTGCATAAAGGAAAGCGAGAGGCAGGGAGACGACAGCATACCCGTGCTGAGGCTCTTCGACCGTGTGCTGGAGGTGACTCCGAAGAACGGCGACATAGCCTATCTCAAGGCAATGTACATGCGTCTGAAGTCGATGCCCGCCGATTCCGTGGCTGAAGCCTACCGCCGTGTGCTGCGGATAGAGCCCGAACAGGTGTCGGCACGCGTCGATCTGTTGCAGATGCAGTACTCCAAAGCCGACTGGAATGCCATCATCAGCACCAGCACCGAGGGCATACAGTACTGCCCTACGAGCATGATGTACTACTATTTCCTTGGTGTCGCCCACTTCCAGAAGGACGACGACGATGCCGCCCTCGATGCCCTTAGACGCGGAGTGAGCGTGATAAACAAGGACAGCAACCCCGAATTCGTGTCCGATTTCTATGCCCTCATGGGCGACATACTGTATAAGAAGAACCGCCCCGAAGAGGCTTTCGCCGCCTACGACAGCTGTCTGCAATGGCGCGACGACAATGTCTCCGCCCTCAACAACTATGCCTACTACCTCAGCATGCAGGAACGCGACCTCGACAAGGCTGAGAAGATGAGCCGAAAGGCGATAGAAGAGGAACCGTCAAATGCCACTTACCTCGACACCTACGCCTGGATAATGTTCCTGAAAGAACGCTACGACGAGGCGAAGGCATACATCGACCGCGCCCTGGAATGCTCCACCGACACCGCTTCCACCGATGACGGCGGCGTGGAGGAGGGCGGCAACGGTTCCGGTTCGGGCGACTCCGACAACGCATTGAGCGGTGTCGTGCTCGAACATGCGGGCGACATCTACGCCAAATGCGGCGACATCGACCGCGCAGTGGAACTCTGGGAGAAGGCAGTGCGTGTCGGAGGAGGCAGCGCGCAACTCCCCAAAAAGATAAAACAAAGAAAATACATACCTGCAAAACAGACTTGAAATGAAGAACAGATTATTGAAAATGCTCCCCATACTGGCTCTTGCCGCCCTCGCTTCATGCGCAAGCAAGAAGGCAGTGAGCGATGCCACGACACCGACAGCGGCACATGCCGGACACAAACACTCGGACAACAACGCGCAGAAAGGCATGAGTGTGGAGCAGACGGCGTTCTTGCAAAGCGTCAATGACAACCATGTGTATGCCAAAGACATCGTAGCCGACGCCTCGTTCAAGATAGAAATGGGGACGAAGCGGATAGCATGCGACGGACAACTGCGTATGCGCCGCGACAAAATCATACGCTTGCAGATACTCCTTCCCATCATACGCACCGAGATAGCACGCGTGGATTTCACCCCCGACCGTGTGCTCCTTGTCGATAGATACCACAAGGAATACATCGAAGCCGACTACTCCCAGGTGAGTTTCCTCGCCGACAACGGCATCACGTTCTACTCGCTTCAGGCTCTGTTCTGGAACCAGTTGTTCGCTCCCGGCGAGCAGAACGTGGCGCAGCAGACACTCAAGAAGTTCGCCGCCGACCTCGCTTCCGCCGCCACGACAGTGCCGGTGACGCTCAGGAAAGGGCAGATGTCGTTCCGATGGGACGCTGAAAAAGCGTCGGCACGCATCGTGAAAACCACCGTGACATACGACAGTCAGACCCACGGCAAGTCGCAGCTCGTGTGGAACTACGCCGACTTCCGCGCCCTTGGTGTGAAGATGTTCCCCGCACAGCAGCAGTTTACGTTTGAAACCGAGGCTGCCGGCAAACGCCAGACGGGTACCGTCAGCATTAAGATGGGGACACTCAAGACACCGTCCGACTGGGATACAACGACCACACTCTCGTCGAAATACCGGAAAATAGAGACTCAGGACATCCTCAAGAAAATCACTTCGCTCCAATGAAACGATACCTCATCATATTGATGGCGGCTCTGCTTGCACTCACCGTGCCGGCACAGACCCGCCGAACGACCTCGAAACCAAAGGCGACGGCACGCACGCAGAGCCGTAAGTCGGCGGCAACGAAAGGCAAGACCACTGCCGCCAGAAAGACGGCGGCACGGAAAACAACGCGGAAGAAGACCAAAGGCAAGAGCAATAATGTGGCGAAATACTCCACATCGGAAATCCGTGGACTCGAAAGCAAGAAGTCGAAACTGCAAAAGGAGATACAGCAACAGGAACAGAAACTGCGTGCCAACCAGGCGGATGTGAAGAAACGCCTCAACCAACTGTTGCAGATAAACAGCGAGATAGACCGTCACCAGAAGAACATCGACGGCATACAGCAGGACATCGACCACCTCGACGGCAACATAGGCCTGCTCAAAGCGCAGTTGAAGACGCTCGAGGAGCAGCTCGCCGAACGCAAGGCCAAGTATGTGAAATCGATGCGTTACATAGCACGCAAGCACACCATGCAGGACCGTCTCATGTTCATCTTCTCGGCAAAGAACTTCGCCCAGATGTACCGCCGCTTGCGTTTCGTGCGCGAGTATGCCTCGTTCCAGCGTGCGCAGGGCGAGATGGTGAAGTCGAAACAGCTTCAGGTAGCCGACAAGCACCGCCAGCTTGAGGAGGTGAAGGGCCATAAGAGCAACCTTCTCTACAAGGGACAGCAGGAGCGCAAGGCCCTCGAAGGGCAGCAGACGGAGCAGCAGTCCGTGGTGAACTCGCTCCAGAAACAGCAGAAGACACTCCAGAACATCATAGCGAAACAGCGTAAGGACGCACAGGCCATCAACGCGCAGATTGACAAACTCGTGGCGATAGAGGTGGAGAAGGCACGCATACGCGCCGCCGAGGAAGCCAAACGGAAGGCCGCCGTCGAAGCCGCCGCACGCAAGAAACGTGAGGAAGAACTTGCACGCAAGAAGGCGGAGGCGGAGAAGGCACGCCTGGAGAACGAGCGACGCCTGCGTGAAGCCCGTGAGCAGGAGCGCAAGGCGAAGGCTGAAGCCAAAGCCGCCGCCGACCGTGAAGCCGCTGCCAGAAACCGTGAGACGGCTGCCGCCAGAGAGCGTGCGGCGCAGGTTGCACGCGAGGCGGAAGCCAACCGTGAGGCAATAGAGCGCAAGGCGCGTGAGGACGAGAAGCGAAACCGCAGCGAGATAGACAAGGCCAAGGAGAACGTGCAGCGTGTCAGCACCGTAAGTTCGGTGGACAGGATGATGAGCGGCGGCTTCGAAGCCAACCGCGGACGCCTCCCCATGCCGGTGACGGGCAGTTGCCGTGTCGTCTCCCACTACGGGCAGAACACTATAGAAGGGCTTAGAGGCGTCACCATCGACAACAAGGGCATCAACATCCTCGGCTCGCCCGGCTGCCAGGCACGCTCCATCTACGATGGCGAGGTGAGCGCGGTGTTCAGCTACGGCGGCACGACGGGCGTGATAGTACGCCACGGAATCTACCTCTCCGTGTACTGCAACCTCCGCTCGGTGAGTGTGCATAAAGGTCAGAAAGTATCTACACGCCAGGCACTTGGTACCGTAGGCGACGACAATATACTCCAGTTCCAGCTCCGTCGCAACAGCTCCAAGCTCAATCCCGAACAGTGGTTGGGACGATAGAGGGTAAACCCTTGTTTCCGCAGGAATTATGCCGCATTTGCAAAGAAGCCTTGTTTGAAGCACAAAGAAGCCTTGTTTACATCCCGAACAAGGCTTCTTTGTGCTTCAAACAAGGCTTCTTTTTTGTCGTGATAAATTTGTCTGTCGTCGGACGAAGCAGTGAATAATTAACACATTTGTAATATAAAAACGTGCAAATATTTGTGTGAGTGCGGAAAAATTAGTAATTTTGCACTCGTTCAGTGGAATGAGGGGCTCCGTGAGAGCTCCTCATTTTTGTTTGAAAATCGGCTCTGTGGCGGATGAAGAAGTTGGTTTTGTGCCACGGCAGTGCGATTGTTTTTTATTCACAAAAAAGTATGATAGATAAAAATGTCGTAAAGAACATCGTCAATGAGTGGCTCACCGACAAGGAGTACTTCCTTGTTGATGTGGAAGTCAGCCCCGATGACAAAATCGTTGTTGAGATAGACCATGCCGACGGCGTGTGGATTGAGGACTGCGTGGAGCTGAGCCGCTTCATAGAGTCACGCCTCAGCCGCGACGAGGAGGACTACGAGCTCGAAGTGGGTTCGGCAGGCCTGGGACAGCCCTTCAAGGTGCCGCAGCAGTATGAATGCTTCGTCGGCAAGGAGGTGGAGGTGCTCGACGCCGACGGTCAGAAGGTGAAAGGCGTGCTCAAAAGCGTCGATGGCAACGACTTCGTCGTGACAGTGAAGGAAAAAGTGAAGGTGGAAGGCAAGAAACGCCCGCAGTTGCAGGAGGTGGACCATGCCTACCAGATGGACAAAGTAAAATATACAAAATATCTAATAAATTTCAAATAGAAGAGCTATGGCAGCAAAGAAAGACGAAACAGTGAGTATGTTCGACTCGTTTAAGGATTTTAAAGAGACCAAGAACATCGACCGTACCACGCTCGTGAGTGTGCTTGAGGAGAGCTTCCGTAACGTATTGGCCAAGATATTCGGCAGCGACGAGAACTTCGATGTAATCGTCAACCCCGACAAGGGCGACTTCGAGATATACCGCAACCGCGTGGTTGTGGCCGACGGTGAGGTGGAGAACGAAAACAAGGAAATCTCGCTCACAGAGGCACGCAAGATAGAACCCGACTACGAAGTGGGCGAAGACGTGTCAGAGCGCGTGGATTTCGCCAAGTTCGGACGCCGCGCCATCCTCAATCTCCGCCAGACTTTGGCTTCGAAGATATTGGAACTGGAGCACGACTCGCTCTACAACAAATACAAGGACCGTGTTGGTCAAATCATAGCAGGCGAAGTCTATCAGGTGTGGAAGCGCGAAGTGCTCATCGTCGATGACGAGAACAACGAGCTTCTGCTGCCCAAGGCCGAGCAGATACCGAGTGATGTCTATCACAAGGGAGAGACAATCCGCGCCGTCATAGAGCGTGTAGATAACGAAAACAACAACCCCAAAATCATCCTCTCACGCACAAGTCCGGCATTCCTGCAGCGACTCCTCGAAGCCGAAGTGCCCGAAATCAACGACGGACTCATCAGCATCAAGCGCATTGCCCGTATGCCCGGCGAGAGAGCCAAGATAGCAGTGGAGAGCTACGACGAGCGCATCGACCCCGTAGGAGCCTGCGTCGGAGTGAGAGGAAGCCGCGTGCACGGCATAGTGCGTGAGCTTTGCAACGAAAACATCGACGTAATCAACTACACGGCGAACACAAAGCTCTTCATACAGCGCGCTCTCAGCCCCGCAAAGGTGTCAAACATCAATGTCGATGAAGAGAACCTCAAGGCCGAAGTGTTCCTCAAGCCCGAGGAAGTGAGCCTCGCCATCGGACGTGGCGGACTCAACATCAAGCTCGCATCAATGCTCACCGGCTACACCATCGACGTGTTCCGTGAGGTGAACGAAGAGGAAGCCGACGAGGATATCTATCTCGACGAGTTCTCCGACGAAATCGACCAGTGGGTCATCGATGCCATCAAGAGCATCGGGCTCGACACCGCCAAGGCAGTGCTCAACGCTCCGCGAGAGATGCTTGTTGAGAAGGCCGACCTCGAAGAGGAGACTGTCGATAACGTGCTCAGAGTGCTTCGCGCCGAGTTCGAGTAAGCAACGATACATAAGGGAGTGACGGAAACACACTGATTTTCCGAACTCCCTTAGCAAGTATCTAAACAGTAACAAACAAAAACATTTAAAATCACAGAAAAGCGAAAAGGCGTAAGGCAGGCAGTCCGCAGTCACGGACAACCCCAAAAGGCAGTCCCGGCAACGGACAGAAGCAGGCAGACGTCCGGCTTTATTGCTTCTTTACTCTTTCACTTTTTGTAAAACGATAAAATATGAGCATCAGGTTAAACAAAGCATTACGTGAGTTGAACATCGGACTCCAAACGGCAGTGGAGTTCCTTGAAAAGAAAAGCGAATTGGGAGAAGTGAAGCCCGAACCGAGCTTCAAGCTCAACGACGAGCAGTACAACGCACTCGTCGCTGCATTCCAGCAGGACAAGGAAGTGCGCAATCAGGCGGAAAAGCTTCAGCAGAAGAAGCCTAAGGAAAAGAAACGCTCACTTGATGCGAAGGAACACCGTGCAGAAACCCTCCTCTCATCGACTTCCCAACAGCAGTACAAGCCGTTGGGCAAAATCGATTTGGACAATTTGGGAAAGAAACCTGCCGATAAGCCCACCGTTAAACCTGAGCCCGAACAGAAGCCTCAGGCCGTGACTGCTGCCGTAAGTCAGAAGGAAGAGAAGAAAGAAGAAAGCAAGACTGTGGCAAAGACTGCCGCAACAACGCAAGAACATGCGCAACAACCGGCTGCAAAAACAGCCAGAACAGATAATGCCGACAACGAAAGTGCGGCCAAACAACAAAACGAAAAGCCTGTGGTTCAGAACAAAGAAGCCAAAACAGAGCAGGGCAAGGCAACGCAAAATGCCCTTGGAACTCCTGCCACAAAAGTGACTGAAACCCCTGCGCAAGCTGAGTCCGCCGAAGAGACGGAGCAGAAAAAGGCAGAGGCGACGCTCTTTACTACAAAGAGCGAGAAGAAAATCCTTAACGCACCAAAGGTGAACGTGCTCGGAAAGATCGACCTTTCGGCACTCAACCAGAGCACACGCCCTAAGAAGAAATCGAAGGAAGAGAAGCGCAAGGAGCGTGAAGAGAAGTCGAAACAGCAGAGCGGCGAGAAGAAAAAGCGCGAGCGCATCAACAAGGTGCGCGTGGATATAAGCGCAGCTTCCACGCAGCCCGGAGCGGCACAGCAAGGTGCCGGCAAGAACAACAGCGGCAAGAAGAAGAAAAACCGTAAGACACCGCCGAAGCCTCTCGAAGTGAACGAGGAGGATGTGGCACGCCAGGTAAAGGAGACTCTTGCACGCCTTACAAGCAAGCAGAACCAGAACAAGAAGGGAGCCAAGTACCGTAAGGAGAAGCGTGAGGCCGCCCAGGAGAAGATGAACGAGGAGCGTCGCGAGGAGAAGAAGGAGAGCAAGACACTGAAGCTCACCGAGTTTGTGACGGTTTCCGAGCTCGCCAACATGATGAACGTGTCGGTAAACCAGGTCATCGGTACGCTCATGAGCGTGGGAATAATGGTTTCCATCAACCAGAGACTCGATGCCGAGACCATCAATCTTGTTGCCGAAGAGTTCGGATTCAAGACCGAATATGTGAGCGCAGAGGTGCAGGAAGCCATCACCGAAGCCGAGGACGACGAGAACGACCTCGTTCCGCGCGCCCCGATCGTCACCGTAATGGGACATGTGGACCACGGTAAGACATCGTTGCTCGACTATATCCGCAAGACAAACGTCATCGCAGGCGAGGCAGGAGGTATCACCCAGCACATCGGTGCATACAACGTGAAGCTGGAGGACGGACGCCGTATCACCTTCCTCGATACTCCTGGACACGAGGCATTTACCGCCATGCGTGCCCGTGGAGCGCAGGTCACCGACATCGCCATCATCATCATCGCTGCCGACGACGCCGTGATGCCCACCACGAAGGAGGCCATCGCACACGCACAGGCAGCCAATGTGCCTATGGTGTTCGCCATAAACAAGATAGACAAACCCGGTGCCAACCCCGACCGCGTGCGTGAAGAGCTCGCCGGAATGAACCTCCTCGTTGAAGAGTGGGGCGGTAAGTACCAGTGTCAGGAAATCAGTGCCAAAAAGGGACTGGGCATCAGCGACCTTCTGGAGAAGGTGCTTCTCGAAGCCGAGATGCTCGACCTCAAGGCCAACCCCAACCGCAAGGCCACGGGATCAATCATAGAGTCGTCGCTCGACAAGGGTCGCGGCTACGTCTCCACAGTGCTTGTGAGCAACGGAACGCTGCGTGTCGGCGACAACGTGATAGCCGGAACGAGCTGGGGACGCATCAAGGCCATGTTCAACGAGCGCAACGCCCGCATAGAGAGTGCGGGTCCTGCCGAGCCGTGCATCATTCTCGGACTGAACGGTGCGCCCACCGCCGGCGACTCGTTCCATGTGCTCGACACCGAGCAGGAGGCGCGCGACATCGCCAACAAGCGTCTGCAATTGCAGCGTGAGCAGGGTCTGCGCACACAGAAGCGACTCACTCTGAGCGACATCTCGCACCGCATCGCACTCGGATCGTTCAAGGAACTCAACATCATCGTAAAGGGAGACACCGACGGAAGTATCGAGGCTCTCAGCGATTCGTTCATCAAGCTCTCTACGGAGAATATAAAGGTGGATGTCATCTACAAGGCCGTGGGTCAGATTTCGGAAAGCGATGTGACTCTCGCCGACGCTTCCGATGCCATCATCGTGGGCTTCCAGGTGCGCCCGTCGGCTGCCGCCCGCAAGCTGGCAGAGCAGGAAGGCGTGGAAATCAACACCTATTCGGTCATCTACGACGCGCTCGACGATGTGAAGTCGGCAATGATCGGTATGCTCGACAAGGTGAAGAAGGAAGTCGTTACCGGTCAGGTAGAGGTGCGCGAGGTATATAAGATTTCGAAGGTGGGCACCGTTGCCGGCTGTATGGTCACCGAGGGTAAGGTGCATCGCAGCGACAGGGCGCGTGTCATCCGCGACGGTATCGTGGTGCACACAGCCGATATTGCTGCCCTGAAGCGTTACAAGGACGATGTGAAGGAGGTGGCCACCAACTTCGAGTGCGGTATCTCTCTCGTCAATTTCAACGACATCCAGCAGGGCGACGTGCTCGAAACCTTCACCGAGGTGGAGGTGAAGCAGACGCTGTAAGCGCGGTTGCGCCCCTGAAAAGGAATAAATGCAAAACCCTTGCATGGAGTCTTCCGGCTCCGTGCAAGGGTTTTTCGTGTGCAAAAGGCAATAAAACGTGTGTAATGCCGTTATTATGTCGTAAAGAAAAGGAAAGGAACAATATGAAAACACGTTTTTTAGCCATCGTCGTGCTCATGCTTTCGCTTGTCAGCATCACTGCCGTTGCGCAGGACGAGGAGCGTGGCGGCTGGTGTGTCATACCCCGTGTGGGCATGGATTTCACAACTCTGCGCCATCAGACTTTCATTCCCGAAGTGGGAGCGGAGGTAAAGGCAAAGTCGCGCCTTGGGTTTACGGCGGGCGTGGATGTTGAGTATATGCTCACGCCGTCGCTCGGCATTATGCCCGGACTGCATTACACGCAGCAGGGATGCAACTACCCCGACTACGGAAGCGATGCCATGCGCGTCACCGATGCCGGCATACGCACGCATTATTTTGCGCTGCCCTTGCGTCTGCGTTGGTGGATTGCCGACTGCTTCTCGGTTGCCACGGGCATTCAGGCGGCATACCTTTTCAGCGCCAACAGCAAACTTACGGTGCACAGTCCGGGCGAGGATGCTGGGAAAATCGACACCGACATCGTCGGTCTCTGTCACCAGATGGACTTCGCAGTGCCTTTCGAGACTTATCTCTGCTTGGGGAAAATGGAGTATGGCGTGGCTTACAATCTCAGCATCAACAAGTTCCATCGCCCCATTCTGGAGGAGAGCCGTGTGCGCAACTCCGTTTTCCGCGTCACCATCGGCTATCGCTTCGGGTTGTGAAGAAATGCGGTTGCTGGCTGACGGCTGCAAATGCTCTTTCGGATGTGCAACTGTCTGATTTTCAGCGGTGTTTTACCCAGTATAAAAACAAGGCTTCTTTGCGCTGCAAAGAAGCCTTGTTTGCGTCGTAAAGAAGTCTTGTTTACAGGCAAAAGAAGTCTTGTTTTTTAAAAGTAAAAAGGTGAAAAAGTAAAAAGGTAAAAAAATAGGAGGTCGGGCGTCCCGCCCGACAACACCACCCAGACAATTGATAATTAAGAATTCTTGCAAGGCAAGCGACTAAGCCGAGCGCATAATGTGTTGTTTTTGTTCTGTGTTGTCGAGCGGGACGCTCGACCTATAGTTTGCAAACCTTTTACCGGACAGCAATAATTCTTAAAGAAAGTCCTACCATCACAATACACCTCAAATCCGCAACCTATAGGGTTTAGTGGGATTTTGCTTGCAAAGCGACAAAATT
>OLGE01000914.1_pt1 | contig 32432 bp, 29 predicted proteins | sample 1605151 | NCBI WGS metagenome assembly OLGE01 (sample SAMEA3888912, study PRJEB22519) | human gut metagenome | biome: human gut; feature: human-associated habitat; material: faeces | place: Denmark | collected 2010
CGCCGTCAAGCGTGAAGTAATCGAGGGTGTAGCCTTCCGCAGGGGTCGCGGTAAGTTTTACGGTCGTACCCGCAGTTGCGGAGGTCGCGGAAGCGGCAACACTGCCGTTTGCGGGCTGAACAACGTTAATGCTGTATTTTACCGCGCCGGGTTCTGCATCAAAGGCGGTGCTGAGCTTGATACTCTCTTCCTGCTTGCCTTCCTGAACCGTGTAGAACACGCGTCCTGCATCGCTGCCGTAATCAAGACCGGTGAAGCTGACTGTGCTGCTCTGAGCTTCTTTGGAAGCAATCTGCGTGTAGTTCCCGTTTGCGTCACGCAGATAGAGACGAACCGTGCTGCCCGTCGGAGCATGGGTGAGACTGAACGTATCGCTTGCGCCCTTGTTGTTCTTTGCGGAAGCAAACTTCATGAGCACGATGTCCGTGCGGTTGCGTTCGGTCGTTTCAAACATCTGCCATTCGTAAATACGGATAGCGCCCCATGCGGACGAGCCGCTGTTGGAGATATCGAGTCTCCATTCCTGTGCGGTGACGGGTGTGATCAGTTCATCGGTGACAGCCGAACTGTTGTTGTTTGTGCTGTATACCGTTACCCAATTGTTTCCGCTTTTGTACTGAACGGAAAAAGCAATTGTGTTCATGTCCTGGGCCTCGCCGCCGTATTCGGCGTGTTCAATTCGAATTCGTTTGATGGTTCGCGGTTGGTCGAGTTTTATCGTCATCCAGCCGCTCCGCTTATTCGTGGCGCACCATTTGGAACCGTTTTCGCTCGTTCCGTCAATGGCCTTCCATGCGGGTTCGCCGTCATTCTGAGCGGAATAGCCGGTGACTTCGGCCAAGGGGCAGATGTTTACGGGAACGGTAACATCGCTCAGCTTTTCGGTATCGCCGTTTTCATAGGGCCAATCGATTGTGAAGCGGGAGCTTTCGCCGCGAACACCGTTTGCGTTTACGGGAACGACTTCGATGGTAACATCCGCCTGGTCATCGTTGCGGACAAGGTTCGGAATATAATACGCGGTGTTGGGCGTTTCCATTATAAGTGTTCTTGTGCCGTCCGCATTGAGCCTGTAAATCTCGTAGGAGGAGGCGTTATTGCCGTTCCACTTGATGCGCGCTTCGGCGGTGTATGCATCGAGATAAATGATTTCTTCAAGCCTTGCATTGCTTGCGCTTGCAGCCGCCGCCTCGGAATCGGTGACGGCAAGCCTGCCGATGTTGACCTGATAGTCGGAAACATTGCTTGTGCCGCCGATTTCAAAGCCGATCGCATAGAGTTTTTTGCCGCTGAGGGAAGCGAGGGAAACATTGCTTGTTGTCCAGCTGCCGCTGCTTCCGTCAAGGGCAAAAGTTGCTTTTTGGCAATTTGCATAGCTTGAAGTGCTGCTGTCGCCGTAGTAGGCAACAAGTTTCATCAGCCCCCTGTCATTCTTGGCGGTCACGGCAATATTAGTGCTGCCGTTGATGTCAAGATTCGTGCTGTAAAGCATGATATTATTGGGCTTGTTTGCCGTCAGCGAACCGTAGAATTTGATTGAAGAACCGCCGTTGTATGCGTCTTCAAAGTCGTATGCGCCGCTGAGCTTTTGTCCGTTGGAATCGATTATCCATGTCCATGTGGGCATAACATCCTGAACGGACTGATAGCTCCATTCCGCATCGCGGGATTTGACGCCGTCAATATAGAAAGCCTTTCCGTGGCCGGAGTTGAAGTTGGTTACAAACGGCGCGGAAATGATCGTCGTGTGGTCGGCAAAGAACCTTGACATGCCCGCCCAGCCGCTTGAGGAAGTGCTTCTGGGGTCGCCGCCGTTGACATAGAATTGACGTTCAACCTCGTGGAAATCCGCACCGTCACCGGAAAGCCCCATTGTGGAGTTCGGGCAGTAAAGAGCAAGAGAGAGCTTCAATTTGTTGCTGTTGTTGAGCAGATAATTTGAGCTGAAATTTGTGTTCATGCAGTTCTGCTGAACATCAAGCCCCGCAAAGGCCTCGTATTGGCTTTTGCCGAGGTTCTGCATGGTGGAAACGGTCGTGTTGACATCTTGAGTCGTCCAATTGTAGTTCATAAAGAACTCGTTAACGCCTGCGGAAACCCAGCCGCTGTTGCTGCCGTTAACGGCATCCTGATAGCTGAGATTGCCGCTGTCGGTGATTGAATCGTACCAGCCGATAAGCATGTTCGGCCTTTGCTGACGCATATATGCTATCATGCTTCTGAGATTACCGGCGGTTGTGTAGTCAACACCGGTTTCTTCATTGAAGAAATAACCGTCGAAGCCGTAATATTCCATAACTTCAATCAGCTTGTCCGCAACGCTTCTGTAATTGCGAACAAAGTTCTCCACAACGGAGGAATTGCCGCCCCAGTCGAAGAAAATCGTGCCCATGACGGGAACGCCGTTTGTGTGCGCCGCATCGGTGAATTCACCTGTCGGCACAACGACTTGCCCCCGTTTTGAACCGGACCAGTACACAAAGGAGGTTGCGTACTGCCAGTAGTTAAAGGCATAGCTTGAAAAGCTTTCCTGTCCCTGTGCGTTTGTTGCATCGTGTTTGGAGTTTGCAAGGGAGCAAACCATGAGTTTAGCATCGGGGTTTGCATAGTCGTTGACCGTGAATCCCGTGTATCTGTCTGCAAGGGGAACAACGGATCTTGAGTAGTCGGAATCCGGATCGTTTGTCGGTTCCCAGCTGAGCAGCGTGTCAACCGTGAATGCCGGGCCGATAGGCATCAGCGAAGTGCCGTCCGCATATGCCTCGTTTAGCGAATCCGCGTTCGCAGCCTTAACAACGGCGGAAAGAGTGCTGAAAAAGCTCCGTGACGGCAGAACGCCGAAGCATAACACTGCGGCGAGAATTGCAGCGATGATTTTTTTTATCGTATTTACCCTCATATTGTTTTCCTTTCAATAATAGACTGATGGATTGCTTAAACAAATTTAAACCGTAATGATGCGGTAAAGCCGGGTTTAAATCATTTAATTATGCCCAGTTTCGTGAACTCGGAGATAATTTCACCCAAATCAGCCGCTGCCTGAGGGATCTCAACATCATATTCATCAAGAATGTGCGAAAGAATCTCCTCCTCCGTTTGTCCTTTTTGAATTGACTCATAAACAAACAACGACATTTCATTAAGCAAAATCATTCCCTTTGTTTCCGTGCTGCTTCCCCCAAGCGGCACCAAAAGGTTGTCTCCGGCAATTGTTCTTAAAACATAATTTTTGCTTATTTGCATAAGCTCCCTCCGTAATTATCTTCTTTTGTGATATTCTGCTGCAAGCCGTGTATATGCGTCCATTTTTTTTGCACATAAAGGTCGGTTCTGCATCGAATCGCCCGTTTTCGGCAAAACAAACGGCGGGACAAGCTTCACAGATATTGCGAAAACGGCAAGCGGTGCATTTTGCCGGAACCATGATGTTTTCGCGCATTGCCCGAATGTCGTTCCATGCGGCGGAAAATCCGCGTTCTTTCAGCGAAGCGGACGGTTCGCACATCATTCCGCAGGGGCGAAGCTGCCCGTTGTATGTGATCCAAAACGCCGCAGCTCCCGCACGACAGCGTATACGCTCCGTCGGAATATCGCCGCACTCCGTTTCGGCAGACGGAATATCCTTGTTGAGTGCAACAGCTTCCGCACGTTTTTCAATAATCGCCGGGTCAAGCGTTCGCAGCTCGTGCGCCCACCTTGCGGCAGCGGATTCCTCCGGCGTGAACCTTTCGCAGGTTTCGCATTCGCCGATTTTACAGGGAAAAATTTCGGAGTTCTCATCCGCACGGACGGGCGGGAACATATACGTTGCCGCTTGGAGCGGCAGATTATGCTCATTTGCAAAGCGTTCAACAGCGTCAAGATCTCCAATATTGTATGGTGTTACAGAATAGTTGATCTTGACGGGAACACCCGCTTCCGTGAGCATTGCAACCGCACGGTAGGCTCTTTCAAAAGCACTGCCGCTGCGGCAAAGTTTTTCATAGGTTGCTTCGGATGCTCCGTAAAGCGTGATATTCACCCTCTGCGGCGGGAGCTTTCGGAGCAATTCGACCTGTTTTTCGCCGAGCATCGTTCCGTTTGTGTTTATCGAAACGATAATGCCGAGTTCACGGCATCGGCGATAGATTTCTTCAAAATCGGGCCGAATAAAAGGCTCGCCTCCGGTCAGCAGCAAAAACAACATGCCGCATTGCTGCGCTTCCTTTGCAATGTTCAGCCATTCCTCCGCGGAAAATTCGTCCGTTTTGATTTCGCCGTCATTTTCTTCGCGATGGATATAGCACATGCGGCAGCGGAGATTGCAGCGCGCCGTAAGCTCAAACGTTCCGGAAAGCGGAATGCCCCTTTTTGCGCTCTTTGCAAAAAGCCTGTTCACATACTCCGCATATTTCACTTCATTCACCTCCTTCCAGTATTTCTTTCAGCAACCGAACCGCGCGGAAGTCCGCCGTGCAGTTCAGCTCAAAAATGGGAATGCACTCTGCCGCGCGGAAAAAGAGTTCCGCATGGCTTTCGCGCATCGCTCCGCCGTAAAGCCCGACAATATTGCTCATAATTGCCCTCAAAGCGCGAACACCCGAAAGGCGGGTGATTCTGTTTTCCGGAGCCTGTCCGAGCGAAATAATTGCGGCAATCGGCAGAGAAAAGTTTAAGCAAATGCCGCTTGTGCCGCAAAACGGCAGTCCGAAAGCATTTGCCGCGCCGTCAACAAAGCCGACAGCGCATCGATCCCCGTTGAGAATCAAAGCGTTTTCATACTCCTTCCAAAGATTCGCCTGCGTGGATTTTCCGATTCCGGAACGCCCGCAAAAAAGTATTGCTCCGAATCGGGTTTGAACCGCTGCGGAATGCAGGGTGAAAATGCCCCTTTGCAGCAGCTGGAAGGGCAGGTTGATGCTCTGCCAAATCTGCTGCATACACTCCTGTTCCGGCGGGAAATCCTGCGGAAGAAAAACTTCGATATTAAGCGCGTTATCAATGTTGAGCGCATTAACATCAAGTGCGCTTTCGCTCAATGCGCCGCCGAAGCGGGAAGCAAGCATTGCGCGCTTTTCCCCGCGCTCAAGCGCGGCTCTGTCAAGCGTTTGCTGCAAAAAGCCTTCGCCGCTTTCAAACAGCCTGAAGAATGCGTTTTCATAAACGAGTTTTCCGCAGGCGGCAGGCGGTTCGGCCCGCCGAACTTGAATTACGCAGTCCGCGGTTTCGGAGCTTTCAAAGTATTCAGTCTCCCAAAACAACGCACTTCGCGCATCAACATCAAGTTCCGCTTCCGAATGAATCTCGAAAACTTTGCCCGCAAAACGAAAACGATAGAAAAAATGCTTTTTCATCTCAAAAACTTCAAAACGCGTCTGCGCGCATTGCGCGCAGACGCGTCGGTGGGTGGTGTTAGGACGCAAATACCATTGTTTCGTTCACTGTAAAGTAGCAGTAGCCATCAACGGTAACGCCGCATTGATTCTCTCCTGTGCCGAACAAGTTTGCATCCTGTCCCGAATACAGCGTATCGAACGGCGGGAGCAGCTTACAACTCGTTCGGTCGTGATTGTACGCTTGTGCAACACATTGAGAGGCGGCGATCGCCTCGCCGAGGTCAAACTCGATAACATCAAGTTCGGGCTTTACATAAGTTTTTTTCACGGGTATTCTCCTTATCTGCCGGTGATGGAAGCAATTGCGTGCTCACTCGCAACGCCGTTTGCATCATAGGCAAAGATGTAATATGTATCCGTCATTCCGCGGCGCGGAGCGCGAACGGTGAGGCTGAAGGCGTAGTAATCCATCCAGCCGAAATAGGTGAACAGGCTGTTCATCGGGCGCATGTTCTCGCGTACGGGAACAAGTGAACCGTCGTCCGCAAGCCTGTAAACGCTGACATGGTCAACATCCGTGGATGTTTTAACACTGATGCTTGTGAACCAACCTGCAAGTGCGCGGCCGCTGTAGTGGAGTTCGAACCTTTCGGGCGTGAACACGGGTTCTTCAACGGGCTGATATGCAAGGGTAACAAGGCTTGCAATATCTGCCGCAATCTGTGTGCTTGTGGCGGGGATGATGCCGTCTGCAAGCTTAATGCCGCTGACGGACAGGATAGATCTTGTTCCCGTTCTCGTTCCCGCTTCGGCAATATTGCCGAGAACAAGCATATACTTCGCGCCGTACTGACGTACGCAATCCGTAACATCATAGTACATTTCGGTCATCTTCATGCCGGAGGGGGTCACTGCGTCTTCGGCATTTGTATCGGTATCGAGATAACCGAGCACGGGATCACCGGCAACCGCCTTCGCGCTGATCATAACGGTCTTACCCTCAGTGTAGCCTTCGAGGGCAAATCCGATATAATTACCGTTGGTGAGATAGACCTCGTTCTGCGGGCCGCGATCCTGATAGTTCGCGATGTGTGCAATCTCGGTGTCTCCGTCATATTCAACATAGACCATGGAGTTGGGAAGAATTTCAGATCCGATCGAGTTCGCGCTGTTCTTAACATAGTCATAAACGGGAGCGTAGGCAAGACCCTGTTAGTTTTTGACGTACTTCGTTTCATCTGCAAGGGGCTTATAAACGCGGAACGCATCGAGATAAACATTTGCGGTCTGCGCAGCTGCCGTATCGCGCTTGCCGAAAGTCCTGTTCTGACTGTTCTTTGCCGCAATGCCCGTGCCGCCGTTAAGAACGCTGTTTTCGTCCATGAAGGAGGTTTCGACTTCGCAGCCGATGAATTCCTTCAGTCCCGCTTCGCGCAGGATTCGGTTCGTGTCAATGCCGTTCGCTCCGCGCGTACTGCCTTCCGCACCGGTTTCGCCGCCGTCCCAAGGTGTCGGGTTTGCGGGGCCAACGATTGCGCCCGCGGTGTCCGTAAGGTATCCGAGGATGCGAACGCTGTAATTTGCGTGGTCGAGATTCATTGCGCGAACAACGGGAACCTGATAATCACGGATGCCGGGGCCCGTGATAATGGGATTGCCGCCAATACTGTTATCGCCGCAGAAATAGGTGTCAACGATATAAACCTTGAACGGATTGCCTCCCTTGGACAGTGCAACGAGAAGAAGTCCCGTATTTGTGCCGCATTCGGAAATAATGTCAAAACCCGTTCCGCTGAAACTGAATTCAACGGCATCGGTTGTGTAGGCGCGTTTGCCGCCGTTCAAATCGAGGGTTGCTTTCAGTGCGCCGCCGTTGCTGTAGTCGGCAAAGCCTTTGTATGCATCGGCATAGCCGTAAACGCTGTTTTCGTTGTCATTAACAACGGTCGCGGTGTTGTTTGTGCCTTCGGCTTTCCATTCGCCGTGCGTCCCGCCGTTGGTCATAAAGTTCTCTTCGTAAAGAACATTTGTGGCGGGAAGGAAGGTGATGGATGTTGCTTCGGTTATATAATTACCGGTGAAAACAAGCTTTGTCTGAATGGTTTCACCCTTGTTTACGCTCTGCGGAGTGTAAAGGATGGATTTATCGGTGTCATTAAACCCAACATGCTTTACGGTTTCATCAACAGTCTTGATGCCCACAGCTTTTTTTTCAACATCCGTAAGCTTGTAGCTGTTCTGTACGCCGAAATCATAGACGAACGTCTTTTCGGGCGGCGCATAGGTGATCTTCAACGTACCGGGGTGATATATAATAGAATAATTGTTAAGCTGCCCACCCCAATAACTTTCAACCTTAGACGTTCTTGCAAAGTCAACAACATATATGCCCGGGTAAATCTCTTTCCTTTTGGCTGTAATATTTGTTACTTTGTTTCCCGTTCTGTCTGCAAGCTGATGTGATGTTGTCGTTTCGGAATCGGGAACAGTGATATCATTGCAGCCGTCCTGAGTGATTTTAACATCATGAACAACATGCTCGCTGCCGTTGTAAGACACTTCAAGGCTGCCTGCCCAAAGATGAACAACCTTGTTTCCTGCCGGAACATAGACAACATTAATGATGTTATCTTCGGATTTTTCGGTTACGGTAAACGGCAGTTCAATCTGAACGCCGCCTGCAACGTCGTTATTGTCATTCTCAGCTATTGCCGCTGCTTTTTTATGGTTAAGCTGGTTAACATCCGTACCGTTAACAAGGGTAATTTGGGAGCCGATGGTCTGGCCGGTCATAGTGGTTTCGCCGAGGTAATTGGTGTTGCCGGTGATTTCTCCGACTTCATTCAGCCAATAGCGAACCTTAACGGTGGAGGTGGTGGGCTTCTGCCTTGTTAGCCTGATTTCAAGCTCGTCCATACCGCCGACCTTGTCCATATCGATGCAGTAAATGTCGATATGAACGGTGTCGCCCGCATGGATGCCGGTTGTGCCGTATTTGTTGTTCAGAACGGTGGAAATTGCGTTGCCGTCCATGAAGGAATACCAGTAATCGGAAAGCGCCATCATACCGGCGGTTGCCGCCGTGGTGCTTGTAGCTTCTTTTCCGATAAGCGTTTCGGGGAGCATGGAGTTGCTTCTGTCCTTATGTTCGGTGTCAAGATTCGGAAAAACCTTGTAAAATGCCTTTGAAGCATATTTGTCGCCGTAGGTTGCAGGTTCGGTAACGTTCCATTCGCCGCCCCAATTCTGTGGGTCTGCATTCGGCCAGGACCAAACACCCTTGCCCGCCGTGCCTGCAAAGAATGCAAGATAATCGGAGTAATTGTCTTTAGTCAGTTGTTCGCCGTCCTTATAGACGAACACGAACATATCATCATTGATTGCAACAACTTTCTTGCCGCCGAAAGCTGCTTTAAGATTTTCGTCGTTGTTGATTGCGTCATAAATCTTCTGATAATAGGAGTCGTTTTTGGAGACGAGTTCGATGGAGTCGGAAAGGGTATAGCCTTCGGGCCACACGAACGAACCCGAGAACCTGCGTGCGGTGTAAGATTTGCCGGAGAAGTCCGAAATGGTGCTGTCGTTTGATTTTTTGCCGTAGCCTATATCCATTTGTCCCTTCTTGACGGAAACATAGTAGCCTGAATAATATATACCGGTTCCGTCAACACTGGAAGCTTTGAAATCCTGAGCGGCTCTGTTGTTCCATGTTGCCGCAAAAATCGCCTGCTGGTCTGCGCTCGGGGCATAGGGAATGATGCCGACGCCGCCGATCTGGGAGGAACTGGCGATGGGGTTGGTGATCGAAGCCTTCACCGGGTCGGCGTATTGAACATCGGTGTGACCGTAGTCCCAAACTTTGTGTGCGGAATCGTCAACATCATCGGTTCTGTCGTTAAAATGCTTGGAAAGGGTCGCCCAGTCCCAATGAACCTTATTTAAATAATCGGTAGTGTTATTGGGGTCGGCTGTTGTTGTGAGATAAGCTGTTTTATCGCCCGCATAAAGTCCGCCGAGATCTGTATGCTGATTTGCCGGAGTGTCATGGCGATGTTCATATTCGAACGTTCTCTTCCATGTGATTTCGGGAACGACCGTTTCGGATATGGTTCCGGAACCGTCGCCCGTGCCTCCGTCCGCTGCAAAGAGGGACGCGGGGAACATGCCGAAAAGCATGATTCCGCAAAGCAGCAGAGAGAGCAGCTTTTTGATGTTCTTCATTGAAAAACCTCCTGAATATTTTAAAAATAAAAAACAAACTTTATATGAACCGCAGCAGCCCGAAGGCATTGCCGCAGCACTGCGGAAAACGGCGGCGCCGGAAAGGGGCAAAACTAACACTGAATTGAGAGAATTTGGGGTGTGAATATAGTCCGTAGATTCAGGTTATTCAGCGCGTTGCTGACCGAGCCGAAACGCACAACCGAGTGAATGGGAGACGGGAAAACGCACAGAGCCAAGTATTATCCCGCTCGCATACATTATACCGCAAGACCATACGAATTTCAACATTTTTTTGAGTATAAAATGAATATATATAATCTGTTCGGAGAAAATACTTGCAACTGTGACAAAAGAATTTAAAATCACAAAAGTTCTTATATAATTGAAATGAAATATTAATAATTCAATACGTTCCGCATCTGACGGTTTCGGGTGATGCGGAACGCTGTCCGCTGCATTTATTCATTGCAAAAGAGTGCAAGCCTGTCGGCATGAGTTTTTTGCAGTTTTGAAATATATGTTTCAATATCCTTGGGGTTCGGGACGCGTTCGATTCTTCCGCCGCTCGGGAAAACGCGTTTGTTCATTGCGCCCGCACCGTGAGCAATGATGCTCAGTGAATCCTCCATCATATCGATGTTGTAGATGCAGATGCTGCCGGGTTTTGCATAGCCGACGTTTTCCATGTTGCCCGCCATGTATTTTTGACGGTACATATAATAAGGAAGCATACCCGTTTCTTCGGCACCGAGCGCACCGATTTCGGTCATTTTTTCAACTTCCGAAACATCGGGAAGAGCGTATTCGGAAAGATTTTCACGCAGACGGGAAGAACGCTTTATTGCAAGCGTGTGAACTGTCAGACACTCCGGAGAAAGCTCAACGAGTGCGTTTACGGAATGCTGCATGTCAGCTGCCGTTTCGCCCGGCAAACCGGCGATAAGATCCATGTTGATTGAATCAAAACCGATATCCCGCGCAAGGTTGAAACACGCCTTGATATCCTCGGATGTGTGATCGCGGCCGACAAGCTGCAATGTTTTATCACACATCGTTTGCGGATTTACGGATATGCGCGTTGCGCCGCGCTGCTTGATGATGCGAAGCTTTTCAGCTGTTATCGTATCCGGCCGTCCGGCTTCAACCGTGAACTCCGTGCCGGGTGCAATATTATAGGCCTCCTCTGCAAAATCCAAAAGATCGCGCAGCTCGTCTGCGGTCAGCACGGTGGGCGTTCCGCCGCCGAGATACAGCGCACGAATATTCAGCCCGAGTTCGCGAACCATTTGCGCACCGTTTGCAATATCCGTCTTCAGTGCGGCAAGATAGGGCTGCATGTCCGTCTTTGCCGTGCGGAGCCGTGAAGCAAAAGAGCAGTACAGGCAGCGTGTGCGGCAGAACGGAATGCCGATATAAACATCAACATCGTTTTTCCGCACGGAAGCAAAAATCGGTTCCTGAACGGAAACTATCCTCTCAGCAAGCGCAAACTTTTGCGGCGTGACGTCAAAAGTGTTCAACATCATGCTTTTGGCTTCGGCAGGACCGCAGCTGTGCTGAAGCTCGCGCAGCAGGCGCGTCGGGCGTATACCTGTCAGAGAGCCCCACGGGAGGTGCGCATCGGGGTATGCCTTTCGCATTGCGCGGAAGACAGCGATTTTAATGCAGCGTTTTGCGAAACGCTTTTCAATAATTGAATCATCATTGCGAAAGGGCGTTTGGCACGAGTATGAATGCTCCCGACCGTTCGCAACAAAGGCGGCTTCGGCAATAAAATCCGTTCCGTCGTTTGAAAGCACAACACTCAGCGTCTTTTCGCCCGCATCCGCTGCGTGAATTTCAGCGGGGGACAAAACGGCAGCTATCTCCTCACCGGGCAGAAAAAGCCGTATTTCTTCGCATATATCGTTAAAAAAATCCTGTCTGTTTGTGAATAAAAACATATTGTTTGCCTCTTTAATGCAGCTGCGGCATTTTCTGTATTTTCCGTCAATAGTCTTGGTTTCCGCCGCCGCGCAGATACGGATTGTGTTTCCGTTCGAAATCCAAAGTTGTTTCACCCATGTGGCCGGGGAATACGCGGTAATCGCCTTTCAGCCTGCCTGTCAGCAGGAGCAGGGAATTGTAAAGTGCATCATTGTCACCGCCGTCAAGATCGGTTCTTCCCACGCTGAGACGGAAAAGCGTGTCGCCGGAAAAAATCACACGTTCTTTTTCGATAACATAGCATACGCCGCCCTTGGTATGCCCCGGGGTGTGCAGAACGCTGAATTCAATGCCGGCAGCGGTGAAGCATTCGCCGCCGTGGAGGATGATGTCCACTTTGCAGGGCTTCACAAGCGCCCCGCCGAGGTAGGCAAGGCTTGCTTTTCCGCCTGCAAGTGCGCCCGCATCCGCTTCGTGAATTGCAACAAGTGCGTTTTCATGCGATTTCAATTCCGCAACACCCATTGTGTGATCAAAATGACCGTGCGTCAGCAGAATATGGGTGCAGTGCAGGTTGTTTTGATTTAGAACTTCAACCACCTTGTGCGAATTCGCCGGATCGATAACAACACAGGGAATCCTTTCGGAATTTGAAGGCGTTTCGGCGGATTCGTTAAAAACGATATAGGTATTTACGGAAAGCGGACCGGTTGGGACACAAAGAATTTTCATGCGGCTTTTCTCCTTTTTAAACATAGACTGAATATAGCGAAATTAAAACGTTTTTTTGCTGTCCAGCAGGATCGTGACCGGACCGTCGTTGACAAGCTCAACCTGCATATCCGCGCCGAAAATACCCGTTTCGGTGTGCAGCTGAGTGCGAAAAGCGTCGATGAGCTTTTCGTAGACAGGGATCGCCGTTTCGGGACGAGCGGCAGCAATAAAACTCGGGCGGTTGCCTTTGCGGGCATCGCCGAAAAGCGTGAACTGTGAAATCAGCAGAATTTCATACCCGAGTTCACCGGCGGAAAGGTTCATCTTGCCGTCTGCATCTTCAAAAATGCGGAGTTGAGTACATTTTTTAACGATATAGTCAATGTCGCTCTGCGCATCGGAAGGTTCTATGCCGATAAGCAAAAGCAGCCCTCTTTCGATTTTGCCGACACATTCGCCGGCGACGGAAACGCTTGCGCGGCGGACTCTTTGAACAACAGCTCTCATACGGATCTCACCCTTGAAACGGATTTTACACCGTTAATTTTCATAAGATTTTTTATAATGCTGTCGAGATGCTCGGCGTTTTGGACCTGAAACCCCATTGTGGCTTCGATCATTGTGCCGTCCTCAACAGGCTTTGCGTTGACAAGATTGATGTTGATTTTCATGTTCATCAGCATCTGTGAAATATCCATCAGCAGCCCGACGCGTTCCGAAGCGGTGATATGAATTGTTACGGGGAATTTTGCACTTTCGCCGTCCGCCCATGAAACATCGATTATCCTGTCCGCATCGGCAAGCAGTGCTGCGGCATTCGGGCAGCTTCTGCTGTGAATCGAAACACCTCTGCCGCGCGTGATATATCCGAAAATTTCATCGCCGGGCAGGGGAGAACAGCATTGCGCAAAGCGAACAACCATGTTGGCCTCGCCTTTGACAATGACGGCTCTTCCGTTTGCGTCAAAACTTTTTGCGGGAGCGTGTTCCTGCTCTTCAAGTTTGCGTGCAAGCTCCTCCTCGCGCTGAACTTTTCGCCGGGCTTCCATCAGTTTATGCAATGCCTGCCCGGTTGTGATTCCGCCGTAGCCTATAGCCGCATAAATATCATCCATTTCGTTCATGGAGAAGCGTTTCAACAGAGGTTTGCACAATTCGGCCTTCGTAAGGTCGGCAAGCTTCTGCCCCTGTCGTCTTGCGGCATCGGCAAGCATTTCTTTGCCGCGGACAATATTTTCTTCACGGTTCGCCTTTTTGAACCATTGTTTGATTTTTGCTTTGGCTTGGGATGTTTTTACAAAGTTAAGCCAGTCGCGGCTCGGCGTTGCCTGCGGGTTCGTAATGATTTCAACAACATCGTGGGTTTTAAGCTTGCAGTCAAGCTTCACAAGCGCACCGTTGACTTTTGCGTGCTGTGTGTGGTTGCCGACGTTCGAATGAATACGGTAAGCAAAATCAACGGGCGTTGAGCCCAGAGGCAGGTCGATAATCTCGCCGTTCGGAGTCAGAACAAAAACATAGTCGGAGAAAAAATCGTGTCGAACGTTGTCAACGTATTCCTTTGTTGAGTTTGCATCGGAATCATAGTCAACAAGTTGACGCAGCCACGCAAGCTTTGTGTCCAGCTCATCCTGCCGTGTTCTGCCCTCTTTATACATCCAGTGTGCGGCAATACCGTATTCGGCGGTGCGGTGCATTTCCCAAGTGCGAATCTGCACCTCAAACGGCATTCCGTGATCACTGAAAAGCGTCGTGTGCAAAGAACGGTACATGTTGGTTTTCGGCATTGAAATGTAATCTTTGAACCTGCCGGGGAAGGGGCGCCAAAGCGAGTGAACAATGCCGAGCGCACCGTAACAGTCCTGCACGGTATCAACAATTATGCGAAGTGCAACAAGATCATAAATCTCGTTCAGTCCGACTTTTTTTATGTTCAGCTTGCGATAGATGCTGTAAATATGCTTTCTGCGTCCGCTGACCTCCGCTTTGATTCCGGCATCCTTAAGTGCAATTTCAAGCTTGTGCATGGCTTTTTTGAGCAGTCCCATGCGTTCTTCCTGCTTCGGTTCGATAAGGGACTGAAGGCGGCGGCATTCTTCGGGCATCAGATAGCTGAACGATAAATCCTCAAGTTCGACTTTTATGGCACCCATTCCGAACCTGTCCGCAAGGGGGGCGTAAACATCCATGGTTTCCCGTGCTTTGCGAACACGCTTTTCCTTTGAACAATAACCGAGTGTGCGCATGTTATGAAGTCTGTCCGCAAGCTTGATAACAACAACGCGAACATCGTTTGCAATTGCAAGGAACATTTTGCGCAGATTTTCGGCCTGTCTGTCTTCTTTCGACAGCATGTGGGAAAGATTGCTGTTGGTCAGCTTGGTAACGCCGTCCACCATTCGGGCAATGTCCTTGCCGAACATCTGTGCAATTTTTTCAACGGTGATATCATGCCCATCCTCAACCGTATCATGAAGCAGACCCGCAATGACCGTGTCTGCATCCATGTCCATATCGAGCAGAATGAGCGCAACGGCTTCGGGATGAATATAATAAGGTTCCTGCGATTCGCGTTTTTGGTCAGCATGAACCGATTTTGCAAAATTAATTGCCTTTACTAATAATTCGGTTTTTTCCTTCGGAAACTTTTTTTCGAAGGCAGCGGTCAATCTGTCCATAGCACACCCACCTTTGGCTAAATTTTACCTTTGATAAATTTTGCAGAAATGAACGTTCGGTACCGTTCAAAAAGCAAAAAATGCATTCGGCGCAGGCACGCGGCCCGCGCCGAACGGTTGGCTCTGTCAAATCGGCAAAGTGCCGAGTCGGAGTTCTCGGAAGAAGGTTCGCAAAAGGTTCCGAAACGGGCATTGCCGGGAACATTCATTCGCGAGAGTTATCTTTGATATCAGTATTTGATAACTGAGTAAACATTATAATCACGGAGCAGGTCGGCACCGCCGAGATCGGTAAGTTCGATTGCAAAATCAGCAGCAACAACTTTTGCCCCCATTTTTTCCACAAGGTCGATAACAGCTTTTGCTGTTCCGCCGGTTGCAAGCAGGTCGTCAACGATTGCAACGCGCTGCCCGGGAAGAATTGCGTCTTTGTGAATTTCAAGGCGGTCGGAGCCGTATTCAAGTCCGTATGACACGGAGTTTACTTCGCAGGGGAGCTTTCCGGGTTTCCGGGCAAGAACAAAACCTGCATGAACCGCATACGCAACGGCGGAGCCGATAACAAAACCGCGTGCTTCCGGACCGATAACGATGTCAACATCAAGCGGGCGAAGATTCTCGGCAATGGATTCAACAAGCGTTTCGTATGCATCGGCATTCTTAAGCAGTGTGGTGATATCGCGGAAGAGTATGCCCTCTTTCGGAAAATCGGGAATGCTGCGAATAGTTGCAATCAGTTCGGTTTCGTTGATAATCATGGTTAAATCTGTTCCTTTCGTTTCATCCCCGCACGGCTTATACAGCGGGAATGTTTGTTTGCTGTTATTGAAAAATACTGAAATTTTTGCCGAATAAACCGAGTCAGCCTATATCGGCATAAAACTGAAAACTTATTCATCGGAATCATCCTGCTCCGAGTCCGGAAAATTGCGCGTACGCAAACGTTCGACAGCGGAATACAAATTGCTGGCGCACAGCGGCGCGGGCCGAATTTCGCTGCTGTTCCGCAGCGCACCGCCCGGAGTGAATTCGATAAAGCCAAGTTCGATAAATACCCGAACGGCGAACAGCGCACAGTAAACAGGAACGTTCAGCTTGTTGGACATCTTGCCGCAAAGCTCCCCCTGAGAACAGGGTGAAGCAGCAAGAATTGACTGCACAAGCTTGTAGCTGCAAACCATGAAATCGCGATCGCAGGCAAAATGCAGTGCGACCCTGCCGAAGTCGCTGTTCGTGCACGGCATCCGAAGCATTGAAGCGGAACTCATTCGGCGTGAAACCGCCGTGTAAACACCGCTGCAAGGGGGATTGTCGTAGAAAACGACCTTGCTGAACCCGAATGCAGGCAGATTTGCAAGCTGCGGTGCAAGCAAAACGGTGTTGCAGCAAACGGGTGAATCCGCAACGCAAGAGTAACAAATGTCAACATTGCCGATTTGACTGCTGCGAATTTCGTCAAGAATCTTTTTGGCGGATTCAACAGAAAAAACAAGCACAAGCAAACCGGATATAGAGCGGGAACAAAGCTCGGCGAGGGTTGTTTCGCATATTTCCGGGAGCTGCTCCGGTTCGGACAGCCGATAAGACAGGTTTTCAAGCAAGCTGTTGCAGAAATAGCGCATACCTTTTTCAATATAGGCATCGATGTCACGCGGCTGCTCCGCTTTTGCGGAAACAACGCGAAGCTGAATGCTGTCAAAACCGTTCCAATTATTGATGCCGGGCGTATAAAGTATATCAACCGTGTCGGCATTCAGCAGCCGATAATAACTTGCGGCCGAGGCAAACCAAACTGCATCCAACGGAGCCGCAGAGCTCGAAATGCTCGGGCTTACGTCCATTTTTGTGTGTTGAGCATCGCTGCCGAAGCGGCGCAGCCTGCTCACGGCCACATGGCGGGAGCGGAAGACGGGGGAAGGGTTGCTCTCTCCGAACGGGGCGAGGCGGGTCAGTTCGGAAATCAATTCTCGGGTGACCTGCTCAAGCGGAATATCGAATTCGTATCGTTTGCACGGGATGAACACGGAGTCATCATAGCTTGCTTTAAGACAAGCGTTGAGTTTAAAGCGAAAATCCTCAAAAAATGCGGATTCCATTGTTATTCCGGCCGCTTTTGCATGGCCGCCGAAACGAACGAAAAATTCACGGCAGCAACAAAGCACCTCATGAATGTTGACTCCGTCTATTGACCGCGCAGAGCCCTTGAGTATTCCGTCGGATTCCGAAAACAGTATCGTCGGGCGGTGATACATTTCTGCAATGCGTGAAGCGGCAATGCCGATAACACCGGCATTCCATGTTTCGGAACGGAGGACGATTGCTCTTGTGTCCGAAAGGTCGCAGGGTTCAAGACGGCGAATTGCATCGTTAAGGATGTTTGCTTCGTCCTGCTGACGCAGCTCGTTGAGCTTGTTAAGGCGGGCGATTATCTCGTCGGCACGATTGGGGTCGCGGCAAAGAAAAAGCTCAACCCCGAGTGAAGCATCGCTCATTCGCCCGGAGGCGTTAAGCCGCGGGGCAACAGCAAAGCCGAGAGTACATGCATTATACGGCCGACGTGCAGTGGGAACACCGTTCAAAAGACGGTAAAGCCCGTTGCAGCAATTGCCGCTGTTTATCGCATCAAGCCCCAACTTAACAAAAACACGGTTTTCGTCAAGCAACGGAACAACGTCCGCAACCGAGGCAAGCCCCGCAAGGGAAACATATTGCATTGCAGCTTCAAGTCCGGCGAGTGCGTGGAGCAATTTAAAGGCAATGCCCGCACCGCAGAGGATTGAATTCGGATACTGTGAATTGCTGACCGTGTGGCAGACAACGGCGGTGCATTTCGGAACGGTTTCGGGCGGAATGTGATGATCCGTCACAATAACATCAATGCCGAGTTCGCTGCAATAGCTGATTTCATCGGCGGCGGAAATACCGTTGTCAACAGTGATTATGAGGTTCACCCCGCACGAATGCAGCTTGTCGATTGCACCGCGGCTCATGCCATAGCCTTCTTCCCGACGCGACGGAATATGATAGCCTACATCTGCACCGACTGAATGAAAATAATCAACGAGCATGGCGGTTGAACAAATACCGTCAACATCGTAATCTCCGAAAATGCAGATTCTTTCGCCGTTCTCAAGTGCAGCATGTATCCTTTGAACGGCCTTGTCCATATCGGGAAGAAGAAACGGATCATGAAAATCTTCAGCGGAAGGGTGAAGAAATCTTTCAATTTGTTCAGGAGTGACGGCACCTCTTGCACGGAGCGCACGAACAAGCAGGGGAGAAAGCCCTGTAAGATTATCCTGTGCCTGTTCGGCAGAAAAATATTTCGATTTTTGATAAATAATCAAATCGAACCTCCGGCTGAATCGCTCAATGCCTTGCAGCAAAGTGCAAAGCGGCAATAAATCGCGGCAAAGCCATTAAATAAACAAGGTTTTGCAGTTAAAATAAACAGAAAAGGAAGCTTTGCATCGAGGCTGAGGCAAAACAAACCCTTGCAATGTTCAAATTTGGATTAATTATACCGCATTAGTACCAAAATTTCAATAGCCGAAAGAGAATGAAATGCTGATTTCAAAAAAACATGATTAATAAGAATAATATTAGAATAACAATGAATCATTAATAAATGAGCCGGCAATTGAAAATTAAAGCTTCGGAACCGCTGTGTGTAAATGGTTTTTGACTGAGATTCCGAAGCTTTGTACGTTTGGGGCGGCCGATTACTCACGCCGCAGATGTATTTGATCCTTCATCCGTTCGTCCGGTTTCGTCGGAGCAGATGCCGCTGCGGTCAAAACACGGCATTGCGGGACTGCGATACGGAAGCAGACTGTTGAATTTGCCAAGGAGCTTGACACCGTGCTCGCAAAGTATGAAACATACGCAATAACAAATTCCTCCGAGAGTGCAAACAAGCATGTCCTGCATTGTGTCAATAAGCCCGATGTCAAGGTAGCCGTTGATGCTCAGCTCTTCGCCGTTGACAATAACAGATTGAATATCCGAAATTGAACCCGCAACGCCTTTCTCACTGCCCAACAGATAGGAATTTATGCCGGATACAATTGTATCCTGCTGCATATCCATTCCGAAAAACGTGTCCATGGCGTATTCGTAAAATTCCCACACGGCGGCAATTGCAAGTGTGAAACTGAGAGCGGACACAAGCTTCAGTGCCTGCGAATGGCTTTTGTTGCCGCTGTCCAAAACGTCCGGCAGCACTGCGCCAATAACTGCAAAAAGAAAGCCGGATGAGACATGCAGCGATTTGTCCCAAAACGGAATTATATAGTAAAATTTATATATCTTGCCGAAAATCGGTCCGCCCATTATCAACAGCATAAACAGCAGTTTCAGAATCGGCGGGAATGAAACCCTGAGAACATGCTCGGCAAGCCATGGACTGAACAAAAGAACGGATGTCATGATGCAGATAAGCATGTTTTCGCGAAGGTTCCAGCCGAGTTTCTTTCCGAACAAAAGTGATACGGCTGTGGTCAATGCAATAAAAATCTGCGCGGCGCAAAAACCGTAATCCGCACAATTTTTCTTGGCGGCCGGTCTCTTTTCAAAGCCGTTTGCAGAGCTGAAAACCTTTTTTTCTGTTTGGGAAGATCTTTTCATTGCGGTTGCCTCCTTTTCCTGATGTTATGTTAATCCTTCTTCGCAAACTCTCCGTGAACCAAGTGTGAACAGCGGTTGATATTCAAATTGTGTCGAAAAAGAAAACAGCAGACGTCTCTGCCGAAAAAACACTCTTTTTTTTCAAAAAACGGGCGATAATTAATATTCGCTTGATGTTTTTGTGCTAAAATAATACTGACGATGGGAAAACGCCCCTTGAAAGTGCACACGGCACAGGAAGCAGCGGACGGGAAGCCGCGTCAAAACAAAGGTAATTCTAAACGTAACAGAAATAATATTGATTTGAGTCTGTATTTGCAGAAAAAACCGCGAATCACGCAGTTTCTGCGCCAAAAGTGAGTTCTCAGGCTTATTTCAAACGAAAGCGAGGCAGCTGACAATTATGTTTAAGATTCTTATTGCAGAGGATGATATTGAGCTCAGGCAATTGTTCTATCGTGTTCTGACTTTTCACGGTTATTCGGCAATATGTGTTTCCGACGGCAAGGAGGCACTTGACGTGCTGGACAAGGAATATGTTGATTTAATCATTTCGGATATTATGATGCCGAATATGAACGGTTATGAACTGGCTTCAAGTCTGCGCGAAAGCGGGATTACGATACCGATTCTGATGATAACGGCAAAAGATTCTTTTGTTGATATGCAGATAGGCTTTGCTTCGGGAACGGATGATTACATGGTTAAACCCGTGAACGTTAACGAAATGGTGCTGCGCGTGGGCGCTTTGCTGCGGCGTGCACAAATGATCAGCGACAGGAGGCAGACAATAGGAAACACCGTGCTTGAATACGACTCAATGACGGTGACAGCAAACGGCAAAAGCATGGTTCTGCCGCAAAAAGAATTCATGCTTTTGTACAAATTGACCGCATATCCGGGAAGGATATTCACCCGTCAGCAGTTAATGGATGATATATGGGGGTTGGACAGCGAGACAGAACCGCGCACGGTTGATGTACACATCAACAGGCTGCGCGACAGGTTCAGAGATAATGACGATTTTGAAATCATTACCATACGCGGATTGGGCTACAAGGCGGTGAAACGGCATGGAGCATGATGAAATAAAGAAAAACTGCATATCGGGATGCGCGGCGGAAAAGAAAGCGGAGACATGCGGTGGGAAACAGAATTCAAAACGAAAAAAAACAGATGTTATTGATATTGCACAGCAGTTGAAAAATGAGAAAAAAATACGAACATATTTCACGCTTGTGGTGTTTATTATACTCACATGCACTCTGATTATCGCAATGTCTTTAACGTTCGTGCTTTATCGGCTCGGAATATGGACGGCGCAGCGGGTCGGAATATTCACGGTGCTTGCAGGCATTTCAGTTTTGAGCCTGCTGCTCGGCACTGCAATAACGGTGATACTTTCCGGAAACATTGTGCGCCCGGTTAATGCGTTAAGCACAGCAATGCAGCGTGTTGCGAACGGGGACTATGACGTGAAGCTGGAAACCAAGAGCAATTTTGAAATCATCAGGCGCGTATACAGCGATTTTAACCATATGGTTGACGAGTTGAATGCAGTCGAAACGCTGCGCAACGATTTTGTTTCAAACGTTTCGCATGAATTTAAAACTCCGTTAAGCTCCATTGAAGGCTATGCGATGCTTCTTCAGGATGAAAGTTTGTCCGCTGAGGCACGAAGTGAATATACGGAGCGCATTGTTGTCAGTACGCGCCGCCTTTCAACGCTGGTTTCAAATATCCTGATGATAACAAAAATTGAAAACCAGACAATGCCGTTCACTCTGAGCAGCTATCGCGTTGATGAACAGGTTCGCCAATCCATTCTGCTTTTGGAAAACAAATGGAGTGAAAAAAATATCGGCTTTGAAATGGATATGGACAGCATTGAGTTTTGTGCGGTTGAAGGACTGCTCGGCAATGTTTGGTCAAACCTTATTGACAATGCAATAAAGTTCAGTCCGGAAGGAGAAATAATATACATAAGTCTGAAGGAAAAAGATGACATGCTCAGCTTTAAAATCGCCAATCGGGGAGAGCCGATGTCGGGTGAAACGCTGAAGCGCATTTTTGAAAAATTCTATCAGGGAGATACATCACACAAGCGTGAAGGCAACGGCCTCGGGCTTGCACTTGTGAAAAAGATAGTTCGTGTTCACGGGGGAAGCGTTTCTGCCGTTAATACAGAGGATGGATTGATTGAATTCACGGTAAATCTGCCTGCAAAGCGCAGCTGTGAAAGGTGCTGCGGCAGCAATTAATACATCAACAGCGTCCCGCATTTGCAAGCAATTTTCGGGACGCTGCTTTATTGCGGAATTCAGTCGGCAGTGCAGCCAATCATTCGGTTATTCTTTTATAATAATCGAGAATTCTCCCGATGTAGCCGGCGCTGTCCGGATTAACAATAAGATCTGCACATTTGCGGTAGGTTTCGATACGTTCGGCATAAAGTTTGAGCACGGCTTCGCGTCCGCCGCGGATCAAGGGACGGTTGGCGGTTTTTGCGTTCAGCAGTATGCTTATATCCCTGTTCAAAAAAACAACGATTCCGCTGCCTTTGATTATTGGGATGTTTCGCTCAACAGTCAGTATTCCGCCTCCGGTTGCAACAACATGTCCGCCGCGTTCCGCAATGCCGAGCAGAGTTTCGCTTTCAATCTCGCGGAAGAAGGCCTCGCCGTGTGTATCAAAGATTTCATCAATTGACATGCCCTGTTTATCGATGATAAGTTTATCGGTGTCGGCAACGGGTTTTTCAATTGCCCTTGCAAGGCGCCGCGCCGTGCGTGATTTTCCGCTTCCGGGCATTCCGACAAGATATAGATTAAGCTTTTCTTTTTGAATGCGTTTTGCTCTGCGGATTATCATGCGGAACACTGCAACGGCGTCGCTCCGGTGCGAAAGCATTCCCTCCGTGCGTGCGGCAACGAGCTCTTTTTCCCGTTCGCAGTTTTCGATCGGCAAGCCGTTCATGCGCTTATATCGCCCGATTTCTTCACACAAATCGAACCGCAGCTCCAAAAGGCGCGCAAGTTCGGTATCAATTCGGTCTATCTCGGCGCGGAAACCGTCCAATTCGTTCATAATAAAGCTCCTTAAATCGAATGATTTACATATAGGAATATTACTGCGTGCAGAGAATTCGTTACTGCCTGAAAACAAGATCGAGCAGAGCGATTGCGGCGGCAGCCTCGACGGCGGCACATCCGCGCGGGAGTATGCATACGTCGTGACGTCCGCGGGGAGTAAGAACAGTTTCCTCACCCGTGACAAAATCAATGCTCAATTGCTCTCGCATAACAGTCGGAACGGGGCGGAAACAGGCACGGAACACGATCGGCATACCGTTTGCAATGCCGCCGTTAATTCCGCCGGAATTGTTCGTTTTTGTTTTTCCGCCCGAAAGAATGCGGTCGTTTACCGAGGCACCGTCAAGGTCCGCAAAACCGAACCCCGCACCGAATTCGATTCCGTGAATTCCGGGAATTGAAAACACAATATGCGAAATCATGCTTTCAACACCGTCAAAGAACGGTTCGCCGAAAAATGCCGATTCGGGTTCGAGCAATGCGGCACATTCAACGATTCCGCCAAGGCTTGTTTTGCCAGCGGCAGCCTTTTCAAACAGCTCCTCAAACGCACTGCGCCTGTTCGGGGCAACAAGCGGAAAAAACGGGTCAAGCATCGGCTGCTCACACATGCACGGTTCAAACCGCAAATCGGATATGTTTCCGATACGAAGAACATGCGAGAAAACTCGGATTCCGTGTTCACGGAGAAGCTGCTTTGCAATCGCTCCGGCAAAAACGAGCGGGGCAGTCAGCCGCCCCGAAAATGCACCGCCGCCGCGCGGGTCGTTATACCCGCCGTATTTCCGATTTGCTGCATAATCCGCATGGGACGGACGTGCAGCGGTACCGCAGTAATCTGCGGGTTTCGCATCGGAATTGCGGAAAACGGCGGTCAGCGGCATTCCCGTAAATCGGCCGCGGAAAAAACCCGAAAGAATTTCAAAAGAGTCCGCTTCACGCCGTGCAGTGCTTTCGATGCTTTGCCGCGGACGCCGCCGTGAAAGCTCAAAGACGATATCTTCAAGATCGGGCTGAAAACCCGCGGGAAGTCCGTCCAGCGTGCAGCCGAGAGCGGGACCGTGGGATTCACCGAAGATTTCAACACGAAAAATATTACCGAACGTATTCAATTACTGTTCCTCCGAGAGCTTTAAAATCATTAAAAAACTGCGGTGCGCTTTTGTTCACCGCTTTAAAGCCGCGAATCACAACGGGGTTTGAGCAAATGAGTGATGCAATTGCCGCTGCCATCACGATGCGATGATCATGAAATGAATCAACCGTGCCGCCGCGGAGACTTCCTGTTCCGTGAATTATGATGTTGTTTTCGCCGCATTCGGCACTTCCGCCGAGGGAACGAATGCATTCAAGCATTGCGTTCACGCGGTCGCTTTCTTTTCCGCGAAGGCGGGCAGTGCCTGCAATAATTGTGTCGCCTGTTTTGCCGCAGGACAATATGCAAAGAATCGGAAACAGATCCGGAGAGTTGGAAATATCGATATTGTCTTTGAAAACGAATTTGCGAATCGCAAAATCCGCCTGTTTTTTTTCACCGTTCAACGGCGGAGGAAGGCAAACTTCCGACCCGAGAGCGTTTGCGGCAACGAAATTTGCGGCATAGGAGCAGTCGTATGAATAGGCAACTGCGGACGGACCCCAAAAAGGCGGGCGCAGTGTTCCGTGAGCAAGGTGGTATCTGCTCTTGTCGTTCAGTTCAATACGGCACCCAAATCGGCGGATAACATCCAGCGTAAGCTCAATATACGGCAGAGAGGACGGGTTCGTTATTTCGAGTTCGAAAAGCTCGTTTTGATTGCCGGAAAGAGTTTCCGACGCAAGCAGGATCAACATTCCGCTTGCAAACTGTGAACTTTCCGCTGCGCTGCATGAATACAGCGGCAGATGTTCGGCATGACGTGAAAAATCAATAAACTCGCTGTGTGGTTCGATACGGCAGCCGAGACAGCTTTTAAACTCATCAAAATTTCGCTCAAGAAGGGTTGAGCCGGCAAAAAAACGAACCTGTGAGTGCCGTCGGAGGAGCGAAGGAAGCAGCAGCCTCAGCAGCGTTGCGGATTCTCCGACATGAACCGAAAGAGGGGATACTTTTCCGTTTTCGGCATCGGTATTAAAAAAAGCTTCATTCACGGCAATGACGGCATTTTTGATATCCTCACCGCAATTATTCGGAAGATGAACAAACTCCGCCGGCCGAATGCCGCACAGCCCTGCAAGAATCAAAAGTCGTATCACTTCGCTTTTGTATGGGGGAGGCTCAATGCGGCCGATGAGTTTTTTTGCCGAAACAATAACGCAGCTCATATACAATGCCTCAAAATTTACAGGAGCTGCTTAAAAAAGCGATTGCGGATTCAGTTGAAACGCGATGCGTGAACACATGCCCGAATTCTTTGATGAACACCATATCGATGCCGCTGCGATCGCCCTTTTTGTCATGCAGCAGCAGTTCAGCGGCAGTTTCGGTACAGTAGGGCGCATAGTTTGTTTTCAAGCCCTGCTCACGAAGCAGTGAAATGATTTTTTGAGCGATGCCGCATTTTGTGAAACCGAGTTTTTCACCGAAATCCGCAGCAGCGGCGAGCCCGAGTCCGACAGCTTCGCCGTGACTGAGCGAAAAGCGGCTTGCCGCTTCAAAAACATGGCCGAATGTATGTCCAAGGTTCAAAATGCGGCGCGTGCCGTTGTCAAATTCATCTTCTTCAACAAATTTACGTTTGATTTTGCAGCAGGCGGATATAAGCGCAGCGTTGTTAATAATGCCGCCTTGCAGCAGATTCAGTATGCTGTCGCCTCCGATAACGGCGTATTTGATTATTTCACCGATGCCGGAGTGCAGCTCGCGCAAAGGCAGGGCTTTTAAAAAGTCCGTGCAGCAAACAACAAGCACGGGTGCGTGAAAACTGCCGACTGCATTTTTGACACCGCAGAAATCCACTCCGGTTTTTCCGCCGACGGAGCTGTCGGTCATGCCGATAAGGGTTGTCGGCATTGCGATAAAATTGATTCCGCGCATGTACACGGAGGCAGCAAACCCGCCCATATCGCCGATAACTCCTCCTCCGAAACAGAGCAGCACGTCCGAACGGGAGGCATTGCCTTTTAAAAGAAAAGCAAGAATGCTTTGCACTGTTTCAAGCCGCTTATTCTCCTCGCCTGCCGAAACAACAAGGCTGAGAACATCAATCCCGAATGCGCGGAGAGCGGCGGATACATCCTCAAGAAAAAGCGGCGCAACATTGCTGTCCGTCAGAATAAACACTCTGCCGCAGGGCAAGAAACGGCAAATTTCATTGCCGAATTCGTTAAGCGATGTTCCGATGAGCATTTCATATTGCGTACTTTTGCCGCAGGAGTTGAAAACTATGCGCTCCATACCGATTTCCCTTCAAAAACAAGACTTCCAAAAAGCGGAATTAACGCAGTGCCGCTTTCGGCCGTCGGATTTCTGCATTTATCATAACCCATTTTATCGATTTTTGCAACAAGACAAAACAAGTCAGAATGTGCCCGGATTCGATGCAGGAAAGACTGCGGCTTGCGAATAACAGTGATAAACATAAGGCAATCGACGATTGGGCATTAGAAAAGTGACGGCATTCGGCAAATACGGATTGAAAAGCCGTCCGGAACACACCGACCGGGCTTTTGGGCGCAAAAGGGTTCGTTCCACGGCCCATTTCCGAAAAAACGGCTTGAATTGAGTAAAGTTCATTGACAATGGAGGATGAGCGAAAATGAATGTGACAATTGAAAAATGCGGTGATGAACTCATTGCTGCACTTGCAGGTGAGATTGATCACCACAATTCAAAACAAATCCGCGAGGCAATTGATGCCGAACTCGAAAGAGGCGGATATAAATTGCTGACGTTTGATCTTGAATCTGTATCGTTTATGGACAGCTCCGGAATCGGGATCGTGCTCGGCAGATATAAGGTCGTGTCTAAAGGGGGCGGGCGGCTGAGAATCATCAATGCAAACAGGAGAGTCGAACGCATATTGCGTATGGCGGGGATTTTTTCAATTGCGGAATATCGGCAAAGGAGAGCTTGAATCATGAAGAACACTGTAAAATTCGAATTTTTGAGCCTGTCGGAAAACGAGGCACTTGCGCGTTCGGTTGCAGCGGCGTTCATTATGCCGCTTGACCCGACACTTGAGGAGCTTGCGGATGTGCGAACCGCCGTCAGCGAAGCGGTCACGAACGCAATAGTTCACGGATACAAAAAAAAGAAAGGTACGGTTCGCATGGAATGCAGGCTGGACGGAAGACTGCTGGTTATTTCAATTACGGATTTCGGCTGCGGTATTGAGAATATTGAGCAGGCACGGCAGCCGTTTTTCACGACCGATGCAGACGGGGAAAGATCGGGAATGGGTTTCGCAGTTATGGAAGCGTTTATGGATGATGTTGACGTTGTGTCAAGACGCGATATAGGAACTCGTATCACGCTTAAAAAATTCTTCTCGGAACCGGATTATTCGGCAGTTTGCGACGGCATTGCGGACAGCAAAAGCGACTTGCACGATGAAAAAAGCGAAAATGATTCGGAATGCATTTCCGGCAGGAATACAATCGAACAGACACACGGAATAATAAAAGCGATACGTCCGAGTATCAATGTGCAAAACATAAACGCACGAACATCGGATTGATATGAACTTTGAACAAAAAAACGGCGGGGAGCATTGCACGGCGGATAATTCTCCGCAGTATGTATTTCACTGTGATGCCGATGAAAATGAATTTGCCGGTTTTATTTTGAAAAACCTGCCGCTTGTCCGTGCAGTTGCAAGGCGTTTCTCCGGACGCGGAGCGGAACCGGAGGAACTGTTCCAAGCCGGTTCGATTGGGTTAATAATTGCTGCAAAAAGCTTTGACAAAACCCGAGGCGTATCTTTTGCAAGCTATGCGTTCCACTTTATCGAGGGCGAAATACGTCGGTTTATTCGCGAAAACACTTTGATTCGCCTTCCGCGCAGCGCAGTCGAAAGGCTGCATATTGACAGCGGCGATAGAGTTTCAAATGCGGATTACTCAGGTTCGCGTGCGGACAGCATCGAGTTACCTTCCGTATGCGTTTCGCTTGATGAAGAAAAAACAAAACTTTATGATTTTAATAATACCTTGCAAACGGAAAACTTTGAGGAGCGGTCAAATGCAAATATGCTTGCCCTGAAATTGATGGGCAAACTTCCGCCGATTGAACAAAAAATCATTTATCTACGCTACTTATGCGATTTCGGGCAGGCAGAAACCGCATTGAAGCTTGATTTAAGCCAAAGCACAATTTCAAAATATGAAAAACGTGCCCTGCTGAGAATGCGCAGCATTGTTTCGGAGGAATAGAACACTGCCTGTCGGATACGGCGGTGCATTGCGTTTCATAATGAATATTTTTTTCACATCTTTCGCAAAATACAATCAAACAAAGGGCGATGAAAAAACTTGCCCGCGAAAGGTGGTTTGTGTTTTGAAAAAAATATTTGATATTTCAGCCGGCAGCGGTGCTGCGGTGAATGATAAAAAAACAATCGAAGTGACAAAAGCGGGAAGAGGGCGTATAGGGCGCATTATTTCGGCGGTTCTGATTCTGCTTGCACTCGCTTTCGGTGCGTATTTTGCGGGACAATCATACTCGTATGAAGAAAAAGCGGAGTCCATGTTCAGCGGTGCAAGTTTTGTCTGCGCGGAGGTGCATAATGATTCCGTTTGACGAAAAAAACATCATGACCAACACAATATTTCCGCCTGCGTTCGGAGCGGATGAAAACATGAAACAGGGAACCAATGACAGGGAAATCCGCTACAAAACCTATACTGCCCGCGTTCATAATCAATGCGGCAGCAATGCAGGAGGAACAAACTGATGGCAAATGAGGTAAAACACGGGCGAAGGCTCACTCCGGAAGAAAAACTTGAACACCGAAAATACCGTGAAACAGTGAACGCAAAAGTTCCGAAAAGCAAAACCTTCAGCCAATGCATTCTTGCGTTTCTGACAGGCGGTGCGATTTGCTGCATCGGGCAGCTTATAGGGGATTTCGGAACGGCGGTATTGAACCTTGCGGAACAGGAACGCGCGGCGTTCACTTCGATCGTTTTGATTTTCATAGGCGCATTGCTCACGGGAATCGGGGTTTACGATAAACTCGGTGCAATTGCGGGCGCAGGGTCGGTCGTTCCGATAACAGGGTTTGCAAACTCGATCGTTGCGCCTGCAATGGAACATAAGCGTGAAGGGCTTGTGATGGGTGTCGGAGCGGAGCTGTTCAGCCTTGCCGGCCCGGTGCTTGTTTACGGAATCACATCATCAGTAATTGTCGGAATAATTGCATGGCTTACCACGCTGTGAGCGCGGTTTGTTCCGACCGGTGTTGCTTTTTGGTTGAGTTTTGACTATAATAAAGCGGGTGATGCACACGGCAATACAGGTTTTGCCAGATAAGCCGATGCAGCCCGCCAACAAGCTGAACACGAAACGGATAAAACGCAGCAATGATAAACACTTATTGCCTCTTCTGCTGTTCCGGCAAGGAGAACTCGGTTATAAAAATGTTGAAAAACGAGGGCTTTCCCGCAATTGCACCAACGGTTATGCATTGGACGGGCGGTGCGGCGCAGCCCAAAAAAACGGCTCGGCGGCTGATGCCGGGCTATGTTTTTTTTGATGCGGACACGGAACCGATGTGGAACCGAATTTTGAAGGATTCCGCTGTTCTGAAGCTTTTGAGCTACGGCGACGGAGAATACGCTCTTCGCGGTACAGATCTTGAATTTATTGATTGGATAAAGAAAAACAACGGCATAATCGAGATGTCTTCCGCGGTAAAAGTCGGCAGCATGATAGAATTCGTTGCAGGTCCGCTGAAGGATATGAACGGAAAAATAATAAAAGTCAACCGAAGCAGGCGGCAGGTACAAGTATCGTTCGGTTCGGAAAACGGCATTATCAGCAAAGTTTGGTGCTCAATGGAGTTCGTTTGCAGCAACGCGGATTCGTATTCCGCCGTGAAAGAGAACAAAAAAGAATTCGACAGCGCAAATCCGTAATCATTTATTGAATAATGAAAAAGCCGTATTCGACACGGCCCGTCCTGCATGATAAACAGCACTCATGCCGCATAAAATGCAGCATGGACGGATTTTCTTCTTTTTTTGCAATATTGATGCTGTGCGCGGGTTTGTTTTTGAGCGTGCGCATAAATTTCTTTCAGTTTACTCACCTTGGATGTGCAATTAAAACGGCGCTCGGCCTCGGGCAAAGGCGTGCAGCGGAAAATGTGCGCCGCAAACAGAAAAGCGATGCTTCGGGAGTGACGCCGTTTCAGGCACTTTCTTCCGCACTCGGCGGGTCTATCGGAACGGCAAATATCGCGGGCGTTGCAAGCGCGATTGCGATAGGCGGAGCAGGCGCGGTATTTTATATGTGGCTTGCGGCACTGGTCGGAATGGGCGTCAAATTCTGTGAGATAGTGCTTGCGCTGCGCTATCGCGAAAAGCGCGGAGGACAGTGGTGCGGCGGTGCAATGCTTTATATAGAAAAAGGCTTCAGAAAAAGCAACACGGGAAGCCGCTTTCTGCAATCGGTTTCAAAACCCCTTGCAGCGGGCTTTGCGCTTTTCGGACTGCTTGCTTCTTCCGTCGGAACGCCGCTTGTGCAGTCAAACACGATCGCAATGAGCGTGAATGATGCCGTGCTTCTGTTTTTGCCGAACGCGGAACAAAAAATTGTCTGCATTATTGCGGGTGCGGCAACTGCTGCGTTGGTGGGCATTGTAATACTCGGCGGAATTCAGCGCATCGGAAAAGCCTCGGAAATCATCGTACCTTTCATGGCGATAGGTTATATTGCAATTTGCATAATAGTTTTAAGCAGGTTCGGCAGCCGCATACTTCCTGCATTTTGCGATATTTTCAGCGGCGCATTGGGCATAAAGCAGGCAGTCGGCGGGGCGGCGGGCTTCGGTGCGGCGCGTGCGCTGCGGATCGGCATGGCGCGCGGAGTGTATTCAAACGAAGCGGGGGTCGGCTCCGCTCCGATGGCTCATGCCTGCGCAAACACGAACGATCCCGTGAAACAGGGAATGTACGGAATTTTTGAAGTTTTTGCGGACACGATAGTGATGTGCACAATGACCGCGCTCGTTGTGCTTGCAAGCGGAATACCTTTGCAGGCGGGCGGAGAAATTTCGGGAACGAGCATCGCATTGCGGGCATTTTCAACCGTTCTTCCGGAGAGGACAACGGGCATTTTTCTTGCGGTTTCAATGCTATTGTTTGCGTACACATCCCTGCTCGGCTGGGCGGTCTACGGAATGCAATGTGCCAAATATCTTTTCGGCAAAAGAGCGCAGTTACCCTTCTGCATTTTGTACACGGTTTTGACATTTGCGGGTGCATTGATGAAGGTGGACTTTGTATGGACGGCGGGTGAAACGCTCAACTATCTCATGGCAGCGCCGAACATGCTTGCTCTTCTTGTGCTGAATCGGGAGGTGCGGCGGGAAACAGCTTTTGCCTGAAGCGGAAAAACACCGAGATGCTTGCTTAAAATATTTTATATTTGCGTTTCGGTATTTACTTTTTCCCGATTTTGATGCAAAATAACAGGCGGATAATCATGCCTTTCGGCATTCAGGAGGAATACTATGGATTTTATCGTTGAAGTATCCGCACGTCATGTGCATCTGACTCAGGAACATGTTGAGGCTCTTTTCGGAAAGGGTCATGAGCTTACCTTTGACCGTCCCCTGTCCCAGCCCGGTCAGTTTTTGAGCAAGGAAAAGGTCACCATCAAAAACGGCGATCGCAAAATTGAGCGTGTTTCAATCCTTGGACCCGTTCGCAAAGCATCCCAGGTTGAAGTTTCAAAAACCGACAGCGTTGCTCTGCGTGCAGAGGGCTTCATTCGCGAGAGCGGCGATCTTGCAGGCACTGCGCCTGTTGAAATCGAAGGTCCCGAAGGAAGCATTCAGCTTTCGGAAGGCCTTATCATTGCAAAACGCCATATTCATATGACTCCCGAGAATGCGGCGGAAGCGGGTCTCAAAGATAAGGATGTTGTCAGCGTTGCTGTTAACACCGACGGACGCAAGACCATTTTCGGCGATGTTGTCGTTCGCGTCAGCCCCTCCTTCACCCTTGCGATGCATATCGACACCGATGAAGCCAACGGTGCAAACGTTCCCCGCAGCGGATGTCCGGGTCATATTGTGAACGTTGAGTTCTGATTTAACCATCAAAAAAACAATACTGATTATAAATCAGCATAAGCAAAAGCACCCCCGCCGGGTATTGCCCGAGCGGGGGTGTTTCCTTAACAATCGATAAAAGTGACCGAAAGCAGTGTTATTCAAACCTTATGCTCTCTGCAACGCGCTTGGAAAGGCTTGCAGAGTCCTCGTAAGTATTGGAAAGCTCAACGGCAACGGACACGGGATTGCCCGTTGCACAGCACGAAACTGCGGTCGGGCAATAGAAAGGGTGAAAACCCCAGCCGTCTATCCATGCAGCGGATGAAATTCCGTGATACGAAACGGAATACACACTCTCGCAGTTTGAAGAATCACCGTCCACAAAATGATAATTATCCCAGTCGAAGTATTTGACGTGTCCCGTAGCAAAGTGAGCGAAAGCCTCACTGTATCCATACTCCGCATACCTCTCGGCACTGGATGCATGAAATCCGACTGCACCGGCAAGATTGCCGTTTTCATCAAACAACAGCTTGCGTCCGGGCAGGGCGCAGCCGTATTCGTCATATCCCGGATCAAAGGAAGAAGACGAATTATCATAAACACCTTCGTCACTTCTGACCGTCCAGCCTTCCGGCAGGTCGAACGTAACGCTGA
>OLGE01000920.1_pt1 | contig 32288 bp, 22 predicted proteins | sample 1605151 | NCBI WGS metagenome assembly OLGE01 (sample SAMEA3888912, study PRJEB22519) | human gut metagenome | biome: human gut; feature: human-associated habitat; material: faeces | place: Denmark | collected 2010
CATGCTCGATGTGGGACTGATGGGAGCGATGGCAGAGACTTCAGCAGAATCGATGTTGGTAGGAGATGGCATTTTCTCTGAATATAAAGGAGCCTTCACGGAATTATATGTCTTCACCCAGTTGAAGAGCCAGGATATTTCATTATACTATCATGCTGTGGATAACTCCACAATAGAGATTGATTTCCTAGCCCAATGGCACGACCGGGTTATACCGATTGAAGTAAAGGCAGAGGTGAACGTCAAGGCCAAATCTCTCAGAACATTCATCACTAACAATCCGGAACTGAAGGGACTCCGCTACTCCATGCTTCCCTATAAGGATCAAGATTGGATGATCAATGTTCCGCTCTATGCATGCCTGACACCATTTGATAAATTACCTAGTATTATTTGACAAATCAGCCTAATGGCATTTAATAAAAGCTTCGATTCTGACCTATCCGTCAGAATCGAAGCTCAAGCCAATCATCGAAATTCACGTTCTGGAAGGTATGGATGCCCAGCTTCTCGGCTGCCTCACAGTTTTCCTTCAGGTCATCGATGAAGAGGGTTTCATCGGGATGGATGTTCGCCTGCCTGATTACCTCTTCATAGATGCGGGCATTAGGCTTTGCCAGATGCATTCTCTGAGAGAGGAAGCACTGCTCGAAATAATCCTCTACCCCATAGTTCTGATAAGGGAAGAGATGCTCCACGCAATAATCCCAATGCACATCAATGGTATTACTCAGAAGGAAGAGGCGATAGCCAGCCTTCTTCAACTGCAGGAGTCGCTCCTTTTTCTCATCAGGAATCTCCACCAGCATCTTGTTGGCAGCATCAATGATTTCTTCATTCGTCACATCAGCTCCTGTCAACTTACGGGCTGCTTCACAGAATTCTTCGGTGGTAATCATTCCCACACCCAGCTTGCTCATCAGCTTCATCCCCTCACTCTGAGGATTTGAATCAACTAATTCCCCCATTCCTATCGCCTTGAAAGCCCCGATGCATCCTTCCGGATTGAGCTTCACCAGGACATTACCTAAATCGAATATGATATTCTTGTATTGCATAATCTATACCTTATTTTGAATCACACTATTAATCTTTAATCAGATACTTACTGCAAAAGTACAGTAAATTCGGGAGAGAACAAATGATTTTGGGAAGGAATGCCGGGAATATAACATTTATTAGTAAAAGAGTATTTTTTCTCTTCTCTATGTAAACAATATTCTAAAGAAAGGAAAACTGGAAAAAGCGGCTTCGCGTTTATACCTTGCATCATTCAAAAAGACGGAATAACCTTTCTCAGATACAGGCAGAACTCTAGGAAAAACCGAAAAGCCACTTATTACCACGCCTTATACAACTCATTTCCAACGAGTTATACCAGAGCATGGTAACAGTGGCATTAATTATTCAAAATCAGCTTGCTGTTTCTCAACTTCCTTGAGTTTTTCCTTGCTGCTTTGCATGTTAGTATTGCCTTGCAGGCGCATACGGACACCATTCCGAGGAATGGCATTCATCTCTTTCTCACTTCCAATCAAAGGATATTCAGGTTTTACACTTTCCAGTTCGATGTATCCATCCACAGGAGTCGTTTTTCCCTGCCAGACCACAGAGGCTTTCACCTTGATTTTGCCGGCAGTAGTGGTACTTTGAATCAGTACAGGAGCCGTACCCCATTTCACCTCCACAGGATTGGAGAAAGATTTCTGATCACCCACAATCCTCCCCTCTCCTTCGATAGAGAACAGAATGTGCTCATTATTGAGTCGCTTGATGTTACCCTGGTCATCGGCTACGGCAGCCACAATGGTTACCATATCAGAGCCATCGGCATGAAGCGCAGTACCCTCGTTATCTACCCAAAGCTTGATTCTGCTAGGTCGGCGGGTAGGCTTTACCTGATGAGTAGCCACCAGTTTGCCATCTACATATCCCTGAGCCAGCAGATAGGAATCAGACTGCTTCTTCTGGCGTGACAGTTCCTTATCATCCATCACATGGAATACATCCTTGAAGGTAATGATCGGTGAAGGCATTCCCACCCGATTCTTTGCCTTGGCATAGGTATATACCTTACCACCTTTATTATAGGTGAGCGTCACCGAATCGCAATTGCTATAGATGGTTACATCAGCTGGCGAGAATGGAGTCATGGCATTGGCGATATAAACCATAGGACCGCTGTCTGCGATGAGCGAAGGATTCTTCTTGTTAGGACGCTGCGACATAAACATATAGTATGAATACTTAGGCTGGCGGAAATTGTCCATGATTCCTCCGTAGAAAGGATCCGGATGATAACCTCTCTGATGGTCGAACGAATGCCACAGGCATCCTCCCACATGCTGTCGGGTGGTACGATACAAGGCATCATAGCAGGTATATTGATAATCCGGCTTGCCATAACCCTTGGCCTGAACCAGCATAGGGTACTCACCCCAAGACCGGCTGGCACGACTAGGAGAATTATGAGAATTCCAGTCGTCCACGTTATCACCCCATTCTCTGGTAAAGTAGTTCTTCTTTGGATCCACCTTATCTGAGCTCAAAGTCCATGTAGGATCACCCGACAGAGGATGAGTAAACTGAATGTTGTAATATTCACTTCCCTTTGCCGTAGCATCACAGGCTGTATAGCAGTATGGATATGGATATTCCTCATGTACGATACCCTTCACCTTCTTGGCAAAATCATCAGGATACCAGGTCTCGTTGAGGATAGGTTCCCAAAGCCATACACTCGGACGGTTTCGGTCTCTTCTTACAATATTTCTGATATCATTATACACATAGTTGGCGAAGCTAGGTTCCGGATTCCAGAACTGCCATCCTGGGGTATTTTCGATCACAAACAGTCCCAGTTCATCACAAGCATCCATAAAGGCAGGGTCTTGCGGATAATGAGCATTTCTGATGACACGCAGTCCGGTATCTTTCAGTTTCTTGGCATCTCTCCAATGCAGACTGTTAGACAGGGCATTGCCGACAATGGCAAAATCCTGGTGGCGATTGGCTCCAATCAATGGTTCAGGATAAGGTTTGCCATTGAGCCAGAAGCCATCGCCAGCCTTAAACTCTAAACTTCTGATACCTATTCTTATATAATATCCATCCACTATCTTGTTCTGCTGATTCTTAACATAGATATTGAGACGATAGAGGTATGGATGATCTGGTGTCCAAAGCTGAACAGCCTTGATGGCAGCCTTAGTAGATAACGTTGTGGATTTCTGGCGTGAGATACTGGTATTCAGCTTTTTACTCCAAACCGTCTTCTGATTGGCATCCTGCAGTTCATACACCAGGGAACCCTTGAAATTACTGCCTGCGATATTCTTCAGCATCGTCTTGATGTTGATTTCCGACAATTCCTCAGATACCTTGCCGTAAGATACAAAGACACCACCGCCGGCTATATGATTTTCTTCGTTGGCATCGGTAATGAATACCTTGTTGGTCTTGATAAGCCAACAATCTCTATAAATGCCACCTGCATAGGTAAAGTCGAGTACATCCTGCGCCTTTCCTGGAGGATAAGAAGGATCATCGCTGTTGTCTGCCATCACGGTAATGACATTATCCTCTCCATACTTCAGCATATTGGATACATCAACGATGACAGGCAAGAAACCTCCAAAATGCTGCTTCATCAGCTTTCCGTTCACCCATACCTTGGATTTACCCATGATGGCCTCAAAGTAGAGCACCAGTCGCTGACCCTTCCAGGCTGCATCAGCATTGAAATGTTTTCTGTACCATACTTCTCCCTGATAATTCACACAGCCACTCGCCTCCATCGGGAGTTTTTCTATGCCATCAGGCAATGAAGTCAACTTCCAGGAACTGTCATCGAAACTTACATTCTCAGCTCCATCCACATGCCCTTTATACATTCTCCATGCAGGGTTCATAGAGTAGGCATTTCTTCCGGTACCGGCAATCTCGAAGAAGCCAGCCGTAGAGAAATGCGGCTGATAGGCAGCTGCAGCATAAGTCAGAAAAGCAAAGAATGCTACAAATAAGGTTAATAATATTTTCTTCATGCACTTTTCTTTTTAAAAAGGTAGCCACTATGATATTACCATATCGTGGCTACCTTAAAACCTATATTATCTATGATTATTTACCAACCTTCACTTGGTGAGCAAAGAGTATTGGTTTCTATTTCCTTTGATGGAATTGGATAATAGTAATACTTGTTCGTATCTCCTACTTTTCCAGTTTCCAACTGTTTATATCTCACATCGCTGCAAGTCTTGATTCGCTCATCCAGCAATCCCCATCGACGCAGATCGTAGAAGCGCTCACCCTCCACGAAGAATTCAATAGCCTTCTGATGCTCCAGATCCTTGAAGATCTCTGTCTGGCTCATCGCTCCACTGTAATCATTCAGGTTTGCACGACGGCGAATCTGGTTGATATACTCCACAGCCTTGTTCAAATCCTGCTTGGTAGGGCTATAGAGATAGCATTCTGCCAATTGCAACAGAACTTCTGCATAGCGGATGGCACGCTCGTTGATGCAAGACAGTGGTGGATCAGCTTCCTCTTCAGCCGTATTCCAATTCTGATACTTCAAGATCCATGTAGTATTCCATCTGTCTTTCTTAAATTTCTCGCGGAATGGCTTCAGATAATAAGTACATCCAGGATAATCCCAGGCTGCAGAGACTCGTGCACGATAGTCGTAATTGCCATCCTTGTCAAGTTCCTGCTTGAAAATATCCATCATCTGCTTGCTAGGAGTAGCCTCATACCATCCGGCAGCCTCAGGAGCCGCATATTCCTTAGGACGCGTATTGGTCTGAGAGGCGTTGATGTCCTCATCCCCCCACACGTCGGTACCACCCACATTATCGATCAGGAGTTCGAAAATACTCTCGGCATTATTCTCATGCGAATCGTCGAAGTTCCATGCAAAATCATCCACCAATTTATAGGTATATGGTGACTTGGTCAACGGCTCCAGCACATCAATGGCCTTATCGTATTCCTTTTCATAAAGATAAATTTTACCCAATGCTGCCAAGGCTGCTCCCTTGGTAGGTTTTCCTACAACCTCATTTTTCAGAGGAAGCAAATTGGCAGCTTCAGTAAGATCCTGTATCGCCTGAGCCCATACTTCTTCCTGTGAAGACTTAGCCAGCGGGAAGGTTGAAGGAGACTGAGAGGCTGTGAGTCGCAGAGGTACATCCTTAAACTCTTTAGCCAACTGGAACAGATAGAAGCCACGGATAAAGAGACATTCACCCTTAGCCTTCTTGATATAGGCTTCAGACAAGACGTCCTTCTTCTCCTCTAACTTCTGCATGATGGAGTTGGTGCGGTACAAGGCATTATAGAACTGATAGAACATACCCTGCACCAGGGAATTACCTGTGGAATTGGTAAAATTCTGAGCCTGATATACTTCGCTGATATCATTTCTGAAATCCACGTCATCGGCTCTGGCAATACGCATCATCACACCACGAGTTCCATAATATCCTCCATTAAGAGGATTCTTAAGAGGTGTATAGCATGAGGTAAGTGCCAACTCAAAATCAGCCTCATCCTTCCAGAAGGTAGCTTCTGTAGCCTGATTTGGATTCACCTGATCAAGTTTGCTGTCGCAGGAAGTGTACGCCAGGCACATACTTCCTATCAAACCGCCAATTATATATGTCTTAACATGTTTCATTGTTTCAATTTTTAGATAACGACTTAAAAGTTAGAATGTAAGATTTACTCCAAACATAAAGGTTCTATTAGCAGGATAGATGAATTCATCGAATCCACGCTGATATACACTGGATGAGTTCACGTCAGGACTATATCCTGTGTAGCCAGTAATGGTAAAGAGATTATCCACACTGGCATAGACACGTGCTTTCTGGAAGAAGCCCAACAGGCAGTTCTCAGGCAGGGTATAACCCAACTGAACGGTTCTCAATCTCAAATAGTCACCCTTCTCCAGGAATCTGTCAGACTCAGAACGGGCATTGCGGTTAGGATCATTCCATACCAATCTTGGTGTCTTGGCATTGTGGTTAGACTCTGTCCAATGATCCAACACGGTTGACAGATAGTTGGTACCACGAGTCACATCTTCCAATTCCAGTCGGGTGGCATTGTATATCTTATTACCGATAACACCCTGGAGTGTGAAAGAGAAGTCAAAGTTCTTATAATTGACACTTCCATTCAGAGAATAGGTAAACTTAGGGAAAGGACTTCCGCAATATACACGGTCGTCATCATTGATAGTACCATCATTGTTCGTATCCTTGAATCGGATATCACCTGGTTCTGCACTTGGCTGAATCAACTTGCCATCCTTGGAATGTGCCTGTACATCTGCCTGACTGTTGAAATAGCCGTCGCATGGAATCAGCCAGAAGCCGGCGATAGGATAACCAGCCAAAGTCTTGGTAGTATAGGTACCACCATGGATAGTTCCGCCAGTGATGGACTGAGATTCAGAACCCATAGCTACCACCTCATTCGTATTGAACGAACCGATGGCATTTACGCTATATGAGAAATCCTTGTCAAGACGATCGTTCCAGCCCAGATTGAATTCGAAACCCTTGTTTCTGATCTTTCCCGCATTCTTCACAGGGTCGTTGGCTCCACCGGTAGAGATAGGAATAGGCACCGACAGGAGGATATCCTTGGTATTCTTAACATAGTAATCCATCGTGAGACTCAATCTGTTGTTCAATGCTATCAAGTCGATACCGACATTGGTCATAGAAGTAGATTCCCACTTGATATCAGGATTGGCAAAATTCTTAGGAAATGCACCCTGCAAGAGTCCACCATTACCATTAGGATAATTGATACCCGTTGTTACAGTAGAAGAATACTGATAATCGGAGATTTCCTGATTACCCAACTCTCCATATCCTGCTCTCAGCTTCAACTGGTCGAGCCACTCAACATGATCCTTGACAAACTTTTCCTCGGCAATATTCCAACCTACAGACACAGAAGGGAAGTTTCCGTAACGATTACCTTTGGCAAACTTAGAAGAACCATCACGACGCATCGTCATGGTTATCAGATATCTATCCTGATAAGAATAGAAGATACGACCTAAGATGGAAGTCAATACAGAACGGTAAGAATTGCCAGAGGTACCTAATCCACTGGCTGCAGCATCCAATTCCCAAATTCCGGTTAACATACCCTGTCCCCAGCCACTCAAATATCGATACTTTGTATCCTGATAAGAATAACCAGCCAACAAAGAAATCTTGTGGGCACCAAATTGCTTATCAAAAGTAAGAAGATGTTCCATGAGGAGATTTCTTGTACGAGACTGGCGTTCTGTATTCTGAGTAATGCCATTCTTATCCAATCCAAAATCGTAAAGACCCGTTTTCTCATTATAACGATAGAACTGGAAATCAGGAGTAAAGTTCATCTTATACTTCAAACCCTTGATCGGCTCTATAGAGAAATAAACGTTGGCATAGACTTTTGCATTGTCACTCTTGCGGCCCAGGACGTTATCATCACAGGTACCCAATGGGTTACGGAGATTAACCACGTCACCATACAATCCACCATATCCACCAACACGGCTACTATCATATCTGGACAAAGTAGGAACAGACAACAAGGTATGTCCCACCATACCTCCACGAACTGCACTGAACAGAGGTTTATCCTTATCATACTCCAAGATGATATTGGTACCCAGGTTTACTATTCCCTTCTTGTAATCCACCTTGCTCTGCATGGTATAACGCTGGAAATTGGTACCCTTTAAAACACCGTCCTGATTGGTATAGCCAAAGCTATTATAATAGGTAGTATATTTTCCACCACCCTGAACAGAAAGATTATAATTCTGCATCAAAGCAGGATTGAACATAATATCCTGCCAGTCATTATCCTCTTTAGAAGCCAGATCGAGCGCCATATCCAGCGGCTTTAAACCAGATGCAGCTCTAGACTCGGTGGTAACCGCAGCCCAATCAGATGCATTCAAAATATCCAAGTATTTGGCAGGAGTATTAACACCAACATTGGCAGTTACGTTTATGGTTGGCACACCCTCGGTATTGCTACCACTCTTAGTAGTTATGATAACGACACCGTTGGCAGCTCGAGAACCATAGATGGCTGCAGAAGAAGCATCCTTCAGCACATCGATACTCTGAATGTCGGAAGGATTGATATGATCAATACCCGACATATACATGCCATCAACAATGTATAATGGAGAGGCATTATTAAGAGTACCAATACCTCTGACCATTATACGAGATCCTGAACCAGGCTGTCCACCCTGAGAAACAATGTCAACACCTGCTATTTTACCTTGAAGAGCTTGTCCTATCGTTGAGTTACTTTGCGTATTTAATTTCGTAGCATCTACATTTGCTACCGAACCTGTAAGATCAGCTTTTCTCTGAGTACCATATCCGATGACAACAATCTCTCCAAGAGCCTTGTTGTCTTCCTTCATAACCACGCTGAGCGATGATGAGTTGCCTGTCTTGATGAGTTTTGTACTGTAACCTACATAAGAAACTTCCAGCTCATCACCTGGAGATACTTCCAGCGAGAAATTACCATCCAAGTCAGAGATTGTTCCAGTGCTCTCATGCCCCTTTACTCTAACGGTAGCACCAATGATAGGTTCGCCGTTTCCGTCCTTGATGACACCTTTTACACGTCGCTGGTTTCCCACCTGCTGAGTGCCTTGATGCTTGACAGAAGCCTTTGAAATAATGACATTTTTTCCTTTCAAGGTATAGGTTACACCTTGACCTATAAGGACTTGTCCAATAGCTTCTGCACAATTGGATGCATTGACAGAAACACGTTTGCTGGTGTTTAGGTCTTTTGCTTCATAAACAAAAGAATAGCCGCAAGTCTGCTGCAACTTGTTAAGTGCCTGCTTTACCGTGACATTCTGCAAATTCACGCTCTGAGCCGAAATGCTCATGTTCAAGCACAAGGCAGCAGCAGTTAGAAAGATTTGTCTTTTATCCATAACAAATTTCATTTAAGTTGTTAATTGTTGTTGCTAAATTTGGCTTATAGACGACGTATTTTGCAAAATGGGTAGTGAGAAAGCACATTTTTTCTAAAAAAACATTTTTTTCCTCAATTTCCTACTGAATAATGATAGTCTTACCACTTATTTTATAGGTGAACTTTCCTGTTGCAGCAAGCGCCTCCATGATATCATACACATTTTGACTGTTTCTGTAAAAAACACCATAAAAATGGAGTGAGTTTTGCTTAGATGGAGATATCTTGAATTTGATAGAATAGCATCTTTCCAATACAGCTGCTATGTCCTTGAGAGACTCGCCATTAAAGGCAATGATACCTTTGGTCCACTGACATTTATTAGCCAGAGTTTTTGTATCCAGTAGTGTCATAGCACCAGTTTTCTTGTCAAAAACCACATGCTGATTCGGAAGCAAGGTGATTTCCTGCTTAGATTCAATGCATGTCATATTCACCTTGCCTTCATCAAGAGCCACAAGAGCCTGTGTCTCCTTTGGGTAATCACAGAAGTTGAACTTTGTACCCAACACCTTGACGATGATGTTGGCAGAGTTGACGATAAATGGCTTGGTACTATCCTTCTTGACCTCAAAATACCCTTCACCTTCTATATTGACGATACGGCTATCCACTCCATATCCCTGTGAATATGAAATCCTGGAACCTCCATTAAGCTTCACAATAGAGCCGTCCGGCAAGTTAACACTGGTACTGGAGCCATTAGGGGTGGCAACAACGATATCAGCAAAGGTGTTCTGCAGATTCTTCTGTCCCTGCTGATAAGACAGATAGGTTGCTCCAAACAATATAAGGAGTGAGGCTGCGATACCGCCAATCCACCTATATATATGGTAGAAACGAGGATTCTCTTCCTTCTGATCCTCATCTGTTTCATCTGAATCTTCTGAAATCTTATGCAAGAAACGCTGGTAGGCAGCCTTGTAGTCGTAGCTGTCCAACTCTTCCTGGGTAGTACTGGCTGCCCATATTTCCTTCAGTTCATCAAATGTTTTTTTAGCTTCCTCAGACTGTCGGATTTCGTCTTCAAGAAGAAGGATACCTTCTGAATCGAGATTACCGGTAAAATATCTTATAGCTAATTCTTCAAATTGTATTTTGTTCATATTCTTGATACGTTTTGCTTATTGACGATGTTCTGGTAAAGAAGTGTAGTTAAAAAAATATCTTTTTCAGTTCATTAACAAAAATAAGGATAATGCTATCAGATAATGCTCCAGTTTCTCTCGCAATATCTTGAGCGCATTCTTGAGATGATACTTTACTGTATTGACAGAAATGCCTAATTCGTCTGCAATTTCCTTATTTTTCTTGTTTTCCATTCTGCTTTTTATGAACACCTGCCTGCATTCGGCGGGAAGCTCTTCAATCGCCTGGATGACTTTTTCCTCCAGCTCTTTGGAAAGAAGAGTTCCATAAGGAGAATCACCGGCAGTTTGGCTATCCATATAATAACCAGCTTTATCCGATAAGCTAGATATGGGCTTTTCATTTTGGTTTCTCTTGAGCTTAAGCGTGTCAAGACACTTGTTCCTTACTGCCGTTACTAAATAGCTTCTGATGGATTTGGTGATATTCAAACTTTCACGATTTTCCCATATGTGGTAGATAACCTCTTCCACAACAGATTCAGCTGAAAATCTATCATGTAGATAGAAATTGGCAAAATGACACAATATGGCATAATGATTCCTGTAAAGGATGCCATAGGCACTCTCATTACCAGCTTTCAGTTGTTCATAAAGATTTTGTTCTTCTGATAACATTATATTTTATTAAATTGGCATTCCCAACTTCCGCAACACTATGTTATATTAGTCAATAAATACCAAACTACAGAAAGCAGCTCGGAATTTCCATTTCAGAACTTTCACTCACCTTAGTGCTGCAGTTAGAAAAGAAGCTAAATTCTGAATGTAGCTGCAAAAATACGAATAAAATCCGGAAATCCCACTCATTTTGGAGAATTATTTTCAATATGATGAAGATAACGCTATCATAGAACTGAACACCCTAATAAATTTATAGTCCCAAACATTTGTTTATCCATAAATAATATCGTATCTTTGCAATCGGGTTTCAAACCCTATCCCAAAAGAGGATCACATTAAAAAATCAAACTATATAAAAAACGTCATGAAAAGATTATCAGTTATCGTCTGCCTCTTTATGTTCGCCCTGATGCCTCTGCTGGCACAGGTGAAGCAGACCGTTGCCGTGCTCGGCGACTCGTATTCAACTTTCGAAGGTTTCATCCCAAAGGGATATGCCACCTGGTACACCACGGCGGTTCAAAAAGCAACCGATGTCAACAAGGTGGAGCAAACCTGGTGGTGGCAGGTTATCAAGGAAGGTGGTTACAAGATGGGCAACATCAATTCCTATTCAGGTTCCACCATCTGCAACACCGGCTACCGCGATGAAGATTACAGCGACCGTTCATTCATCAACCGCACTACCCTGCTGGGCAATCCGGACATCATCTTGATTTGCGGCGGAACGAACGACAGTTGGGCAAATCCGGCGTAATAGCAAGCCACTTTCAAAAACACTCTTCACTCTTCACCGGAAGGTCATAAACACCTGTAGTTTAGAAACTTACACGAGTGAAGAGTTTACACCACTCTTCACCACTCTTCACGCGGAGCCGCTTACGGAAAATCTGTGAAATCTGTGGGACATAAAAAAGTGGTTTCAGCCCCCCGACCGAACAGGACGAGCTTCCATTTCAATTCCGTGCGCAATCCGAAGGTGAAGAGGGGTGAAGAGTGGTGCGCAACTCTTCACCTCTCGCACCCCCAGTGTTTATCGGGGTTTCAGCCGATTTGGTGAAGAGTGAAGAGTAAAAAAGCGAGTGGTTATTTTACCAGCTCCCGACGTATCGTTTTGTGCCTGGCAATGGCAGGTTATTGCCTTGGTAAGAGGCAATGTTGTGCCATAGTGAGGCAATAAGCGCTACAAGCCGCTTTACGCCTCGTCAGTACTATCATGGCGACCTCTCAGTAACGTCTTTGCGCCTTGTAAGTACTATCGCTGTTGTTTGTAAGTACTATCGCTGTTACTTGTAAGTACTATCATTGTAGCATCGGTTTTACGTAAAAAGTCTTCGGAGTAACCTTTACTTGTTGCCGGAAGAATTAATGTTATAAGCCGGAGAAGCCTATATCTTCGGTCGCACAACAGCTGTTGTGCGCTTGCATAACAGCTGATATGCGCTCGTCCAACACCTGTTGTGCAAGCAGAAATCAGCTGGTGGGCGATGAGTTATTGGATAAGTGAGTTAATATTGGAACATAGAACAGGACACCCTACTTACTAACATCTATGCCTAAATACAGGTTTAGGCAGGTGCCCCCAGATTACTATGTTGTACATCTTTTGATTCCTACATTTATTGTTTCTAATTATGTATTGTCTATCGGCTCCAATAGCTGTTCCAGTGTTGTGAAGTATGGCTCTTGCTTATGTAGGTCTGATGATTGCTTCAATCTGAGAATCTTGCCAGTCTTCCCCTCAAACTCAGTCTTTGCTTCACTACTTTCCAAGTCGAATGTCAGAGGTGGAACAAACCTGGTGGTGGCAGGTTATCAAGGAAGGTGGTTACAAGATGGGCAACATCAATTCCTATTCAGGTTCCACCATCTGCAACACCGGCTACCGCGATGAAGATTACAGCGACCGTTCATTCATCAACCGCACTACCCTGCTGGGCAATCCGGACATCATCTTGATTTGCGGCGGAACGAACGACAGTTGGGCGAATGTCCCTATCGGCAATTACCAGTACAGCAACTGGAAGCGTGCCGACCTCTACTGTTTCCGTCCAGCCCTGGAGAAGTTGCTTTCCGATCTCCGTCAGCGCCATCCGAATGTAGATATCTACTTCATTCTGAATTCTGAGCTGAAGGATGAGATCAACGAGTCAGTAAAAAAGATCTGCAAGACCTATCAGATTCCGGTCATCGCCCTTCATGACATTGACAAGAAGAACGGTCACCCAACTATCAAGGGAATGCGAAGCCTTGCCGACCAGGTTCTGAAGGTGATAAAGAAATAAAATTACCGCAATAAGCGTGACATTAAGTGACAATAAAAAGCCATTTAACATCACGCTTATATTTTTTTATTCCCTTCACTACTGGTCACCCTTCTGTCTTCTCTTTCTTTTTGCAATCTTACCCAAAGCATTGATAGAATCCAGATAATCTTCCTCTACTGGAGACAAGGTCTTGACTTGATACTTTCTGTATTCTACCAAAGCCTTATCCATAGCTTCCTGATGACTGATGCTACCAGAACCTTTCAGCAATGGGCGTCCTGTAGATTGCAATATAGTATCGAGCTGCTTCACGTAATCCATCATATAGACAGGACGATGTTCCAAAGCCATAATCTCTGCAAAATCGAAATATCCAGAAACAAGATTATTGAGAATCTTCAGTTCGTTTTCCTTCAGATAGTTTTTGGCTATCTTTATATCCTTGATGGCTGGTAAATCTCCTTCAAAAGTTTTCAAACCCATAAATGGCTGTTCTGCATCTGCCCGTTCATAGATGACCTCAGCTGCAGTATGTCCATGGGCGGCATAATGCAATTTGTTTTGCACTATCTTGAAGAATAGCTTCGAGGCATCAGTCCGCGGATCATAGTCAACACTTGTTGCATAGATATCGAGTACCTGACGATAAAGTACCTTCTCTGAAGAGCGAATATCACGAATGCGGTCTAGCAGTTCTTTCCAGTAACTGCCGCCACCCATTTTCTTGAGTCGCTCATCATCCATTGTGAATCCCTTCACAATATATTCATGGAGTCGTTCAGTAGCCCACTGGCGGAATCGTGTACCTTGAATAGATTTTACACGATAGCCCACAGAGATAATTACGTCCAGATTGTAGTACTTTACCTCTTTACTCTGTGTTTTCCCCTCTAAAGCACCATGTTGAGTGGTCTGTCGGAATTTCCGACAGACCACTTTTTCTTCCAATTCTCCTTCTTTGAATATATTAGAAATATGTTCACTAATCGTAGCACGACCCTTATTAAACAATTGCGCAATTTGCTCTATATTCAACCACACGGTTTTATTCTCCAATCTGACGTCAAGTTTTACTCCCTCGTCAGATTGGTAAATGATCATTTCTCCAAAATCCGTCTGCACTTCATCCTCCCATTTATATCCACAATCCATACAGAGATGAATCATCCCTTCTGATTGCACATTCAGAGAGTTGCATTTCGGACAAGTTATCTTATTATTATTTGTTTCCATCACTTTTTTGTTTTATTCATACTGATTAGCCAACCAGTATTGTTTCATTTTTCTTATCCGGGTGACATTAGGTGACAACAAAGAGACCACTAATCATCACACCTATTCAACTAAACATCAAGCTGTTATCACGACAAGTGACAATAGTGACATTATTTTAGAGAAAAAATCGGTAAATTATCCATTGTTTTGCTATTGCTTATTCCTTATTCTTTTCTTTCCCAATTTTTAAGAGCTTCGACCACATCATTTGCTACTGCTTCCCGACTCTCGGTATGTAGAGTATCATAGCAATCTTGAATGAGACTCTTGATTAGCCGCGGCATTACCCCGAAAGTTCTTCTTCGTATCATAGCAATCTTGAATGAGACTCTTGATTAGCCCCACCTTATCCAATCGTTTTCTCATTTCAGACGGCGATATACCCATTTTTTGTGCCGAAGCCTCGATAGCCAACACCGTAAAGGCGAGGCGGTCAAACTCTGGGTCACTTTTCAGCAACAGTTCTCGATCTTCCATTCTTTACAAAATATTGTATTTAAATGCAAATTTAAAGATTTTCTCTGATATTCCACTTAATTTCGGAGTTAAATAAAGAAAAATAGCCCGATTTTGCCAATTTCTTTGTTGATAATGGATAAAAAATCATCTGCTACGGTATTGGCAAACAATTAAATTATTAAAGTTATGTTTCAATCCACACACCCACGAAGGGTGTGACTTTAATTCGTAACTAACGGTATCATTATCCGACGTGTTTCAATCCACACACCCATACAGGGTGTGACTTGCTAGAGGTGACATTCCGAATGGCGAGTGCAAGTTTCAATCCACACACCCATACAGGGTGTGACATATCTTGCGGGCAAACTGATAGGCATCCTTGCGGTTTCAATCCACACGCCCATACAGGGTGTGACTAGTTTTGATTCGGATGTAAGGGCGACTTACTTCGGTTTCAATCCACACGCCCATACAGGGTGTGACTAGTTTTGATTCGGATGTAAGGGCGACTTACTTCGGTTTCAATCCACACACCCATACAGGGTGTGACATTCAGATACTTTTTGCTTTTTCCTACTGAAACAGTTTCAATCCACACACCCATACAGGGTGTGACAAGACCTAGACGCAAAGCCTCGCTGGTGCTGATGTTTCAATCCACACACCCATACAGGGTGTGACTTTTCCGAGCTGCACGGAGAGCAGATTACTAAGGTTTCAATCCACACACCCATACAGGGTGTGACTCTGAGTGCAGGAGTACTTAAACTTGCTTCTACTGTTTCAATCCACACACCCATACAGGGTGTGACGTTCTTAACGATTTTGTACATAATTATCTTCGTTTGTTTCAATCCACACACCCATACAGGGTGTGACAAATTAGAAATAGTAACCTGACCATTAGAAGACTGAGTTTCAATCCACACACCCATACAGGGTGTGACATCAATTAATCACCAAACTTAAACCAACGAGGAGTTTCAATCCACACACCCATACAGGGTGTGACTTGCGCTGCCTTTCCCTCTTGTTTAATATTGGTTGTTTCAATCCACACACCCATACAGGGTGTGACAGGCTAACTTCGGTGCCGTCATCCTTAGCCGACAGTTTCAATCCACACACCCATACAGGGTGTGACATATGTAGCGTTGCTATCCTGCGATACGTCACGGTTTCAATCCACACACCCATACAGGGTGTGACAAACCAACGAAAGGATATGCTTACCATCGGTAACGTTTCAATCCACACACCCATACAGGGTGTGACTGCGAAGGTAGCTTCTGGCGATTCAAACTGCTGTATGTTTCAATCCACACACCCATACAGGGTGTGACTATTTGTGGTCAGACTTCCTACTGTCTTAATCTTGTTTCAATCCACACACCCATACAGGGTGTGACTGCTCTATCGATGAGATCGAATGCTGGTCTGATGGTTTCAATCCACACACCCATACAGGGTGTGACGCAGATAGCAGTTGAGACAACTGGAGATACAGATGTTTCAATCCACACACCCATACAGGGTGTGACAGCATTACCGGTAACTGTAATCATATCATCAGTGTTTCAATCCACACACCCATACAGGGTGTGACATACGATTGCGCTTAACCGTGATGCGCCTAGGGCTGTTTCAATCCACACACCCATACAGGGTGTGACATATTTGTGTAGTTGCTATTGAGGTATGTCCGAGTTTCAATCCACACACCCATACAGGGTGTGACATTGATATCCTCGTATTTGAGGGTTCTTGTTTCTGTTTCAATCCACACACCCATACAGGGTGTGACTTCTTTCCCTCCTTCATTCTTCTCAGAGCCTCCGAGTTTCAATCCACACACCCATACAGGGTGTGACACGTTTCTCGAATTGCTACTAGTCCTTTCGCTAATGTTTCAATCCACACACCCATACAGGGTGTGACATTATGTTACATTGATTAGTAATTATGTTACATAGTTTCAATCCACACACCCATACAGGGTGTGACTTGGTCGAGAAGCAAAGCGGATAGTCTATATCCTTGTTTCAATCCACACACCCATACAGGGTGTGACGGTGCTGGGTTCCAGACTGGCATACCCCAGTTCTGTTTCAATCCACACACCCATACAGGGTGTGACCGTTCATTGCCTTAAGGTAATCTATCAAAGCTGGGTTTCAATCCACACACCCATACAGGGTGTGACTAGGCTTTTTTATATTCCTTAAACAAGCCGTTCAAGTTTCAATCCACACACCCATACAGGGTGTGACTTGGGTTACTGGTCTGCCTGCTGATATGATTGATGTTTCAATCCACACACCCATACAGGGTGTGACCGGCTCAGGTTCCGGCACTCTCCCAGGTGGAGATGTTTCAATCCACACACCCATACAGGGTGTGACGTCAGAGAGATTGAGTTATGCGGCGGTTCAAAAGTTTCAATCCACACACCCATACAGGGTGTGACAGCCTTTTCGCTTCCTTTTGGGCAATGCCAAAAGGTTTCAATCCACACACCCATACAGGGTGTGACCTGTTGCCGCTTTGCGTCAAGCTTATGCAGCTCAGTTTCAATCCACACACCCATACAGGGTGTGACCTAATGTGTCTATTTTCCGTCTTCTCGCTTATCAGTTTCAATCCACACACCCATACAGGGTGTGACTGTGCTGCCTTTCCCCTCTTGTTTAATATTGGTTGTTTCAATCCACACACCCATACAGGGTGTGACAGGAGACCTGCATCTCTTGCACCTGGGTATAGCAGTTTCAATCCACACACCCATACAGGGTGTGACGTTGTTGGCATTAGTGTGCTCCCATCGATATTTGGTTTCAATCCACACACCCATACAGGGTGTGACCGCATATTCAGCAAAAGGCTGAATATCACGATGCAAAGATAGATATTTTGCGAAAAACAACAAAATAATTACCCATAAAATAATATAAAAGCTGATAAAAACACAACTTCTTGATTTACAAGAAGTGCGAAACTATAGGTTATTTTGCAATACTATAGGTTCGCACCCTCATACATTAAATGATAAGCTCACCAGTAAAGTCAAGCCCAATATCCTTACCCAAAGTCTCAACTTTACGTTTCCAATTTTTCCCAAGAATATAGAATCTAATACTATCTTGTTCGGTATCAATAATCCCTTTCAACTGGTCCCTCAATACGAAAAACTGAGATTCCGTCAAAATACATTCAAAAACAGAGTTTTGAACTCTCTTTCCGTAATTCAAACACGCCCTTGCTACATTGCGTAAACGTTTCGCACCATGAGCCGAGGTAATGTTTACATCATAAGTAATCAATACAAACATACACTACTTGATTAAAAATACTGGATAATCATCAATATCCTTGCGAATGAATCTTGCCAACAACATTGCTTGAACATAAGGAAGAAGACCTATACTTACCTTTTCATTTAAATAAGGATGAATAATCTGCTCCTTCTTTCTATTTTGCCAAGCAGACAATATAATCTTACGCCCCGAGTCTGTCATGACGATACCTTCGTCACCCTGCTTGATGAAATCTTTGATGGTAATCTGTTTTCTGTTGATTAAAGATAGAACCAATCTATCACCCAAATATGCTCGCAACTCCTCCATCATATCCAAAGATAAAGACGCACGCCCTGGTCTTAAAGTATGCATAAACCCTACGTATGGGTCTAAGCCAACAGTCTCCAAAGCCGATGTCATATCATTACATATAAGAGTATATACGAAAGATAACATCGCATTAATCGCATCTTTTGGTGGACGACGATTGCGACCTTCAAATATAAAATCTTCTTTCTGATTTAGAAGAAGGCGTGAGAATACACCAAAATAAGCAGTGGCAGCTTCTCCTTCTATTCCTCTCACACTATCTATAGATTCAGCATTCAAAACTCTTCTTTTGCACCGAAGCAGTTCCTCGCAAACACGTTCTATAGCCTCATCATCTCCATTGTCTCTAATAAAGCGACGCAAGATATTACGATAGTTTTGGATTTTTCCTCCTATGAAAAGTTTACTGAGATGAAGAGCATAGTTAGGTTCATCAGAATTCTTATATTGTGCTTTTCTCAGCAAAACGTTTCCCCTAGTCGGACCTTGCGAACGGCTGATATATCTTCCTTGTGGTGAAAGAAAGGTTAGAGAAACATTGTTATCTGCACACAATTTCATCAATCCAGGGCTTGCCCCCATATAACCAAAAGTAATAATTTGCTCTATATTATGGATAGGAATACGGAATATCTCGTTTTGCTTCACAGATACCACAACATTTAACCCATCTTTACTTAGATAGGCTTCAGGTGTGGTCACGTATAATGTATTAAGTAATATCCTCATATAGATTCTTGTTTAAATAGGTCGATACTAGAGTACAATCACTCATTTCTGGCATACAGAGATTTACCAGAGAACAATTCTTGCAATGGTGCTGTTTGTTAGCTTTCGGCAAAATACCGCTTTTAAATACCTCATGCATCTGACGGGCACATTGAACAGTCGTACTTCTTAATGATTCAGAAATAGAGACTGTTTCTCTATGTTTTACTTCATCATAATACAATGCACCGTATGGAATATGGATACCATACATTTCTTCAAGACACATTGCCTGGGCAGCCAATTGTACTTCATCTCTTTCATCAGGTTTATGATGACCTCTTTTATACTCCACAGGGTATGGTTTCCAATATCCTTTGTAGCGATTATGGGTTATAGCATCTTCTGATGAATCAGCAGGAATAAGTTCTACAGCATCAGTTACACCATATAGTCCTAATTCTTTAGAGGCTATATGGAGGGAACGAAGCGTGATAACATCACCATTTTTCTGACGATAGAAGGGATTATCTACATTCTTGTGTAGAATCTGCCCTTCTGTCGTCAGTTTATTTTCTGCCCATTGTTGCTCGATATGAATCAAAGCCCATTGTCGAGGGCAGAACATAAAGTGCTGTATCCCCGACAACATGAGCATTTCGTCTTCAGTATACATGATGATACTAAATCAATTCTTCAACTGTCACACCTGGATATATCTTATCCAACTCCTCTTGAGTAGGAACTTTAACCTCATAATCGCCAAATGCACGTGGTACATCTGTATTCTTCTTGATTTTCACCAAATCAAACAATTTATTCGCTGGAGCATTACCCAGAACAGAATCATGTTTGAACACGATTAATTTCTGAGCACTCATCAAGCCCCTTGCTGCAGAACGGTCAACATCAAACATGTTCTTCAATGCATCAAAGAATAGTTGAAGATCATCCTCTGAAAAACCTGTTTGCTTTGCAAGATTAGCAGAAATAAAACCATGACAAACATAGAGGCCATAAGGGACAGTTGCTTTGCGACCCATAGTTCTGTTGTCGCCTTTCTGCTTTTCTGCTTCATTTTCTGTAGCGACCGCCATTCGAGTAATAGAATGTTCAGCAGTTGCAATTGAATCTACAGAGCGAGCAAAAGTAAGCTGAATAGGACCTCTTACCTGTCCTGCATTCTTTCCTGTAGACATTACTGCACCAAAAGTACGAATATCATAATAGTTCTCGCACATAAACAAACGAGCTGCTGCAGTTTTGTCTTTTGCGTTCTTGACTTCAGAATCATCATGTGCCTTATCTATCTCATTGTTGAGAACGGCCTTCTCCTTGATAAAGATATCATACCCATCAGCCAGACTTTTTGCTACCTGTACATAGTTGCGCACCTTACGCTTCAAGCACACATCAGTAACTAAGCCCATACCTGTCTCTGCATCCACACGAGGAAGATTACCTGCATCTGGGTCTCCATTAGGATTACCATCTTGAACATCAAAAATGTAAACGAAATCAATTTTATTATTTAATTCAGCCATAATATTTATTTTTTTAACGTTAATATTTTAATCGTTATTCTCTTCCTCTTTCTTCGTAAAGAACTCTTGTTTCTGATGATAGTATCCAATAAAGAATCTACCCTGGTCTTGAAGATCGAGATGTGCAGGGAAACCTGTTGCAGGAATCTTATCCATAATCTCCTGCTTCATCTTCTCAAAGAAGATTTTCTTTCCCTGATTCGACAATTTCTCCATATGATGTGAAGAAAGATTAAGAATTGTAGCAAACACTGAAGCTGGTGTTGCACTGGCAGCATTCATATATCTTTCACGTATGCTGCTACCTCCATTTGCATCTACTTGAATCTTATCAAGAACTGCAAAAAGACGACCACATAAGTAGCCTTGATTAGTGTTACTTTTGTCCAACATAATTTCTATTTTTTTATTATTACTATTTGTTCTATTGAGATATGCTTTGATGATTGCCATACGAGCAATACGAATTGCATCTTTGCTGCCAGACTCTGCTCTTATTCTGCAAATGCATGCAGAAAATAAAGTGAATGGATATGGCGTTCCTTGAAAGATACTTTTTACAATTGATTCTGTGAGATTTGGAGTGATATTATTTCTCCATTTTCCATCATTACTATGGCGTGTTACAGCAGACAACATACTATCAATTGCCATATAAGGTTTTCCATCTTTGCGAGTATCTTTGATTTCCATATCTTTAAAATGACACAGTATCTTTCCAGCAAATTCTTTCAGAGAACATTCAGACCAATATACAACGGCTATTCTTGCCGAATTTGGAGCCAAACCAAGAATATAGAAACGGTCTTCTAATGATGTTTTCAAACTTCCAGAATATATAGCCGTAAACACTTTGCGCACTTGCTCTATCTTAGCATTTGGATCATCAACCTCTTCTTCTGTATATCCCAACAGGTCAAAGAGGCTACCTTCAGTCTGTTCTGCTGCCTCGCTGTTAGAGGACGCCCAAAAAACAAAAGTTCGATTACCTACACTAAACTTATTGTGAGAACCTTTTTGCAGCATAGCGTTAAGAGAAGTGGTATAGGCAAATTCTGCTTTTTTAGATATTGGAGCATTACCACATTTCTTCTTGCCATAGGAATCATAGCCAGAGTTAACCTGGAATGCAACTAATTTTGCAGTTGCCTGACTTCCAGGAATCATTGTTGCGGTTGTCGTATCGACAGTAATATCCCTATTTCCAGTTATTAAACAAATATTTTTTTCACCATTCATCTCCTCAGCTTCATCCAATTGCAAGAGTTCTCTTTTTTCTGCAATAATCTTTAAGTCACCCTCAATTCTAAATGAAAATGTAGAATACTTCTTTGACAAGTTCTTTTTTATATCTTCCCACAAACTATCTTGTTTAATAGAGGACAGAATTTCTTCTTTATCTTGCTGGTAGAACTTACAGACTAAAGACAACTCATAACTATCAGGATAGGAGTGGAAAATTGAAATTAATTTGTTTTTAAAAGCATCTAGACAACTTTGCTCTTTAATAGAACGTTTATTCTCTAATTCTTTCAGTTCTTCTTTGGCTTTCTCGTATGCACTTTGAGCAGCTACCGATTGGGCAGTCTGCTTCTCCAACAGGTCAACTTGTTCTTTACATTTATCAACCTCTTTGTCCATATCTGCATACCCTAATACATAAGTACTATTATCATACAAATAATTAGCAACTATTGCACTTGAGCGTCCTACATGCTTCTTTACAAGATATGTTCTTGCCTGACTCTTACCCGTACGGCAATCTTCGAAGCGAACAAACCTTCCCTCTTTAGAAAGGACTATAATGAAACCTATCTCTTTTTCTTCCATACCAGGCATTGGAAGATTACCGCATCTATTATAATAATCATATAATGCTTTTAGTATCATTTTAAAATCTCCTCACTATTAATTGGTGGAACAATAATTACGCCATCTTTCATTTGTGGACGATAGAACATTGGCTGGATGTTCTTCTTATCAGCAAAGTCCATATCATAGAGCATGATTCCTAAGTCTTTAGTACCACCTTGCTCTTCAGATATTGGTGGAGTCAATGCCTCATCATCAGGATTAACGAGACGGAAAGAGGCAGAGAACTCACGAGTACCAAGATAAGGCTGATTGAAACATTGTCCCTTGCTTGCTCTACGCTCAAACATCTGATAATACTTCATCGGATTCTCATCTTTACCCGGCTCATGAGAAAACAAATCTCCTTCTGCCTTTCGCTTCGATACAGAACGGAACTCCATCTTTGCCCAAATTCGATAACCAACATCTTTTAAAAGCAAAGTATTTTTCTGCTGACGATTTACAAGTTTATTATCTTTGTCAACTTCATCAATATAAATTGCTTTGATTGTTCTAACACTTGCTACCGCCCCCACCTCATTTCTTCTTACAGAAGTCCATTTGACAGGTTTCAACACCTCTATCTTGGTTATCTGCCAATGAATGGCAGGCTTCCAAAATATAGCCTCGAATATAGCTCGTGCAGCTGATGGAGTAATCACATCATAGCTTACACGTTCAACTTTCAGTTCGGGTCTTGTGAAGCAAGCCATATCGCCCCACACCTCCAAACAATATTCTTTATCAGTATATTCCATACCATTATATTTTTATTGTATTAATACTTCATTTGCCCAATTATTATCGATGCGCAAGCCTATATGTTCATCATACTGCTGTTTATAATCGACAACAAAGAGTCCCTCTTTTTTCTCACTAACGACACCCATATCTAACAACGTTTTAAAGTCTGTCTTAGTGATATTTACGATATACTTCGACAGTTTCCTTATCAGCATATATGAAGGTCCCTTTTCCAATAGCTGTTGTATAAGCTCGAAACTATTTCTCCAACAGACAATAACATTGATACCATTATCAACTATCATCTGAAACTCTTTTGCTGCAGTAGCAAAACATATTTCCTTAGGATTATAAAGATAATGCTTCATACCCTTTACATCGAAACATTCCTTTCTGCAATATAATTGCTTGAAATATGAAGTCATCGCTTTTGGAGCAAACCAATCCATATCTACACTAAGACTTAACCTTGCATTATTTGCAGCCTGCATATCTCCTCTAGGAAGATTATGCTCTTTAGACAAAGAAAAGACATAAGTAGTACTTAAGCCATTCTTTCCTTCTCGATTACATCGACCTGCAGCTTGCAATACAGAGTCAAGCCCAGCTTCTTGCCTATATACAACAGGAAAATCCAAATCAACTCCAGCTTCAATCAATTGCGTGGAGACAACACGGATAACTTCATTCGTATCGTCCTTTAGAGCTTTTTTGAGTTTATCTAACGTCTCGCTAATATGTGCCGGACACATCATTTTTGAAAGATGTAATGTAATCCCTTCTTGCGGCAAACGTGCATAGAGTTCTCTAGCATCACGACGTGTATTCACAATACAAAGCACTCTTTTATGCTTGCTCAACATCTCAGCAACCTCATCATACGTTCTTCCTTCGTTATTGATACTTAACTTTACCCTTCGCAACTTGTCATGCAACTTAAACTCACAAGGAATGATTTCTGTAATATGGTCAATTCCTTTGAATGCAGCTTTCGGATTACAGCCTTCAATAAGTCCACTTAACACGGGCTGACTTGCCGTAGTGAACAAGAAAGAAACATTGAATAGGTTATGATACGTTTTCAATGAATCCACAACAGGCTGAAGATAGTCCATCGGAAGCGTTTGCACCTCATCTAAGATTATGACACTATTGACTATATTGTGGAGCTTCCTACAAACAGATGGCTTATTGCTAAACATAGATTCAAATAATTGCACATTAGTCGTTACAATTATCGGATAGTCCCAATTTTCTGTCGCCAACTTCATTTTCTCCTGAAGTCTATCGTCTTTAATATGTTCAGGATCCACATTACTATGATGCTCCAAAACATTCTCTTCTCCAAAGATGCTCCGTAGAACTGATGCTGTCTGAACAATGATACTTGTATATGGAATGGCTATAATAATTCTTTTCTGACCATTTCTGATAGCATGCTTCATTGCCCATACCAAAGAAGACAAAGTTTTTCCTCCACCAGTTGGTACCGTCAAACTATAAAACCCGATTCCAGTATCTGACATTTTAATACATTGCTGTTGGACTTGATTTCTTATAGCATTTACATTAGAATTATCTGATTTAGCTTTCAAATCCTTCAGTTTATTTTCGAGTAAAGGCAACAATTCATATAACGTAGCTTTATTACGTCTTAACATAGAAGATTCTTTATCCATAAAAGCTTCTGTATCAAGAAAGTCAGCATCCACCAAACACGAAAACATCATACGAGCTAAATGATGAAAATCATTAGTTTGAATCTTGAAAGCAGGTACATTTAATTTTTCCTTTCCTATATTGATATTAACTTCTGCTGGAATATCCTGATTAAGAATTCCTTCTATCTCATTATAATCATGTAAGCCTGTATGATGAGACACGATTTGATTAACGAAGAAAATATCAGCAGATTTTCCATAAAGTTTTCGTGCCAAAACTCCACCAATAAATGCATGGTTATAATTACCACAAACTTTAATATCAGGCTCATATCCACTCTCTTTTTTAATATGCTGCTGAAAAGCATGTGATTCCTTACCCTTGTCATGAAGCTGCCCCAAAACTTTCCCCCATTCACTCATACCAAATTCACCAGCGAAACGAGAAGCAAGCCTAGTTACACCAACAGAATGTTCCTCATTAGATTGTATAATCCAATGCCCTACATTATCTTGATATATATGTGATATTAATTCTGCCATTTTCATTTTTACTTTTATAATTTTCTTATTCTAGCTTCCATTCTCCTCTCTCTTCCTATTGTCTCTGGAAATTCATATTTACCCCAACCAACTTCCAGCCTGTTCTTCTTGATTTTTTCATCAAACCACCAGTCGTAGTGTTCACGGGAAATCATGCGGATATCCCAGGCTGCATGTACTTGGGCGGCTATCGATATGCCATATACTTCCCTGAGGTCTATCATTTCTTCAAGCATAAGCTCATCTCGCTTTTCACTTCCCATTTCCTCGATTAAAGCCTGCTTGGTAAAGAGGAAAAAGCCAGCAAACTTATTACAGCGCTTCTCTACGTCTAACTCTGCACTTGCAGGAAAGGTAAGAAGCAGATGAGCTAACTCATGCGCTGCCGTAAAACGGAGACGTTCTATTGTTGTTTTCTCCGGACGCATATCGAGAACAATCAGGGGATGCCTCTTATCTGCCCATGTACTCATACCCCATACGTTATCAGGCAATTCTGTTGATAAAATCTTAATACCTTTTCGCTCTAATAATCGAAGAACGCCGGAAATCGGTCCATCACCACTATGCCATCGTTTTCTTAAAAGGTCGGCAGCATGTATTGCATCCTCTAGGGTGGAAACCTTAGTTCCTTTGATAGGATTCTTAAAAAGGATGTTTTTAAAATATTTCTCTTCATGAGAGCTAGACTGACAATATATCAAACGCTCCTTGGCAAGATACTGCTCTGCCCAAAACGAGAGTTTTGCTTCCAGGGCTTGCAACTCGTCTTCGGATACCTTCCCATTGGAGGTGGTACGGAGCATCGGAACATCTATCTTGATATTGGTACCATCGAAATATGCCTCGCTGATATTGAGGGCTTTGGCTATGGCTTGCAGGGCATCACGCTTAGGGCGCATGATGCCTTTCTCATAACGGGATATACTTTGCTTGGTGATGGCTCCGTTGGTCCGCTCTACGAGTTTATCCATGCTGAGCCCCATCATCAGGCGCGCTTCCCGCAATCTTATTGAAAATGAGTTATTAGTCATAATTGTCAGCTCTTTGATTTGTTGACAAATATAACAAAAATAATTGATTCTGTAACTAAGTGTTTATAAGATTTAACACAAAAAAGCAGGCAAATGATAAAATAACAAGAAGAATTTAGGCAAAATCAGGTTTACACATTATTATAATAGAAAACACCTTGACCATACAAAACATACAGTCAAGGTGTTATACATATATTCATTCTCTATCTTAGTTGCTATAAGCACTCTCACCATGCTCGTAGATGTCGAGACCTTCCTCCTCTACTCGCTTGTCAACACGTACACCTACTGTCTTATCTACCACCTTGAAGATAATATAGGTAACTACGATGCTGTAGATGATGCTTACCACGGTGGCTATCACCTGAATCCAAAGCTGATGCCAGTCTCCATAGAGAGCACCCTGCACACCCTCGGCTCCAGTTACGTATCTTGTAGCGAAGACACCGGTGAGGACAGATCCCAGGATACCACCCATACCATGCACACCAAAGGCATCGAGGGCATCATCATACTTGAACTTCTCCTTCACTACGGCTACCATGAAGAAGCAGACGATGGTGGAAATGATACCAATGCAGAAGGCACCTAAAATATCCGTACTACCGGCCGCAGGAGTGATGGCTACCAAACCGGCTACGGCACCGGTACAAGCACCCACCGTGGTTGGCTTCTTGTTGACAATCCAGTCGATGAGCATCCAGGTGGTGGCTGCTGCAGCTGTTGCGATATGGGTTACCAGGAAGGCATTGGCTGCCAGACCATCAGCTGCCAATCCGCTACCAGCATTGAAGCCGAACCATCCCAACCAGAGGAACGACATTCCCATGAACACGAAAGTGATGTTGTGAGGTGTGATAGGATGACCCGCACGGTAATCATCACGCTTGCCGACACAGAGCGCCATGACCAAAGCAGCTACACCGGCATTGATATGTACCACAGTACCACCCGCAAAGTCGATGGCTCCCATCTCCTGCAAGAAACCGCCGCCCCATACCCAGTGAGCCATAGGGAGATAGGCGATGATGACCCAGAGAACGGTGAAAAGTACATAACCGCTGAACTTGACACGCTCGGCGAATGCACCGAGAATCAAGGCTGGAGTGATGAGGGCAAACATGCACTGGAACATCACGAAAGTGAGCTCTGGAATACCCGTTGGCATGATGGCATCCAAGCCGATGCCGTGGAGGAAGCACTTATCGAAACCTCCGATAATGCAAGCCAAAGAGTTGCCGCTATCCGCATATTCTGTAGAGAAAGCCCAGGAATATCCGAAGACCACCCATATCAAACTGACTACTGCCACGATGAATACCGTCTGCATCAGGATGCTGAGGATATTCTTCTGGCGCACCAAACCACCGTAAAAAAGTGCAATACCTGGGATTGACATCAAGAGCACCAAGATGGTTGCCATGATCATCCACGCTGTGTTACCCGTATCAAGAGTTGTCAACAATAAACTGCTCATATATATATCTTATAGTTAAATTAGAATACAATATTATATAAAAGTATCTCTACTCCTCTTTCTCAGCATTATACAATGCGATATCACCTCGTTCGCCTGTTCTGATTCTGACGGTATCCAGTACAGGAATCACGAAGATTCTGCCATCTCCCACTTCGCCAGTCTGTGCAGCTCCCTGGATGGCAGCGATGGTTGGCTCCACATTCTTATCACGAACCACAATATTCAAAAGTACACGTTCGATGCTGCTGGTATCGTACATCACACCACGATAAATGCGAGCCTGGCGCATCTTTCCCTCACCTCTTACATTATAATAAGAGAACCACTCGATGTCGGCAGCCAAAAGTGCCTTCTTGACATCCTCGAATCTAGACTTGCGGATAATTGCCTCAATCTTCTTCATAATCCTTTAATAATTAATAATGTGTAATACCTTTATTGATTGTCTCTATTGAAAACAGACCATCTTCGAATGTCACTCAAACCAGACCATTCTTTACATTATGTTCGTTTTCGGCTGCAAAATTAATACATTTTATCAGCATTTTAAAGCAATCAAAAACATTTCGTTGCTACTCTTTCACGATTATTTTAAATTTATCCAGTCATATCGTATTCTCCTTACAATTTGCAAGTAATCCAGCCTTTCTTCATTACAAATTGAAAGAAGACTAAAATTTATCTTCATTTCTTGTATATTTTTTCTTGTCTATTCCAACAAAAAGTCGTACCTTTGCAACCGAAATCAAACAAATAGTCATCGAAAACATTCGAAAGACTATCAAAAAGTCAAGCCTCACAAGAGGCAAGACGTGAGAGATAAAAGAAGAGTATTCAAACTTAAAGGACAACGCAATATGAAAGAAACAGTTCATTTCACCAAGATGCATGGGGCGGGCAATGACTACATCTATGTAGATACCCAGCTGTACAACATCCCAGACCCCGAAAAGGCAGCCATAGCTTGGAGTGCTTATCATACAGGCATCGGAAGCGACGGACTGGTTCTCATCGGAAAGCCACAGGATGGCAGAAGAGCCGACTATTCGATGCGCATCTTCAACGCCGATGGTTCAGAAGCAATGATGTGCGGCAACGCAAGCCGATGCATCGGAAAGTATCTTTATGAAAAAGGACTGACCCGAAAAGAAACCATCCGACTGGAGACGCTATCGGGCATCAAGATATTGAAATTGCATCTTCAGGATAACAAGAAAGTTGTGGATTCAGTAACAGTGGATATGCTGAAGCCGAGACTGGAAAACCCACAGCAATTCAGAGGTCCTTCGGTACTAGAAGCCGATAGCAGAATCTTCGAAGGCACCTACGTCTGCATGGGCAATCCGCATTTCGTAACCTTTGTGGATGATATCGACACCATCGACATCGCCCACTATGGCAAGATTCTAGAAAGAGACGAAGCCTTTCCTCAACGATGCAACATCGAGTTCGCACAAATTACAGACACAGACATTATAAGGACACGAGTTTGGGAAAGGGGAAGCGGTATCACGATGGCTTGCGGAACAGGAGCCTGTGCCACAGCTGTAGCCGCAGCCCTGACCAAGCGTGCCGGTAGAAAGAGCAGTATCGTAATGGATGGCGGAACGCTGGAAATAGAATACAGCGAGGCAGACGACCATGTCTATATGACGGGACCTGCCGCCTTCGTCTTCGAAGGAGAAATTGAATTATAAATTAAGAGCAAACTTAAATAACAAAGGTTGATAAAAAGACCGCAATAAAGGAGAACAAAAATATGGCATTAGTTAATGAACATTTCCTGAAGTTGGCTAGCAATTACCTGTTTGCCGACATCGCAAAGAAGGTAAACGCGTACAAGATTGCCCACCCGAAACAACGAGTTATCAGCCTGGGCATCGGTGATGTAACCCAGCCCCTCTGCCCTGCCGTCATCAAGGCGATGCACAAGGCAGTGGATGAGATGGCCGTGCAGGCTTCCTTCCGAGGCTACGGTCCGGAACGAGGCTACGACTTCCTCCGTGAGGCTATCATCAAGAACGACTTCCTGCCTCGTGGCATCCATCTCGACGCCAACGAGGTATTCGTAAACGATGGAGCCAAGAGCGACACAGGAAATATCCAGGAGATTTTGAGATGGGATAACAACATCGGTGTCACCGACCCGATTTATCCTGTATATATCGACTCTAACGTGATGATTGGCAGAGCGGGAGTCTTTGAGAACGGCAAGTGGAGCAACGTAACCTATATGCCATGTGATGAGAGCGACGACTTCATCCCTCAGATTCCAGACCACCGTGTGGATATGATTTATCTCTGTTATCCAAATAACCCAACAGGTACGGTCATCTCGAAGGAAGAACTCAGAAAATGGGTGAACTACGCTATCAAGAACGAGAGCATCATCCTATATGATGCTGCCTACGAGGCATATATCACCGACCCGGAAATTCCTCATTCTATCTACGAGATTCGTGGAGCCAGAAAGGTGGCCATCGAATTCCACAGTTATTCAAAGACTGCCGGATTCACCGGTGTGCGCTGCGGATACACCATCGTACCAAAGGAATTGAAGGCCAAGACTTTGAGCGGTGAGGAAGTGGCACTGAACCCAATCTGGGATCGCCGCCAGTGCACCAAGTTCAATGGTACAAGCTATATCAGCCAGCGTGCTGCCGAAGCCATCTACACCCCTGAGGGTAAGGAGCAGGTGAAGGCAACCATCAATTACTATATGGAGAACGCCCACTTTATGAGAGCGGAACTTCAGAAACTCGGACTGAGAGTATATGGTGGTGAGAATGCTCCATATCTCTGGGTGAAGACTCCTAACGATACACCAAGCTGGAAGTTCTTCGAGGAAATGCTCTATGGCGCAAGCGTAGTCTGCACCCCAGGTGTCGGCTTCGGTCCTTCGGGCGAAGGCTACATCCGTCTTACCGCCTTCGGTGAGCACGAAGACTGCAAGGAGGCTATGGAGAAAATCGCCAAATGGCTGGGAAAATAAACGTTCCAACAGATTATAAAAACATTGAAAATTAGAAATTTTAAATTATATAAGGTATGAGCAACTTAAGATTTGAAGCTGTTTCAGAGGCTTCCAAGAGAAAGCCTGTTGAGGTAACCGCTCCTAGCGAGCGACCAAGTGAATTCTTCGGAAAGAAGGTATTCAACCGACAGAAGATGTACAAGTATCTCCCTGCAGATGTCTATGAGAAACTGGTAGACGTCATCGACAACGGAGCACGTCTCGACCGTAACATCGCCAACGCCGTAGCCAAAGGCATCAAGCAGTGGGCTGACGAGAATGGCGTAACCCACTACACCCACTGGTTCCAGCCACTGACAGAAGGTACTGCCGAGAAGCACGATGCCTTCATCGAGCATGATGGCAAGGGTGGTATGATCGAGGAATTTTCAGGTAAGTTGCTCGTTCAGCAGGAGCCTGATGCTTCTTCTTTCCCATCTGGCGGTATCCGCTCTACCTTCGAGGCACGCGGTTATTCTGCATGGGATCCAACATCTCCTGTATTCATCATCGACGATACACTCTGTATCCCTACAGTCTTCATCTCTTACACAGGTGAGGCTCTCGACTATAAAGCTCCATTGCTCCGTTCATTGCACGCTGTAAACGTAGCAGCTACAGAGGTTTGCCACTACTTCAACCCTGATGTCAAGAAAGTTATTTCCAATCTCGGGTGGGAGCAGGAGTACTTCCTGGTAGATGAAAGCTTGTATGCTGCACGTCCTGACCTGATGCTGACAGGTCGCACCCTGATGGGTCACGATTCGGCAAAGAACCAGCAGATGGACGACCACTACTTCGGCGCCATCCCTGAGCGTGTTCAGGCATTCATGAAGGATTTGGAAATCCAGGCTCTCGAGCTCGGTATTCCTTGCAAGACCCGTCATAACGAGGTGGCACCAAACCAGTTTGAGTTGGCACCTATCTTCGAGGAGACCAACCTTGCCGTTGACCACAACATGCTCTTGATGAGCTTGATGAAGAAGGTGGCTCGCCATCACGGTTTCCGCGTACTTCTCCATGAGAAGCCATTCGCAGGCATCAACGGTTCCGGTAAGCACAACAACTGGAGTCTGGCTACAGATACTGGCATTCTGCTCCATGGTCCTGGCAAGACACCTGAGGATAACCTCCGCTTCGTAGTCTTCATCACAGAGACTTTGATGGGTGTATATAAGCACAATGGCTTGCTCAAGGCTTCTATCATGAGCGCTACCAATGCTCATCGTCTGGGCGCCAACGAGGCACCTCCAGCAATCATCTCTTCATTCC
>OLGE01000924.1_pt1 | contig 32201 bp, 24 predicted proteins | sample 1605151 | NCBI WGS metagenome assembly OLGE01 (sample SAMEA3888912, study PRJEB22519) | human gut metagenome | biome: human gut; feature: human-associated habitat; material: faeces | place: Denmark | collected 2010
AATATTGTTTGTCAATCAGTTATAAAATACGTGTTTTTTGAGTGACGAAGTCAGGTCGTTGCATTCGATGATGCTTCTTGTGGCTTTGTCTTGGAATGACATTCTATATACCTGCCAGGAGTCGGCTACGATGTGATATTCTATATTGGGAGATTTCAGAACGTGAATGGTCTTGTCATTTTCCTTGTATGTTCCTGAATAGCTCAGGATATCTGTGGTCGTCCCATTTTTGTTTTGCTTGGCCTTTCTTTTGGCCTGATGGCGCAGCGTGTTGTAAATGAAATCGTATAGGTTTTCTTTAAACCCCCACTTTTTCTTAAGGAATGAGGTCTCTTCTTCCTCGCTGATCTTGCCAGAGCATGAGACCAATTCTCCTTTCCCCATCGTATAATTGCCTTTGTTAAATCTGATGTCTTTTCTGATAGTCAGGGTCAGATCTGGATTCCGCTCCATGGACTGAAAGATTTTTTTATAGCCCGCAAGTGCCAGGAAGCTTCTTAGTAGGCTGCGGAGATCAGAAGGGAACTCTTTGAGGTTTCCTATAGAGGTGATCTGACATTCGGCCACGGCTTCAAATGCTGGTAGTTGCTCTCTGAGCATTTTGACGTTTTCCATCTTCTTTAGGATCAATGATGTGATGTCTCCATACACCACGTCCACATCTGCCAGTTGGACGACTTGTTCCTTCAAGGATATTTGTAGGAAGAGGTCATCGTCTCCTTGGGGTACAATTATATGCTTTGTTTCGTACCCGATGTTTGACACTGTCAGCCGGCATTTGTCCGAAGAAACATCCTCCAAAACGAACCTTCCGTACTTGTTGGTTGTGCCTATCTTTTGAGAATGGTCCACGACAATAGTGGAGAAGGGAACTGGAAGGCCTAAGCTGTCCACCACCTCTCCCCTAATGGTCTTGCAGTACACTTGTAGTGATACGGTGAGCAAAATGAGAAGTAAATAGTATTTTTTCATATAGCTTTATGGTGTCATTGTTCAATCAGAAGGTGACATAGTGGCGCAACCGATCGATGGCCTCTGGCGGAAAGTCCTTTTGTAGGAGGCGGAGCTGGTCAAGGCTATGCAATGGACCTTTGAGCCTCCGATAGTCGCAGATAGCTTTGGCTTGGAAGTAGTTGATGTACGGGTGCTTGCGGAGTTGGCTCAGCGAGAGTTGGTTGATGTTGAGTTTTGTGATTTTCTCGCCCCGGAGGGTGAGGAAGGGGAGCGCTTCGGCGGGAAAGCCGTCAAGGTCTCGTAGCTGGCTGACGTTGTAGTAGCCACCCAGGCGGTTGCGGTAGTTGACGATGCGTCGTGCCCATCCCGCCCCGATGCCTGGAATCTTCTTTAGGAGCGAGGTGTCGGCGAGGGCCAAATCGACTTGTTCGCCAGGTCGCAGCTTCACAGGATAGCGCACGGTGTCGCGGTCATACTTTTGGTAGGGCACATATTGGTCGGAGGCTTTGTACGCCTCGTAACGTTCGCGCGCTTCCTCCTCCCGCGATGCAAACTGTGTGTAGGCAGGCTGGTAGTCGTCGCCGATGCAGATGTAGGGCTCCAGTTCCTCATATTGCTTACGCGTCATGCCATAGAGACGTCCGAAGTCGTGAGGGGTACGGAAGACGCCGCCTTTTGCACGATACTTATAGACGGCACGGACCTGCCACGGCTGGAGACCGATGCGCAGTAGTTGAGTGCTGTCTGCCGTGTTGGGATCAAACGGCGCCAGTTCTATCTGCCGTCCATCCTGCGTCTGATAGGCACGATAGGGAGGAGCCTGCCGTCCCTTTCCATATCCAGGTTGCTCTTCGGCGGCCAGGCTGTCGGCTGCGGTGAGCACGGTCTCCCCGCCATCGTTGCCCGTCAGATAGATCAGGACGACAAGGATGGTAGCCAGCGCAAGGAGAAAAGTCAGCACCTTGCGGTCGGAATGATGGATGACGAAAAACTCAGAAAAGCGCATGGATGTGGTTGGTGTAGTCTATGAAAAATCCCATTCCCAGCCCCCGCATGAGTGGGGTAGGGAATGGGAAAGCAGGTCTTATCCTCTGACTGCCTCGATGTAGTTGCGTGCCGGGTTGGCATACATGGTGAGCAGTCGCTCGCGCAAGAACTCCTCGTCTTTGTTGGGAATCTTGATCTTGGCCAATTGGCTTTGGATATAGAGTTTGAACTTCCGCACATCGTCCTCCGTGTAGTGGTCGGTATGGTCTGTGCCGTCCAGCTCGTCCATAGCGATGTAGTTGTTGGGATAGAGGCGGTAGTTGCGGTGGATCTCGTGGTCGATGTGGGTGCAGATGGTGTCCAGCAAGTCCGACTTGCTGAGTTTCTGCTCACGGAGACCGTTGAGGTAGTCGTCGATGCAGGCTGCCACATGATAGTGGATTTTCCCCTTCAGTCCGAGGATGCCCGTCCGCATGCTGATGATGTCGTCGTACGGTCCCTTCTTCCAGTTGGGGTCGTCGCGCTTCAGTTGATACTCCTGTGCCTTGAGGAAGTCGCAGGGGTCGTATTCATAGCTGATGGCGAGTGGCACGATGTGGAGATTGACGAGGCGGTCGAGCACGTCGCCCTCCCCACCGAGGACCAGCATCTTCAGGATGCCCTTCTGCGTGCGATCGTCGGAGTCCTTGGCGCGTCCCTCCCTCTGTGCGATCCAGAGGTTCTGATGCTTTTCGGAGATGGCGAAGTGCATGTAGCGGGCGAGTTTCTGACTTTCCTGGAGGCGCTCGCGGGCCATCAGGCCGCGCTTGACGATGAACGACTTGTTGAGGCGTACCACGTCGAGCACCCAGGGGATGGACAGCAGGTTGTCGCCGATGGCGATCTCGCAGGTGGTCTCGAAGCCGTGGTCGATGAGCAGCACGTCGAGCAAGGCCGAGTCGAGCACGATGTCTCGGTGGTTGCTCATGAACGTATAGTTGTGCTTGTTGTCTATCGCCGTCACGTCCATGTCAAGACCTGTGCTTGCCTTGGAGATGAGCTTCTTCAGAAAGCGGTAGGCGAAGACGAGCTGGAAGTCCATGTTCGTCTTGCACTCGTGCATCTTCTGTGAGATGATCTCGGGCGTAGCCTCTGGGAAGAGGAATGATACCATCTGCAGAAACTGCGGGTTCTGCACCAGACGGTCGTACACTGCGGGCAGCTCTTCCGGCTCGTATGGGCGGATGTCGTTGAATTCTTCTGGGATAATCATAATCGAGATGTAGTTGAAAGGTTATTGAATAGATGTATATGGCTTGTGCCGCCTTCTCCCCGTCCGCTTTTGAAGCAGGCGGGGAGCGGAATGGTTTTTAGCCTGGACTGTTCATGAAAACTCCGTTGCGGGAGCAGCCGGAAGATTCATGAGCATGCAGTTCAGAACTGATTCTCTATGATTTCAGTCAGCACATCCTTGATGTCGAGTCCTGCCGCACGCACTTGCTGCGGTATGAAGCTCGTCGTCGTCATGCCCGGGGTGGTGTTCACCTCCAGCATGTTGATGACCTCGTTGCCCTCCGCGTCGTGGGTGATAATGTAGTCGATGCGGATGATGCCGTTGGCATGGAGGATATCATAAATGCGACTGGTGATTTCCGTGACGCGCTCTGCCGTCTCGGGACTGATTCTCGCTGGCGTGATCTCGTCCACCTGTCCGTTGTACTTGGCGTCATAGTCGAAGAACTCGTTGGTGGTGACGACCTCGGTGATGGGGAAGGGAACACTGCGCTCGCGCGTCTTGTAGATGCCCTGTGTGATCTCTGTGCCATCGAGGTAAGCCTCTACCATCACGTCGCTACTCTCCATGAAGGCTACGCGCAAGGCAGGTTCCAGCTGATCGGCGTTTTTCACCTTGGACACGCCGAAGCTGCTGCCGTCGTTGGCTGGCTTCACGAAGCAAGGCATGCCGATGCGCTTGGCGATCTCCTCCTCGTTGTATGTCTCGCCGCGGCGGAGCAGCACACTATCAGCCACATGGATACCGAAGCTGCCCAAGTAGCGGTTGAGCACAAACTTGTCAAAGGTCATGGCCTCGACCAGCACGCCGCTCGTGGAGTAGGGGACGTGTATCAAGTCGAAGTAGCCCTGCATGGGGCCGTTCTCGCCAGGTTGTCCGTGGATGGTGATATAGGCATAGTCGAAGACGACGGCGGTGCCGTCAGTCTTGACGAATGAAAAGTCGTTACGGTCGATTTTTGCCTCCTCGCCGCCAGGAAGCTGTACGTGCCAATCGGTGCCGCGCACATCTACGATATAGACATCATAGCGCTCCTTGTCGAAAAAGGAATAGAGTCCCTGCGCAGAGCGGAGGGAAACGTCGTGTTCGGAGGAGTCTCCGCCGCACACAATCGCGATAGTTCTCTTTAAATTCTTCATCTATCTATACTTTGTCTTGAAGTTCATATTTATTGCTCGACGAAGGTGTCCTGCGTCGTGCCATTGATGTAGCCCCGCCATTTTGCGAGCAGTTGCTCCAAGTCGGCTGGCAAGGGCGACGTGAAATCCATCTGCTGTCCCGTCGTGGGGTGGACGAAGCCCAGTGTGCGTGCGTGGAGGGCTTGTCTCGGGCAGATGCGAAGGCAGTTCTGTATGAACGCCTTGTAGGTGCTGCTACGCTGTCCGCGCAGGATCTCCGTGCCGCCATAGCGTGCGTCGCCGAAGAGCGGATGGCCGATGTGGCGCATGTGTGCGCGGATCTGGTGTGTGCGTCCTGTCTCGAGGATACACTCCACGAGCGTCGTGTAGCCGAAGCGTTCGAGTACGCGCCAATGGGTCACGGCCGGCTTGCCCGTCTCCGAGTCGGGAGGGAAGACGGCCATGCGCAGACGGTCGCGCACGTCGCGGGCGATATTTCCCTCTATGCGCCCTTCTTCCTCCACAAAGTTGGCCCAGACGAGCGCGATGTAGCTACGGTGGGTTGTCTTGTGGAAGAACTGCTTGCCGAGCAGTGTCTTGGCTTCAGGCGTCTTAGCCACCACCAGCAGACCGCTGGTGTCCTTGTCGATACGATGAACCAGTCCCACCTCGGGGTTGTTGGCGTCAAAGGACGGCACGTTGCGCATGTGCCACGCCACGGCATTGATGAGCGTTCCGTGGAAGTTGCCAGCTCCAGGATGCACCACCATGCCCGCAGGCTTGTTGATGACCATCAGCTGGTCGTCCTCATACACGATGTCAAGCGGAATGTCCTCCGCCACGATGCTCGTGTCGTGCTTCGGCTGGTGGAGCATCAAGGTGATCACGTCCTCTGGACGTACCTTGTAGTTGCTCTTTACCGGCGTGCCATTGACGTGGATGGAGCCAGCGTCGGCGGCCTTCTGTATGCGGTTGCGGCTTGAGTGCTGCATCCTCACGGAGAGATACTTGTCGATGCGCTCCGGCTCCTGCCCTTTATCGACCTCCACGCGGAAGTGCTCGTAGAGCTGTCCGGTATCGCTGGAGGCCTCCTCTGGCGCCAGTACGTCGTCAAGGTCCAGCAGTTCGTCGTCGATTCGTTCTTCTTCCATTTCCTTTATACCTTATTATATATACTGTAGGGAAAACTACTCCCTGAGGTCATTTCCCGTGGCTACTCCCCCGAATGTTGTGAGGGGCGTGACGGTGCCACGTCGCCTGAGAGGATTTCGTCCTCATGCTGCACCTCGTCGATGGGCACTTCTATGATCTCGTAGTCCTCCTCGTAGGTAGGCACTTCTTCTTCCACCTCCTCATACTCGTTCTCCGATGCCGCATTGTTGAGCGTGTCGGAGGGTAGTCGGGTGCCGTCGCCTACCTGTATGACAATTGTAGCGTCGGCAGGGATTCGTTCTCCCGCCTCCACGCGTCTGCCATTGACAAGGATGGCATAGACCCAGTCCTTCTCTCCCGGTGTGTATTTGGGCTCGACGGTCTTGAATCCCATGGCGAGCAGCGTGGCGCGTGCCTCACGGTAGGAACTGTTGTCGGCCAGGTCGGGCATGACGAGTGCGGGAGGATTGGCCGCATTGATGGTCACATAGACGATATGGGTCGATTTGATGCGCTTGCCCTGTCCCGGACTCTGCTCCAGTACGCAGTCGGGAGGCATTGTCCTGACGTAGTTGGTGTCCTGCACGACGAGCTGGAGCCCGGCTTCCGACATCTTTTTCTCCGCCTCTTCGAGCTGCATGCCCACGACGTTGGGCACGACGAACGATTCGCCGTGGTGGGTATAGTAGGCCACGCCGTACTTCACGCCGATGCAAAGCAAGGCAACGACGATGGCGATGGCGATGACATGGCCTGCGACATAGGTGCTGAAAAGCTTTTCAAAAAAGTTCTTACCCGTCATTCTTGTCCTCTGTATAAAATGCGCTACAAAGTTAGCAATAAGTTTAGAAACCGAAAAACAAAATGCTTTAAAAATCCTTTACTATTATGGAATGAAACCTTTCTTTCTGCTTTGTAAAGATGTTGCGGGGCCTTCCCGGCTTCTCGCGGGTCTTCAGTGGTGGCTGGTGGAATACTTTATAGATGTTGATTTAGGTCAAAATTTGAGCGAATCATGCACTTTTTATGAGGAAATAGTCTCTTGCCAACGGAATAATGCCTACCTTTGCACCGTCAATAAAGCATAGAGTTTAGTTTAATAGTAACTGATTTTTATAGGTTTTTAGTTGTTAATCATTTAAGGTAAGATAGACGGCAAGCGTGCCCGTTTTCGCTTATAATAGGTGAAATTAGTTTGAGAGGTGAATTTGATTGTTTGAAAACTGGATAACACCGCCGCTTGTATGTGGGAACAACGTCGCGAGACGCATCCCTCCAAGCAGTGGCGGAGCCGAAAGACCGGATTCTCGAAATCCGAAACGGGCAGTGCGCATTAGCGTTCTGCCCGTTTTCGATATGAATATTTGGCAGGCCAAACTGTCTGCTTTGTCGCTTTAGAAGATGGTCTGTGACGCTGTGGCACGTTTTTTGTATTTTTCATTCTGTCAATAACCAAATTCAATGAGCTTATGGTCACAGTAAAGAATGCGGGCCAGTTCCGCATGGAGATTCAGAACGAGAGAGAATTGACCCACACCGACGTACCTGCAGAGCAGGGAGGTGTAGGCGAGTATCCCACCCCTGTAGTGCTGTTTGCCCAGTCGCTGATGGCATGTGCGTTGACCACGGCTTCGATGGGAGCTGCCAAGGAAGATGTGGACTCCACGGGATGGCATGCCGAGCTGAAGGAGATCGGCTTCGACGCTGCCCATAGTGTGGTAGAGCGCATTGCCATCCACTTCCATTTTGGCCAGGACGTGCCCGAGAAGAAGCGCAAACGCCTTGAGGCTTTCACCCATCGCGGTTGTACGGTGGGCAACTCGATCAACACGGAGAAGATCTTCACCTTCGAATACGACGTGTAGTCTGTAGGGACTTTCCATGATTGCGACCGCCCCGCTCCGAGCTTAACGGCTCGGAGCGGGGCGGTCTGCGTGTTGTGAAAGGTAGGAAAAACCTTTGCTCTCTGGCCTTATTTTCTGTCTCCCACCTGCATCGTCAGATGGCGGCCTCCGATGAGTTGTGCATGGGAGATGCGGTAGCTATGAAGCGGTTTTCCACCCAGCGACATAGACTGGATGTAGCGGCCCGTTCCCTTGCCGTGTGTGGTCGTGATGGTGATGTCGCCCTGCGGGTAATACTTCGGGTCGAGGTGGATCGTCACTTCATCGAAGACAGGTGTGGTGATCGTGTAGTAGGGTGATCCTGGGCAATCAGGGTAGAAGCCCATCATCGAGAAGATCGCCCATGCCGACATCGTTCCCGTGTCGTCATTGCCCGGGATGCCATCGGGTTGGTCCTTGTAATAGCGTTCCAACAGGCGCAAGACCTCTCGCTGTGTGCGCCACGCCTCGCCCTTGAAGTAGGAGAAGAGGTACGGATAGGCGATGTCTGGTTCGTTGGCTGGATCGTAGAGATCGTTGTCGAAAACCGACTGGAGCTTGTCGATAAACTTCCGTTGTCCGCCCATCAGTTTGGCCAGTCCGCCAACGTCGTGGGGTATGTAGAAAGTGTAGTTCCACGACGATCCCTCATGGAAGCCCGGTGCGTTGGAGAAATTGGCACCATCCTTGGGGTCGAAGGGCGTGAGGAAGGATCCGTCGCCATTGATGGGGCGCAAGACACCCGTTGCCGGGTCGTAGTAGTGCTTGTAGCCGAGGCTTCGCTGACGGAAGATCTGTGCGTCCTGCTTGTGTCCGAGGTCTGCGGCCAGAAGCGAGAGGGCATTGTCGGCAACATAATATTCCAATGCGTGCGATACCGAGTTGTCTCCCGAGTTGTCCTGGGCGAACACACCGAGCGGGATGTAGCCTTTGCTGATGTATGGATCGATGTCGCGTCTCATCTTGTTTTCAGCCCCAGGGAGTGTCGCACTCTTGCGGAAAGCCTCATACGCCTTGTCGATATCGAAGTCGCGGAGTCCCTTCAGCCAGGTGTCCGTGATGACAGGGATGGCGGGGTCGCCCTCCATGGTCCAGGTCTCGCGTCCGAACAGTTCCCAGCGCGGCATCCATCCCCATTCGTCATACATGGCGATCATTGACCGTACCATGTCCGTCTGCTTGTCGGGGAAAATCAAGGTCTGGAGCTGATGCACGTTGCGGTAGGTGTCCCAGAGCGAGAACACCGTGTAGCGGTTGTCCTTGGTATTGCGCGTCTCGCCTTGCTCCATGGCAGGGTAGTCGCCGTTGCAGTCCTGTAGGATGTTCGGGTGCAACTGTGTGTGGTAGAGAGCAGTGTAGAATATGCGGCGTTGTGCTTCCGTGCCGCCCTTGACGGAGATGCGCCCAAGCGTCTGCTCCCATTCCTTGTCGGCCTGCTGAGCGATGCGCTCGAAGGTGGTGCCCTGCGGTTGCTCCCGGTCGAGGTTCTCGCGGGCGTTTTCTATGCTGACGAAGGATACGCCCATGCTGACCTCCACCTGCTCCCCCTCCTCGCAGTCGAAGGAGTAGTAGTAGCCGATACCGTCTCCAGCCAGTTCGCGGGTGTAGTTCTTGTATAGTTTCAGTCGTCCGTTGTCAGGATCCCATTCACCTTTTACGCCCTGGCGCGTGGGTTGCTGTTTCCATGCTCCCTGCTCCTTGGGCAGTTTGTTGACGCGCATGACGAAGTAGATGGGGAAGACAGCCTGCGGATTGTAGCAAAAAGTGCCGAGCAGGCGCATGCCCTCTATCTCCTGGTTGTTGACGCGCCGCACCATGCCACCCGTTTCGTTGGTCAGTCCGTCTCCGATGTTGAGCAGCAGGTGTCCTTCGCCCTTCGGCATGGTGAAGCGTTCGCGTGAGGAACGGAGTGTGGAGGTGACTTCGGCACGGATGCCATACTTCTTCAGATTGACACCGTAGTAGCCCGGCCTTGCTTGTTCGCCGTCGTATTCGGATCCGTAGTCGTGATAATCGACAGAGAGCTTTCCGCTCGTCGGCATTGTCAACAGTGTGCCCAGTTCGGGACATCCCACACCGCTGAGGGTGACATGGGCGAAGCCCGTCAAGTACTTGTTGTGGTACTCATAGGGCGCGGACCACCACCTTGCGTCCTTGTCATACGTGTTGAGGTCGCTTCCCATCACGTTGAAGGGAACGACCGACATCAGGCCGTGGGGCAGTACTGCCCCGGGGTTGCATACCGAGAAATTGGTCGTACCGATGAACGGATCGACATATTCCGTCAGCTTTTGCGCCATCGCGTTGAGGCTCAGCAGGCCCATGGCGACTGCTGCCATCCATTTTCTTCCGTATCTCATTCGTTTGTTCTTTTTCTTTTCGAGGCTAAAGGTACATGTTTTTCATGAGACCCGCAAACCTTCGCCTTTCTTTTTGGTGTTTTCCTTGTCATTCTGGTAATCACAGGAGGGTCTTGCCATAAAAAGTCCATGCGCCCAAATCACCATTTTTTGGTATTGTGTCGAATGCCCAAAAGCAGTAATTTTGCATCCGCTTTCGAGGGGAAACCATACAAGGGGGAGTGACTGTCTGTCCTTGATATCGCTCGGGAGCTAATAGGATGTATACATTTTAATCAACTTAACCGACAAAGAATGAAAGAGAAAAAATACCCAGGCAAGGCACTGGGTGCTATCCTTATCGTCTTGCTACTCATGCCACTTGGCCATGCGCTGATGATTCTGATGGAGCATTTCCTCACCCCTACCGCGCTCCATTATTCGGCTTTTGCCATGGGATTTATGGGACTTGTCATAACGATCTGGGGTGTTTTCGTCAAGGGCGACACCCGGCAAACCTGCTTCGGACTTGCGGGGGCATTGCTCTTCTGGACAGGCTGGGTGGAGTTTCTCCTTGCCTATTACGCTCAGCGCTATGGTGTCCACTGCGACTTGGTGGGCAATGGTGTCGTGGAGACGATCAGCCAGTATGTCGATGGTGTGGCGGTCCATCACACCTTCACCATCAACGGCACTCCCCTTGAAGACTTCTCCCGTGCCGAACTGAAGGAGATCCGTGGCTCGCGCCCCGAATACCTCATCATGCCTGCGACGTTTGGCATGTGGATGATGATCGTCCTCCTCTATGTCTTCTGCACCCGTAGCGGCTGCCTCTTCATCCAATGGGTGCAAAACCATTGCGGCCTGAAGAACCGTGTGGAACTGAGGCCGATGGCCCACCATGCGAGTATCGTCATGTTTATGGAATGGAACGTCATGATGTGGGGCCTCTATCTACTGCTGATGTTCTGCTACGACCCCGTGTTTCTGGGCGATCATCACCCTGTGACCTATATCATCGCCGTGGTCTGTCTGATAGGATCGGCCCTGATGTTCAAGCGCCAATTGCGCATCGGCAGCTGGGGCCGAAGTCTGCGTATGGCCTATGCCATCGTCATTGTCTTCTGGTCTTTTGTGGAAATAGCCGGGCGCAATGGATTTTTCAAGGAGATATGGGTCGATCCGCTCCATCATGTCGTGGAGATGGTCGCTATCCTCGTGGTCTTCATCCTGCTGGTAGTGGGCTATTGGCTCTATAATGCAAGGGAAAGTCAACAGTAATAAAATGAAAGAGTAGATTAGTAGAATAGAATAAAATAAAAATCAGCGTAAGACAATGAAAAAGTTTTTTACCCTTCTCGCTGCCCTCTTCGTGGCAACGACGATGATGGGACAGATGCACGGTCCCATGAAGTTTGTGGGCGCATCCAATATGTCAGTCTCATCGACCAGCAATGACAATCCGAGCGACACGATCCTCTTTGAGATGGCTGACATGGAGACAGGGCGCATCACCCTGCCTGCCATGAAAGGAATGCAGACCATTCCCTCGTTTACCATCCGCGATCTCAAATTCTCGATGGGAGCCGACCACGTCATCACCTTTGCGCAGCAGCCGTTCTCCTCTTCCGTGACAGTTGGAGGAGAGGAGAAGACCATCACGGGCACATCTTTCTCGGGCACTTATAATATGGCCGATCATGCGCTCTCGCTGACTGCTGTCTTCAAGTATGGCAAGATGCCCCTCGAAATGACCTACACCATCAAGTCGTACTATGTCAAGGCGGTGTCGGGTGGCATCAGCGTCTCGGTCGGCGGGGCTTATACCTATGATAATAAGAGCGTCACCTACCAGGTGCGCAAATATATGGATGGGAATGTGGAGAAAGTGGATGTGGAAGTTCCCACCTACGCCCTTGAAGGGACCATCATGGGCGACCTCACCCTCGGCTCATACGTCGTGAAGGGACTGACCTACGACGAGATCCGAGGCGGCTTCTACCGCGACTACAAGGGCGACGGCCTGAGTTTCCATTTCACCGCCATGCAGGGTGGAATGAAGACCATGGACGGCGACTATGCCTTCAATAGTGAGCGCGACAACAACATTCTCGTGAAGTATGATGGCTCCAACGTGGAGTCGATCATCAATACTTTCCAGATGGGTGCCATGCCTTTCGGTATCGTTTCCACATTCCAGGTCGATGCCACTGCCATCGATGACGTAACCGCCGACGACTCGTTCCGTGCGATGCGCGCCTATGAGGGCAAGGCTTACAATCTCGCAGGACAGCGCGTCAGTGATCACACCAAGGGTGTCGTCATCATCAATGGGAAGAAGTATCTCAAGAAGTGATGGCTTGTCGATTTCTCCAAATCGTATGGCCTGAATATCGGGCTTAATGGCCGCATCCTCTCAGGTACGGACAACGTGGAGTATAAGAACTATTATGACGTGAGCGCGGGAATGGTGAATGTCTCATACCCAGCCTACACGATATGGAAGCTATCGCTGGTGCAGCGTTTCGGACCTGCGGTCAAGGTGACGGCGGCTCTCGACAACCTTTTCAATTATCGCCCCCAGTATTACTATCTCAACAGCCCGCTTACTGATGGCATTGCCCTGCAGGTGGGACTGTCGGTGGATGTGGACAAACTTTTTTAGCCCGGTTTGGGTATAAAATAATATCGAAGGATATGAGATGAGGCTGGTCGGTAACTATTGACGCTTGGTGTTGTAAAAGCAAAAAAATATCGGTAGGAGGTCGAACGAAATCCGTTTGCTTCCTACCGATAACTGAAAATCCTCACCTTTCCACGATCTGTCTTGGGCGACTCCTCGTCATTTCATTTTTTCAATCGTTTCGATGTCCAATCCTGTGACCTTGGCAACCTCGTCCAAGGCCATTCCAAGGTTCAATAAGTTTTTGGCCACTTTGGCGCAGCCTTCTATAATTCCTTCGGCCCGTCCTTCTGCTCTTCCTTCTGCTCTTCCTTCCTCCCTGTTGATTCTGTTGGAGTCTACAAACAGCAGGCGTTCTGCTCCGAGTTTGTCCCAGAAGTCCTCATAGGCGAGGAGCTCGTTTTGGGTCATTGCCGATTCCTCCACGGCCTTTAGCGCCTTGCAGGTCTCGGGATTGTCCAAAAGCTCCTGTGGCGCTTGCTTTGTCTGCTCGTCGATCTCCGTAAGGAATCGTAGCCATAGCACGGCCATTTTCTTCTCCTTGAGGGAGTGTGCCTGAAACTTGGGCAGTTCTACGAAGGTGAAGTGGAGACCTTCTATGATCTCGTCGCTGTGGAACTCATGCACCACGCTATAATTGTGGATAAACTCATCGGGATAGTCCTTCATAAACGTCTCGTTGACGAGGTTGAGGGAATAGACCGGCTGCAGCAGCTCGTATTTGCGCTTCTTGTCAAGTTGTCGGACGAAGGCTTTGGAGGCATTGAAGAGGACGCGCTGCTTGAACGCCTCCGTCCATAGCATCTGCATCTCGACGATAAACTGTCTGCCCTTGACGTCGCGACACCTCACGTCCACAATACTGTTTTTCCCGACGTAGGTTTCGGGCACGAGTTCTGGCGACAGATACTCCACACTCTCTATCTGCTCATCGTCTGCCAAAGGCAGCAAGGCATTGAGCAGACTGATGAGCAGGTCCTTGTGCTCACCGAATATCTTCTTGAATGTGAGGTCGGCTTTTGGATCAAGGTATCTCATGTGAAATATACTATCTTAATCGTTCTACTTCTTCTTTTGTCACTCCGCAGGCTTTGGCCACATCGTCAACAGACATTCCCATGTGCAGCAGGTTGCGTGCAACTTCTGCTTTTCCCTCGGCCCGTCCTTCGGCCCGTCCTTCCTCCCTGTTGATTCTGTTGGAGTCAACAAACAGCAGGCGTTCTGCTCCGAGTTTGTCCCAGAAGTCCTCATAGGCGAGCAGCTCGTTTTTGGTCATTGCCGATTCCTCCACGGCCTTTAGCGCCTTGCGGGTCTCGGGATTGTCCAGAAGCTCCTGTGGCGCTTGCTTTGTCTGCTCGTCGATCTCCGTAAGGAATCGTAGCCATAGCACGGCCATTTTCTTCTCCTTGAGGGAGTGTGCCTGAAACTTGGGCAGTTCTACGAAGGTGAAGTGGAGACCTTCTATGATCTCGTCGCTGTGGAACTCATGCACCACGCTATAATTGTGGATAAACTCATCGGGATAGTCCTTCATAAACGTCTCGTTGACGAGGTTGAGGGAATAGACCGGCTGCAGCAGCTCGTATTTGCGCTTCTTGTCAAGTTGTCGGACGAAGGCTTTGGAGGCATTGAAGAGGACGCGCTGCTTGAACGCCTCCGTCCATAGCATCTGCATCTCGACGATAAACTGTCTGCCCTTGACGTCGCGACACCTCACGTCCACAATACTGTTTTTCCCGACGTAGGTTTCGGGCACGAGTTCTGGCGACAGATACTCCACACTCTCTATCTGCTCATCGTCTGCCAAAGGCAGCAAGGCATTGAGCAGACTGATGAGCAGGTCCTTGTGCTCACCGAATATCTTCTTGAATGTGAGGTCGGCTTTTGGATCAAGGTATCTCATGAGCGGAAACGTATTGATGGGTTGGCAACTGTAAAATGCTTATATGTGGCAAATTTACAAATAATAATCGAGGAAAGCACGCTTGGCAAGTTAATCATTGTTAAGCGCCTTCGCTATTCAGCTTAGGGCCAAACTCTTTTGCCTCCTCTAGCTCGATTATCCTTGGGCAAGGACGGTAGAGCGCGTGCTCAGCACGGTAGGTTCCTCCTCGTGATGCGTAAAACGCAACTCACACGAATTGAGTATGCGTGTAGCGAATTGGTGTATCAAGATCACCATTTTTGAGTATTGTGCTCCCGTCAACTAACCCATACCTTTGCACCCAAAAAAGAATAAACCACAAATTATGTTTAGAAAAGTAATGTCCATCGTGGTGTGTGCAGTCAGTGCAACCGTATGTATGGCACAGTCTGTGGATGCTGTGACGGGAGCCACAAGGCAGGTGGCCGACACCGTCCGTATGAGCAAAGTAGAGAAAGCCCTCTCCCGTTTGAGCCTTGGAGGTTATGGAGAAGCGGTGATGTCCCGAAATTTCTATAGTCAGAGTTTCAACAGATACAATGCCCCCGCACGCTACAAGGACGACAATAGCCACGGACGCTTTGACCTTCCCCATGTCACGTTCAACTTGGGCTATGACTTTGGCCACGGTTGGACGTTTGGCACCGAGGTGGAGTTTGAGCACGGCGGCAACGAGACGGCCGTGGAAGTAGAAGCGGAAGAGTCGGGCGAGTATGAGGCCGAGACGGAGAAAGGTGGCGAGGTGGCGCTCGAGCAGTTTTGGTTGAACAAGGCTTTCTGGAAGGGAATGTTCAACGTCAAGGCCGGTGAGATCATCGTGCCAGTGGGCTATTCCAATGCCCATCATGAGCCCCTGAACTTCTTCACCTGTTATCGTCCGGAGGGCGAAGCCGCTATCCTGCCCAACACTTGGCATCAGCTGGGCGTCTCGTTCTGGGGACGTGTCAAGGACTGGCGATACGAAATGCAGTTCCTTTCTGGTTTGAACTCCGAGAGCTTCACGGGCGAGAACTTCGTCCACCCAGGTGCTACCAGCCCCTACGAGTTCAAGGTAGCCAACACCTACGCCCTGGCCGCACGCGTCGACAACTACTCCGTCAAGGGCCTTCGTGTGGGCGTAAGTGGCTATTATGGTCATACGTTTCGCAACTCTATCAAGGATCCTGGCGCCACCTATGATGATGTCAAAGGCGCACTCTCGATCATTTCGGGCGATTTCCAACTCAACCGATGGAACTGGATTGTGCGAGGCAGCGTGGTCTATGCCCACCTTTCCGACGCCGATCGCATCTCGACCTACAACAAGGCCAACTCCACACACCATAAGTACCAGGACGGCAACCCCTTCCACAACACCAATATTGGCAGCAACGCATTGGCTTACAGTATCGAGGCGGGCTACAATCTCTTCTCGCAGATCCAAGGACTGAGAGACCGACAGAAACTGTACCTTTTCGGCCGTTTCGACCATTACGACTCGATGGTGGCAGGCACGTACAAGAGCCAGTACCGCCATTGCGCTCCCTATATTACAACCGTGGGCTTCAATTACCACCCCATCAAGCAGATCGTCATCAAGGGTGAGTATGCCTATCGCGCCTTCAAGAAGCCCAACAACAAAGGACTGAGCAGCGACAGTCCCTTGTACGTCCAGCCGTTCAACAACGAGCCAAGCATCAGCTTGAGCATTGCCTATCAGGGGTGGTTCCTCAAGTAAAAGAAGGATGGCTCTTCATGTAAACAAGTAAAGTAATACCCAAATAAAAAAGATAAAAAATGAAGAATCTCAAGAACTATTCTTTTGCCCTCATGCTGGGCATTGGAGCATGTGGCTTCATGGCCTCTTGCTCCTCAGAGGACGACGTGAAGACCGAAGTGGTGACAGGTAGTCAGGAGGCGCTTAATGCGGCTTGCAAGCAATGGCGCGTGGCCCGTGCCCACTGGGAGAAGTCGGAGGCTTTCCTCTTTGGTGCTGCTGACGAATACTCCATCGATCCGCATACCGACACCTGGCCTGTAGATCAAGCCGCCCTTGCCAATGTGCTGCGCGATCAGAGCATCATGTCGGACATCGAGAACAAAGTGCGACTCCTCAACTCAGGCCTGCTGGGCTATCACGGCATCGAGTATGTGCTCTTCCGTGAGGGCAATCCGCGCGATATCAGCCAGCTCACCGACCTGGAGTATCAGTATGTGTGCGCCGTGGCCAAGGACCTCTATCAGGCCACTTGTGTGCTGCAGACCACGTGGGAGGGAGCCAAGAGTGGCACCCGATACAATGAGACTCTCAACTATCTGAAGACCCACAACAAGCTCCAGGACGATGGAAATGTCTCCAACGAGGGACTCAGCTACAAGGACTTCGGTGGCATGTTCAAGAACACGCCCTCGACCGACTATTCCAGCAACCTCGATGCCACCATCCAGATCATCGAAGGTGCGCGCGACATCATCGGCGAGGTGGCAGGCTCGAAGATCGGTCTGCCATGGTCGGGCCAGGACGACTCCTACATCGAGTCACCCTACGCCCGCAACAGTATCGTGGATTTCTATGACAACATAGCAGGCTGCAAGATTGCGCTGTATGGAGCGGTCGATGCCACCTCGCCCAACGACAAGTCGCTCATCTACTTCTGTCTCAATTCTGGCAACGCCACGCTCAAGAGCCAGGCACAGACCGTACAGAGCAAGATGGACGCGGCCCTCAACGACATCAAGGCCATGAAGAGCCCGTTCGCCCTCTACTATACTGATCCCTCTGCCAAGAAAGCCATCGACGCCCTGGATGAGTTGGATGCTTCGCTGGAGGCACTGGGCACTACGCTCAAGACCTATGCTGGCAACCAGGCCGTGGAGGCACAGTGCAAGGTGATCAACACCAACTACGTCGATAACGTCATCGTCAAGACCTATACGGCCCTCTGCGACCAGGCAGAGATCCTCTACAAGAACATCAAGAACATCAAGAAATAAGATACATGAAATTAAGATATAACCATTATCTCTGTCTTCTGCTGGGTGCCATGGCTATCGCCTCTTGCTCCGACGATACGTCCGATGCCCTTTCGTGGGAGATAGGTGACGGATCCAAGATAGACTATCCGGAGGATTACTTCACCGGAGGTCAGTTGGGTACCACGACCAACAACTCCTCCACCGCCTACAAGCAGCCTTCCCTGGCTGTGGAGAATGCAGGTATGGTGACGGCCTTTAACGAGGGTGAGTATCTCTTCGAGAAAGACTTCAACACCAACACCTCAGGCGCCTTCCGCGGCTTGGGCCCGGTGTACGTGCGCCCTGGATGCAACTACTGCCACCCTGGCTATGGCCATGGTGCGCGCCAAAATGCCTATTCGGCCACGCAGGAGCGCAATGGCTACCTTCTCGTCATCTACGACAAGCAGACCAACGCCTACATCCGCTCGGTGGCTGGTATGCCTCAGACCGCGGCCGTGAAGCCTTTCAAGGCCCCGATCGACGAGTCGCAGATCCAGATCGCCTGGAAGCACTACACGGACGAGTGGGGCAACAAGTTTGACGATGGTGAGACCTACGACCTCACTTATCCCGATGTGACGATCCCTGCTTCTGCCTACTACGCCCCCGTCTATGTGCAGCGCAATGGCAAGGACGTGGAGATCACGCCAGCAGAGTATGACGACAACATCGCCATCCGCCTGGAGTCCACCATCGGCATCTATGGTACGGGCTTGCTCGATGCCATTACCGACGAAGACATCACGGCACAATGGCAGGCTGAGTCGCCTTACGTCACGCTCAACCCCGCCATGTGGGATCAGGCCGCCAATACGTGGAAGAGCTACTACAGCAACAGCTTGCAAGGCGATGGTACGAAGTATGTGCGCCGCTTCACCTATGCCATGAGTCGTGGTCCTGTGCTCGACGGTGCTGGCGCCAATGCCATCTGGAACATCACCAATGTGACGCGTCCTGACCGCCGCTACCACTATCTCGACCTCGCTGGCAAGTACTATGCCGAGAAGTCCTCGCAGGACCCTGAGGTCCAGGCTGGCTTCACGGAGTATATCAACCGCATCGACCCGGAGAAGAAACATCCGGAGTGGCATACGGGCGATTTGGCAAGCGACATCAAGACCTATCTGACCAGCAAGAAGTTGGATGCCGAGATGACGCAGGAGCAGTATAAGAACCTCATGATCTGGCATCGCGGACTGGCTGTGCCTGCGGCCCGCAACACCACTACAGAAGACTTCAAGGCGGGCAAGGCCCTCTTCTCCCAGATCGGCTGTGCCAACTGTCACCGCCCGTCATGGACCACGGGAAGCGACGAGATTCGCGACCCGAACCGCCTCTTCTCCAATGCCGATATGCCCCGCTATCCCTATCAGAAGATATGGCCCTACACCGACATGGTGCAGCACCGTCTTTTCATGAAGAACGATATCCGCACAGGCTGGTGTCGCACCACACCTCTTTGGGGACGTGGACTGGCCAGCAAGTGTGGATCGGGTACGGAGCGCTTGCACGACTGCCGTGCACGCAACGTCATCGAGGCCATCATGTGGCATGGCTGCACCGCTGAGGGCGGCAAGAGCGATGCCTATGAATGTGTCAAAAAGTTCCGCGCACTCTCCAAGACGCAGCGCGACCAGATCGTCTTCTTCATCGAGTCCGTTTGATACAATAGCGTAATCCAACGTGAATAATAGATTGATCAATTATTTTATGGCTTCCCTGTACACACTTCTCTTGGTGTGTATGGGGATTGCCACTATTGTGGAAAAGCTCCAAGGCGTCGGCTTCGCCAAGGATCACATCTATGGCACGGGGTGGTTCGTGGCACTATGGGTGCTGCTTGCCCTCCTGTCCGTGTATTACATTGTCAAAGCCCGGTTGCATAAACGCATGGCCGTGCTGTTGCTCCACCTCGCCTTGTTGCTCATACTCATGGGAGCCTTCGTCACCCATCTTTTTTCCCATGATGGCACCATCCATCTGAAGCAAGGATCCAGTGTGGCGAGCTATGTGGACCAGCATGGGGCAGCAACCGACCTTCCGTTCTCCTTGACCCTCTCCGATTTCAAGGTTCACTACTATCCCGGCACCAATGCCGTCATGGATTATCAGTCCGACATCGTGGCTGAGAAAGGCGACAAGACGGAGCATCTAGCGGTCTCCATGAACCATATCGGCCAGGTCTCTGGCTACCGCTTCTATCAGTCGTCCTACGACGCCGACCTCCGTGGCACGACGCTGCTCGTGTCCTATGACCCCTACGGCATTGCCGTGACCTACATGGGCTATCTGCTGTTGCTCGTCGCGCTGCTGTGGACGATGGTCTCGCGCCATACGCGGATCCGCCAGCTCTATCGCGTCGCTACCAAGGGAGCCGTGGTCCTGTTTTTCTTCCTTCTCTCCACCTCCTCCGTAGTAGCTAAACCTTCCGTCACGCCTGTCAATAGCGAAGTAGCCGACGCGATGGGGCGCGTCGCTGTGCTCTACAACGGCCGCATCTGTCCGTTGAATACTGCCGCTACGGAGTTTGTCACCAAATTGTGTGGCAAGAGCACCTGGGAGGGTCTCTCTGCCAACGAGATCTTCCTGAGCTGGATGATATTCTATACGGAATGGGAGGCGCAACCGATCATTCGGGTGAAGAGCCAGGAGGTGCAGAAGCTGCTTGGCATAGAGGGCGAGTGGGCTTCGGTCAACGATTTCTATACCTCGCAGCATGAGTATAAACTCAAGGACAGAGTAGGGGACAGTACGCTCTCCGATGCGCAGCGCAAGGCCCTTCGCGAGGTGGACGAGAAGGTGCAGGTCGTCACGATGTTCTACAATGGTGAGATGCTCCATCTCTTTCCGCTCCCTTCTCAGGGTGGGCTGAAATGGTACACCCCAGGTAGTACGGAACTCCCGAAGGGCATTGCCGAGGCAGAGTTTCAGTTTGTCAATCATGCCATGGACTATCTCGTCAAGTCGATCTTGGCCAACGATGTCGATGGCGCAAAGACCATGATTGCCAAGATCAAACTCTTCCAGAAGGAGAAAGCCGGCCAGGTACTGCCCTCTCCTTTCTCCCTCAAAGCCGAGGTGCTCTACAACACCTTGCAGTCCCAGCGCGCTGTGGTCTTCTTCAGCCTTGCCCTGAGCCTGCTGTTCTGCATCATCGCCTTTTGTGGCAAGGAGGCCAAGTGGCTGAGCCGTCTCCATACCTTGTTCTGCGCACTCCTCGCCCTGTATCTCACCCTGCTTCTCGCCCTTCGCTGGTACATCAGTGGCCACATCCCTTTGAGCAACGGATTTGAGACCATGCTGTTCATGTCGTGGGCCACCCTCCTTCTGTCCCTCCTGATGGCCGGGAGGATGCCGATTCTCAAGGTCTTGGGCACGCTTGTCTCCACCCTCTGCCTGCTGGTATCGATGATAGCCGTGGGCAGTCCTCAGATCACCCAACTGATGCCCGTGCTCCAGTCGCCGCTCTTGTCCATCCATGTGGCCGTGGTCATGCTCTCCTATGCCCTCTTTGCCCTTATAGCGCTGATCGCCCTGCGCTGTCTGCTGCTGAAGGACGGCGACCTGCTGACGCGCCTCACGGCCCTCTCGCGCTTCCTGCTCTATCCGGCGGTCGCCCTGCTGGCCATTGGCATTTTTGTCGGTGCCGTATGGGCCAATGTATCGTGGGGAGCCTATTGGTCATGGGACCCCAAAGAGACCTGGGCCCTCATCCTGCTGATGATCTACGCAGTCCCTCTCCACCAGACGCCGATCGTCAAGGCGGACCGTCCTCGACGCTATCATGCCTATGTCTTGGCAGCCTTCCTGGCCGTTGTCATCACCTATTTCGGCGTCAACTATTTCATGACGGGTATGCATTCGTATGCCTAAGCGCCGGGAGACAATTCGTCTCTTGGGCGGGGCGCCGGTACGTGCTTGGTTTTTAGTCTTTTAGAAAGAAGCCTTTGGCCCGTTTTCCATGTCGGTAGTATGACTACTACTTATGGCAAACGAGCCAAAGGCTTCTCTCTTTTATTTCTTAAGCCGCTTGTTTTTAAGCCGCTTAATTCTTATACTCCTTCAGTTTCTCCAGACAATAAGCCTTGAAGTCGTTCCAGTGGTAGTAAGGCTCCACGTCGCTCTTGATGGGGAGCGTAGCCTCGTCCTCGCAAAGCAAGACCTTCACCAGAATGTCGTTCGCCTTGTTGCGATAGAACACAAACTGAAGGTTGGTGGCCATCGGGGTGATCTTGTAGTCAAACCATTGAGAGGAGATTCTCTCCGGATCCTTGATCTCCTCGCCATAACCGTTCAGATCCAAAAGGCAGGTGAGCGGAGTGACCATCGAGTCGTGGCCATATCGCAGGGTGGCTCCAGGGTGCTGGAGGGCGATGCAGCTGTCAGCCTTCTCGATAATATCCATCAGAAGGTTGCGCTGAGAGAAAGGCTGAACATTGCCCGTATAGGGAGAATAGCCGAAGCTCATTTGCCACCAGGCGTTGGCGGCAACCCAATTCTGATACAATTCTTCCTCGTTGAACAGATCATACAGAGAGACCTTGCCCCTCAACTCCGTGCCCTGGATGGAACTAGCCATCTCGTATAGTTTTCTGTTCAGATCACTCTGGTCGATGTTCTGTCTCACCCACGCTGGGTCGTTGAAAAGCTCCTGCATCACGCGGCTGTAGCAGGCGTGCTTCTTGAGAAACTCCTCCTGCACAACCCTTCTGCCCACCGAGTTTTTCAGGCTGTCAAGATATCTGTCGCCATGATTCATATAGTACATGTCGTGCTCGCTGGCATCATGGAAGATATGGAGCTTCGGATTCATGCGGAGCATCTGCTGCAAACCGTTCTCCATGGAAAGGATGCATCGGATCACTACCGTACTTCGTGCCTCAATATTGGTCTCGCCAGCAAAGATCTCTGGAAATCTTTCCATCATTCGCTTGGTTATCCCCTGGTGCTGAAGTGCTCCGAGCGGAGTCAGTTCGCCGTCGCGTCCTCTTGCCTCCTCGCGAAGCAGTTTCACCTTTGCCAGCGTCTCTTCGCCCTTGGCCGTGAGCTTGCCCTCCTGCTTCGCCTTCAGCAGAGCGAAGTAAGGCACGTCGTAAGCCTCCTTGCCAATCATATAGCGGGAGCCATGGCGACCATAGTGGCTCAGATAGAAGGGCTTGTATCCCTTGGGTGCAGGGGTCAGCTCCTTCTGCGGGCCACGATAAGCCACATAGTTACTACCCGAGAGCGTGATGTCTCGTTTGAAATCCTCCTGAGGAGTTTGCGCTGCCGTTGGCATCACCATGGCCAGGGATGCCAGCAAAAATAGATTCTTTATTTCCATTTTATTATTCTTGTTACCTAAACTCTACCATCAGGCCTTTCCTATGCCTGTCTGGGCAGCAAATGATTGCTCTGAACATGATCCTATCTGGTAATTCACATGCCTTGGTGTCGTGAAAGCAAACACCGTGAAATCCTGAATCGCAGGGCGAAGGTACAAATAAAAGCCGAGAATCTCGCTTCTTTCAAAGTTTTTTTGATCAAGAAGCCATGTTTCAGTATTTATAAGTATCTTTGCATTGGTAAATAGGAAAAGTGTCGACAACGACTTCAATGCCATCCAACTCCATTACATATAAGAAAAAGGCAATGAAAGCAAAAAAGCTTCACGGTGGGACTCGCTTTCATCAATTATCTCGAAACTTAGATTCATACGGCTATGGAGCAGAGAACGATTGACAGATTTAGAGGTTGCCTTTATGGTCAAGCCATAGGTGACGCGCTCGGATTGGGAACGGAATTCATGATAGATGAGGATATTGCTTGGAAATATCCTCACGGACTACAACACTATGAGCAGATATACCAGGACAGACATCGGAAGCGATGGAAAATTGGCGATTGGACTGATGATACAGACATGATGCTGTGCATTGCTGACGCAGTCATAGAGGACCAAGGTGTCAATTTTAGAAATATTGCCCAGCACTTCAAGAAATGGGCCGACGGCATCCCTATGGGTATTGGTGAGCACACCTATAAGGTCTTGATGACGGGAGACTATACGGAGAAGCCGTTTGATGTCTCTTACATGATTTGGAAGATGAGCAATTACCAATCTGCGGCTAATGGTGGATTGATGCGTACATCTGTCGTTGGACTTTTCCCGAAGGAAGTCAGGACTTGTGCAGAGCAGATCTGTCGGCTCACCCATTACGATCCTAGATGTGTCGGTTCGTGCGTGATAGTGTCCGAACTTATACACGCATTGGTTTATGGTATGCAGCCTCCGACATTTCTTCAAATAAGAAGTTTGGCACTGTCGTATGATGTAGAGATCTGCGACTATGTGGACAAAGCGTGGGATGAATCCGATGTCAAGGATTTGGTAGATTATGACCACATGGGCTATACTTTAGTCACATTGTCCGTGGCTCTTTGGGCTTACTGGCATGCTACTTCATTTGTAGAGGGGCTCCTTGCTGTGGTGAATGCGGGAGGCGATGCTGATACCAATGCGGCAGTGGCGTGTGCCGTACTTGGAGCGAAATATGGGTATTCATCCATTCCGGCCGAATACATTGAGGGCCTTTTGTATAAAGAGTCCTTGGACCAAACGATGGATAGCCTTATGAACATTTGCATAAAATAGATAACCAAAGCTTCGTCAAATGCTTCATGAGCGCAAGATTGAAAGTGGGTATGGCGATAGCGTTGTAAAACGGTTGTCAGCAGACCTGAAAGAACGCTATCCAAAGATGGGTATTTCACCACGTCAACTTTGGAACATGAAGAAATTCTATGAGCGTTATGCTGGGCATGGTGAGAAAGTGCTACGCTCCGTAGCACTTTTGCCGTGGTCGCACAATCTGCTGCTGTTGAGCAAGGGACTGAATGATGAAGCTACGCTCTATTATGTGCAGGAAACCGTAACCAAAGGCTGGAATCGCGACTTGCTTCTCAATGCCATCAAACTCAATATGTATGAGACCCAGGCATTGGCACGAGCAGATAACCGTTCTATAGGAATCATACTTTGTGCGGAGAAAGACCGTGTGGAGGTGGAACTCGCACTTGAAGATATGGGTAAGCCTATCGGAGTGGCGGATTATCAGTTGATAGTACCGAAAGAGAAATTACAGAAAGTCCTTACTGACGAGATAAAGGCGTTTAGTGAGGAAAAAGAAAACGATACGAAAAAGGATAAGAACGGATTGCTATGTCAAAAACAACAATAAAGAAGCTGCTCCTGTCTATGACGAAGGCGCAGTTTGATGTTTTCGTGGTGACATCCGCGGCAAGCGTATCCGTTTTCGAAAACGTTAAACGTTATCATGTAAGAACGCATGGCTTCCACGATCAAGGCGATAGGATTTGGTCCAAGACGTGATTTCGTGACAACGTGACTTCTCTCTTGTGTCTAAACAACGTCAAAACATAGACCTCAAAATAAAAACGTTAAACGTTATAACGTTAATACGGTGACAGGACGGGCTTGGCGGGCCTGCCCGCCCTGTGATGCCGATTGCTCATAGACAACGAGCCCAAGCCCTATTACTACCATGGACGCTCTCAGTCCAACCAACCACTAGGCTTCCTCATCGCTACCACGTTGTCTGTTCAATACGTTTATGAGGCATGTGTAAAGCACTTCGACGAGGAATAGCTTGAAGAACTGTAGATGAAATGATATCAGTTCGGTACTCTAGAGAAAAGTCTCGTTTTGCAATTCCTTTCGCCTAAAGAGCTGGATAAGTGAACGGATATCCCCGTTTTGGGTGGGTGGATATCCTCCGTTTTCGGCAGTGTGAGAAGTCGGAAAACAAAAAAGGAGGGAAATGACTCACTTTCCCTCCTACTCGGATAGGCCAACCCTATATAGTTACCTATATTTCAATTATACAAATGCATTTGGTCCCGTCACTTGTTCTCGTTTTGAAATGGATTCTAAGTGACTTTTGTATTTTGCCAACTCTTTATAAAAAAAAGTATGTGGCAAATTTGCCAAGGGTTTACTACCTCCAATAAGATTGAAATGGCGTGTTATCCATATCATTCGATTCTCAATGCCAGAATCGAAAATTTGTGGATTGTCTTTCATGAAGGACAAGATACCCTTGAGAGCCTCTTTATTTCGGCCAAGGTGACCAGTACCTAAACGGCGGGTGCGTAAGCCATCGTTGCTGAAAAAAATCTTTGTAAGGTCATATTTGTGCTCATCACCAAGACTTTCGTCTACAGTAAGATACACAGACCACCATAAATTCATGAGCGAAGTGCGCATCAACCCATTTTGAGAAATTAGCCAATGGTCACGGATATACTTCTTCCTATCGTCATCCGAACGAGTCTGCCCTTTCTTTACCCCGTTTTTCTTATTGTCTGATTCATATCTTTCTAAGTCTGGCCATTCTCTTCTTACATAATTGGCTAGGTCGACATGGGAAAGATATACCCATAAAACTGAATTTGCGGCTAATGTAGGGGTGATGTTTTTAAAACTCTCATAAAGAATTATTGCAGCGTCAAATTTTGATGGCGCATTCAGCATTTTCTCCTCTAGTTTCTCTGGTTTTTCAATCCCCTTGAGGCGACGGACTTGTGAGGCGTCATACTTTATACTCTCTCCGACATAGTTCTCGATTTTTATGTCGTTTGTCAATACATTGACATATTCTGGCGTGAATATTCGTTGTAGTTCCATATCAAAGATTTAGTTTTGAAGATTCTTAATACTCATAAAAAGCAAATCGTATGGTGAGCCATATTCTACATTTGAAAGCATGATTGTGGCTATATCTACAGCATCCGTAGGATCATCGAGAGCCAGCCCTTGATATTTGTCGGGCATGTTTTCCATCAATGCCTTAATGCTGTCTGCCCAAGCCATCCCCTCGTTATTGCCTATGTTGAGAATCGCCTTAACCAAAGCGTTAAAAATAAGGGAGGTGTAGAACAGTCCCCTGTATTGGTCCCGGTTATACTCAAGGAAGTCAATATACATGTCCACAGGAAGCTCAATGTTGATAATATCATCTCCCAAGTCTATATTGACCGACTTCTCGGAATCCTTTCGCTTAACAACTTGAATGAATGCATTGAGGTCAGGTTTATAGTTAAAACGGGTGTTTACGTTGTCGGACCATTGTGGGAACAAGACCAATACCGCTCCCTTTTCAAGAGAAAACGTTGGCATTTTCCCACTTTCTGGATCACGATAGTCAGGATTGAAGTCTGTGTTGCTATAATTTGGGAAACCTACAGTAGTAACTACAAAGAAGGAAAAATCAATGTGACCTGTGACATCGGTTTTCTTTATACGCACCGTAATTATGGGTGTTTGAGATTTATGAATCTTCTTATAGCAGGCTTTGTTGCAGTCAACCTCACAGATATACTGAGCGTGATTTTCGGTTATATATTGCTTAATCTGCTTGTTTTCCTGCTTTAGGTTAAAAGTATAGACATAGTAATCATCTTGCTCTTCAATGCTTACTATAGTCAGTGCGTCTTCTTCCAAATCAGGAAGGAGACCTTTGTTAATGCCTAATACTGGATGTGGGAAGGAACTATTTGCTTTCATTTAAAGTCTCTATTTTATCGGAGTTAATACGTAATGAATACTTAATGTCAGAATTGAAACGCACCTTGATAGTGACTGGTATGTTTGCATTGATGTGTACACCGCCGAGGGCGTTCTTTACTTGTTTGGTATTGGCTTTGGAACCATCGTCAGAATCTTCGAAGTCAGTATTGTCAACAAACTCTTCTCCATTACGAATTTCAAAGCCTGGTGCTTCCTCAATGTTAAGCCCCAAGGACTTACCCTCTTCGTCTACACCATACAACTGTATCAATGCGTTGTCAATTTCAGTATTGGAGAAGATACGAATGATATGCCACACAGTGTTGTTCTCATCGGTTTGACTCCATGTTCTATAGCTTACGTCAACAGGTACAGCATAAAAGCCAAACTTGCCGTTCTCATCCTCTGTGGATTTGTTCTTCAACGTACCAGGCTTTACTGGACCAGGTTGTAATGGACGCTTCTTTTTCTTTCCACCGCTATTTGACAACAAGCGACCTTGCGCATCGAACTTCGCTTTAGTCTGTCGTGGTTTGCGAATGCTGGAAGCGGTTCTCTTCTTTTTGTCCTTTTTCTCCCGCTTCTTGTTCATTTCAAATATGTTATCGGGGTCAACAATATCATCCTTATGAGATTCTTCGCCTGCACTCTTTGGAGTGGAAATTGTAAGAATCTTGTCCAGACCTGCTACTTGTTCTGTCTCCTGTGCATCCTGCTGTAACTCATTACGCACGGCATCACGTATCAATTCCTTGATTGCTTTCAAAGAACGTGTTGCAACAATAGAAGGGACATTTCCTCTTGCTTCATAGTTAGGCCTTGACCAAGAGTCATGCGAACAGTCTTCCATCTCGCGTAGATGGTTGTTGCCATCCTCTGATTCACAGATGAATACTCCGTCTGCACCTTTCCAAGACGATAATTTTTCTGAATACACGGTCATGAGAGGTGATCTCATGAATACAAACTGGCCAATAGCATCCTGTTGTTTATGAAGGTATAACAAAACGGGACATAGTTTGCCATTCATTTTAACAGAATCGCTAATAACCTTATAACCATCAACACCATCCTCTGCATTCTTTACTATATCAAAGAAGTAACAAGGATTATATTCGTATATTTCTTTCTCCTTATTGTTGGCGAGATCGAAATGAGCACTCATTAAGTTTGGAAGATGATCCTTGTCAATAGTTACATTCTCTATTTTAACGATGAGTTTGTTCCGATAGATTGCCATCCAAAAATTTCTAAGCACGGCTTCAATCAACTCGTTCTTAGTTTCTTTACTGATGTATTTGACTCCGAGAACAAAAACGGAGGTACCTTTCTGTATAGGACGGAAATATTCTGGAATTTTGGTCTCATCAGTAATGACTTCTCCCTTTCCGTCCGTGTCATAGAGGCCGTTAGGTGACAAGTCGTGACCGTCTTCAATGTAATGGGTACAAAGTTTTGACTGACCTTCAAAGTTAACTTCGTCATCTGTCTTAGACGAAACAAATACGGTACTAATTGGTGAAAACATCCAGAATACTGCCTTGCCAAAGCCAAATGCGCCTCCTGCACCATTAGGCTTTGAAACAATACCCTCAGATATAAATGCATTGAAGGCTGACTTCGGGTCTGTAACATCATAATGCATACCTGTGGTATTGGTGTCTACAATACGGAGATAGCCTATGTTCTGGTCAGAGCGTAAAAATCCAGAGAAATTATCCAACATAGGAATGAATAGTTTCTTGGCATTTTCATCATTTGGATACTTGTCGAGACATCCTTGTATATGCTCTTTCAACGTAAAAAATTCAGGAAACTCCATACCAGAAAACTCTCTGTAGTCAAAGGATACGGTGACGGGTTGTGTTTTGTCCTCCACAGCGTCGAGAGAGTTTTGTATGGTCTCTTTTATCAGCGAATGATACTTTGTGCCCTTAAAAGTAAGAGCAGTGGGATTGTTCGGGCCTTTCTCGTTGCCCTTAGCTTGTGGGTCAAAATGCCACTTGCAGTTCTGTTCTTTATTTATCATACATTTGATTTTTTGTTGTTGCAAACTAGTGGATTCTTCCAAATTTGAAAACAGGTATATGAATACCTAATTTCCGCAGCGCTATTCACCTACCTTAGTGCTGTATAAACTCTGAATGACATAGCGAAGGTACAAATAAAATCCGAGAAACTCACTCCTTTTGGAGTTTTTTTCGATCATGGAGCAATTTGATGCTCTTTGGGCTCAAACCATAGACTCTACCTTGGGGATGAGATGCAAATGGTATGGCTATCAGTATAGTGAGATCCTACGCTTTTTGGTGTGCGTCTATCTTTGTGGTGGCTCATGTGTCGAGGATGTGAAAACTCACCTCATGAGGCATTTGTCTCTTCATCCATCCCTTCGTACTTGCAGTGCGGACATCATATTACGCGCTATCGAGGAACTAACATGAGAGAACACCACCTATCAGTCAGCTTCTGGCGGAGCCTATGATTTCAATATCGCGGATAAGATGAATAGCCTGCTGGTCAATGCCCTATTTGCAATTGAGTACTGAAGTCTGGGCAGGAGTACGATTTTGGCCATCAATTCATAGAGACAGAAAAGTATGCCGCAAAGCCCACCTACAAGAATCTCTTGGGCTACAGTCCTGGCGTTGCGGTCATCGGCGACGTGCTTGTCGGCATTGAAAACAGATAGCGATCCAAGTAGCTAACCATATACCAGTGCGGTCTAAGATTCGCATGGAGACTTCCGCAGCAGGCGAGTCCGTTTTCGAAAACGTTAAACGTTAAAACGTTAATGGTAGGCATGGGGTGGCGAGCAACCCGTCTCCCCGGTCACATACTAACAAACTGACGTTTTTTTCGTATGCGGCAGGGGAGGGTAAGGTGAGGAGGGAAGCCGGTCTTTATGGCTAACTCTTTCCGAGTTCTTAGTCTTCTCGGATTATCCAGTCGCTGATTGTGCGCTGAGTACTATCGTAGTTTACACCTATCTTGAACAGGCGCTTGCCATCGGCAGAATAGGGAATCAAATAGCCCTTTTCGTCTATCTGCCGGATTGCTTCCTCTGCTGAGCCATCATACTTGAGCTCAAAAACAAAGACGGCATCGGGCATATACACCACGGCGTCGGCTCTACCTACCGCACTATCCTCCTCGACCCGCATGTGGGCGCCCATCAGGTTGAAGACGAGATAGAACACGGTCTGGAAATCGCGCTCGCTCTTGTTGCTCAGACGATTGGAGATGCTGGCAAGGTAGGCCTTCAGGCGAACCATCGCCCCCTCAACATCTGCATCATACAGCTTTTCCAGGAAATCGCCCACCAGACTGTTGTTGTCCAGGGATATGGGCGAAAGGTAGTTGGGCGCAAGACTCTTGAGCATGCCAATCTTCACCTCTCGGTTAGGATACTCCAACGTATAACGATGCAGCATCGGGTTGTACTTTTTGATGGTGAGGTAGCCGCTCTGATAGAGCAGCGGGAGCGCCGAGGTCATCATTTCGGGCGAAACATCAAAGTCATCCACGTCACATGACTTCTTCTCAATATCCATCACATTGACATGATATTTCTGCAACGTCTTGATAAGGTAAGTTGGCGTACCCGAGCCAAACCAGTAAGGAGCAATGTCGCGCGCATTCAGCGCCTTCACCAGGCTGAAGGGATTGAAGACATCCTCTGATTTCTTGCTGAAATGATAGCCGTCATAGAATCGCGTCAGCTCTGCCAGGCATTCCTCATACGTCATGCCAAGGGCTTCGCCCAATGCCTCAACATCCGGTTTCATCTGCGTAGTAAGTTCCGTCTTGCTGATGCCGCAGATGGCCGAATACTGGTCGAACATGCTGATATTGTCGAGGTTGTTGAGCTCGCTGAAGATGCTGAGTTGCGAGAACTTGGTGATACCCGTGATGAAACAGAACTCCAGGTATGGGTCGAGCTTCTTTAGCGGACTGTAGAAGTTTTGCATGATGCGGCGAAGTGGTTGCAGGTCTTCCTTCTCATGCACCACGTCCAGCAAAGGGGCGTCGTATTCATCAATGATGACGACTGCCTTTTCGCCTGTCTGCTTGTAAGCTCTCTTTACGAGACCTTCCAGTCTTTCATTAGGGTAGATCTCGCCTTCTCCCTTACCATAAAGCTCTTCGTAGGGTAAAAGCTCTAAATTAAGATAACTGTTCAAGGCATCTGCGTCAAAATGCTTGGCACCGCTCAGGTCGAAGTGGAGCACAGGATGCTTCACCCATTCCTTCTCGTAATCGGCAATGGCCAATCCCTCGAAAAGTTCTTTTCTTCCCTCGAAATAGGCTTGAAGGGTAGAGGCAAAGAGCGACTTGCCGAATCGTCTAGGACGACTCAGAAAGACGTATGACATCTGTTTTTCCCGGAAATCTGCGATGTATTGTGTCTTGTCTATATAAAGATAACCTTTCTCGCGTATCTTCGAGAATGTCTGTATTCCTACGGGATATTTGTTGACTATTTTTGCCATATTCCACTCGCTTTGCATTTTGCGCTACTAAGTTACGAAGAAAAAATGAAATACTCAAGCATATATACTATTTTTAAGCTAAAATTCTGTGTTCTCTTGTGCCATTCTTCCAAAACTCGTTTCGAAAACGTTAAACGTTAAAACTCTGATTGTATTTAGAGCCTTATAATTAACCATAATTTACTATGACCAACCAAACATAAAGCCTTGATTTTTAATATCCTTTGATTTTAATACTTATAAATAGGCAGAAGAACGACGCTAACAGGCCCGCTAAGCATATATCATTAGGAGTCATCAGGGATAACACTTGTCGAGTTAGTCGTCTATTCCGTATATTCCTTTCCGCCAATGCTCAATATGCGGGCATCGCCCTGTCCTGGAAGTGGCTCATAGACGACAACCTCAACTTTTTTTTGTTGTTATCCACGCATTCATAACGATAGTTTGTTCCAGCCACAACTTGGTGAGAAACCTTGTGGGGTTTCAGCTGCAAGTTGCTGTGCGACAGGACAACAGCCTTGAAGAGAGAATCTTCTTCTGTCGTAAGTTTTGTACTCTTTCCGAATGCACCTATCATTTGGATTTTTGGGTGCTGGCGCATGATGCCATACCAATGATGATGGTCGCTAACGCCAAAGTTTTTATTGTATTCATATTCTTTATGATTTTATATTTCTTAATTGTTACTTACCTATAGTGTATCTTACACCTACATTGAGATTGAAGTTCAGCGGTTTCTCCTTGTAAATAGTCTGGAGCGAAGAATGGTCGTCTAAATGATAGCTTACGCCCGGCTCTGCATAAATACCGACATTGTCAAGCACGTC
>OLGE01000928.1_pt1 | contig 32119 bp, 21 predicted proteins | sample 1605151 | NCBI WGS metagenome assembly OLGE01 (sample SAMEA3888912, study PRJEB22519) | human gut metagenome | biome: human gut; feature: human-associated habitat; material: faeces | place: Denmark | collected 2010
TCCATTATTGTGGGTGCCTAAAATCCTCCGTGTCCACAGTTATGGGTACAGTATACTTGACGAATCTGCAATTAGGGTTTAAAATTCAAATATTGAATATTCTCACTGTTTTTTGAACACAAAACCCAAACAGGAGGTTAAGTATATGGAATTTCCCAGCATCAAGCGGAACATCCTTTTGAACCCCGGCCCCTCCACCACCACCGACACGGTAAAATACGCTCAGGTGGTGCCGGACATCTGCCCCCGCGAAAAGGAATTTGCGGGCTTAATGAAGGGCCTGCGCGAAGATCTTGTTCGCATTGTACACGGTGATACGCAAAAATACACCAGTGTTTTGTTTTGCGGCTCGGGCACGCTGAATATCGATGTGTGCCTGAATTCGCTTTTGCCCGCCGGCAAAAAGATCCTTGTGGTGAACAACGGTGCCTACAGCACCCGTGCCGTAGAGATCTGCGAGCACTACGGTATGCCCCACATTGACCTGAAATTCCCGGTGGACCAGCAGCCCGATCTGGCCCTTGTGGAAAAAACGCTGCGCGATAACCCGGACATTGCCCTGGTACATACCACCCACAACGAAACCGGCACCGGCATTTTGAACCCCATTCGTGAGATCGGCGCTCTGGCCCACCGCTACGGCGCTGTGTTCACGGTGGATACCACCTCCACCTATGCCATGCGCCCCATTGACATTGAGGCCGACAATATTGATTTTTGCATGGCCTCGGCCCAAAAGGGCTTAATGGCCATGACCGGCCTTTCGTTTGTGGTGGGCAACCGCGCCCTGATCGAGGCCTCGGCCGCCTATCCCACACGCTCGTATTACTGCAATTTGTTCCTGCAGTACGACTACTTTGAAAAAACCGGCGAGATGCACTTCACCCCGCCCGTGCAGACCATTTACGCCGCCCTGCAGGCCTTGAAGGAATACTGGGCCGAGGGCGAAGAAGCCAAGTGGGCCCGCCACACCCGCGTGTTCAACGCCATTCATGCCGGGCTGGACGAGCTGGGCTTCCGCGATGCTGTGCGCCGGGAGTGGCAGTCCGGGCTGGTGGTTTCGGTGGTATACCCCGACGACCCCAACTGGAACTTTGAAAAGGTTCACGACTACTGCTATGAGCGTGGCTTTACCATTTACCCGGGAAAAATTTCCACCACCAACACCTTCCGCCTGTGCGCACTGGGTGCCATTGACGAGGCCGATATCCGCGATTTCTTTGTGGTGTTCCGCGCAGCCCTGAAGGAACTGGGCGTGCAGACCCCTGCCCTTTATAACAACTGAGTGAGGTTTTCTGACAAGATGAAGAGAGTTTATACCTGTTTTTGCACCGATGTGATCCACGAGGGCCACATGAACATTCTGCGCGAGGCCCGCAAATACGGCGATGTGACCGTGGGCGTGCTGAGCGATGCCGCCATGATCCGCTTTAACCGTTTTCCCACCATCAGCTTTGAAGAGCGCGTGCAGCTGGTGCGCGACATTCCCGAAGTAAGCAATGTGGTAGTGCAGGACGATGTGTTCTACGACAAGATCATTCACGAGCTGAAGCCGGATTATGTGATCCACGGCGACAACTGGCTTTCCGGCCCCACCAAGGCCATTCGTGACAATGTGGCGGGCCTTTTGGCCGAATACGGCGGCCAGATCGTGGATGTGCCCTACACCTACAACGAAAGCGTGAAAAACATTGATGCCCGCATCAAGGCCAAGCTGGCCATGCCCGAATACCGCCGCAAGCGCCTGCGCCAGCTGCTGGAGATCCGCCCCATCGTGAAAGCGCTGGAGGTTCACAGCGGTTTGACCGGCCTGATCGCCGAAAAAACCATTGTGGAGCACAATGGTGAGCTGGATCAGTTTGACGCCATGTGGATCAGCTCGCTGTGCGATTCCACGGCCAAGGGCAAGCCCGACATTGAGCTGGTGGATATGACCAGCCGCTTCCGCACCATCGACGATGTGACCGAGGTGACCACCAAGCCCATCGTGTTTGACGGTGACACCGGCGGACTGACCGAGCACTTTGTATACACGGTGCGCACCCTGGAAAAAATGGGCGTTTCCGCCGTGATCATTGAGGACAAAACGGGCCTGAAAAAGAACTCTCTGTTCGGCACCGAGGTGGCGCAAACGCAGGACACCATCGAGAATTTCAGCGCCAAGATCGCTGCCGGTAAAAAGGCACAGCTGACCGATGACTTTATGATCATTGCCCGCATTGAAAGCCTGATTCTTGAAAAGGGCGTTGAGGATGCTTTGGCCCGTGCCCACGCCTTTGTGGCCGCCGGTGCTGACGGTATTATGATCCACAGCCGCAAAAAGACCCCCGACGAGATCTTTGAATTCTGCGATAAATTCCGCGCCGAGAACACCACCACCCCCATTATAGTGGTGCCCACCTCCTACAACGCCACCACCGAAGCCGAGCTGGCGGCCCACGGCATCAATCTGGTGATCTACGCCAACCAGCTTACCCGCAGCGCTTTCCCCGCCATGCAGCAGACTGCCGAGGATATTCTGCGCTATCACCGCGCCAAGGAAGTGGATGACCGCCTGATGCCCATCAAGCAGATCATCACCCTGATCGACGAGCTGTAAGGAGGGCCACCCATGCAAGCAGAAAAACTGATGGAGATCTTGGGCGCCGATTTTTACACTGGCGTGCCGGATTCGCAGCTGAAGGCACTGTGCAACTGCCTGATGAACACCTACGGCATTGACCCGCAGCATCATATCATTGCTGCCAACGAGGGCAACTGCGCCGCGCTGGCTGCCGGTTATCACCTGGCCACCGGCAAGGTGCCCGTGGTGTATATGCAGAACAGCGGCGAGGGCAACATCATCAACCCCGCTGCTTCGCTGCTGAACGATAAGGTTTACGCCATTCCCATGATCTTTGTCATCGGCTGGCGCGGCGAGCCCGGCATTCACGATGAGCCCCAGCACATTTATCAGGGCGAAGTGACCCTGAAGCTGCTGGAGGATATGGGCATTGCCAGCTTTGTGATCAGCAAGGAAACCACCGATGCCCAGCTGGCCGAGGCCATGCAGCGCTTCCGCCCGCTGCTGGAAAAGGGGCTGGATGTGGCCTTTGTGGTGCGCAAGGGCGCACTGAGCTATGACGGCAAGGTGAAATATCAAAACGATTACCCCTTAAAGCGCGAGGAGATCATTCGCCGCATCACCGCTGTTTCGGGCAATGACCCCATTGTGAGCACCACCGGCAAGGCCAGCCGCGAATTGTTTGAGATCCGCACGGCTGCAGGTGAAACCCATGCCCGTGACTTTTTGACTGTAGGCTCCATGGGCCACAGCAGCAGCATTGCCCTTGGCGTGGCCCTGCAGAAGCCCGAAACCAAGGTGTGGTGCATCGATGGTGACGGCGCTGTGCTGATGCATATGGGCGCCATGGCCATTCTGGGCAGCCAGAAGCCCAAAAACCTGATCCACATCGTGATCAACAACGGCGCGCACGAAACCGTGGGTGGTATGCCCACCGCTGCCGCCAACATGGATCTGCCCGCCATTGCCCGCGCCTGCGGCTATGCCTATGCCGCCAGCGTTTGCGATGCCGATGCGCTGGACAAAGAGCTGGCCGCCGCCCGTGAGCGCGGTGCGCTGAGCCTGATCGAAGTAAAATGCGCCATCGGTGCGCGTGACGATCTGGGCCGCCCCACCACCACCGCACTGGAAAACAAGCAGAATTTCATGCAGTATCTGCGCACGCTGTAACGGCTGCTTAAAAAATTGCAAACAAAAATTCCCCCTGCACCAAACTGGATCGGTGCAGGGGGATCTTTGTTTTCAGAGGTTATTTTTCAGCCCTTGCTCTGTGTTTCCAAAGCGGCCTGATAGTTTTCATTGTTGTGCAAAAGATCGTCGGGGTCGCCGTCTTCGCCGTTGTCAATGCTGCCCAGATATTTGCCTTCGTCGATGGCCTCGCCGTACTGGCTATAGTCCCATCCGCCAATCACGCCCAGCTTTTCGGCCGCTACCGGCAGCTCGGGATCACGGAAATACCGGTTCAGGATTTCTGCCAGCTTTTCCTTGTCCAGGCCGTAGGCCCAGTTGTGCTCGGGCTGTGCGCCGCCGGGGGCGCGGATCACAAAAATGTTGCCTGCATCCATGCCGGTCATGGTGCCGTACAGGCCCCAGATCTCTTTGATATTCAGATCCGTGTTCACATAGGCGGCAATGCTCTTGCAGGCATCGTAGTAATCCCGCAGGTTATAATCCTCTAAGAAGGTGCGCACCAGTGCGGCATAGAAATACTGCTGGGTTTCCAGGCGCTGGAAGTCTGCGCTGGCGTAGTTGCGGTTGCGCAGGATCACCTCGGCGGTGTCGCCGCTCACGGCATGGTTGCCCGCAGTCACCAGCACTGCGCCGGTATCTTTATCCACGATATCCCATGGCACATGCATGGTAATGCCGCCCATGGTGTTGAGCAGGGTTTTAAAGCTGGCCATATCAATGGTCACATAGTTATCCACAGGCAGCTTGAACTGATCGTAGATCACCGTGGCCAGATTGTTGATATAGTTTTCCTGATCGGGGCCGTAGGCATAGCAGCCGTTGATCTTGCCGTAGGGGATAAGGGTGCCGTCACCAAACGGGTCTTCGCCCACAAAGCTATCCCGCGGGATCTGCAGAATGTGAATGGTGTTCTCGTCACGGTCGATCTGCACATACATGATCACATCGGTCAGGCCCTTGCCGTCCACATAATCGTGCAGGCCGTCATCGGCATCGGGGTCATAGTCGATGCCCACCACCAGCAGGTTATAAAAGCGTTCGCCGTTCTGTAAAATGTCGGGGTCTTCCTGCACATGCAGCGAGCCGGCCTCGCTTGTGTCAAACACACCCGAGACATCGCGGTACATCTGCCAAACCTTGGCAATGGCGGCAATCAGCAAAATGGCCGCCACCGCTGCCGCAGCCAGCAAGATCTTCTTTTTGCGGGGCATTGTTTTATGATCGTTCATACTATAAAATCCTCTTTAATTTTTTACGGTTTGCCCGGGCCGCCGCTTGCAGCCAGCCGCCCGGCAAAAGATTGCAAAAATATTACAATTCTTATATTGTACACTATTTTGCCGGAATTGTCTGCCCATTTTACAGATTTTTTTCCTTTTACACAAAATTTCTTCAATTTTTTAGGTTGGTTTGCCACAAAACAGCACAGCACGGCCCCCTGCCCGAAAGCCTATGGGCAAAGGCCGTGCTGTATTTTTTATGCCGATACAGCGCATTGCACACGCAAGGCGGCAGTGCCTTAATACGATACAAGCTCTGTGCCGGTATAGTAATGCGTTAAGATCTGGTCATAGCTCCAGCCGTTATAGGCATAGCCGATCGCGCCCCACTGGCTCATGCCAACGCCGTGGCCATAGCCGTACACATCAAACACAAAGCAGTCCAGCTCGCTGTTGTACTGGCTGGTAAAGGCGCACGAGCGCAGCGTGCGGCCATCCACGCTTTGATAGATCAGCAGGTTTTCGCGGAACCACCGGCCGCTGCAGGTGGTTTGGCCGCTTTGCTCGTTGCCGATCTGCATTTGCGTTACATAGCCGAAGGCATTGGTGGAAAGCACTTTAAACCACTCGTTGGGGTCCTCGATCACTGAAAGATCGATGCCCAGCTTTTCCTGCACCCGGCTGCGCACGGTTTCGCGGCTGTAGCGCGCCGTGCCGCTGGTGCTGCCGTTTGTGTTCCAGTTGCGGGAATACTGCTTGTCATAGGGGCTTTCCACCGCCTGCAGATAGGGGCGGTCCACGCCCCACACATCCTTGCAGTTCACTGTGCCATAGCTTACCGAAGCACAGTAGGGCGTAAAGCACACCTTGCCGTTATAGGTCACCAGCACGGTGGCCACCTGCGAAACAGCCTCCCGCACGGCGCTGCTGGGCGAAACGCCCGAAACGCTGGGATAGCTGCCCTGGCTCAATATCCAGCTATGGGCGGCCACGGCCTGCGCCTTGTAGGCTTCGGCGGGCTGGTTGCTGCCCAGCTCGTTTTGGGCGATCATGGCCAGACATTCCGTAAGGTCCATGGTTTGCGCCACACCGTTCATGGTCACATTGATGGTGCGGCCCTCGGCGCTTTGGATCTGATCCGGCGCACCCTGCTGGCCGCTGCCGTCCAGATTCACATCCCCATCCGGCTTTTGCTCGGTGGAATGGTTCTGGTCCAGATCCGGCTTTTTTTCTTCGCCCGCCAGGGCATCGTTAAAGCTGATATCTGTGCTGCCCACGCTGCCGGCTGCGCCCTGCCCCACATCCGATTCCACGGTAGAGCCGCTGCCCGCCACATCTGTCAGGCCCTTCAGGGCGCTGTCGGCCTTGCTCAGCAGCTCGTTCATCTGGGCATCCAGCTTGCTCAAATCAATATCCAATGCCGGGTCCGTGCCGGCTGGCGTGGTTTGCTCGGGCACTTCGGGCGGCGGGTCGTTGCGGGTGTCATACCAGTTGGCCCACACGCTGTACACCGTGGCGGCATCGGGGGCGGTTTCGCCCATGGCGGCATACTGCGCCGCCGTATACAGCGGTGCCTCGGCAGGCTGAATGGCACTGGCTGTCAGCGCGGCGCTTTCGCCCTGCCGGATCAGCCGCCCGGCCACCGCCAGCTGTGCGCCGGTATCGTTTTCTCCCAGCAGCAGCGTGATAAAGCCATCGCCCCAGTCCACCGACACGCCGGTGTCCACCAGACTGCGCTCCTTCATGCCGATTGCAAACTCCCGAAGCGCCTCGTCCTCGCCAAGGCCCTCGTACTGCATGGGGGAAAAGCCATCGGCTTCGTCATAATAATACACGGCAAACACCTTGCAGCGATACACGCCCCCCGGGCGGTACAGCGTAAAGCCCGGGTTGTCCCGCACGGCCTGCTGCACTTCGTCCGCATTGGGTGCGCTGCCCTGCGGCAGCTGAATGATGCTGTTTCCGGGCGAAACCGCCGTATCCTGCGCCCAGCGGGCAATATTTTCCTTTTCGCTGTTTCCGGCATACACCAGCTGGCTTTGCCCGCCGGGCAGTGCCAGCCATGCCGAAACATCCGATTCCTTTTGGCGCAGCGTTTGCAGATAGGCCGAAGCCGCCTTGTCAAAATCGGCTGTGCCGTAGCCCTTGCTGTCCGGCTCAAGAGGGGTGCGCCCAAAAACGCCATGCACGGCAGCCCCCAGCACAGCCGCCACCGCCAACACGGCCAGCACCAGCCCCACACGGCGCACGCCGCGCCCATGGGGCGAGGAATGCGCCGCCGCGGCACGGCCCAGACTGCGGGCACGGTCCGGCTCTTTCTGTGCGCTGCCCGGCTGAAACTCCAGCGTTCCCTCGGGCCATTGCAGCCCGCGCGCATACCGGCGTGCAAGATCCAGCATGGCCTTGGTGCGGTATTCTGCCTCTGCCCCCGTCGGCAGGGGGCAGGCCCATGCCCGATGCCCCGTACACAAAACGGCATGGCCGGGCGTGCAGTGCAGCGCCAGCTGTGCGCCGGTTTCATGCACGGCGCACGCGGCCTGCCAGGCTGCAAAGCCCAGCTCACTTTTGTGCTTATTTTCGCCGGTGCGCTGCCGGATGCGCCCGGCCACGGTGCGGTCGGCATAGGTTTTGTTGCCAAAATCAAACACGCGCTCGCTTTTTGGCTCCGGCCCCAGTGCCTTGATCAGCAGCTTGGCGCTTTCGGCGCTGCCCGCCACCGCGAACAGCCCGGCCTCCTGCAGGGCCTGCACCGCCGCCTGCGGCAGGCTTTGCTGGTCAATGCCCACCACAGCATCGCCGAATTCACCGCACAGGCGGTTTTGCCAGCGCTGGCAGTCCCGGCGGGCCTGCTGCTCGGTTTCACCGGTGCAGCGGATCAGCACCGCGTATTCGCCGCCGCTTTCCATCAGCTGCAGGCCCTGGCACCCCGCCGCCTTGGCAAGGCGCAGCGATAGCTTTACCTTGTCCGGCGCAATGCCGAACAGGCGCAGGATCGTGTAGCATTCATGTTGCTGCATAACGGCATTTCCTTTCTTTTACTGCGGCAGCTGCACGGTACGGATCATTTTGCAGAAAAGCCGCGCCCGCATTTTTCGGTGATTATGCGCCACAGGGGTAAAAAATACAAAAAACAGGCAAACAGCATACTCTTCGTGGGCGCGCCCACCGAGGCGAGCGGCACTGCGCCCGCAATGCTCCACGGCACCAGCCCTGCGATCACCACGGCGCTGTCTTCCAGATCAATGGCCGCCTGGCCTGCATGGCTGCGCAGCTTGCCGCACAGCTGCTGCACCAGCATAATGGCCAGCGTTTGGTTGCAGGCGATCATACCGGCCACCACCGATGTGGCGGCATACGCGCCAAATGTGCCGATGCGCCCGGCCAGCGCCCCAATGCGGCTCTGCACACCGTTCAGCAGGCCGGTTTTCTGAAACATTCCCGAATAAGTAGAGGAGATCATCACGATCGAGCACACCTTGACCATGGAAACCACCCCGCCGCCGTTCATCATGGCGGCGATTTCGGGGTCTGCCGAATGGTAGCCCCGCAGCACCAGGCCCGGCAGCTCTGCCGGCGGAATGTTTTGCAGCCAAACGCACACGCCCAGGGCTATCAGGATGCTGGCCCCCAGCGTGCGGCGGGTGCTGGCCCTGCAGGCCGAAAGCACCAGAATGGCCGCTGCCGGCAGGGCCGCCGCCCAGTGCAGGCGGAACCCGCGGGAAAACAGCGCCGCCAAGTCCGGCACAGCACCGCTTGTGCTGCCCCTGCCCAGTAAAAAGAACACAACGCAGGCGGCCAGCGTGGGCACTGCCGCCGTGCGCAGCATATTGCGGATATTTTTCAGCACCGCAGTGCCCGTAAGCTCCGCCACCAGCAGCGCACTGGTGGAAACCGGGCTGCAGCGGTCCCCAAAAAACACGCCGGACAGCACCGCACCGCCCACAAGAGTCATATCCAGCCCCATGCCCGCGGCCATGGTGGAGCAGATCACCCCCATGGTGGCCGCCGTGCCAAAGGCCGTGCCCGTAAGCACCGACACCATGGCATTGAGCAAAAAGGTCATCAGCAAAAAGATCTGCGGCTGAATGGCGGCGGCTGCCCACGAAACGATGACCGGAATGGTGCCCGCCGCGCGCCACAGCGCCGTGAGCATACCGATCATGGTGAGGCAGATCAGAATATTTTTGATGGTTTTTACGCCCGAAACTGCCGAATCCAGCATTTCGCGCGCGGTAAAGCCTTTTCGCAGGCCATACGCAAAAAACAGCACAAAGCCTGCCGCCAGCGCCCACAGCACCGATTTTTCCAGTACTACACACACCAGCAGCATGGCCGCAAAAAGGCCCAGTGTTGCCAATTCCATGGTTGTTTTCCTGCTTTCGTTCCGTTTTACTTTTTGTATAGTTTTATTTATCTATACGATTTGCGATACAATTCGTAGCCGATCTCTTTCAGATAATCCGGCACATTGCGCACGCTGGCGCGAATAAACTCCCGGGTGCTTTCCTCCAGCTCGCTGTACGGCACCATATCCGGGCTGATCTTCAGCTGATGGTCTTTTTTGCCGCAGCGCCAGCCATCGGCCAGCTTGTCCTTCAGCCAGCGCTCATGCTCCAGCTCGGAAAGTTCTTCCAGCACCGGGCCGTACAGCTCGGTGATGGTATCGCTGGCGCCCTCCAGCACGGGGCGCAGGCCCACATCGAAATCAAAGGACTGCAGCTGCTCGCCCAGATAGCGGATCTGCGAGCGGTGGCCCTCTTTAAAGAATTCGTCCAGCTGGGCCCAATCGGCCATTTCGGGCTCAAGGTAAATTTCTTCCAGCTCCTCGGGCCCTGCGCCCAGGCGCTTGGCCTCGGCCAAATGCTGCTCGCGATATTTTTCGTGCGCCGTCCATGCGTACTGCTCCACCATATCGCCCATCACCTGCTCAAAGCTGAGCTTGCGCATAAAGTCTTTCACATCCAGATGAATGTCCAGCTGGGCGGCCAGCGGCAGGCAGCTGGGGGTGTAGCGATTGGCCCCGGCCAGGCGGCTCATGCCCAAAATAAATTCGATGGAGCGGCTGCCGTGGCGGTATTCCGAAACCCGCAGCAGCGACGAAAGCAGCCCCCGGGAAATTTCGGCCATGCCGTCGTGGCAAATGCCGGGCACGCTTTTCAGCACCAGATCGCGCAGCAGCATGGCGCGGCGGATAATGTGCTTGCGGTCGGTCACTTCGTTCATGTTGGGGCCCTTGATGTTCAGAATGCCCTTGAGGCGGCTTACAAAATCGGGGCCCTTTACGGCCTTGAATGAGGCGATGGCCTCCGCATCCTCGCCCGGCAAAAAGCTTTGGAACGAGCTTGCCGTGCCGCCCGCAAACACAAACACCGCGCCCTGCACCGGGTACTGGCAGCCGTCCATGGTGTATTCACCGTCCTGCATGGGGGCCAGAAAATACCGCAGCCAGCCGCGGCTGATGCCGCCAAGCTCGCTGTCGAATTCATCAAAGAACACCAGCGGGATCTTTTCGGGCGGGCACTGCAGCGCCTGATGCATGGCCGTGAACAACTCGCTCACCGAGCTGTACTGGGAAAGATTCAGCGAAGAAATGGCATAGCGCCCGCGGCTGAGGGCGATCTGGCGCACGCCAAAGCTTTTGCCCGAGCCCGGAGGGCCGAACACCGCCACCGAAATGGGCTTGGGGTATTCCCCTTCGGCGCGATGGTCGTAGTGATAAATATACTCATCCAGCAGGCCCTTGATGGTGTGGTAGTTTTCGATTTCGTCACGGTCCACGGTAGAAAGGGCGCGGTAGCGGCACACCGGCACATGGCGGAACAATTCGTCGGTGCCCATCAGCACAATGCGCTGGGCCACAGCCAGATAGCCGCCGGGCTGGCTTTTGCAATATTCATCCAGAATGCTGAAGGGCGCCACCCCGCTGATCAGGGTCTTGGTGCTGCGCTCGGGCACACGCACACGGCTCACCTCGCCCAGCTCCAGCTTTTCATACAGGCGCAGCAGCACCGGATACAGCGGCGCATCCGGGGCCAGGGTGCGCTGTTCGCTGCAGTTGGGGGTGAAGATCAGATACCACTTGCCGTCCTCACATTCCAAAACGCCCTGCTCGTTGAGCAGCACGGCCATATCCTTGCGGGTGTGCAGCGTGCGCAGGCCATCGCTGACGGCCAACTGCATCAAAAATGCATCCACCGTGTTTTCATACGAAATGCCGCGCCCAATGGGATAGTCCAGCTGGCGCAGATGCTCCATCTGCAGCAGGGGGATCTTATCCCCGCCAAAGCAAATGCTCATGGGCTGGTCGGCACGATATTGCACATACGAAGCTTCTGATTTCATGGCATGGGTTCCTTCCTCATGGCGTTGCCGCACCGTGCCTGCCCTGAGGGCCTGCGTTTTGTTTTTGTGATCTGCGGCAGGTGCCTTATTTTCAGAGATTTGTGATCTCGTTTGGATTTCATGGGTTTTCCTGTTGTTTTTAGAGTATCATTTTACTATAATAAAAGCAATAAAAGCAAATCATTTTCTTATGCTTTTAGGTTTTTACCGGAGGGGAGTGTTTCTGATATGAGGATCGTTGTAAAAGTTGGCACCAGCACTCTGGCCCACGCCACCGGGCGGCTGAATGTGCGCCATGTGGAAGAGCTTGTAAAAGTGCTGAGTGATCTGAAAAACGCCGGCCATGAGGTTTTGCTTGTCTCCAGCGGTGCCATTGGCATGGGTGTGGGCAAGCTGGGGCTGTCCGCCCGCCCCGCCGATATGCCCGGCAAGCAGGCCGCAGCCGCCGTGGGCCAGTGCGAATTGATGTACACCTACGACAAGCTGTTTGGCGAATACAACCACACCGTGGCCCAGATCCTGCTCACGGGCGACGATCTGGAGCATGATGACCGCCGTAAAAATTTTGAAAACACGCTGTTCCGCCTGCTGGAGCTGGGCGCACTGCCCATTCTGAATGAAAACGATACCATGGCCACCGCCGAGATTGCCGTGGGCGACAACGACAGCTTGGCCGCCATTGTTTCCACCTGCGCCAAGGCCGACCTGCTGGTGCTGCTGAGCGATATCGAAGGGCTGTACACCGCCGATCCCCGCAAGGACCCGAACGCCAAGCTGATTCACACCGTTGAGCGCCTTACCCCGCAGATCATGGCACTGGGCGGCGGGGCAGGCAGCAGCCAGGGCACCGGCGGCATGGCCACCAAGCTGAGCGCTGCCGCCACCTGCACCTCGGAGGGCATCGATATGGTGATCACCAACGGTGCAAAGCCCTCGGTTTTGTATGACATTGTGGAGGGCAAGCCCATCGGCACCCGTTTTCTGGGCATAAAGGGGGAACACAACACATGAAAACCACACAGCAGATCTTACAGGCCGCCAAGGCCGTTTCGCTGGCCCTGCCGCTGACCACCGATGCCAAAAATCAGGCATTGCTGGCCATGGCCGACCTGCTGGTGGCACAGCAAAATGTGATTCTGGAAGCCAACGCGCAGGACATGGACGCCGCCCGCGGGCATATCAGCGAGGTGATGCTGGACCGTCTGCTGCTCACCTCGGCACGCATTGCCGCCATGGCGCAGGGCATTCGGCAGGTGGCCGCCCTGCCTGACCCTGTGGGCAAGGCGCTGGCCACCCACACCACCCCCGGCGGCCTGCTGATCGAAAAAACCGCCGTGCCCATGGGCGTGGTGGCCATCATTTACGAAAGCCGCCCCAATGTGACCAGCGATGCCGCTGCCCTGGCGCTGAAAAGCGGCAATGTGTGCGTTTTGCGCAGCGGCAAAGAGGCATGGCACAGCGCCAACGCCATTGTGAATGTGCTGCAGGAGGCTTTGCGCAGCCGCGGCCTTGCCCCCGAGTATATCCAGCTGGTGCAGGACACCACCCGCCAGAGCGCTGCCGAGCTGATGACCGCCGTGGGCCTTGTGGATCTGCTGATCCCCCGCGGCGGCGCAGGGCTGATCCGCGCCTGTGTGGAAAACGCCCGGGTGCCCTGCATTCAAACCGGCACCGGCATTTGCCACGTGTATGTGGATGCCGCCGCCGATCAGGACATGGCGCTTGCCATCATTGAAAACGCCAAAACCAGCCGCCCCAGCGTGTGCAACGCCGAGGAAGTGTGCCTGGTGCATCGGGCAATCGCCGCCGAGTTTTTGCCCAAGCTGCACCAGCGCCTGGTCACGCAGCGCACGGCGCGCGGCCTTGCCCCTGTGGAGCTGCGCCTGTGCCCGCAGGCAGCAGCCGTGATCCCGGGCACACCCGCCGGGCCGCAGGACTTTGACACCGAATTCCTGGATTACATTTTGGCCGTAAAGGTTGTGGAGGATGTGTTTGAGGCCGCGCGCCATATCGCCGCCCATTCCACCCACCACAGCGAAGCCATCATCACCCAGGACGAATGCGCCGCACGCTACTTTACCCAAGCGGTGGACAGCGCCGCCGTGTATGTGAACGCCAGCACCCGCTTTACAGACGGCGGCGAGTTCGGCCTTGGCTGCGAAATGGGCATCTCCACCCAAAAGCTGCACGCCCGCGGCCCCATGGGGCTGGCCGAGCTGTGCAGCTACAAATACATCATTCGCGGCAGCGGCCAGATCCGCTGAGCATTTTTACAGAAAAATATTTTAAGGCAATACCGCATAATTCTAAGTGCCGATACAGCGAGCGAGGTGCGGCAGATGCTAAGCCAAAAGCGCAGGCAATACTTTGTGTATTGGCGAGCATTTTGGCAACGCAGATGCCGTGCCGCAGCCGCCGGAGCGGTGCTTAAGCCGTAAGGCGGGAATTGTGAGGTGTTGCCTCAGCGCATTGCCGCACACGCCCCCAACACGAGAGCCGTGCGGCAATGCCTTGGATAGGAATGGAATGGAAAAGAAGGAAACCGAATCTATGACACTGGCTGATTTACAAGTAGGGCAGGACGCTGTTTTGCGCGCCATCGGCGGCAAGGGCGAACTGCGCCATCATTTGCTGGATATGGGCCTTACCCCGGGCACCGAGGTAACGCTGCGCAAGGTGGCCCCCATGGGCGACCCCATTGAAGTGGAGCTGCGCGGGTACGAGCTTACCCTGCGCCTGGCAGACGCTGCACAGATCGAGGTGGAAAACATCCACGAAACCGACCGTGCGCAGCGCAGCGAATCGCGCCATGCGCCCATTCCCCACCCCGGTGTGGGCGAATTGCACCGTGCCCCCAGCTATCGTGACCGCAAGCTGGGCGCTGAGATTGCCAAGGGCCAGCCCCTGCATTTTGCCCTGGCAGGCAACCAGAACTGCGGCAAAACCACCCTGTTCAATCAGCTTACCGGCTCTAACCAGCACGTAGGCAATTTCCCCGGCGTTACGGTGGACCGTAAGGACGGCGTGATCCGCGGCCATGAAGAGGCCACGGTGACCGATCTGCCCGGCATCTACTCGCTTTCGCCCTATTCCAGCGAGGAGATCGTGACCCGCGATTTTCTTTTGAACACCCACCCGGACGGCATCATCAACATTGTGGATGCCACCAACATTGAGCGCAACCTGTATCTCACCATGCAGCTGATGGAGCTGGGCATCCCCATGGTGCTGGCTCTCAACATGATGGACGAAGTGCGCGCCAATGGCGGCACTGTGATGGTAAACCAGCTGGAGGAATTGCTGGGCGTGCCTGTGGTGCCCATTGCCGCCGCCAAAAACGAGGGCATTCACGAGCTGATCGATCATGCGCTGCATGTTGCCCGCCACCGGGAATGCCCGGGCCGCATTGATTTCTGCGATGCCGCCGACGGCCAAAAGGGCGCAGTGCATCGCTGCATCCACGCGGTGACCCACCTGATCGAAGACCATGCCCAGCGCGCCGGGCTGCCCGTTCGCTTTGCGGCCACCAAGCTGGTAGAGGGCGATATCCTGATCGAAAAGGCGCTGGAGCTTGACGAAAACGAGCGGGATCTTTTGGGCCACACCATCGCCGAGCTGGAAAGCGATACCGGGCTGGACCGGGAGGCTGCGCTGGCGGATATGCGCTTTAACTTTATTGAGCGCCTGTGCGAAAAAACCGTGGTGCATCCCGGGGAAAGCTTAGAGCACAAGCGCAGCGTGGCCATTGACCGAATCCTCACCGGAAAATACACCGCCATTCCCTGCTTTATGTGCATTATGGCGTTTGTGTTCTGGATGACCTTTGGCGGCATAGGCGCTTTGCTGAGCGATGCCATGACCCTTGGCATCGACACCCTCACTCAGGTTGTGGACAGCGGCCTTACCGCATGGCAGATCAACCCCGTGGTACACAGCCTTGTGATCGACGGCGTGTTTGCGGGCGTGGGCAGCGTGCTCAGCTTTTTGCCCGTGATCGTGACTCTGTTCTTCTTTCTTTCGATTCTTGAGGACACCGGCTACATGGCGCGTGTGGCCTTTGTGATGGACCAGCTTTTGCGCCGCATCGGCCTTTCGGGCCGCAGCTTTGTGCCCATGCTGATCGGTTTTGGCTGCTCGGTGCCCGCCATTATGGCCACCCGCACCCTTTCCAGTGACCGTGACCGCAAAATGACCATTCTGCTCACACCGTTTATGAGCTGCTCGGCCAAGCTGCCCATTTATGCGCTGTTCACCTCGGCGTTTTTCCCCCGCCCTTTGCGCCCGCTTGTGATGATCGGGCTGTATCTGGCAGGCATTCTGTGCGGCATTCTGTATGCGCTGATCTTAAAGATCACACGCTACAAGGGCGAGCCTGTGCCCTTTGTGATGGAACTGCCCAACTATCGTTTTCCCTCGGCGCGCAGCGTGGGCCAGCTGATCTGGGAAAAAGCGCGCGACTTTTTGCAAAAAGCCTTCACCATTATCTTTGTGGCCACGGTGATCATCTGGTTTATGCAAACCTTTGATGTGCGCCTGAATGTGGCTCAGTCGCCGGATTCCTGCCTGCTGGCGCTGGTGGGCAGCTGGGTAGCGCCCGTGTTCCGCCCCTTGGGCTTTGGCGACTGGCGCGTTTCGGCTGCGCTGATCACCGGCTTCACCGCCAAGGAGAGCGTGGTTTCCACCCTCACGGTGCTGCTGGGCGGCGATACGGCCAGCCTTTCGGCCATGTTCACCCCCGGCACCGCACTGGTGTTTTTGGTGTTCACGCTGCTGTACACCCCCTGTGTGGCAGCCATTGCCGCCGCCCGGCGTGAGCTGGGCAGCAAGCGCGCCGCCGCCGGCGTGGTGCTGATGCAGTGCGGCATCGCCTGGGCGGCAGCCTTTGCCGTACACACCCTGCTGCTGGCTGTCGGCGTGGTGTAAATCGGTTTTTCCTGCAAAAAAAGTATGTGCTGGCGGTTTTCAGCCGCAGGCACATACTTTTTGTTTTATCTGTTTTCTTTTTCGCTCAGGCGGCGGTATAAAAGGCCCGGCCCATTCAGAAGTTTCCTTCATTATAAGGATTTCAAGCTTCGGTTGCAATATTTTTACGGGCTTGGTATACTGATTTTGTTGATGAAATCCGGGCAACTGCGCCCGATCCCATAAAACGGAGGCAGCCAATATGGAAAATCTTACCGGAAAATGCGTGGTGCTGGGCATCACCGGCGGCATTGCAGCCTACAAAATGGCCAATGTGGCCAGCGCCCTGCGCAAAACCGGGGCCGAGGTGCGCGTGATCATGACCAAAAACGCCACCAACTTTATCACCCCCATCACCTTTGAGACCCTTACCGGGCAAAAGTGCATGGTGGATACCTTTGACCGTGACTTTAAATTTGAAGTGACCCATATCGAAACCGCCAAGGCCGCCGATCTGATCCTGATCGCCCCGGCCACCGCCAATGTGATCGCCAAAATGGCGCACGGCATTGCCGACGATATGCTCACCACCGTGGTGCTGGCCGCCCGCTGCCCCAAGCTGGTAAGCCCCGCCATGAACACCGGTATGCTGGAAAACCCCATCACCCAGGACAATCTGAAAACCCTGGAAAAATACGGCTTCGGCATTATTCCCAGCGAAAGCGGCGTGCTGGCCTGCAAGGATAAGGGCTCGGGCCGCCTGCCCAAAGAGGAAGTGCTGCTGGACTATATTTACCGCGAGCTGGCGCGCCCCAAGGATATGCAGGGCCTGCGCGTGACGGTTACCGCCGGGCCCACCCAGGAATCTCTTGACCCCGTGCGCTATCTCACCAACCACAGCACGGGCCGCATGGGCTATGCCATTGCCCGCGAGGCCATGCTGCGCGGTGCCGAGGTAACGCTGATCAGCGGGCCGGTTTCTATTGCGCCGCCGCCGTTTGTAAAGGTGGTGCCCGTTGTAACGGCGCAGGATATGTTTGAAGCCGTGGCCGCCCGCCTGAACGACACCGACATTCTGATCAAAGCGGCTGCCGTGGCCGATTACCGCCCCGCCCATGTGGCCGAGGACAAGATCAAAAAAACCGGCGCGGGCGATTTGGATCAGCTGGCGCTTGAGCGCACGCAGGATATTCTGGGCTGGGTGGCACAGCACCGCCATGAGGGGCTGTATGTGTGCGGCTTCAGCATGGAAACCCAGAATATGCTGGAAAATTCGGCTGCCAAGCTGGAAAAGAAAAAGCTGGACATGGTGGTGGCCAACAACCTGAAGGTGGCCGGTGCCGGCTTTGGTGTGGACACCAATGTGGTGACCATGATCACCAAAAACGGCGTGCAGGAACTGCCGCTGATGAGCAAAAACGAAGTGGCAGGCCAGCTTTTGAGCGCCATTCTGCGCCAGCGCGGCGGATGCCCCGCCTGATAAACACGCCCCAAGGCCAAAAGGGCGGCTGCTGCGGCAGCCGCCCTTTTGGCCACAGGTTTCGCAGCAAAACCAAAAACACCCCGAAGCAAACGCTTCGGGGTGTTTGATGGCTGCTCCTGTCAGGCTCGAACTGACGACATCATGATTAACAGTCATGCGCTCTACCGACTGAGCTAAGGAGCAATGTGGTGACCCGTACCGGAATCGAACCGATGTTAACGGCGTGAGAGGCCGCTGTCTTAACCGCTTGACCAACGGGCCGCAGAATCCCGGTGAAACCGGGAATTTATATGAAAAAGCACAATGTGCTTTTTACAGGGGTGTTCTCCAGAGCAAAGCCCCGGAAAACTATATCAAATACAGGGCGATCTGTGCGCCGCAGCATTTCAAAAAAGGCGGCTTCCTCAGAAGCCGTTGACTATAATACCACAGCGTTTTCATAATGTCAAGCATAATTTTCAATTTTTTTACTCTTTTTTTATTTTTCCTCTGTTTTGCCCCACGTGTTTTTTATTGCCATTCCCGGGATAAGCTGGTACAATAAAAGCATATCGCTTCACTTTATGATAAGGAGGATCCTTATGGCAGCAACCCTTGCCCCCAAAATCAAGCGGCTCTACTGGATGGGCCGCTACATTGAGCGCACCTACACCAGCATTCGCGCCGTAAGGCTTTTGGCAGATGATTATGTGCATGGCGAAGAAGCCGAGTATGCCGAATACTGCCGCCGCCTTGGCATTCCCAACAGCTATAAGGATACCGCCGATTTTATCCCGCGCTATCTGTTTGACGAAGCCGATCCGCACAGCGTGATCTCCACCCTGCACCGCGCCTGCCTGAACGCGCGCGCTTTGCAGGATGTAATTCCGGATGAAACGCTGGTCTATATTCGCATGGCGCGTACCGCCATGGATGCGGCAGCCCACAGCGCCGCCGCCGAGGTGGAGCTGCAGTGGGTGCTGGATGATATCATGGCCTTTCGCGGCAGCTGCTGCGAATATGTAGAAGATAAGGTGGACCGTAATGTGATCAACACCGGCACCAGCGTAGAGCGCCTTACTTTGTATCTGCGCCTTGGCTATTCGCCCGAGCTGCGCCGCAAAGAGCTGAGCAAGCTGCTGAACCGGGCTTACAAAAGCCAGCTCACGCTGAACCAGTGTGTGCGCAACCGCCTGATTGAACATGTGCTCAACAAAGAGATCCCCACCATGCCGGTTTCAGAGCAGCTGCAATGTGTAGAAAATCTGGTGCAGGGGCTGTGAATGTCAAAAATGCTTTTTGATCGAGAGAAAGGGTGTGCAAAGAGTATGGAAAAAATCGGATTTATCGGCTGCGGCAACATGGGCGGCGCGCTGGCAAGGGCCGCGTGCAAAAGCAGTGCGCCCGACAACGTTGTGCTGGCCAACCGCACATTGGCCAAAGCGGAAGCACTGGCCGGTGAGCTTGGCTGCGCCGTGGGCACCAACCAGAGCATTGCACAGAACTGTGAATGGATCTTTTTGGGGGTAAAGCCCCAGATGATGGCCGATATGCTGGCCGGGATTGCCCCCGTGCTGAAGGCACGCCAAGGCGGCTTTGTGCTGGTAAGCATGGCCGCCGGGCTTTCCTGCCAGAGCATTGCCGACATGGCGGGCGGTGACTATCCGGTGATCCGCATTATGCCCAACACCCCCGCCGCCATTGGGCAGGGCGTGGTGCAGGTTTGCGGCCGCGGCGTTTCGCGCGCGCAGCTGGATGCCTGCAAGGCCATTCTGGCCCCCGCCGGTCTGGTGGATGAGATCGACGAAAAGCTCATCGATGCCGCCAGCTGCGTTTCGGGCTGCGGGCCTGCCTTTGCGTATCTGTTTATGGAAGCTCTGGCAGACGGCGGCGTGGCCTGCGGCCTGCCGCGTGAGCAGGCTATGCGCTATGCGGCGCAAATGGTGGCCGGAAGCGCCGAAATGGTGCTGCAGAGCGGCCGCCACCCCGGGCAGCTGAAGGATGCTGTGTGCAGCCCCGGCGGCACCACCATTCAGGGAGTGCGCGCACTGGAGGCAAACGGCTTCCGCTCGGCAGCCATGGAGGCCGTGCTGGCAGCCTATGAAAAAACATTGAAACTGGGCAAGTAAAAATTTCAGCCCCGCAAGCGGCCCTTCCGCTGCGGGGCTTTTTACACGGGGGAAACAGGCATGAAACATTTGGCAGCGGGCATTCTGGCCCATGTGGATGCGGGCAAAACCACGCTTTCCGAGGCTCTTTTATACCAAAGCGGCGCCATTAAAAAGCTGGGCCGGGTGGATCATCAGGATGCTTTTCTGGACATACAGGCCCTGGAGCGCCAGCGGGGCATCACCATTTTTTCCAAACAGGCCGTGCTGCCGCTGGCACAGGATCTTCAGCTGCATTTGCTGGACACCCCCGGCCATGTGGATTTTTCCGCCGAAGCCGAGCGCACACTGCAGGTGCTGGATTTTGCGGTGCTGGTGATCAGCGGCACCGATGGGGTGCAGGCCCACACCGAAACTCTGTGGCAGCTTTTGCACCGTTATCAGATCCCCACCTTTTTGTTTGTGAACAAAATGGATCTGCCCGGCGCAAACCGCGAGGCCCTGCGCAGCGCCCTGCAAAGCCGCCTGGGCGCAGGCTGTGTGGATATGGCCGCCCCCGACTGGGCCGAGCAGGCCGCCCTGTGCGACGAACAGCTGATGGAAGCCTACCTTGCCGGCAAAGAGCTGCCCGCCGCCGAGCTGCGGCGCTGTGTGGCCCGCCGCAAGCTGTTTCCCTGCTATTTCGGCTCGGCCCTGAAGCTGCAGGGCATCTGCGAGCTTTTGCAGGGCATGGCCGCGCTGGCCCCGCAGCCCGAATACCCCGCCGAATTTGCTGCGCGCGTGTTTAAGATCAGCCGCAGCGAGCAGGGCGAGCGCCTTACCTGGCTTAAGGTGACCGGCGGCAGCCTGCAGGTGCGCAGTCTGCTGCACCAGCAAAGCGGCGGCGAGCATTGGGAAGAAAAAGTAAATCAACTCCGCGTATATTCTGGAACAAAATATACAGCTATAGAAAAAGCCGAGGCAGGCAGCATCGTGGCTGTTACAGGCCCCGAAAAAACCTGGGCCGGGCAGGCGCTGGGCAGCGAGCCCGAAGGGCAGGCCCCGGCGCTGGAGCCCGTGCTCACCTGCCGTGTGCTGCTGCCCGAGGGCTGCGATGCCCGGGTGATGCTGCAAAATCTGCGCCAGCTGCAGGAAGAAGACCCCCAGCTGCACATTGTGTGGCAGGAGGCCTTGGGCGAAATCCATTTGCGGCTGATGGGCGAGGTGCAGCTGGAGGTGCTGCAAAGTGTGATCGAAACACGCTTTGGTGTGCGCGTAGCATTTGGCCCCGGCAGCATTTTATACCGCGAAACCATCGCCGCCCCCGTAGAGGGCGTGGGCCATTTTGAGCCGCTGCGCCACTATGCCGAGGTACACCTGCTGTTGGAGCCTGCGCCCCGGGGCAGCGGCCTGCATTTTGAATCCGCCTGCAGCGAGGATAAGCTGGACCGCAACTGGCAGCGCCTGATTTTAACGCATCTGGAAGAAAAAGAGCATCTTGGCTGCCTGACGGGCTCTCCCATCACCGATATCAAGATCACTTTGGTGGCGGGCCGCGCCCACGCCAAGCACACCGAGGGCGGCGATTTTCGTCAGGCCACCTACCGCGCCGTGCGGCAGGGCCTGCGCAAGGCACAGCCGGTACTGCTGGAGCCTGTGTATCAGTTTTCACTGGAGGTGCCCGCCGAGCAGGTGGGCCGTGCCATGAACGATCTGCAGCGCATGGGCGCACAGTTTGAGCCCCCCGAAACTTTGGGAGATACCGCCCGCCTTTCAGGCAGCGGCCCCGTGCGCACCCTGCAGGACTATGGCCGTCAGGTGGCGGCCTACACCCGCGGGCTGGGCCGCTGGAACGCCCGCGCCGCCGGGTATCAGCCCTGCGCCGATGCCGAGGCCGTGGCCGCCGAGATCGGCTATGAGGCTGACCGCGACACCGCCAACCCCGCCGATTCGGTGTTTTGCAGCCACGGTGCCGGAACCGTGGTTCCGTGGAACGAAGTGGAAAGCCATGCCCACCTGCCCATGCTTTCGCTGCACCCTGCGCCGCAAGAGGATGCCCCCGCCCGCACGGTGCGGCGCAGCAGCACGGGTTACACCGGCACGCTGGAAGAGGACAAAGAGCTGCTGGCCATTTACGAAAAGCGGTTCGGCCCCATTCGGCGGCGCGATTTGCTGAGCAATGGAGCGCAGCGCGTGCAGGAGCAGAATCACCCTGCCGAGCCCCTGCCGCCTGTGCAGGCCGCCGGGCTGAATCTGGAAGGTGCGCAGGAATATCTTTTGGTGGACGGCTACAACATTATTTTTGCCTGGGAGGAGCTGCAGGCGCTGGCACGGCAGAATCTGGATGCCGCGCGCCGGGCGCTGATCGACCTTTTGTGCAATTATCAGGGCTTTCGCAAATGCTGCCTGATTCTGGTGTTCGATGCCTACCGTGTGCGCGGCAATCCGGGCAGCGTAACCCGCGAGGGCGGCATTCATGTGGTGTACACCCGCGAAGCCGAAACTGCCGACAGCTACATTGAGCGCGCCACCTACCAGCTGGGCAAAAACCGCCGGGTGCGGGTGGCCACCAGCGACGGCGCCGAGCAAATGATCATTCTGGGCCACGGCAGCCTGCGCGTAAGCGCCCGGGCCTTCAAGCAGGAAGTGGAGGCCGTGAACGGCGAGATCCGAAAAATTCTGGAATCACAAAACAGCCTTCGCTGATCCCGGCACTTACAGCAGCCGGGGGCCCCGCACTGCGGAGCCCCCGGCTTTTTGCTTATTTCATGCAGCCCCGCAGCAGCTCCTGCGGCTCTACGCCAAACAGCTTTGCCAGCGCGATCAGGTTGGTGGTGTTGGGCTCGGAGGCACCAGATTCCCACTTGCTCACCGCCTGTCGGCTCACGCCCAGCTCTGCAGCCACAAAGTCCTGCGTCATGCCGCAGGCATTGCGGTGCTCTTTGATGGATTCACCCAGGGGCTTTCGCATGGAAATGCTCTGGGCGCTGCCCTCGTTCACCTTAATATAGGTGCGCAGCGCCTTGATGATCAAAAAAGCAATGTAAATAATCCCGCCGTAGATCACGATCGCCAATGCCAGTGCAAACGCACCGGCCAGTGTTGCCATAAACATGGTATGTACTCCTTTTTTGGGCAAAGCCGTGGGGCTTTGCGTTTTTCCTATGGGCCTTCTGCCCTCGGTTTGTTTTAGGGCAATACCGCATCATTCTAAGTGCCGATGCAGCGAGCGAGAAGTGCAAGCTGCTAAGCAAAAAGCGCAGATAATACTTTGTGCTGCAAAGGTGAGCGCCGCCAGTGGCGGATACAGCGAACCGAAGCAGGGGCAGCGGTCGCAGAGTGCGAGGGGCTTTTGCCCCCGAAGCACGATGCGGGTACCGCAACCCGACATTATCGAGCATTTTGGCAACGCAGATTGTGCTTCGCAGCCGCGGCAGCAGTGCTTAAGCCGTCAGGCGGGAATGGTGTGGTATAGCCTTAGTATACACAGATCGGGCGGTTTTGTCTGCCAACCTGCGCGCAACTTTTCGGTTGCCCCCGCATTTTTGCCCCAAAAGCCTATTGACAATGCCCTTCAGGGGGCCTATACTATATTCAAACAAATGAACACTTGTTCATATGAAAGGAGAATCCTATGGCGCACATCCACCCTGCAGGCGCACCCTGCTGCGAATTTCTGGCCGTGCATGAGGACACTGTGCAGCGCGTTCGCTCGCTTTTGCCCGGTGAAGATGATCTGTACGATCTGGCCGAGCTGTTCAAGGTGTTCGGCGATTCCACCCGCATCAAAATTTTGTATGTGCTGTTTGAAAGCGAGCTTTGCGTGTGCGATATTGCCCAGCTTTTGGGCATGACGCAAAGCGCCGTGAGCCATCAGCTGCGCATTTTGAAAAGCAACAAGCTGGTGAAATTTCGGCGCGAGGGCAAAACGGTTTTCTATTCGCTGGACGATGACCATGTGCGCAGCATTCTGAGCCTTGGCATGGAGCATCTGGACGAGGCCGACTCCACCTGAAGCACCGCATAATCCTGCACCCAATGATCATTTACTAAACAAAGGAGCATCCTTATGAAAAAGACTTACAAGATCGAAGTTGACTGCGCCAACTGCGCCAACAAGATGGAACAGGCTGCCCGCACCACCCCCGGTGTGGCCGAAGCCACGGTTAGCTTTATGACCCAGAAAATGAGCGTGACCTTTGCCGATGGGGCTGACCCCAAGGCTGTTATGCAGGACGTGCTGAAGAACTGCAAAAAGGTAGAGGACGACTGCGAAATTTATCTGTAACCGGTTTTCACTCTGAGCCAACGGGAGAAACTGCCATGAACAAAAAGCAAAAAAAACTGCTTACCCGCATTCTGGTTTCGCTGCCCATGGTGGCGGCCTTGCACTTTGTGCCCCTTCACGGGCTTTTGCAGCTGGCGCTGTATCTGGTGCCCTATCTCATCGTGGGGCATGACATTTTAAAAAAGGCCGTCAAGGGCATTGGCAATCATCAGGTGTTTGATGAAAACTTTCTGATGGCGGTGGCCACCGTGGGCGCTATGGCGCTGGGCGAATATGCCGAGGGCTGCGCCGTTATGCTGTTTTACCAGATCGGTGAGCTGTTTCAAAGCTATGCCGTGGGCAAAAGCCGCCAGAACATCAGCGAGCTGATGGATATTCGCCCCGACTACGCCAACATGGAAAAGAACGGCCAGCTGGAACAGGTAGACCCCGACGAAGTGCCCGTTGGCAGCATCATCACCGTGCAGCCCGGTGAGCGCGTGCCCATCGACGGCATTATCACCGAAGGCGAAAGCACCCTGAACACCAGCGCTTTGACCGGCGAAAGCCTGCCGCGTGAGGTGAGTGCCGGGCAGGAAGTAATCAGCGGCTGTGTAAACATGACCGGCCTTTTGCGCATTCGCACCACCAAGGAATTTGGCGAGTCCACCGTGGCGCGCATTTTGGATCTGGTGGAAAACAGCAGCATGAAAAAGGCCAAGGCCGAAAACTTCATCACCAAGTTTGCCCGCTACTACACCCCCGCCGTGTGCTACGGCGCGCTGGCGCTGGCCGTGATCCCGCCGGTGTTCCGTTTGCTTACAGGCAGCCCGGCCGCGTGGAGCAGCTGGATCTTCCGGGCGCTCACCTTCCTGGTCATCAGCTGCCCGTGTGCGCTGGTGATCAGCATTCCGCTTTCCTTTTTCGGCGGCATCGGCGGGGCCAGCCGCATGGGCATTCTGGTAAAGGGCAGCAACTATCTGGAAGCCCTTGCCAAAACCAAAACCATCGTGTTTGACAAAACCGGCACCCTCACGCAGGGCGTGTTTGAGGTGAGCAGCCTGCACCCGGTGGGCTGCACCGAGGCCGAGCTGCTGGAAACCGCCGCGCTGGCCGAATGCTACTCGGGCCACCCCATCAGCCAGAGCCTGCGCAAGGCTTATGGCAAGCCCGTTGACCAAAGCCGTGTGAGCGAGGTGAACGAGGTGGGCGGCCACGGCCTTACCGCCCTTGTGGACGGGCGGCGCGTTGCCGCCGGCAACGCCCGCCTGATGGATAAGCTGGGCATTGCCTGCGATGCCCCCGCCGCCCCCGGCACGGTGGTACACATTGCCATCGACGGGCGCTATGCGGGCTATGTGCTGATCAGCGATCAGCTGAAGCCCCGCGCCAAGGCCGCCCTGCAGGCGCTGAAGGCAAGCGGCATCAAAAAAACCGTGATGCTCACCGGCGATTCGGCTTCGGTGGCGCAAAGCGTGGCCTCCCAGCTGGGGCTGGATGAATTTCACGCCGAGCTTTTGCCCGGCGACAAGGTGGATCGGGTAGAACAGCTGCTGGCACAAAATGCAAAGGGTGAGCTGCTGGCCTTTGTGGGGGACGGCATCAACGATGCCCCCGTGCTTTCGCGCGCCGATATTGGCATTGCCATGGGTGCGCTGGGCAGCGATGCCGCCATTGAAGCCGCCGACATTGTGCTGATGGACGATGACCCTGCGCGCATTGCCACCGCCATCAAGATCAGCCGCCGCACGCTGGGCATCGTGTACCAGAACATTGTGTTTGCGCTGGCTATAAAGGCCGCGTGTCTGGTGCTGGGCGCCATGGGCATTGCCAATATGTGGGTGGCCATTTTTGCCGATGTGGGCGTAATGGTGATCGCCGTGCTCAACGCCGTGCGCGCACTTTCCACCAAGGGACTGTAAATTTTATTTTCAAGCTGTAATATGCCCCCTGTACCGGCCGGTGATCGATTTTACCGTGTGCCGTACAGGGGGCATATTTCTTGGATCATTTTTATACTATAACAGGCTTTTTCTTGAAAATGGAGGTTTGCTCGTGGAAATAGCGGCGATACACCACAATTTCAAATGCCGCCGTGATAAACCACGAAACGATATACAAAAGATACAGCGAAACGATGGTGCCAAAATGGGCAAAGATCGTGTACACCCAGATGATACGGAACACGCACGAGCCCAGCAGCACGATCACGGTGGGGCCAACGGTTTTGCCCAGGCCGCGGCTGGCGGCAATGGTGCAGTCCATAAAAGCCGACCAGGGATAGGAAAGCCCCATCACAAACAGACGGGTGATGCCTGCCTGCACCACGGCGGGGTCCGAAGTGAAGATGCCCAAAAACTGCTTGTGGAACAGCAGCAGCAGCGCGCTGATGCAGGCCGACACGCCAAACGAGTAAGCCAGCGAAATATGGTAGCTTTTGCGAATGCGCTCCTTGTTGCCCGCACCATAGTTTTGGCCCACAAAGCTGGCGCAGGCCGTGTGGAAGGCGGCCATCACATCATAGGCCAGCGGGTCGGCATTGGCGGCAGCGGCATTGGCGGCCACCATGGTGGCATCAAAGCTGTTCACACCCGCCTGCACAAACAGGCTGGAGGTGTAAAACACCGCGTTCTGCAGTGCTGCGGGCAGGCACAGCCACAAAAGCGGCGAAACCTTGCTGCGCGTAAGGCGAATGTGTGCGGGGTTCACACCGTATTCCTCGCCGCTCACGATCAATGCGCGCAGCAGCAAAAGGCCCGAGGCGGTTTGCGAAATGGCGCTGGCTGCCGCCACACCGGCCACGCCCCAGCGAAGGCCAATGACAAAAAACAGGTTGAGCACAATGTTCAGAATACCCGCCGCCGTAAGATATTGCAGCGGCTTTTTGGTGTTGCCCGCTGCGCTGAACATGGCGTTGCCAAAGTTGAACAGCGCCGCGCCCGGCATGCCCAAAAGGTATACGCGCATATACAAAACCGCGCCCGGCAAAAGCTCGGGCTTTGTGCCCAGCAGGCGCAGAAAAAGCGGAGAGAAGCCCTGGCCCAGAGCCAGTGCAAACACTCCCAATGCCAGGCTGAGCACCAGCGCAGTGTGGGTGGTTTCGTGCAGATCCTTCCAGTCATGCGCGCCCAGATAGCGCGCCGCCAGCACACTGATTCCGCCGCCGAAGCCCAGCAGCGAGCCTGTGAAGATGTTCACCAGCGTGGTGGTAGAGCCCACCGACCCCAGCGCTGCCGTGCCGGAAAACTGGCCGATCACGGCCACATCTGCCATGTTGAACATCACCTGCAGCAGGTTGGAGGCGATCAGCGGCAGGCTGTAAAGCAGTATCTGCACCGACAGACGACCCGAGGTGAGTTCGCTTGTTTTTTTTGCCGTCATTTTTTCTTCTTTCTTTTCCTATTCACATCCAATTTCGCCCGCTGCCGGGCGAAAACCTTGCTTTATTATAGCCTTTTCGCACAAAAAGGCAAGCACAAATTTGCGCCGGGCACGCCCTGCTGGCACTCAGTGCCCCGCTCGGCCGTGCCCGGCGCAGTTTCGCTTGTGCATTTTGTTGTTTTATCGTTTATTTTTCAATCCAGCTTCTAAACGCCCTGATCGAGCGCTCATCGGCCTGCTCGGGGTGGGCAAAATAGCGGCGATCGGCAATTTCCATCGAGATATTGCCCCCGTAGCCGGCCCGGCCCAGCGTTTGCACGATCTGCTGCAGGGGCAATGTGCCATCGCCAAAGGCCAAATGTCCGCCGGGAGTGCCGTCCACCAAATGCACATGCACCAGATCCTCCCCCAGCAAACGAAGATAATCCTCTACGCTTTCCTGCACAAGCCCAACCTGACAGGTATCCAGCATTCCCTTGAGTGCCGGGCTTTTCACCTGATCCAGCACCGCCCGGATATCGGCTGCCGTGTTCACAAGGTTTGAGCTGATCGGCGAAAGATGCTCCAGCGCCAGCGTTACGCCCTCGCGCTCAGCCTTTTTGCACACAGTGCCAATGCTCTCCACACAGCGCTGCATCGCCTCCTCGCGGGGCTCATCCAAATTGCCCCAGCCGCTGATCAGCAGCATCTTGCTGCTTTCCAGCTCAGCAGCTATTTCAATGCCGCGTTCCAAAAAGGCAATGCTGTGGGCACGCATATCGGCATCCGCCGAGGCAATATTGTGCGGCGAGCTCAAAGCCTCCGGCGTGTAGCACACCAGCTTCAGCCCACGCTCCTGCAGCATCCTCTTGGTTTTTTTCACACACTCGGGCACAGCATGCTCCACATAATACGGCTGCGCCCAGATTTCCACATTGGAAACTCCATTTTTCACCGCACTGTCCAGAAAATAACGAAACGAATGGCGTGCATAGTGGCAATTCATTACCGCAAGCTGCTCAAAACAAAGACCGTTTTTCATATTTTCGTCTCCTTTGCGGGCAGGGCCCTTTACTTTTGGGTTTATTTATTATACAATATATAATAAGCTTTGTAATAAATAAAGTCAAGCTTGCCATGCCCTCGTCTGTGTTTGTATCTTGACTTCCCGTAAGGGGACTACTTATAATGGATGCATAGCATATACCATCCTGTTTTCTGCTCCTCGCGGCGGGGCGCATCGCCGTTGCCGCCGCACACGGATCTTTGGTTATAATTTTTGTTGTCAAATATTTTTTCCGTGCAGAATCGTAAAAAACGGAGGCATTATCACGTTTGAGCAAAGCTATATTTTAACGCAGGATATCGGTTTATTTTCTTGCAAGGCTGCCCTGTTTCACACCGATGGTACCCTGATTAAAAGCAATGTAGTTCACTATCGCCCCGACAGCAACGATAAAGGCTGGGCCTGGCAGTCGCCGGAGCTGTGGTGGAAGGCTTTTTGCCAGAATTGCCACACCCTTCTTGCAGGCATTTCCCCCGCCGATGTAAAGGGCATTTGCCTGTGCGGGCAGATGATGGGCTGCCTGCCCGTAGACTGCAGCGTAAAGCCCCTGTGCGATTCCATCACATGGGACGATCAGCGTTCTGTTCACGAATTGCAGCTGATTCGCAAAACGCTCGGCAACGAAACCATTCATCGCATCACCGGCACCTGCATTGGGCACTCCTTTGCTTTGCCCCAGGTGCTTTGGCTGCGGGCCAACCAGCCTGAAATTTATGAAAACACCTATAAAATTTTAACCTGCAAGGATTATATCAACTATCGTTTGACCGGCGCTCTGTGCACAGACGAAAGCAGCGCCGGCTTCACGCAAATGTATGATCTATATGGTCATTGCTGGTCAAAAACTATTCTGGATGCATTCTCTATCGACGAAAACAAGCTTTGCGAGGTAGTGCCGCTTGGCAGCATTTTGGGCACGCTCACCGCAGAAGCCGCAGAGCAAACCGGCCTTTCCCCCCACACCCGCGTGGTGCAGGGGCTGGGGGATGGGCGTGCCCCGGCCATTGGCTGCGGGCTGCTTTCGCCCGGAGATGCCTATATCAATCTGGGCTCCTGCTCGTGGATTTCCCAGTGTACCCGTAGCCATACGCTTGACCCTGCCCACAGCATCACCAAGGCATCGTATGGCATTGCCCCCGAGCTGTATGTAAACGGCGGCACCACGCTGGCCGGGCGCTACTGCATCGATTGGTTCATCAATACTTTTTCTTCGCGTGAGGGCCTGAGCGCAGCTTCTCTGAGCAGCTTTTTAGACGAACAGGTCCGCAATTCCCCCGTGGGCAGCCGCGGGCTTGTATTTATGCCGTATCTGCGCGGTGAGCGCGCCCCGTGGTGGAATTCCTCTGCCGGCGGCGCTTTCATTGGCCTGAGCTCACGCCACACACGGCCTGATTTGTGCCGCAGCATTCTCGAGGGCGTTGCGTTCCAGCTTTCTCAAATGAAAGATCGCATTGCCCCCTTGGAGCCGTTTGGCCGGGTTTGGCTGGCCGGCAGCGCTGCTTCCCCCGCATGGCAGCAGATTTTTTCGGATGTGCTGGAGCTTGAGATCACCTCTTTTGATAACTCTGCCTTCATTGGCTGTATTGGCTGTGCGCTGGTGTGCGGCGTGGCACTGGGTGACTATAAAGATTACACCGAGGTGGCTCGTTTTCAGCGCAACCCGCTCATCACACGGCCTATCGAAAAAAATGTTAAGCTCTATCAAGAAATGTTCCCCACGTTTGAGGATTGCTGCTGCGCCCTGGCCGATATCAGCCGCCATTTGTGCCAGTTGTAATCCTGCTGTTCCATCCCCGATAAAAAACCGTTTGCATTTCCATTTTGATTCTTTGTTTCCAAAGACGATTTTCGCCTTGACAAATACTTTTTCGGCAATTCTTCTGAACCTGTATATGCATAAGCTGTGCATAAGAAAGGAAGGCAAACCATGAGTAAAGTGGAAATTCTGTTTTTAAACAACAAGGCCATGCAAGAGCTTGGCGGCGGCGATATGCAGGCCGTTATGCATGACGTAGAGCGCGCCTACACCTTGGTGGAGCAGGGCGACGTGATCACGCCGGGCAAGCTTCCCATGCGCTGGGGCAAAACGGCGGAGGATGAAAACATCTACGGACGCATCAATGCCATGCCCGGCTACCTTGGCGGCGAATACAATATGGCCGGCATCAAATGGATCGGCAGCGGGCCTATGAACTATAAAAAGGGCCTGCCTCGCGCAAGCGTGACCCTTATTTTGAACGACCCGGACACCAAGCTTCCTCTGTGTGTGGCAGACGGTACTGAGGTGAGTGCCAAGCGCACCGGTGCTTCGGGCGGTGTTGCCATAAAGCTGCTGGCAAAAAGCAGTGCCTCGGTGCTGGCCATTTGCGGTGCAGGCGCTCAGGCACGCACCCAGCTGGAGGCTGCCATGATGGTTCGCCCCGGCATTCAAACCGTGTATGTATACGACATTCGCCCGGAAAGCACGGCTCGTTTCATAGAGGAATCTCAGCAAAAATATCCTGCCGTAAAGTTTATTGCGGCTGAAAGCCCCAAAATTGCCGTGGAAAACAGCGATATTATCGTGTGTGTCACGCTGGCCAATGAGCCCTTTGTACAGGCCGAATGGCTGAAAAAAGGTGCGTTGCTCATGAACATGGCCGATTTTGAGGTGAGCTACGACTGTGTGAAAAAAGCGGATAAGATCGTGGTTGACAATTGGGACACTATCAAGCACCGTATGATCAGCACTGTGGCCCTTATGTGGAAAGACGGTTTGATCCATGACAGCGATATTGACGCACAGCTTGGTCAAATTTTGATCGGCCGGAAAAAGGGCCGTGAGAATGATGATGAAATCATTTACTTCAACGCTGTCGGCACCGGCATTTTGGATTTGGCCGTTGCCACCCGCTGTTATCGCAAGGCTCTGCAAGAGGGCAAGGGAATCCGTCTGCCGTTCTGGGAATAACCCGCACTGCCTGAAAAGAGCTGCCGCCTGCAGGCCGGGTCGGGCTTTCAAATCCTGCCTGGCCTTTCTTTTTTTAAAAAAAATTCCCGCCTTTTGGCGGGAATTTTTATAATCTGGTGGGCCAGGCCGAAACCGACCACCCACGCCCTAAAAAACAGCCCACCGGGCTGTTTTTTTCCCAGCCTGCTGCCCGCAGGCCGGGCCGGGCTTTCAAATCCTGCCTGGCCTTTCTTTTTTTAAAAAAATTCCCGCCTTTTGGCGGGAATTTTTATTATATGGTGGGCCAGGCAGGATTTGAACCCGCGACCAAGCGGTTATGAGAATATCGGAAATCTTAAAATCCCGTTTTTATTGTGCAATAGAGCTAAATAACAGCCGTATACAAACCCACGCTGTTAGTTATTGTGACGAATCTTTTAGTCTTATTTAGTGGTAAAAATGCGACTTTATCGCCAGCTTCATCGCCAGAAAAAAGTTGGCGATGAAAATCGGCAAAATAGGCTCATTTTAGGTGATTCTGGCGATGAAGAAAGTGACCGTGGATTCGAGACTTTTATGCCCCACCGATTTTTTTATTATAAATCGCGCATTTTAAAATGTCAATATCGCCAACAAGGGGGAAGTGTACCATTTTGAGGAAACAGCGCCCCAGTGTTCCTCTCCCCCACACCCCCTCTCAGCTGGCTGAAGTGACAAATAGCCAGCTAAA
>OLGE01000929.1_pt1 | contig 32099 bp, 26 predicted proteins | sample 1605151 | NCBI WGS metagenome assembly OLGE01 (sample SAMEA3888912, study PRJEB22519) | human gut metagenome | biome: human gut; feature: human-associated habitat; material: faeces | place: Denmark | collected 2010
AAACCTCAATTTGGAACAAAATCCCTCGCTGACCACTCTTGCAATTTAATCAGAGGTTCCCTAAATCTCATTTTCATCTGCATGATAACAGATACCCTACGACAAATTTGGGACAATGCGCAGAGGAGACCGCGCTTTTTTATCATGCAAAGCCGATGGTGCGCGGCGGCTGCTTGTGCGCTTGGTCGGGCAGCGTAATGTCGGCGGCGGAGATGGTGGTCACGTCCCTGCTGCTGAGCGCCTCCACGTCCATTGTAAGCAGGCGCGACGCCTGCGCCATTTTGGCGCGTTCCACCACGTTGCGGGCAAAGCGGCCGTTGCCGAAGTCACGCTCAGAACGTGCGGCATCAAAGACATGGTACAGCTTCTCGCAGGCGTCCTCGGAGAGGGTCAAGCCCTTCTTCTTGGCAATCAGCCCTGCAATCTCGCACAAATCGCGGGCACTATAGTCGGCAAAGGGAACGTGGAAGGCGATGCGGGAGCGCAGGCCGGGGTTCTTCTGCAAAAACTGCTCCATCTTGTCGGGGTAGCCCGCGAAGATGACGACCACATCGTCGCGGTGGTTTTCCATCTCCTGCACGATGGTGTTGATCGCCTCGTCGCCGAAGGAGCCGTCGCGGTCATCCACGAGAGAATAAGCCTCGTCGATAAACAGAACGCCGCCCCGTGCCTCCATGAATTTCTTCTGAATGATCTGCGCAGTCCAGCCGACGTATTTACCGACCAGATCGCCGCGTCCGCACTCAATGATCCTGCCGCGTGACAGCAGACCGTTTTCGCGCATAATGCGTGCGAACAGGCGCGCCACGCTGGTCTTTGCCGTGCCCGGATTGCCGGTGAATACCATATCCTCTGCCTGTCGGTCGATATCCGCAAGATATTCGGGCAGCTTGCCGCTTGTCAGCAAATTTGCATAGATTACCTTGTAGTGGCGTTTCAAATGGCATAAATGCCGCTGCCCCCATGTCCCGATTGGCTGCCCTTCTTCCGGCTCATCATCCCCGGCAATCAGGTAACAGTCACCGACCAATTCATATTTCAGCCCGGTGTGCTCATCTGTGATGTACTTTTCCATAATCAAGCCCTCCGCTCTGTAATACTGATTCTTGATTAAAATATTTAATCAAGAATCCCGTGTGCTACGCACACTTGCATCGTGCGCATGCACGCTGCGCCGTCTCATGCAGAATCTGACGCGCCGTTGGCGCTATAAAAAGCTCTTCAAGCTTTTTAACAGATTCTAGTATAAGGAACCTCTGAATCAATCGGCAGCGGCGCTCAGCGGGCCTTTTGCCCCAGCTTATCGGCTTGAAAATCTTGAAATACGTAAAGGATTCCTGCGATTTCCAAACCTCAATTCGGAACAAAATCCCTCGCTGACCGCTCTTGCGATTGAATCAGAGTTTCCATTGAAAAGGACGATCCATCCTTCGGCGTTGTCCTTGCGAGGCCGCATGGTACAGCGCCCCGGAGGGACGCTATGGCGGTGCCGTTCCGCGACAAATCTCAAACAGTTCGGAAATAAAAAAGGCAGGTTTTCACGGAAAACCTGCCATTTTTGTGTCATTGCGAGGAGCGCAGCGACGCGGCAATCTTTAAGCCAAAGGCATGGCATCCCGCGGCGAGGCACGGGAACACTGAGCGAAAAGTGATCCACATAATATGAAACACGAGGCGAGTTATGCCACCTCGTGTTATTTCTGCCTGTTTCATTCCGATTCTCCATATTTCGTTTCGGGATGCCGCTTTGTTTCGTTTAAGATTGCCGCGTCGGGCGCACGCGCCCTCCTCGCAATGACAAACTTGATGGGTTTTGCGGGAGAACGGAACGGTTTCAGGTTTTGCGGGAGAACGGAACAATTTCAGGTTTTGCGGGAGAACGGAACAATTTCAGGTTTTGCGGGAGAACGGAACAATTTCCGGTTTGAAAAACGATGCGGAGCAGCGCCGCCTGCGCTTCTCCGAAGGAGAAATTTTCCTGCGCGGCCGTCCTGCCTGTTTCCGTCATTGACAGAGATCGACTTTTGGTGGTATAATAAACTGACGAATTTTGAGTGAAATCATGAGGTGGAGGCTTATGGATACCATTGCTCTTGCAAATTTACTCTTCCCGGACGTGACCGAGACGCCGGACGCGCTTGAGGCGCGCTATCCGCAGCGCGAGCTGCCCGAGGGCGCGGTCGTGACGCGCATGGCGCCGTCTCCGACGGGCTTCGTGCATCTCGGAAATCTGGTTCAGGGTCTGGTTGCCGAGCGCATGGCGCATCAGTCCGGCGGCGTGCTCTTCCTGCGTGTGGAGGACACCGACGCCAAGCGCGAGGTGCCCGGCGCGGTCGAGGTGCTCATCAACACGCTGCATCATTACGGCATCGTCTTTGACGAGGGCGCGACGATCGACGGCGACAACGGCGCCTACGGCCCGTACCGCCAGCGCCAGCGCGCGGCGATCTATCACGTCTATGCCAAAAAGCTCGTTGAGCAGGGCGACGCCTACCCGTGCTTCTGCACGGAGGAGGAGCTGACGGCCATGCGCGCCGAGCAGGAGGAAAAGAAGGTCAACTTCGGCTATTACGGCAGCTATGCCGTCTGGCGCGACCGCCCGATCGAGGACATTCAGGCGGCGCTGGACGCCGGAAAGCCGTGGGTGCTGCGCTTCCGTTCGACCGGCTCGATCGAGAACAAATTCAAATACAACGATCTGGTCAAGGGCACGCTGACGGTCACGGAGAACGACATTGATCAGGTGCTGCTCAAATCCGACGGCATCCCGACCTATCATTTTGCCCACGCGGTGGACGATCACCTGATGCGCACGACCCACGTGGTGCGCGGCGATGAATGGCTGCCGAGCCTGCCGTTCCATTTGCAGCTCTTCCGGGCGCTGGGCTTCAAGATCCCGAAATACGTCCACATCGGCCCGCTGATGAAGATGGACGGCGCGTCCAAGCGCAAGCTCTCCAAGCGCAAGGATCCGGAGCTGGCGCTGACCTATTACAAGGCTGAGGGCTTCCCGGTCCGCGCGGTCTATGAATACGTCATGACGCTGCTGAACTCGAATTACGAGGACTGGCGGCGCGCCAATCCGACGGCCGACAGCGACAGCTTCAAATTCTCCTATAAAAAGCTCAATCCGGCCGGCGCACTGTTTGACTATGCCAAGCTCTGCGACGTCTCAAAGAACGAGATCGCCAAGCTCGACGCCGGAACGGTCTATACGCTGGCGCTGGAATACGCCGACGAGTTCGACCCGGAATTCGCCGCGCTGCTGCGCCGCGACCCGGACTATGCCAAGGCCATTTTGTCCATCGGCCGCGGCGGCAAGAAGCCGCGCAAGGATCTTGCCACATGGAAGGACGTCCGGCCGTATATGAGCTTCTTCTATGACGAGCTGTTTGCTTCCGAGGGCTTCGACGCGCGGTTTGACCCGGCGGTCATCCGCTCTGCGCTGGAAAAATTCCTCGCCGTCTATGACCCGGCCGACGACGCAAACGCGTGGTTCGACAAGGTCAAGGCCGTCACGACCGAGATCGGCTTCGCCGCGGATATGAAGGCATATCGCGCAAGCCCGGAGGCCTATCCCGGCTCGGTCGCGGACGTCTCGGGCTTCCTGCGCGTGGCCGTGACCGGCCGGAGCAGCTCGCCCGACCTTTACACCGTGATGCAGCTGCTCGGCGCGGAGCGCACGGGGCGCCGTCTGCGCACGGCGGCGGAGAGCCTGTGATGGTGCGGCAGATCGACCTGTCGAACGACCCGCGCAGGGCGCAGTTTGATTACTTCCGCAATTTTCGCGACCCCTATGTCTCCGTCACCGTGCCGGTGGACATCACGCGTCTGCGCGAGCGCGGCACGCCGCTGTTCCTGAGCTATCTCTGGTGCGCGATCCGCGCGGCCAACGCCGTGCCCGAGCTGCGCCGGAGGATCGACGGCGAGCGCGTGGTCGAATATGACCGCTGCCTCAGCTCGCATACCGTCGCCCTGCCGAACGGGAGCTATTGCTATTGCACGCTCGACTGCGAAAAGCCGTTCGACGAATTCCTGCCCTATGCGCAGGCGGAGACGGAGCGCGCCAAGCGCGCCGCCTCGCTGACCGACGGCGCCGACGCAGCGCAGCTCTTCTTCGTGACGGCGCTGCCGTGGCTGCCGTTCTCGTCGCTGTCGCTGCCCGTGCCCGAGCCGCCGGACAGCAACGTCCGCATCAGCTTCGGCGGCATCACGGAGCAGAACGGCCGCAGCCTGCTGCCGGTGAATCTGACGGCGCACCATGCGCTGGCCGACGGCATCCATCTTTCCCGCTTCTTCGCCGCAATGCAGGAGCGGATCGCGGAATTCTGACAGGAGGGACGTTCCGATATGAAACAAAAATTCTCAGGCCGCACCTTGGCCTATCTGATCCTGGGCGCGGCGTTTGCCCTCGTCGGCATTGCGCTGACCGTGGTGAGCTGCGCGGCCGAAACCTTCCATATTCTCGCGCTGCTGTGCAGCATCGGCGTCGCCCTCGGCGGCGTGGCGCTGGCGCTGCTGGCGCTGCGCGACCGCAGACTCGCCGCGCAGGAGCTGCCGGCCGAGCCGAAAAAATCCGTCAGGCAGACTGCGCCCGCCCCGGCCTCTCCGCTGGAGCAGAAGAAGCGCAGCTCGCTGAACATGATGCGCTCGGCGCTGGTCCTGCTGCTGTGCGGGCTGATCTTCTTCGCTGCCTATCAGGAGGCGCTGAAAACGCCGTCCACGCCGCGCTCGTCGGTGCAGTCCGGCGTGATCTACGAGAAGGCAAAGGTCATCGCCATCACCGGCGGCGCCTATCAGGGCGATCAGAACATGGAAGACGTCCCGGTCGGCAAGCAGGAGCTGACGGCGGAGCTGATCTCCGGCGATTATAAGGGGCAGCGCTTCTCGCTGACCAACAACCTGAGCTACCTTTACGGCACGGTTCTGAAGGAGGGCGACACGATCACCGTTGCGTTCTCCCTCACGGACGGCAAGGTCGAAAATGTCGTCTTGCAGGACTATGACCGCACTGTGCCGCTGGCTGTGATCGTTCTGCTGTTCCTGCTCGTGACCATTCTGGTCGGCGGCAAGGTCGGCGCGAAGTCCCTGCTGGGGCTGGGGTTGACGATCCTCTGCGTGTTCGTGATCCTCATTCCGCTGCTGCTCGACGGCTGGCCGACGCTCCCGACGGTGCTGGCGCTGTGCGCGTTCGTCACGGTTATCACCTTCGTCGTGCTCGGCGGCGTCAACCGCAAGACGGTCTGCGCCATCCTCGGCACGATCATGGGCGTTGCGCTGGCCATGGCGTTCGGCAAATTCGCCTGCTGGCTCCTGCGCATCGACGGTTATAAGATGTACGTCGCCGTGCCGACGGTCGAGCCGCTGCTCCAGCTGCGGCAGACGCAGGACCCGGCGCACGCACTCCGGCTGGCCGACCTGCTGGTCGGCGGCATCCTGCTGGCGGCGCTCGGCGCGGTCAACGACGTCGCGATGAGCATCAGCTCGGCGATGAACGAGCTGATCGCCGTCAACCCGAGCCTGACCCGGCGGCAGCTCTTCAAATCCGGCATGAACATCGGCCGCGATATGGTCGGCACGATGACCAACACGCTGATCCTCGCGCTCGTCGGCGGCTCGTTTGCCATGATTATTTACTACACCTCCATGGAGCCGTCCTGGGTGCAGCTCATGTCCACGACCTTCCTGTCCGTGGAAATGGTGCAGGCGCTGGCCAGCTCGATCGGCGTCATTCTGGCCGTGCCGTTCTCGGTCGTGATCGGAATGCTGCTCTTCGGTATGCGTCCGAAAAAGGCAAAAAAAGAAAAATAAGGAAGAATCAGGAAAAATCAGAAGCCCTGTGTCCGAGCGGACACAGGGCTTCTCAGCGTGTCAAAAACCCTTTTTTGACACGCTGACAGACTGCAAAAATGTTCGAAAGACAAGCAACTCGCGACCGTAGGCGTACATAGGTACGGTAGGTTGCGAGTTGCGCAGTAAGTCAAAATCCTTGCGAAGCAAGCTATTTTTACTCAAAAATATTTGAAATATACTTGCGATTCATAGTTGTTCCAATTCTGCCAAACGTTTTTTATTTATTGACTGATTTTGACGGTTTCGGACTTTTTTGACAGTCAGAAGCCCTGTGTCCGAGCGGACACAGGTCTTCTCGCTCACAGCAGCTCGTCGATGATCCGGCGTATGGCTGCGTTCGTCTCCTCCGGAGTCATGGCGTATTTTCCGGAGACAAGGTCGTCAAAATAATCCTCGAAGGCGCGGCACAGGCCGCGTTCGTTGAAATAAAGCTCGCGGTTGATCGCACCCATCACGACGCTGACGGCGAACTGCTTGCCGTCGAGCGCGCCGACGTCCCAGTGCGGCTTCACCGGGAAAACGCAGTTTTTCAGAAAGACCATCTGATACCAGCCCTCGTCGCAGGCCCGCAGCATCCCCTCGAGCAGGTAGCGACGGTGTGCCTTTGAGAACGGCTTGACCATAAAGACGTCCGGATATTCCGGGATCCTGCCGCTTCCGGCAAAGCTGCGCACGCTTTCGCTGTTCAGAATGATCGTGGTTCTGCCGCTCCGCTTCAGCGCGCGTGTCATATGGAAAATGTTCAGGAGCGAACGGAGCACGTCGTCATATTGCGGGATCTGCGGGTTCAGGTATTCGTGGATGATCTCGTCCGACCAGAAGGCAGAGGCGCACAGGCCGCCCGAGATCAGCTTTGCATGGCGCAGACGGTCGTCGCCGCAGTTGCGCTCTGCCTGCCGGGCGATCCCGATCGGCGTGTCCTGATGGGACAGCAGCGGGCGGCAGAGCTGCTCCACACGCCCGAAGCGCTCAAAATAGCAGCGGATGACCTCCGGGTCACGGCAGAGGATCGCGCTGCGGCCGTCTGCGGAGATGCGCAGCGCGCCGCGTGGCGAGAGGATCAGCCCGGGCAGCAGATTCGTCTCGCCGAAATACTCGTCAGGGTGGCCGTAATAGTATTTTGCGACGTAGCGCGCGACGGAGGTGCTGTATTGTGTGACATAATAGGCGCGCTCGATATTCGTGATCCGGCCGGTGCAGCGGCCGCTCTCCATGCAGAAAATATGGCGGATGACCGATTTCGAGGAGAAGTGCCCGAGCAGCAGATAGAGGTTGTGCAGCAGGTCGTTCTCCGGCGGGAGCATCACGGCAAGCTCCTCGTCGTGCTGCAAAGCGTCGGAGAACAGCGCAAAGAGCGCGGCCTGTACGTCTCCCTCCGTGTGCAGAACGGCGAAGCTGCCGCTCAGCTCATAGGGCTGAAATTGCGGCGTGATGGCCACGGCGTTGCACTGCCGTTCGATCTCCGGGAGGGATTGCAGCAGCCATTTGATCTTCTGCCGCTCTGCCGCGCGCTCCGGCCCGAGCTGCAGGACGGCATAGCTTTCGCTCAGCAGCTCGTATTCGCTCGGCGAGAGCTGGAGGGCAGCCGCGAGGCGCTCCAGCTCGTCCTCATTGTGCATGGCGCGCTTACCGTTCATATATTGATGCAGCGTGGGCGGATGAATGCCGCAGGTGCGCGCAAGCTGTGAGACGTTGGCCTCGCGGCCGCGGATCAATTGACTCAGAAGCTCAGAGAAATTCGACATGTTTCGTTTCCTTTCAAGAGGTTGATCGGCAAAACGACCAAAAGCATCGAAAACGGACTTGCAATCTACATGAATTATAATAACACAATTTGGCAGTTTTTGCAACATGATTGTAGCAATAAGGTCAAAAAATCCTGCTACTTTTTTTGCTATACCTTTTCAGGACACGATTTTTGTGATATGATGAAGCTGCTACAGGCAAGAGAACAGTCGCGCGGCGGTTTCCTGCTTTCCGCCGGCGGGTATCATGCGGCGGTCTGCAACGCCGCGTGCCTGTGGTCATATGGGGAAGAGGCTCGACTGCGCCGCAGTCGAGCCTTAGCCGTTTTGAAAGAGGAAAGTGGATCGAGAAAAGAAATGACGGTGTCGCTCCGCGACGGATTTCAAATAGTTCAGAAATAAAAATGGTAGGTTTTCTGCGAAAAACCTACCATTTTTGTGTCATCGCGAGGCCGCAGCGCGGCCGTGGCAATCTTTAAGTGATCGACGTGGCATCCCGTAGCGAAGCACGGGAGCGCGAAGCAAGAAGAAATCCCTATCACAAAAAACATGAGATATGCTGCATCGTTCCGTCCTACCATATTTCGTTCCGGGATGGCAAATTGTTCCGTTTAAGATTGCCGCGTCGCTATCGCTCCTCGCAATGACAAATTTGGTTGGTTTTGCGGGAAAACGGAACTATTTTCAAAACGATGCGGAGCGATACCGTGCAAAAAATGACCGCATAAAACGAAAAACGTCCGTTTCCCAAATAAAACGTTTCAAATTTGTGTCATTGCGAGGCCGCGTTGCGGCCGTGGCAATCTTTAAGTGATCGACGTGGCATCCCGTAGCGAAGCACGGAAGCGCGAAGCAAGAAGAAATCGCTATCACAAAAAACATGAGATATGCTGCATCGTTCCGCCCTACCATATTTCGTTTCGGGATGGCAAATCGTTTCGTTTAAGATTGCCGCGTCGGGCGCAAAGAATTGCGCCCTCCTCGCAATGACATGGCTGGTAGGTTTTGTGAGAAAACGATCCGGCTTTCGGGTTCAAAAGTTTATAATTTGTCGCTAAGCGCCATTTCACGCGGGCGCAAGCCCGCATTTCACATGCAAAGCATATTTCACTCGGACGAAGGCCGAATTTCACTGCGCGGCCATGCCGCGAAGCCTGCTCAGTCGGTATAGTTATCAAAGTAGCCCTGCACGAGGACGATCGGCGTGCCCTTGTCGCCCGAGCCGCTGGTCAGGTCGCAAAGCGAGCCGATCAGGTCGGTCAGGCGGCGCGGCGTCGTGCCCTGCGCGGCCATGTTGCCGACCAGACTGCCGTGCTTTTCGCGGATGCGCGCGGAGATGGCGTCGCGCAGCGCCTCGCCGGAGAGCTCCTTGAAGGTCTCGTCGGCCAGATATTTCAGCTTCAGCTCGTTCGGCGTGCCGACGAGGCCGTCGGTGTAGTTCGGCGAGACGACCGGGTCGGCCAGCTCCCAGATGCGGCCCTTGGGGTCCTTGAACGCGCCGTCGCCGTAGATCATGACCTCCACATGCTTGCCGGTGGCCTTGAGCAGACGGCGCTGCACGTCGAGCACGAAGTCCTGCGCGTCGCGCGGGAAGAGCTTCACGGTGTCCTCGGCTGCCTTGTTCGAGCCGAGCAGGCCATAGCGCTCGTTATAGCCGCTGCCGTTCACGGGCGCGTTCAGGATCTCGTCGAGGCCATAGACGCAGGACGCGCCGGCCTCCTTCAGAAGGCGCTTGGTTCTCTCGCGCGTGTGGATGTCGCAGCAGAGCACATGGTCGGTGTATTGCAGGATCGTCGCGGGGCGGTTGGAGAAGAGGATCTCGACCTCCGCGCCGCTCTCACGGATCAGGTCGCCGTAATACTGCACATAGTCCACGCCGGTGAACTCGTGCTTCGGCGCGCCGAACAGGGCGCGGTAGCGCGCAAGCGTGAGCGTGTCGCGGTAGGGATTCACACCCGCGCGGTCGATCATGTCCTCGCTGACCAGCTCGTTGCCGACCTCGTCGGCCGGGTATTTGAGCATCAGAACGATTTTTTTGGCTGCGCCCGCGATGCCGCGCAGGCAGATGGCGAAGCGGTTCCGCGAGAGAATGGGGAAGATCACGCCGATCGTCTCGCTGCCGAGCTTGGCCTTTACGTCGGCGGAAATATCCTGCACGGAGGCATAGTTGCCCTGCGCGCGCGCCACGACGGACTCCGTCACGGCGACGACGTCGCGGTCGCGCAGCGAAAAGCCGTCGGATTCGCACGCAGCCAGCACACTGTTTGCAACCTGTTCAGCCAGCGGGTCGCCCTGACGGATGATGGGGCAGCGGATTCCTCTCGATACGGTACCTGTGTTTCTCATGATGCAACGTCCTTTCTGATATTCAGCAATAGGGAACCTCTGATTCAATCGCAAGAGCGGTCAGCTAGGGATTTTATTCCAAATTGAGGTTTGAAAATCGCAGGAATACTTTGTGTATTTCAAGATTTTCAAACCAATAAGTTGGGGCAAAAGACCCGCTGAGCGCCGCAGCCGATTTATTCAGAGGTTCCATAGCATTCGGTTTTCAAAACCCCGATATAGGGGAGATTGCGGTAGTGCTCCGCGTAGTCCAGCCCGTAGCCGACGAGGAATTCGTTCTGCACGGAGAAGCCGCAGTAGTCAACGGGCTGCTGCGCGCCCTCCTTTTGCAGAAAGGACACGCTGCTGACCGAGGCGGGCTTCCGCGCGCCGAAGAGCTGCTTGAGGTTGGCCATGGTCAGGCCGGAATCGACAATGTCCTCCACAATGACGACGTGCCGCCCGGCAATGTCGTGATCCGGATCGCGCAGCAGCCGCACGACGCCGCTCGACGCGGCCGCCTTGCCGTAGCTCGAGACGGAGATGAAGTCCATGTCCAGCGGGCAGTCCATCCGGCGGCAGAGGTCGACGAAGAAAAACGCCGCGCCCTTGAGCACGCAGACCAGCACCGGCCGTTTGCCGCGGAAGCGCTTCGTCAGCTCGTCGGCAAGCTCCCGCACGCGGTCGGCGATGGCGTCCTCGGAAAAAAGCACGCGCGCAATATCTTGGCTCGGATCTCGTATCAGCATGTTGAAGCCCTCCGTATTTGTAGTGTTGACTTTCGCAAGCCTGCACAGTATAATACATTTATCGGCATAAGTAAAGAAGATAATTCTAATATTAATCATTAACACTGCTTATATCAAAAGGAGGAGCCTATGAGCGTCAAGCTGGAGCTTTACCGGACCTTTCAGGAGGTCGCGAAGACCGAAAACATCTCGCTTGCGGCGCAGAATCTCTATATTTCGCAGTCGGCCGTGAGTCAGGCCATCCGCCAGCTCGAGGATCAATTGCAGGTGCGGCTGTTCTCGCGCAGCACGAAGGGCGTGAAGCTGACCGGCGAGGGGCGGATGCTGGCCGAATACGTCACGCACGCGCTGGGTCTGCTGGAGAGCGGCGAGGAGAAGATCGCGCAGGCGCGCAGCCTGCAAACCGGCGAGCTGGTCATCGGGGCGAGCGACACGGTGACGAAAACCTATCTGCTCTCGCGGCTCGAGGCCTTTCACAAGGCGCATCCCGGAATCCGCATCCGCATCCGCAACGGCACGAGCCGCCTCGTGCTCGAATATCTGAACACCGGCGCGGTGGACATCGCCTTTGCGACCGAGCCGAAGAACAGCACGGCCTATTCCTGCCGCCGCTGCATCGTGACGCACACGATGTTCGTCTCCGCGCCGGATTATTTTCCCGACCCGAAGCACTGCTTCACGATGGAGGAGGTCGCCGCGCTGCCGCTGATCCTGCTGGAGCAGCAGGCCAGCTCCCGTGCGCATCTGGAGGATTATTTCCGCAGCCACGGGCTGACCATCCGGCCGGAGATCGAGCTTGGGTCGCACAATCTGCTGATCTCGCTGGCGCGGATCGGGCTGGGCGTGGCCTGCGTGACCGAGGAATTCTCGCAATCCGGCCTGAGCCGGGGCGTGATCGTGCCGCTGCGCACGGATTTCGAGGTTCCGGCGCGCGCCGTCAGCATGTGTACCCTGCGCGCCGTCTCGCCGACGCCTGCCGCCGAGCGCTTCATGGATTTCATCACCGAGAGCAACCGCATGTCCTATGACCGCGGGCATTCGTACCATTTTGACGCATAAAAGATGCAAAAATGTGCCGCAGAGAATTCTGCGGCACAATATAGTTATTCTGCCCTGCGGCCGAGCAGGCGGTCAAAAAGGAGCAGCAGGTAGCCGAGAAAGAGAAAGCTGCCGCAGATCAGAAGCGCCCAGAGCAGAACGCCGAAGCGACCGACGGCCTCCGGGCTGAAGAAGAAATAGGGATACAGGCAGGCGACGCCGGGGTCAAAGTGCAAAATCGCCGCGCGGATGTAGATGAAGGCGGTGTAGGCCAGCGGCAGCGCAAGGGCGCAGAGCGGGTCGAACCAGCGCAGACGGCCGTGCTGACAGAACAAGAACCAATCCGCAATGTACATCAGCGGCAGAATGAGGTGGAAGCAGACGCTCCCGACGCGCCAGTTAAGCTGCGGCTCGCGTGTGGGGTAATTCGCAAGGAAGAGCTGGAAGACCAGAAACGTCAGGATGATCCCGAGCAGCGAGACGAATTTCAGGCGCGGCAGTGTCGTGACATAGGAATCGCCGGAGCGCCGCGCGGTCTGGATCAGCTCGGCGAACATCACGACGATGCAGAGATCGTTGCTGATGTGCGTGAAATAGAGAAAGCAGTCGGCGTTGGCGTTGCGAAAGTCGTCGAACAGCCCGAACCCGGCGACAAAGCCGATCAGCCCGACGGCGCAGTAGGCCGACTGAAAAATAAGCTGTGCGGTGCGGTTTTTCATCGAGAATCCCCCTTTTTTGACGGTTATAGAAGATATAGCACACCGCGTGTGACGAATGCAACGGAAGCCGGTCGAACCGGAAAATTTTTTCGCGCGCATGGGGGGCAACGCGCATCTTTCCGGGTCGGATGGGAAGCGCCTGCGCGCTTTCTGCATGACAATGGGGCTGCTGCAAAAACGAATTTTGCAGCAGCCCCATTGCACGGCTATGGGCGGTATTCAGGTCATCATAACAGAAAAACAGCAAAATATTCGTGCGAGCTGCGCGGTCACACGCCCGCGCACATCCGCGCCAGCTCGGCGGGCGGCAGCGGCTCAAGACGGCCGCCGCGAATGCGGTAAACGCGGTCGCAGAGCGCCAGAACGCTGGGGCGGTGCGTGGAGAGGATGCAGGTTTTCTGATGCAGGGCGGAGATGTTGCGCAGCACCTGCCGCTCGGTGTCCAGATCGAGGGCGGAGGTGACCTCGTCGAGCAGGAGAATGGGCGCGTCGGCGAGGATCGCGCGCGCGATCGAGAGGCGCTGATTCTGCCCCTCGGAGAGCGAGCCGCCGCGTTCGCGCAGCCGGGTCTCCAGCCCCTGCGGGAGCGCGCGGACAAAGTCCTCGGCGCAGGCGGTGCGCAGAGCGTCCCAGAGCTGCTCGTCCGTCGCGTCGGGCTTGACCAGACGGAGCGTTTCGGCGACCGTGCCGGAGAAGATGACGTTGTCCTGCGGGACATAGGAGAACAGGCGGCGCGTGGAGGGGGAGAGGGGCAGCGTCTGCGCCTGCGTCGCGACGGAGGCACTGCCGCCGCTCGGCCGCAGCAGACCGAGCATCAGGCGGAACAGCGTGGTCTTTCCCGCGCCGGACGCGCCGACGATGGCGACCATGCTGTAGGCCGGGACGGTCAGACTGACATCATGCAGCGTTGCGGAGCGGTCGTGATAGCCGAAGGCAAGCCCCTCAAGCTGCACGGAGACCGGCTCGCCGGAGGTCAGCATCGCCTGAACGTCCGCGCCGTCCGCGTCACGCTCGCGCGGAAGCTCGAAGATCGTCATGATGCGCTGCGCGGCGACCGTGCACTCGATCGCGGAGGGGACGAGCTTGATGAGCGCCGTGAGCGCGGCGGAGAGATAGCCCGCCAGCTGCATGAACAGCACCATCGTGCCGTAGTCGATCGCGCCGAGATAGAGCCGGTAAGCGCCCCAGCCGAGGCAGAGGTAGCTGACGATCAGGCCGCAGGCCGAGAGCAGCGACGAATTGAGCACGGTGAAGCGGTTGAAATCCATCGAGGTGTTATAATACAGCTCCTGCACCCGGTGCAGCCGCTCGAGAAAGGTGCCGACGAGGTTGAAGGCCTTGATGCTTTGCGCGTTTTGCAGCGCCTCCTCGTGAAAGGAGATCATCTGGCTGTTGACGTCGCGCATCTCGCGGCTGTAATGCCGCATTTTCCCCATGAAGGGCTTGGCGACCAGCAGCGTCAGCGGCGCGGTGACGAGCGCGAGCAGCGCCATGGTCGGGTCGTAGCAGAGGATGATGACGAGCGAGGCGACGAACTGCGCAAGCTTGAGGATCAGCGAGGGAATCCAGCCGAGCACGCTTGCGGCGACGGTCGTGACGTCGGTATTGATGCGCGAGAGCAGGTCGCCGGAGCGGTATTCCTGAAGCGATTGCCATTCGGTGTTCAGGAACACGCCGAATACCTCGGCGCGCAGCTCGTTGGAGATGCGATAGTTGATCTTTGCGGAGAAGCGGCCGATGAAGGCCGAGAGCAGGATGTTCACCAGCCCGAGCGTGACGACGCAGATTCCCAACCGGAGCACGGCGTGGCCGTGGCGGCCGATGATCGCGTTTGTCAGCGATTTGGACACGAGCGCGATGCCCATGCTCAGACCGGTGGCGCAGAGGCCGAGCACGGTGTAGAGCACGACGGCTCTCCAATAGGCGCGCGTGTGCCGGTAGATCCAGCGCGTTTCGAGGACGGTGCTGCGAAGCGTTCCGTCTTGAATGCGGCGGAAAACCTTCCGGATCAGGGACATGCTGCACCTCCTTGCCTGAATGCGCTTACTCGTCGCTGCCGTGCTCGGCGGCGTCGTGGAGCTCGCGCGTGAGCAGCTCGTATTCGGCTGCCTCGTTGTTGTACTTGGATTTGTCGTGGCGGCCGTAGCCGGCGGCGTATTTATAGCCGTAGTTGTAGCCGTAGCCGTAGCTGTTGCCGTATTTTGAGCCGTAGCCCGTGCGCGTCGTGCCGACCTGCGTCTTGTTCAGCACGCAGCCGACCAGATTTGCGCCGCTCGAGGAGAGCGACTGGATCGAGCTGAGGATCTGCGTCGTCGCGGCAAGATCCTGCCGGACGACATAGAGCACGGCGTCGGTATATTTGGCCATGGTCGCAGCATCGGAGAGGATGCCGGCGGGCGGGGCGTCGATGATGATATAGTCCATGCGCTCGCGCAGCAGCTCGATCACCTGCTTCATGCGGGGCGAATCCAGCAACGCCTGCGGCTGGTCGTAGGTCACGTCGCCGGAGAGCAGCACCAGCGACGAGCCGGGCACCTGCAGCAGACGGAAATTTTTCGCCGAATTCTGCAAAATTTCGGCCAGACCGTCGGACGGCTCGTTGATGCCGATGCTCGCCTTGAGCGCCTGCTTGCGCAGGTCGCCGTCGATCAGAATGACCCTTTTGCCCTCGGAGGCGAGGGAGAGCGCTAGATTCGTGGCGATGGTCGACTTGCCCTCGTTGGGCATCGTGCTCGTGATGAGCAGCACCTGCTGCCGCCGGTCGTCCATATATTTGATGAGCTTCACGCGCAGGTTGCGGATGGACTCGGTGAAGGAGGCCGAGATGTTCGGATTCGTGATCGTCAGATGCAGGCGCTCCTTGCTCGAGTGCTTTTTCAGCTTGATGGAGGGGATATAGGCCATGCACTTCAGGTTGACCAGCTTGCGCAGGTCGTCGGCCGAATGCACGGTCCTGCGGGAAAGAGACAGCAGGAAGATCAGAAACAGACCGATCAGCAGCACGAGACCCGCATAGGCCAGCGCGGTTTTCCGCGCAGTGTTCTGGTTGATGGGGACGGTGGGCGGGGCGGCCGGCTCGTTGATGATGTGAATCTGCGTGTCGCCGAGGATGCTGCTTGCGGCGTTCGGATAGACCGCGATGGTCGCCTTGAGAATGTCATAGGCGGCGTGCGGATCGGTGCTGGTCACGGTCAGGGTGAACAGCGCCGTGTCGGCCGTGGTGGTCGCGCTGATCGAGCCGTTGATGACATCCGCGTGCAGGTACTGCCGCAGGAGCGCCTGCGTCGTCTCGCTCTGGATCACATAGGGAAAGGTCGCGGCGAGCATCTGCGTCGCGCTTTTGTCCATATAGTTGCTGGAGCTGAGAATGTCCGTCGTAGCGGCATAATTCGCGCGCACCATAAAGACCGCGCTGGTGGAATACTGCGGGATGTAGGTGGCGTCCGTGCGATAGTAGGTCAGCCCGCCGACCAGAGCGGCCAGCAGAACGAACAGCCAGAGCAGACGCCGCGCCGCCGCGAAAAAGTTGTGCATGACGACGGAAAAATTCACGTTTGTCATGCCGGGGCGTGTCTTTTGTTCATCCATTGTGATCGCCCTCCTGCTTTTCGGAATCGGCCTTTGCGTCGGCCCTGTGGGACGAGGCGGACTCGGAGCCGCGATAGGAGGCCGCCTTGGAGGCCTTCTTCTTTTTGCTGTAGCCGTAGCCGTAGCCATAGCCGTAGCCGTAGCCATAGCCGTAACCGTAACCGTAGCCGTAGCCGCGCGCGCCCGGGAGCACGACGGCGCGGAAGGACTGCACATTGTTCAACACATAGCCGAGGAACTCGGCCTTGGTGTCCGAGAGGCTGTCGATCGCGTCGTTGATGACGATGGCCGGCATCACGTCCTGCCGCACGACCAGCATTGAGACATCTGCGAGGTCGCCAAGCACCTCGGCGTCCACGAACAGCCCCATCGGAGGCGTGTCGATGATGATGTAGCTGTATTTCCGGCGCAGCGCCTCGAGCAGCGGCCGGAAGGCGTTCGCCGAGAAGGACTCGACCTTTTTGCGGGGGAGCGCCTTGGCCGGCATGAGGTGCAGCTTCGTGCCGTCGATCGGAACGGCGGCCTCGTCGAGCTGCCCGTCGGTGAAGCCGAAGCTCAGGAAGCGCGAGACATTCCGGCGCGGATCGACCTCTTTTTCAAAGATCAGCCCCTGCGCGGGCTTGCGGAGGTCGGCGTCGAGCAGGAGCACGCGCTCATGCTTCTGTGCCAGCGAGAGGGCAAGGTTGGCGGCGATGGTCGATTTGCCCTCGTTCTCGCCGTAGCTCGAGATCAGGAAGAGCTGACTGCCCTTTTTCTCGTGCTGCCGCTCCAGGAGCACGCGCAGCAGGTGGATCGTCTCGGTATAATAGAAGCTGCACGTCGGGTTCGAGATCAGCAGGGAGCGCTTGCGGCGGCGGAGACGGTCCTTCAGGGAGCGGTGCGCGCGCTCGTGATAGATCACGGCGAGCTGCTTGCCGTCAATCTGATGCTTGGCGCCGCCCGGGGTCTGCACGGTGTCGGCCTGAATTGCGAGAAACACGAGCAGAACGGTCATTGCGGCTGCGCCGAGCGGCGCCGAGAGCCGCAGAAGCTGCGTCTGCGAGGCCTGATTGGACGGCGTGCCCGGCAGCATCGGGCCGTTGATGCTGTCCAGCGTGGCGCTGGTGAAGACCATGGCGGTGTATTCCGAGTGACAGTCGATGACAGCCAGCGCGGATTTATAGGCAAGCTCCGGCGATTCGGCGGAGACGCTCATCTGAATGATGTTCGTGCCGGTCGGGACGGTCACGGAGATCGTCGCGGGAAAGCTGCCCAGTCCCATGCGCTTGGCGGCGGCCTGCTGCACGATGTTGCTCTGCAAAACCTCGCCGAACTGCCCGGCAAGGGTGTCCGTGGCGGCGACCGTGCCCGCGCCGCCGACGGAGCTGCGCGAGGTCACGGAGAAGGTCGTCGTGCTGGTATACTGCGGCGTGAGGATGAAGGTTTCGACTAAAAATATGCTCATAACGGCGATCAGCGCCGCGACGAGGATCAGCCAGCAGTTGCGCAGAAGAAAGCGCAGGATGCAGAACAGGTCGTAATCCGACCAATTAAAATGTTTCCGTTCTTCCATTTGTGCGCTCCTCTTATTCCTTCACGACGGTCAAAATGACCTCGTAGCTCTGCCCGTCCTGATTGGTGTAGAAATAGACGATGTCGTAGCTGCCGGTGGGAACGTCGGCAAAGCTCCCGTCGGCGAGGAAGAGATCCTCCTGCACGCCGTCGTTGTTGATGTCGGCAAAGCCGCTGATCTGCACCTGCGACGGGTCGACCGGCTCGAGCAGGATGCCGTCGCTCTGGACGGTGTCGATGTAGGCGCGGAAATCGTCGATCGTCAGATGCTCCGATTCGTTGATATAGATCAGATAGTCCGACAGACGGATGATCGGCTGAGTCGAGACGGTGTTCTGGATCGTGACCGTCAGCTGCAGGATCGAGGTGTCTCCGCTGCTGTTGGTTACCTGCACGCTGATCGGGTATTTGCCCGCAGCAGTGTTGGTCAGATTGGCCGACGACACGCGGATGCGGCCGGAGATGTCCCCGTCGATCACGTCCGAGGCCGTCAGGCGGTCCTGCAGGTTGACCGTGCTGCTGACGCTGTAGATCAGCGGCTGCGAGAGGGCGAATTTCGGCTTGCAGTAGTCCGTGTAATAGACGTTGCGGGAGAAGGTGCAGAAATTCGACGAGGAGTCGAACACGGCATAGTTGACCGTGGCGGTGTTGTTGCCGACGAGCTTGGAGACCTTGCGCACGATGATGCGGTCGGTCAGGTCGCCGTCGACGTCGTCCGTGGCGGTCAGCCCGGAGCAAAGCTCCTGATCCGTGGCCTTTACGCTGACCTGAAGCGGCGTGCCGTCGCAGCGAATCATCGGCGGCGTGCGGTCAAGCATGAACTGCGTATAGGCGAACACCACGCAGAACAGGATCGAAACGACCAGAAAAAGGGAGATGACAATGATTCTCAGATTCCTCATCCGGGAGCCTCCTTCCGATCACGGCGCTTCGCGCACCGTGCGGTTTTTAAGAATGCGGTTCGGGTTTTCGTCCAGCAGCAGGCGGACGTATTCCGGCGTGCAGAGCCGCTGAAGGATCGGCAGCAGCGTCTGAAAGCCGGGCGGGCGCATCCGCATATCGTGCGCGTCGCTGGCGATCACGTCGACCATGCCGCGCGCGAGCAGACGGTTCGAGGTCTCAAAGGCGCTGCGGCCGAGCCGGTCGAGCAGGCTGCCCTTGTTGATCTGCAAAAGATAGCCGCGGTCGAACCATGTTTCCGCCCAGCGCAGCTGCTCCTGCACGGCGTAATAGCGCTCGGGGTGGGCGACGACCGGGCGATAGCCTGCGCCGCGGATGTCGTCGAGCATGGCGGTGATCTCCGCGCCGGGCGTGGAGAAGGCAAACTCGACAAGCAGATAATCCGTGCCGTTGAGCGGGATGGGCAGACGGTCGCGCAGCAGCCCGGCCAGGTTCGACGGGTCGGCCAGAAGCTCGCTGCCCGGCAGAACGCGCAGCGGGATGCGCGCCTGACGCAGCAGGGCGCGGAACAGACCGAAGCGCTGCCAATAGAGCGGGCTGAGAAAGCCCGTGCGCGTGCCCTCAAGATTGCTGTGCGGCGTGGCGACGACGGTCCTGACGCCGCATTGCAGCAAATGGCGCGCCATCTGGCAGGAGACGTGCGCATCAAAGGCGCCGTCATCCAGATGAGGGATGATGTGACAGTGCAGATCGATCATGCCGGTCCTTTCCGAGTGTCGGAAATGCTGCACGCGGCATACCGCGCACATGCAGATACCTAACCCATAATAACATACTTTAATATAATATCACATATACCGGGCGAATGCAACAGAAAAAACGGCTTTGCAGGATTTTCCGACGTCGAAAAACAGAGAAATCCTCTTGATTTTTTGCCGGGCGCGTGCTATGCTGAAAACAGGAAAAGCGCCCGATCGGAGGAACAAAAATGTCCAAAAAGCATGAAAGGCAGCAGCAAAAGCGCAGGCAGCAGGCCGAGCTGAAGCAGAAAATGAAGCGCTTCGACCGCGGCCTGACGGTCGGCCTTGCAATCGCGGCGGGGCTGGCACTGGCTTTTTTGATCTTTTTGATGGTCAAGACGGCCGTCGCGGGCTGAGAGGGGAGCACACATGGAGCTGAAACGGGAATTTGTTCTGCGCGAGATCGCGGGCGACACGCTGCTGATCCCGACGGGCAGGACCGCGCTGGATCTGAACGGGATGCTGACGCTCAACGAGCTTGGCGCGGAGATCTGGCGTCTGCTGCCGCAGGCGGAGAACGACGGGGAGATCGTGCGGCGTCTTCTGGAGGAATACGAGGTCGAGGAGGACGTCCTGCGCGCGGATGTCGCGGAATTTCTCGGAAAACTGCGGGCGCTCGGCATTCTTGCCTGATTCAGTGACGGGGGCTTTTTCGCACCTTTTGGAGGATTTACGCATTTGTTTCCAAAAAATGACATGAAATGATCGAATTTTGATGAAAAATGACAGTTGCGGATAGAGAGCCTTTCGTATATAATAAAGGATGTTGGAAAACATAAGGCAAAACCGCGCGATCAAAGCACGGTCGGGCGATAATGTCATAAATCCGCGCCGCGTAAGCGACGCTGAAATTGGAGGAATCTATTATGTCTGTTAAAGTTGCTATCAATGGCTTCGGCCGCATTGGTCGTCTGGCTTTCCGTCAGATGTTCGGCGCTGAAGGCTATGAGGTCGTTGCCATCAACGATCTGACCTCTTCCAAGATGCTCGCGCATCTGCTGAAGTACGACTCCACGCAGGGCAACTACGCTCGTGACCACAAGGTCGAGTACAACGAGGGCGAAGGCGAAGACAACTATATCGTTGTCGACGGCAAGAAGATCGTCATCTACAAGATGCCGAACGCGGCCGACCTGCCCTGGGGCAAGCTCGACGTTGACGTCGTCCTCGAGTGCACCGGCTTCTATACCAGCAAGGCAAAGGCTCAGGCTCACATCGACGCCGGTGCCAAGAAGGTCGTCATCTCCGCTCCGGCCGGCAACGACCTGCCCACCATCGTCTACAACGTCAACCACGACAAGCTGACGAAGGAAGACAACATCATCTCCGCTGCCTCCTGCACCACCAACTGCCTGGCTCCCATGGCCAAGGCTCTGAACGACTATGCGCCCATCGTCTCCGGCATCATGACCACTGTCCACGCCTACACCGGCGACCAGATGCCCCTCGACGGCCCGCAGCGCAAGGGCGACCTGCGCCGCAGCCGCGCTGCCGCTGTGAACATCGTTCCGAACTCCACCGGCGCTGCCAAGGCCATCGGCCTCGTCATCCCCGAGCTGAACGGCAAGCTCATCGGCTCTGCTCAGCGTGTCCCGACTCCCACCGGCTCCACCACCATTCTGGTCGCCGTCGTCAAGGGTAAGGACGTCACCGTCGACGGCATCAACGCCGCGATGAAGGCGCAGTCCAACGAGTCCTTCGGCTACAACGAGGATCTCATCGTCTCCTCTGATGTCATCGGTATGCGCTTCGGCTCCCTGTTCGATGCCACGCAGACCATGGTCAGCAAGATCGACGACGACACCTATCAGGTTCAGGTCGTTTCCTGGTACGACAACGAGAACTCCTACACCTCTCAGATGGTCCGCACCATCAAGCACTTCTCCAACCTGCTGTAATTTTTACAAACAGGCTGCATCCGGCGCAGCCGCCTGAGGGAGCACTCCCGCAGGGCGCGCCGCATACCAAAACCGCCGTGCGAACGGGTTTCCGTCCGCACGGCGGTTTTTTTGCAAGAAAGGCGGGACGAAAACAGATAACCGGGACGAAAACACACGATATAAGACCCAAAACCCCGGTTTTCCAAATAAACTCGTTCCGACCCTGTGTCATTGCGAGGCCGCAACGCGGCCGTGGCAATCTTAAAGTCAAAGGTATGGTATCCCGGAACGAAGCACGGGAGCATGAAGCAAGAAGAAATCCCTATCACAAAAAACAGGAGATTTGCTGCATCGTTTCGCGCCCGCTTTCCTTATTTCTAGGTTCTGTTTCGTTACGCGCAACCATGGCTCGTTCCGGAATGGCAAATCGTTCCGTCAAAGATTGCCGCGTCGGGCGCTAAAATTGCGCCCTCCTCGCAATGACAAATCTGGTGGGTTTTGCGGGAAAATGGGGCATTTTCCGGAACGAAACGTTTGAAAACGAAACGATTTCCGGAACGAAACGTTTGAAAAACGGTGCAGAGCGACACCGCGCAAAAAACGGCGCTCCGGGTCTCCCCGGAGCGCCGCCGCCGATTTTTTCAGAGGTTCCTTATGTGCCGAAGTAGCTGAAATGCATGTAATCCTTGAAGCCGCTGCTCCAATTGACGCCCTGCGTGAAGCCGTATTTCGCCATGATGGTCGCGACCTCGCCGTCGAGCGGGATCGAGTACGGATCCTCGCCGGGCTTCCAGTATTCGCCGGACAGGGGGTTGCCCATCGGATCGCAGTAGTAATTCTCCTTGGGGTTGATGTCGATCGCCGTGCCGCAGCTGTGCTCGCTGCGCCCCGACCAGCTCCAGCCGGAGATGCTGTAGATCGGGAATTTTTCCGAGCCGTTGTAGATCTCGTCGAACATCGCCTCAAAGGCCTTTTTCAGGTTCTTGTGTGCCATAAAGCTCAGCTCTTTTGTGACCTTCTCGCCGGAGGCGTTAAAATCCCAGACCTTGACCGTGACCTTGACCATATCGGCCTCGGCGTTCTCCTGGAATTTGTAATAGGTGCGCGGGTCGGAGACGCGCTCGCCGAACAGGCGCTCGCAGCGCTCCTCGTAGGTCTCGTCGGCCGAGGGCAGATCGGTGCTGACGCAGGTCACGGTGCAGGAGGCGCTCAGGCCGTTCGAGGAATAGACCGAGACCGTCGTGGTGCCGACGGCCTTGGCCGTGACGAGGCCGTTCTGATCGACCGTTGCGACGTCGGGCTTGCTGCTCTTCCAGACCAGACGGTAGGCCGAGGCCTCGCGCGGGGCGCAGGCAAGCACGAGCTGACGCGATGCGTCGTGGGGGATGCGAAGAGTCACGCTCTCGTTGGCGAAGTCCATCGCCGTCGGCGCGGCCGGACGCACGAGCGAGGCCGTCACATTGTTAGCCAGACGGTAAAACACCGCCGCGCATTCCGCGCGCGTCGCGGTCTGAGCCGGCTGGAAGCTCACGGTACCGTCCGCGTTCTGCGAGCCGTTCAGAATGCCGGTTCTGCGCAGCGTCTCGACCGAATCGACGGCGTATTCGGAGATGCGGTCGGCATCGGCGAAGGTCTCCGGAATCGTCGAGGTGTCCTCGGCATCGTGCAGAGTATAGCCCATGCGCTCGACATAGAAGGCAACCAGCTTGGCCATTTGCTCACGCGTGATCGGCGCGTCCGGGGCGAAGGTCGTCGGCGAGTTGCCGTCGACAATGCCGTTGCAGACCGCCCAGCTCACATAGGGCGCGTAATACAGCGTGTCGTCCACGTCGGTGAAGGGGCGGGGAACGGAGGCATCCGTCCAGTGCGTCCGGTCGACGCGCTCCAGACGTCCCAGAACCGTCACGAACATGCCGCGCGTCATGGTGGTCTCCGGCTCGAAGGTCGTCGGCGTTGCGCCGCTGAACAGCCCCTGCTCGGTCACAAAATCGATGTAAGCCTTGGCCCAGTGGTCGCCGACGTCGGTGAAGCCGTCGTCCGCCCGTGCGGCGGGTATCATGCAGATGAGCAGCGCAAGCGACAGCAGGGCTGACAGCATACGTTTTTTCAAGCAAATGCACCTCAATTCATCATAAATCACACCTATTTTACCGCAAATCCGCACAAAAAGCAAGCCCTTCCCCGGCTCGGAGCGTCCGCCGAACCGGAGAAGGGCTTCAAAACGTCAACATTTTGCAGATGAAAATTACGGTCAAGCCGATAAAATCCGAAAAAACGTAAGCAAAACGTAATTTTTGTTTTTATTTTGTAAAATTTGGAACGAGACGATCGGGAAGCTTTCAGGAGACACAGATGGATTTCCGCAGCGATGAGATCGCGCTTTTTTCCAGCCGGGAGACCTGCGCCTGCGAGATGCCGACCTCGGAGGCGACCTCCGTCTGCGTTTTGCAGTCAAAAAAGCGCATCCCAAGAATGCGCCGCTCCCTTATGCCCAGCTTGCCGATCGCCTCGCGCAGGGCGAGCCGCTCGAGCCAGCGATCGTCGGTGTTGCGCGTGTCGCGCACCTGATCCATGACCGTCAGCGGGTCGCCGCCGTCCGACCAGACCGGCTCATACAGCGAGACCGGCGCGGCCATGGCGTCCATCGCCTCGTTGACGGCCTGCACGCTCAGCTCCAGCGCGTCGGCCAGCTCCTGCACGGTCGGCTCGCGCCCGAGCGTCACGCTCAGCTTTTCCTTGCATTGCAGCACGCGGTAGGCCGTGTCACGCAGCGACCGCGAGACGCGAATGGCGCTGTAGTCGCGCAGATACCGCTTGACCTCGCCCTCGATCATCGGCACGCCGTAGGTGCTGAAGCGGACGTCCAGCCCGGTGTTGAAGTTGGCGATCGCTTTGAGCAAGCCCACGCAGCCGACCTGAAACAGATCGTCGGGCTGCTCGCCGCGCCCCATGAATTTCTGGATCACCGAGAGCACGAGGCGCAGATTTCCCTCAATAAGCTGCTGCCGCGCGTGCTCGTTCCCGGCCTGCGCCTGCCGAAGCAGACGGTTCATCTCGTCGTTGCTGAGCGTTTTCAGCTGCGCGGTGTTGACGCCGCAGATCTCGACCTTTCCAAGCATAACGCTTCCTCCGTAAATTCCGTTCTCTGCACAGTATTTCCCGATGCGGCAATTTCATGCAAAGGCTGTCAAGCGTTTTTTTGGACGCTTGGAAAAAATCGTCACTTCGACGGCTGTTTTGGAGAATTTTGAGGAAATTGACTGTAAAAGGCCAGCATGCTTCCGGCCGTGTTTTTGCCGCTTCGAACTTTTTCGACAAAAACCGACCGGATGGAGGTTGACATAACAAAAAATTATTACCGTTTTGTAACTGTTATTTCAACTACGCATTTGCAGGATATTCATGGATATTATACAGCCGACAAGCGCCGCCAGGCTCGGACGGGCCTGTTCAAAAGCCGCTGATTCCGGGGAGTTTTGCACAGTATGCACAGGTTTGTGCACAAGAGCCCGCCGATTGTGCGCCTTGCATTCTCTGAATAGACGGTTTACATAATGAATGACGCCGGGTTTTCCGGAATTTTCCTGCTTTTCATCGAAATTTGTTCGGCTATGAAATTTTCGTCATTCCGACAGCGTGTAACAGGAAGCACGGCCGCAGCGTCGAAAACACGGTTTGTAAAAAAATTTTTGCAAAAAAATGAAATTCCTATTGATTTTGGGGAGGAAAACCATTATAATAGATTTCTGCGTGAAGAGAAACCAAAGGTTTCTGAGAATCACCGTCAGAGGAGGTGCAAGTATGCCCAACATCAAGTCCGCGAAGAAGAGAGTGTCCCTGTCCCGCGCTGCGAACGAGAAGAACAAGATGGAGAAGTCCGTTCTGAAGACCACCATCAAGAAGTTCGACGCTGCTGTTGCCGCCGGTGACAAGACGCAGGCGAACGCCGCCTTCACCGCCGCTGTTGTCGCTGTCGACAAGGCTGTGAACAAGGGGATTCTTCACAAGAACAATGCAGCTCGCAAGAAGAGCAGCATGGCTCTGAAGATCAACGCGATGGCGTAAGCAACGTGCTTCGGCGTTTCGGCTCCGGCCGGGACAATGAGCAAGCAAAATTGGAGTTTTCCGCCTGACGATGGGCTTGTAGAAGCAATCGTCAGGCTTTTGCTTTTTTCACGCCGGAGCTTTTCCGCCCATGCTGCCGTTCGGCGCGCTTGAAATACACAAAGTATTCCGGCGCGCACCAAACGTTGCCTTGACGAAAAATCTCTCGGCGTGGCTTTTTTTGAGGCCGGAGCTTTTCCGCCCATGCTGCCGTTCGGCACATCAAAAAACGCGCAAACCGCCCCGAAACGCAACGGCCTGCAAGAGCAGGACCGCCGCAGCGCATTCTTTGGGATTGCACTGCGGCTTTTTCTATACTATAATGTGTGTATGCAATCGGAAAGGGGGCGGCTGCGGTGGAGCAGGAGTCAATTCGTGTGCTTCCGGGCATCGGGCCGAAAAAGGCCGAGCTTTTCGCGAGGCTCGGCGTGCGGACGCTGGGGGAGCTGGTGCGCTTCTTCCCGCGCGACTATGAGGATCGGACGCGGCTTTTGCCGGTCGCATCGCTGGAGGTCGACACGCCCGCGTGCTTTCTGGCCACTGTCGTGACCGAGCCGCACACGCACCGCATCCCCAAGGGGGGCGGCCGCGCGACGGAGATCACAAAGCTGACCGTGGCCGACCACACCGGGCGGCTGAATCTGACCTTTTTCAACGCGTCCTTCAGCGTGCAGCGGCTGCACCGCGGCGAGAGCTATTGCTTCTATGGAACGGTGACCGGGGACTATCTGGGCTACGCGATGGTCAACCCGCAGTTTGAGCCGCTGGATGCGACGGGCGGCGTGACGCGGAGCATCGTGCCGATTTATCCGCTGACGGCGGGGCTGAGCAGCAGGCAGGTCGCGCAGGCTGTGCAGCACGCGCTGGAGCGCGTTGCGCTGCCCGAGACGCTGCCGGAGCGCCTGCGCCGCGACTATGACCTCTGTGGCGCGGAGGAGGCCTATCGGCAGATCCATGAGCCGCGGAGCATGGAGGAGCTTGAGGCGGCGCGGAGGCGGCTGGTGTTTGAGGAGTTCTTTCACTTCTCGCTGGCGCTGGCGCTCGTGCGCACGCGGCGTACCGTGCAGCACACCGCGCCCTATGACACCCGGCGCGCCGCGCCGTTTTTTGCAGCTCTGCCGTTCCGGCTGACCGGCGCGCAGCAGCGCGCGATCGACGAAGTTTTTGAGGATTTCCGGCGCGGCGTGCCGATGAGCCGGCTGGTGCAGGGCGACGTCGGCAGCGGCAAGACCATGGTCGCGGCGGCGGCGGCCTGCTGCGCGGCCAAAAACGGTGCGCAGGTGGCGCTCATGGCGCCGACGGAGCTCCTCGCGCGGCAGCATTACGAGCGCCTTGCGCCGATGCTCGGGGCGCTGGGCATCTCCTGCGGGCTGCTGGTCGGCTCGATGACGCCGAAGCAGAAGGCGCAGTGCCGCGAGGCGCTGCAGGCCGGAACGATCGACCTGATCGTCGGGACGCACGCCCTGTTCAGCGAGGCGACGGTGTTCAAAAGGCTCGGACTGGTGATTGCCGACGAGCAGCACCGCTTCGGCGTGGCGCAGCGCGCCGCCCTGCTGCGCAAGGGTGAGCAGCCGCATCTTCTGATTATGTCAGCCACGCCGATCCCGCGCACGCTGGCGCTGTTTCTCTATGGCGATCTGGACGTCTCCGTGATCGACGAGCTGCCGCCCGGGCGGCAGCAGGTGGACACCTTTTTGGTCGACGAGCGCTATCGCAGGCGCCTGAACGCGTTCATCCGCAAGCAGGCCGACGAGGGGCATCAGGTGTTCATCGTCTGCCCCGCGATCGAGGAGAACGGGACGGACGACCTCAAGGCCGCCGAGCAATGGGCGCAGACGCTTCAGGAGCAGGTATTTCCCCAGCTGCGCGTGGCGCTGCTGCACGGGAAAATGCGCGGCGCGGAGAAGGAGGCCGTGATGCAGGCCTTCGCGGAGGGCGAGTTCGACCTGCTCGTCTCGACGACGGTCATCGAGGTCGGCGTGGACGTTCCGAACGCGACGCTGATGGTCGTGGAGAACGCCGAGCGCTTCGGCCTGTCCCAGCTGCACCAGCTGCGCGGCCGCATCGGGCGGGGGAGCGCGAAGTCCTACTGCGTGCTTGTCTCCGAAACGAGGTCGGACGAGACGCGCAAGCGGCTCAAGGCGCTCTGCGCCACGAGCGACGGCTTCCGCATCGCCGAGGAGGACTTGCAGCAGCGCGGACCGGGCGATTTCTTCGGCAGCCGGCAGCACGGCCTGCCGCTGTTCCGCTTAGGCGGTCTGGTGCGCGATATGAGCATCCTGCGCGACGCGCAGAACGCTGCGGCGGAGCTTTTGGCGTCCGGAGAGACGCTGCCCGAGGCACTGCGGGCGCAGGTCGACGCGCTTTTGACCGAGGAGAACCCGGCCTGAGCGCGGACGGCGCGGCGCTTTTCCGCAAAAAATGACAAAACCGGGCGGCGCGGCTTGTATTTTTAGGGATTTTATTGTATGATAAGAAAAAGGGAAGCTCTGATTCAATCGCAAGAGCGGTCAGCGAGGGATTTTGTTTCCAAATTGAGGTTTGGAAATCGCAGGAATCCTTTACGTATTTCAAGATTTTCAAACCGATAAGTTGGGGCAAAAGGCTCGCTGAGCGCCGCAGCTGATTGATTCAGAGGTTCCAAAGAAACGGCGTGTCGGGTCCGGTACGCCGGACGACTGGGAGGGGTTCGGATGATTTCACGGCTGCTTTCCCTCGGCCTGAACGGCATCAGCGGCTATTGCGTCGCGGTGGAATGCTTCATTTCCGGCGGTCTGCCCGCCTTTGACATCGTCGGCCTGCCGGATGCCGCCGTGAAGGAGGCGCGCGAGCGCGTTCGAGCCGCAATCAAGAACAGCGGCTTCAAATTCCCGCCCAGCCGCATCACGCTGAACCTCGCCCCGGCAAACACGCGCAAATCCGGCACGCTGTATGATCTGCCGATCCTGCTGGGCATTCTCGTGGCCACGGAGCACTGCCGCCTGCCGAAGAAGCCCTCGGCCTTCGTCGGCGAGCTGAGCCTCGAGGGGCGGCTGCGTCCGGTCAACGGCGTGCTGTCCATGGCGATCGCCGCGCGCGACGAGGGCATTCAGGAGCTCTATGTTCCGGCCGAGAACGCCCGTGAGGCGACGCTTGCCGGTGGCATCACGGTCTATCCGGTACACACGGTGCGTCAGCTCGTGGCGCATCTGCGCGGCGAGGAGGAACTGGAGCCGCAGGCGCCATGGGAGCCGGAGGACGGCGACGTTCCGCTGCCCGATTTTGCCGACGTCAAGGGGCAGGAGAACGTCAAACGGGCGCTGGAGATCGCGGCCGCCGGGGCGCATCACGTCCTGCTTGTCGGCCCGCCCGGCTCGGGCAAGAGTATGCTCTCCAAGCGCCTGCCGTCCATCCTGCCGGATATGACGCGCGAGGAGGCGCTCGAGGTCACGCAGATCCATTCCGTTATGGGGCTGCTGCGGCCGCAGTCGCCGCTCGTGCGGTCGCGGCCGTTCCGTTCACCGCACCATACAATCTCGACCGCCGGTCTGACCGGCGGCGGGACTGTCCCGCGTCCCGGCGAGATCTCGCTGGCGCATCGCGGCGTGCTTTTTCTCGACGAGCTGCCAGAGTTCCGTAAGGAGACACTTGAGGTCATGCGTCAGCCTCTGGAGGACGGCGTCGTGACGATCTCGCGCGCCAGCGGGAGCGCCAGCTTCCCGAGCCGGTTTCAGCTCGTCTGCGCGATGAATCCCTGCCGCTGCGGCTGGTACGGCGACCCCTCCGGGCGCTGTGTCTGCTCGCAGGCCTCGGTGCAGAGCTATCTCTCGCGCATCTCCGGCCCGATGCTTGACCGCATCGACATCATTGTCGAGGTTCCGGCGCTGAATTTCACGCAGCTGCGGGCGCACGAGGAGCCGGAGTCGTCGTCGGCCGTCAAGAAACGCGTCGAGGCCGCAAGAGGCCGGCAGCTTGCGCGCTTTGCGGGCACAGACTGCCGCTGCAACGCCGATATGCAGGCGAAGGAGCTGCGGCGCTGGTGCGAGCTGGATGACGCCTGCGCCGCGCTGATGCAGCAGGCATTCGATGCGCTCGGCCTGACCGCGCGCAGCTATGACCGCATCCGCCGCGTGGCGCGCACGATCGCAGACCTCGACGGCAGCGCGGAGATCCAACCGCAGCATCTGGCAGAGGCCATTCAATACCGCACCTATCAACTGGTGCAGCGATAAATGAGGGAGCCATTTATGAATGAAATGTTTCTTCTGAAGCTGGGCGAGACCGTCCTGAAGGGCGGCAACCGCTTCCAGTTTGAGAACCGTCTGAAAACCAACGTCTGCCGTCGGCTGCGCCCCTTCGGCGCATTCAGCGTGCGTCTGTCGCAGTCGACCGTCTTCATCGAACCGGAGGACGACGCCTGCGACCTCGACGGCGCATGGGATGCCTGCCACACGGTCTTCGGCATCGTCAGTCTGTGCCGCTGCCGCCCCTGCGAGAAGGACGTCGACGCGATTTTTCGCGCGGTGATGGCCTACCTCGGCGACGAGCTGCGCGCGGCCAGGACCTTTAAGGTCGAGTCCCGCCGCTCCGACAAGCGCTTCCCGCTGAATTCCATCCAGCTTTCGCAGGAGATCGGCGGGCGCATCGCCGAGGCCGTTCCCACCGTCGCCGTCGACGTGCACCACCCGGAATACACCGTCTTTGTGGAGGTGCGCGACCGAGCCGCCTATGTCCACGGCCCGGCCGACCCCGGCGCGGGCGGACTCCCGACGGGCGTCGGAGGCCGCGCGCTGGTGCTGCTCTCCGGCGGCATCGATTCGCCGGTCGCAGGCTATATGATCGCCAAGCGCGGCGTGGAGCTGGAGGCGGTGCATTTCTTCTCCTATCCCTACACGAGCGAGCTGGCCAAGGATAAGGTGCTCGAGCTGGCACGGCTGATGACGCGTTACTGCGGCCGTATGACCGTGAATATCGTCGGCTTCACCGAAATTCAGGAGGCCATTCGCGACAATTGTCCGGAGGAGTATTTCACGCTTATCATGCGCCGGTTTATGATGATGATCTCCGAGCGCATCGCCCGCGACCACGGCTGCGGCTGTCTGGTCACCGGCGAAAATCTCGGGCAGGTCGCCTCGCAGACGATGGAGGCCATGGCCGTCACCGCTGCGAGCGTCGATATTCCGATCTTCCCGCCGCTGATCGGCATGGACAAGGAGGAGATCGTCACGATCGCGCGCAGGATCGGCACGATGGAGACGTCGATCCTGCCCTATGAGGACTGCTGCACTGTTTTCACGCCCAGGCACCCCAAGACGAAGCCGACCAAGGCGCAGGTCGACCGCGCCTGCGCCTCGCTGGACTTCGACGCGCTGATTGAGCGCGCGCTGCAAAACACCGAGCTGGTCAAGGTGCGCTATCAGGGCTAAGCTTTATGGAGCGCCGCGTCCCCCGCGGGGGCTCGCGCGGCGCTGCCGCAGACCGCCGGGCGTGCGCCCGAGCGGAGAGGGAGGAATGATTCATGGATGCTGCTGCATTGCGCGAGGACGCGCAGAGCGTCGTTCTGACGCTCACGACCATCGGCAAAACGCTTGCGACGGCCGAGAGCTGCACCGGCGGCCTGCTGGGGGCGCTGCTGACGGATATTCCCGGCGCTTCAAACGTCTATTTGGGCGGCGTTGTGACCTATGCCTATTCTGCAAAGGAGGCGCTGCTGGGCGTCGACGCCGCAGTGCTGGAGCGCGACGGCGCCGTCTGCGAGACGGTCGCCCGCCAGATGGCCGAGGGCATCCGGAAAAAGCTTGACGCCGATTACGGCATCGGCATTACCGGAAACGCCGGGCCCTCCAGCGACCCGAAGAACCCAAATGTGGGTGAGATCTTTGTCGCCTGCGCGGAGACCTCCGGTACGCGCTGTCTGCGCATGGAGCTGCAGGGCAATCGTGCGGAGAACCGTAAGGCCGCCTGCTCCGCTGCGCTGCATATGCTCCTGCCGGAGCTGAAGCACGAGGCCTGAGCAAATACAATAGAAAGACCAAACGGTCGCCGCAAAGTTGATTTGCGGCGGCCGTTCTTTGCGCCTGACGCGGCAAGGCACAGTTCGGACTGCGCAGTGAAATTCGGCTTTCGGCCGAGCATGGCTGCGCAGTGAAATTTGCGCTTTGAGCAAGTGAAAGATACTGCGCATGTGAAATTTGCCCATCGGGCAAGTGAATATGGTTTTGCAGTGAAATTCGGAACGGCCTCTGGGAATTTTGTCGTTTTCTGCTCCCGTGCCTCGCCACGGGATGCCATGCCTTTGGCTTAAAGATTGCCACGGCCGCTCTGCGGCCTCGCAATGACATAAATTTGGAACGCTTTTGTTTGGGAAACGAACGTTTTGGGTAGGATACAGGCGTTTCCAGCCAGAATCAACGTTCCGTTTTCCCTCAAAACCTGCCAGATTTGTCATTGCGAGGAGGGCGCGTGCGCCCGACGCGGCAATCTTTGACGGAACGAGGCGGCATCCCGGAACGAGGCATGATGAAACGGAACGAGACGGCATCCCGGAACGAAGCACGGCAAAGCCCGTGCAATGATATACAGTCGGCGGCTGTATAATGGATGATATGCGTCAGCATATATCACTCAGCAGAAGGCTGAATAACATTGTGAAGCTGCGGCTTTGCAATATGGCCGCAGAGCGTTACAGACAAAGCAAACGCCCCCGGGGCTCGAATGAGCCCCGGGGGCGCTGCTGTTTATGCGGGAAATTGTGCGCGGCTGATTTCAGGAAGCTCTCAGCCGAGCTTCACGGCCGATGCGTTCGGTCGGGTTCTCAGCCGATTTTCCAAGCGACCATGGAATCGCCGTACTTGATCATTTCCTGAAC
>OLGE01000936.1_pt1 | contig 32009 bp, 30 predicted proteins | sample 1605151 | NCBI WGS metagenome assembly OLGE01 (sample SAMEA3888912, study PRJEB22519) | human gut metagenome | biome: human gut; feature: human-associated habitat; material: faeces | place: Denmark | collected 2010
GCAAGGTCTCTGCCGTCATCGACGGCAAGACCGTCTACTCCGAGGAGGTCGTCTGGCACCCGAAAACCAGCGCCGACCCCCAGTATCAGTTTGACGGCATCGTCACGGCTTTTCAGACCGCAGCCTCCAAAATGCCGCGCGTCGACGGCATCGGCGTTTCCTCCGCCGGCACCTTCGTCGGCAATGCACCGATGGTGTCCTCCCTGTTTATCAAGGTCCCGCGTGAACGCCGCGAGGAGGTCAAAACGATCTATGACCGCGCTGCGAAGGAGATCGGCGATGTACCCATCGTCGTTGCCAACGACGGCGACGTGACTGCACTGGCAGGCTATATGAGCCTTGGCACGGGCTGCGTCATGGGTCTTGCGATGGGCACGAGCGAAGCTGTCGGTTACGTCGACGCCGAGGGAAATATTCTCGGCTGGTTCAACGAGCTGGCCTTTGCACCGGTCGATCTGAATGAACACGCCATGCGCGATGAGTGGTCCGGCGATCTCGGTGTCGGCTGCAAATATTTCTCGCAGGACGCGGTCGCAAAGCTCGCGCCCGCCGCAGGCATCGCGCTGTCTGAGCATCTCACACCCGCTGAAAAGCTCAAGGAAGTGCAGAAGCTGGCGGAAGGCGGCAATCCCTATGCGCTGGCGATCTTCGATTCCATCGGCGTGTATCTGGCACATACGCTCAGCCTCTATGAGATGTTCTATGACATCCGGAATCTGCTCGTCCTCGGACGCGTGGCTTCCGGCATCGGCGGCGAGCGCATCGTGTCCGAATGCCAGCGTGTACTGAACGAGGAATATCCAGAGCTTTCGCGGAAGCTGCGCGTCATGCTGCCGGATGAAAACTTCCGCCGTGTCGGTCAGTCAATGGCGGCGGCCAGCTTGCCGGATATCCGCTGAGCACACCAGAAAGGAGTCAATTTATGTTACATCTGAATCTGATCCGGGTGAGATCACCCGAGGAAATGGCCCGCGCTGCGGCAGATATGTTTGAAGATCTCATCCGGGCAAAACCAGCGTGCGTATTAGGGCTTGCTACCGGCTCGACGCCGCTGCCCCTCTACCGCGAGCTGATTGCACGCGAGCAGGGAGGAAAAATCGACTTTTCGCGCGTGCGTTCGGCAAATCTGGACGAGTACAAAGGGTTAGCGCCCAACCAGCCGCAGAGCTACCGCCGCTTCATGCAGGAAAACCTGTTTGACCACATTTCCATCAAGCCCGAAAACACCATTGTCCCGGACGGCCTTGCCGCCGACATCCCTGCCATGTGCAAAGCCTACGAGCGTCGGATCGAAGACTGGGGCGGCGTGGACATTCAGCTGCTCGGCATCGGCCATGACGGCCACATCGGCTTCAACGAGCCGTGCGACCATTTCCCGGTCATGACGCATGAGGTGCAGCTGACCGAAATGACCCGCGAGGCGAACAAGCGCTTCTTCTCGTCCATCGACGAGGTCCCGACCGCAGCCGTCACGATGGGCGTCGGCACGGTCATGGCGGCACGGAAGATTGTCATGGTCATCACGGGCACGGACAAGGCGGACATCCTCTACAAGGTCTTCTTCGGTCCTGTCACGCCGGAGGTCCCCGGCTCGATTTTGCAGTTCCATCCCGATGTCACCGTCATCTGCGACGAGGCGGCAGCTGCCATGCTCCCGCTGTGAGCGAAAAGGAGAGCACTATGAACTATCTCGGTATTACATACTCCCTGAAAAATCAGCCCTTGCTGGACAAGAACTTCATTCCGTTCGGCGTTTGGGCGCAAGCCTATCTGAAAGACGCTGCTCAGCCGTTCAGGATCGCTGTCGAACGTGAAAACGGCCTTGTTTCCGTGTTTGAGACGAAGCTCCGCGGCCCGGAATTTGCCGAGGCGAATGCGCGCTTTGTCGAGCGCCTTGTGAAGATGCTCCTCTGGTCGGTCGGCGGCTGGCGCGTGTATCTCTGCGGCGACGACTTGATCGCAAAGCGGATGCAGGACGAATATCGCGCGGGCGGGAAGCGCGAATTTGACGTCGGCTTTATGCAGGATGTCTATGAGCGGCCGTTTGAAATTGTGATTTCTGACGAAGCGCACTTCCCTGCCGCGCACGAACAGACGAAAAAAGCGGGCGGCCACACGAACAGCTGCCGCATCGGCTTTGACGCGGGCGGCTCTGACCGCAAAGTCTCCGCCGTCGTGGACGGCGAGACCGTCTACTCGGAAGAAGTCGTCTGGCATCCCAAAACGAGCGAGGACCCGCAGTACCAGTATGACGGCATTGTCGCCGCATTCAAAACGGCGGCGTCCAAGATGCCCCGTGTGGACGGTATCGGCGTGTCATCCGCAGGCGTGTTCATCGGCAACGCGCCGATGGTTTCCTCCATCTTCCTCAAGGTCCCGCGCAGCCGCCGCGAGGAGGTCAAGACCATCTTTGACCGCGCCGCAAAGGAGCTCGGCGATGTGCCCATCGTCGTTGCCAACGACGGCGACGTGTCCGCGCTCGCAGGCTCGATGAGCCTCGGCGCAGGCTGCGTGATGGGGCTTGCGATGGGCACGAGCGAGGCAGTCGGTTATGTCAACCACGAGAGCAATCTGCTCGGCTGGATCAGCGAGCTTGCCTTTGCGCCAGCCGACCTGAACGAACACGCCATGCGCGACGAGTGGTCGGGCGACCTTGGCGTGGGCTGCAAATATTTCTCGCAGGATGCCGTCATAAAGCTGGCTCCGGCGGCTGGCATTGCGTTGCTGGAAAGCCTGACTCCTGCGGAAAAGCTCAAGGAAGTGCAGAAGCTGGCGGAATGCGGCCACGCGGGCGCGCTCGATATTTTCAGATCCATCGGCGTGTATCTGGGCCATACGCTCTGCCTGTACGAAATGCTCTACGACATCCGAAATCTGATCGTTCTGGGGCGTGTGGCCTCTGGCGTAGGCGGCGATCTGATCGTCGCGGAATGCCAACGCGTTCTGAGCGAAGAATATCCGGAGCTTTCTCAGAAGCTCCGCGTCATGCTGCCGGATGAGAACTTCCGCCGCGTCGGCCAGTCGATGGCGGCTGCCAGCCTGCCGGAGTTCTGAGCGCATCACGCCTCCCATTCAGGCGCGAACTCAGCAGCGCGGCTCGCGTCTGAGCGCTTGTCAAAAATGCCTTTTGACAAATTCAAAAGGGGATGGCACCCGCCATCCCCTTTTTCTGCGCGCAAAATGCCGCAGCCGTGCTTATTTCTGAAGCCGCTCCAGACTCGCCGCGAGCTTGCGGTTGCCGGTCTCGTAATCCCGCACGGCATCAAGCACCTGCTCGCAGGCCTCGCTGTCGCCGGTGTGGGAGAGCTTGTGCGCCAGCTCCTTGAGCTCGTCCGTGTGCGAAACGTTGTGCCCGACCATGTAGCGCATCAGCGCAACCAGCTCGTCACGCGGCGTGGCGGCGTGCGCGTGGTCGTGCGCGTGCTCATGGTCATGCGTATGCTCATGGTCGTGCGTATGCTCGTGGGTGTGCGTATGCGTGTGCTCGTGGGTATGGCAGCAGTCGTGATCGTGTTCCAAATGCATGTTGTTACCTCCTGATAATTCTTTCAGCGCAAAAACGCGGCGTTTTCTTCCCCAAGAAACGCCGCGCTTTCGTTTTAGGATTGGATTGGGATCAGTTATGATCTGTGTTGGTTGTATTGTATCAGACCGCAAACGTTTGCGGAAGCTCCCCGGGGGGATTTTTTTGCGCTGTTTTTTCTCGAATTTTTATCCCCGCATGGGGTTTCCGGCGCAGAAATGTCTCATTTTCCACGCTTCAAAACCTCCCCGTTGGGTTCTGTCCCCCTGCAATTTCAGGCAAAGCAGCCAAAGAAGCCATCGCAAATTTGTGTGTTTTCACATTTTCCCCCGCAAAAACCTCCCCGGGAGCTTTTTCTCCCCCCATCCATCGCGCTATACTGATCGTATCCGAAAATGGCGTAAAAAGCCAAAAAAGGGGAGGAAAAACAACGAAAGGGGCGCTGTTTTTGGACTTTCGGCATTTTTATGCAACGTTTTCCGCGCATTCCTGTAGATACTGCCTGTTTCCGAGCACAAATTGCGTGCGTTTCCCGGAACGCCGAAGGGCACTTCTCCCCTTGCGCGGAAGCATTTCTGATTTTTCACCGTTTGCACAAAAAGCTGCCCCTATTTTCATCTAAAGCGCCAGTATTTCCCGCGCATTTGCCCCAAAAACGGCGCAATACGCCGTATTTTTCCGCATAAACACCGCCGGAAGTCGCGTTTTCTCCGTAACTGGAAAAAAATCGTCTTTGGAGAGGCTTGCGGGACGGCGCGAAATTTTGTAGAATACAAAGAGCGAAAGGCGGTGATGCACATGGACGGCCACGAACTGGAACAGGTTCCTGCGCACGACCATTCGCATCCACACGACCACGATGCGGACGGCCACGGCCATCCGCACCGCCATGAAAACACAAAATACGTCCAAAACCGGCTGGCACGCGCCTCCGGTCATTTGCAGCATGTCCGCGCGATGGTGGATAGCGGAGAGGACTGCTCAGACGTGCTGATGCAGCTTTCCGCCGTCATCGGCGCGCTGCAATCCATCGCCAAGGTGATTTTGAAAGACCATCTCGACCACTGCGTTGTAGACGCGGTACAGTCGGGCGACACACAGACGCTCGATGATTTCAAAAAAGCCATCGACCGCTATATTCGCTGAGGAGGAACGCCATGCTCGACAAGAATTTTGATCCGTGGAAGCGGGTACGTGAGTTTAATCCCGAAGCTCTGCTGCACGAAAGCAGCGATCTGGTGCAGTGGCCGATCAAGCTCTACAAGGCGCCGAAGCTCTCGCCCTATTACCATCACGGCCACCTGCTTGTGGCGGCGGACTGCTCCGCGTTTTCCTATCCGGGCTTCCACGATACGCTTTCCAAGGGCCGCGTGCCGCTGATCTGCTGCCCGGAAAACGATTTTGACATCACGGTAAAGCTGGCGGAGATCTTCAGCCTCAACGACGTTGCAAGCGTCACCGTCGTCACGATGGACAAGCCCTGCTGCGCCGATCTCAAGGACATGGTGCTCCGCGCCGTCAAGCAGAGCCATATGCCCATCCCCGTGCAGGTCACGCACCTGTTCGTAGACGCCGAAGAGGTCGATTGAGCTGCGAGCGTTTGGTGAGCCTGCCGCGACGGGCTGACCCGGACGCTTCTTCTTCCACGTCACGGCTCTCTCCGGAGGAATTTCTGACGCGCTGCATCGTTTACTTCCGCATCCTCGAAATGGCGGACTCCGCCTCCGAGGCATATCTCCGCAAGTTTTTTCAGCAAAACGCCGCAGACGGCGTCCCCACGGAGCAGCCGCACCTCAATCTGGCGCTTCTGTCGTGGGCGCCCGCCCGCGCCTGACCCGCGCAAGGCTCCGATATGACAGCCCCAATGTCCCCTGTTTGACTCAGGATCCCGCAGGGTTCCTGTCAATAAACTCGGCATACTGCCAATTATTGTTGTTTGCGAGGAGAAAATTATGACCAACGTGAAACCGGATCAAGCAGCTCTTACGAAAAGACCCCTTGTCAAAAAAGCCGTCAGTGTGGAGGCCTTTGTCTTTCTGCTTCTGTTCTTCGGCTTTTGGGCTGTGCTTGGGCACAAAATGGGCACGGTCAATCTGATGAGCACCCTGATGAATACCGCCTACGATCTTCTGATCTCCACGGTGTTCTACATTATGGCGATCTCCGTCGTGGCCGGCGCCGTCGCAGAGCTTTTCAATGAGTTCGGCGTCACATCCCTTCTCAACCGCATCCTGTCCCCGCTCATCAAACCCGTTTATGACCTGCCCGGTGCGTCCGTGGTCGGCATTTTCGCCTGCTTCTTCTCGGACAATCCGGCGATCCTGACGCTTGCTGACAACAATGCGTTCAAGCGGTATTTCAAAAAGTATCAGGTTCCGCCGCTGACCAACATCGGAACGAGCTTCGGCATGGGTCTTGTCATCATTGCGTTTATGGTCGGCGTGAAGTCGCCGGTCGGCGAGAGCTTTGTCTCTGCCGCCGCGATCGGCTTTGTCGGCGCGGTGATCGGCTCGATCGTGAGCACGCGCCTCATGTCGCATTACACGAAAAAGAAATTCGGGATCGAGGAGCCTGCCGTTTCCGGCGAATGCACCGACGGCTATGACATGGTTCGCGAGCGCCTCGTCCGCGAGGGCAGCATCGGCGGCCGCATCCTTTCCTCCCTGCTTGAGGGCGGCAAGTCCGGCGTCAAGATCGGTCTGGATATCATTCCGGGCGTGCTCATCATCTGCTCGGTCGTCATGCTCCTGACCTTCTCCGAGCCGGCCGGCGGCTACACCGGCGGCGCCTACGAGGGCGTGGCCTTCCTTCCCTGGGTCGGTGAAAAGCTCAGCTTTATCCTGACGCCTCTGTTCGGATTCTCCTCGCCGGAGTCGATCTCCGTGCCGATCATGTCGCTCGGCGCAGCCGGTGCGGCGATCTCCGTTGTTCCGCGTCTGGTGTCCGAGGGGCTGGCGCACGCGAACGACATCGCTGTGTTTACGGCGATCTGCATGTGCTGGAGCGGTTATCTGAGCACCCACATCGCCATGCTCGAGGAGCTCGGCTACCGCGAGCTCAGCGGAAGGTCGATCCTGTACCACACGATCGGCGGCCTCGTCGCCGGCATCAGCGCAAACTGGATCTTCAAGCTCATCATGCTCATCTGATCCACATTTTCTGACACACAAAGCGCTCTGAGATCTCAGGATCTCAGAGCGCTGAGCTTGTCAAAAAGTCTTTTTGACAAGCTCTCAAACGCGAACCGCAGAGCTGGGTTCGCGTTTGAAAAGACTGCGCGATGCGGCGCGCATAATTTGTGCGCGGCTCGCGCACAAATTCCACACTTGCATCGCGTAGTGTGTTTTGTCCGATGTACACGCCACCGTACAAAACCAATTTACATTTTATTCGCGCCTGCGGGCGCGAACTCTACGAGGTTTTTTGACAGTCTGAAAGCGCGCTGAGATTTCAGGATCTCAGAGCGCTTTTGTCTGCATTGGGTACTATTCTTCGCACTCGATGTAATACACGCTTAACAGCAGCTCCAGAAGCCCCGCCTCGTCGATGTCGTACTGCACATAGTTGTCTGCGCTCATTCTGACCTCGCCCGGGACGGTCCGGATCTCCGGCGCGATCGTCATGTTGGCAGCCGCCGTGGCAAGATAGAGCATTTCACCGGTCGTGAGGTCGGTCACGACCTCATTTTTGATGCTGTTGTAGATGTCCAGAATGCTCTCCGGATTTTTCTTGATCTGCTCCATCGCCTTTTTCATCAGCGCCTTCACGTATTGCTTCTGGCGCTCCATGCGGTTCAGGTTTCCCTGCGGTGTGCGCTCTCTGGCGCGGATATACCGCTCCGCCATCCTGCCGTCCAGCGTCACCTCCGCACCCTTCTGCATGGCAGGGTACTTATAGTCGAGATCCTCCAGGATCGTGACGCGCACGCCGCCGACCGCGTCGTTGAGCGCCCGCAGCCCGTTGAGATACAGCGCCGAGCAGGATCTGATCGGCAGCTCGCTCATGATGCGGCTGACTGCATCCTTTGTGATCTCGCAGCTTTTTTCCTTTCCCTCTCCGTAGGAAAACGCCAGCGCCAGCTGCCCGTATGCGCGGTCGCGCTCCGTCCCGTCCGGGTTCAGGCGCTGAAATTCGCACATCGTATCGCGCGAAAGGGAGATCAGCGAGATGCGGTTGCTGCGGAAGTCCATCGCCGCCAGCATGACGACGTCGCTGAATGCATGCACATTGCAGCTCCCGTCTGACTGCTCCGGCGTGTAGGAGTCGATGCCGAGCAGCAAAAATGTCTGCACCTCGTCGTTGAAGCGGTATCGCTTCCCGTTCGCCAGAACGGTATTGTCGTCCTGCAGGGTCAGTCTCGGCGGCTGCTTGCCCTGCGGGGCATCGGTTTCTTCCTCCGTCTGCGTTTGCGGCGCAAACGCCTCCAGATTCGGCGCGGCAGCGCCCTTGCGGAGATTTTTTCCGCTGAGATACACATGCACCGCCAGCGCGCTCATCCCAGCGGCCAGAGCGGCCAATATGCAGACGAGCACACGCCACACGCGGCTGCGCCGTTTTTTCCGCTTCTGTGCAGCCGCCTCCGGCTGCTCCGGGTCTTTCTGTTTCAGCTTTTGTCCCCGATCCTGCGGCATTGGCTCACTTCTCCCCTTCCGTCCCGGCCGCGGCCGGATGCACCGCCTCCAGCCGTCCCATGACAAGGTAGCGCCGGCTCTTGTCCTGCTCGAAGCAGGTGGAGAGCGCAAGAACCTTGTCTCCGGGCGCAGGCATATCATCGTCGCTAAAATGGCTGATCTTCGGGTCGGCGATCTCGCGCACCGTATTGAAAAAGCCCGTAAAAATCACGGGATCTGAAAAATCGTAATAATAAAGCAGGTGCTCCGAGCCATGCACGAACGCGGCAAACACGCGGTAAACATACATGGCCGACGGCGTGTAGACGATCATCCGATCGTGCGTGTCAAAATAGTCCTGCTCCGCGTAGCTGTTGAGTTCATGAAACGGCCCCGGCTGGCCGAGGACCGTCCCGTGCCCGTAGAGGATCGTCATCGGCGCGTCAAAGCTGCGGTCGTTGTAGGTCTCCTGTGAAAAAACCGCGCCGCACATGTAATATTCCCCGTGGGCATTGTGCGCGTTGTAGTACAGATCGTCGCCGGGATGCTGCAAAACCGGCGCATCGACCTGCGTATCCGGCAGCTCGAGCCATGCGTAAATATCCGGCGAGACCTCCGCAAGCTGCGCAAAATCGACCGGAATCTCCACCGGCTGCGGCTGCGGCGGCTCCTCCGGCTCCTGCTCCGGCGCCGGCTGCTGCGGCGCCTCCTGCCGATGCGCCTTATCCGCCTGCGGCGGCTGCGGCGTTGCGGGCGCGGGTCTGACCTGCTGGGTCAGTGCAGCCTCGCTTCCGGCCCCACGGTAATACTGATAAAGAAACACACCGCACGCCGCGCAGATCAGCACACAGAGCGTGCCCACGGCGATCAGAATGTATTTTCCCGCTTTTTTAGGCATCGAATGCTTGCCTCCCATCCAGAATTCAAAGAAGGCCGGCGTCCCAAATGTTCCGATTCAGGACGCCGGCCGGCTTGCCGGGCGATTATCTGGCAAAAGCCTTCTTGAACGCGGCCGACGCCGCGAAAAGGCACGCCGCCATTCCGATGACGACCATGAACAGGCCGCCGTTCATTCCGGTCTGCGGGGACTGGACTGTCGGGTCGGTGACGATCTCCACCTTTTCATCCGGGCTGGGGACGCCCGCTGCGTAAACAGCGGCCGACAGAAGTCCAATCATCAGAATGCAGACGAGCATCCATGCAACAATACGTTTCACTGTGATTCCCTCCTTCCTGAATACGGATTCTATAGTACCGGTTTCCCGTAATACCCTGATTTCCGTGCGTGCCTCACACGCCGTCCTTCCTCCAGACCGTTCTGTTCACGATGCCCGTGTAGCTCTGGATGATGCGGGCGACCTTCATCGACACATTTTCCGCGGCATAGTCCGCCACCGGCGTGCCGAGTGTGCCCTCCTCCTGCATCCGTACAGCCATCTCTACGGCCTGTATCAGCGGCTCCGCGTCAATTCCCGCCAGCACGAAGCAGCCCGCGTCCAGCGCCTCCGGGCGCTCCGTGGACGTCCGTATGCTGACTGCCGGGAAGGGCTTCCCGACGGAGAGGAAGAAGCTGCTCTCCTCGGGCAGCGTTCCGCTGTCGGAAACGACCGCGAAGGCGTTCATCTGAAGGCAGTTGTAGTCGTGAAAGCCCAGCGGTTCATGCGCGATCACACGGCTGTCCAGCCGGAAGCCGGTGGCCTCGAGGCGTTTTCTGCTTCTCGGGTGGCAGGAGTAGAGGATCGGCAGATCGTATGCCTCCGCCAGCGCGTTGACCGCCGTAAAGAGCCGGAAGAAATTGCGGTCGGTGTCAATGTTCTCCTCCCGGTGGGCCGAGAGCAGGATATACCGCCCTTTTGTCAGCCCCAGCCGCCTGTGGATGTCGCTTTGTTCGATGCTTCCGAGATTTGCGCGCAGCACCTCCGCCATGGGGCTTCCCGTCACAAAGGTGCGCTCCTTCGGAAGCCCGCACTCCATCAGATAGCGGCGCGCGTGCTCCGAGTAGCAGAGATTGATGTCGCTGATGATGTCCACGATGCGGCGGTTCGTCTCCTCCGGGAGGCATTCGTCCTTGCAGCGGTTGCCCGCCTCCATGTGAAAGATCGGAATGTGCAGCCGCTTTGCGCCGATCACGGACAGGCAGGAATTGGTGTCGCCCAAGACCAGCACCGCGTCCGGCTTGAGCTGCGCCATCAGCTTGTAGGAGCGCTCGATGATGTTCCCGATCGTCGCGCCGAGATCGTCGCCCACGGCGTCGAGATAATAGTCCGGCGCACGAAGGCCGAGGTCGTCAAAAAACACCTGATTGAGCGTGTAGTCATAGTTCTGCCCGGTGTGCACAAGAATCTGTTTAAAATACCGGTCGCAGCAGCGGATGGTCGCGGACAGGCGGATGATCTCCGGCCGCGTGCCGAGGATCGTCATCAGCCTCAGCTTTCCCATTTTTTACACCTCCTCGAAGTAGGTATCCGGATGGTCGGGATCGAAGGGCTCGTTTGCCCACATGAGCGTCACCAGCGCCTCCGTCCGGCTCAGATTGATGATGCTGTGCGTATAGCCCGGCAGCATGTGAACGGCCTGAACATGCGCGCCGCTCACCTCAAATTCGATCACCTCGTCCGAGCCGATCTGCCGCTCCCGGATCAGGCCATGTCCGGCGACCACCATAAAAAACTCCCACTTGCTGTTGTGCCAGTGCTGCCCCTTGGTGAGGCCCGGATTTGTGACGTTGACGGAGATCTGACCGCAGGCAGCGGTTTTCAGAAGCTCCGTGAAGCTGCCGCGCGCATCCGCGTTCATTTTGAGCGGAAACGCGATCCTTTCAGGCGGCAGATCGGAAAGATATGTGCTGTAGAGCTTCTTTGCGAAGCTGTTTTCCGGAATTTCCGGAAGCAGGAGCGTCTGCGGCTGCTCGCGGAAGCGCCGAAGCAGGCGGACGATCTCGCCGAGCGTCACACGATGGCTGACAGGAACGCGGCAGTAGGACGCCGACACCCGGTGGGGCCGGCCCTCCATCGCGTCAAGCATCTCGTCGATCACATCGTCAATATAGCTCAGCTCCAGCTCCGTCTCCGGGTCGGAAACGGTGATGGGCAGGTCGCGCGCGATGTTGTGGCAGAATGTCGCGACCACGGAATTGTAGTTGGGGCGGCACCACTTCCCGAACAGGTTCGGCAGCCGGTAGATCAGCCCCTCCGCACCCGTTTCCTCACTGTGGCTTTGCAGCAGCCCCTCCGCCGCCCGCTTGGACATGCCGTAGGGGCTGTCTGCGCAGCGCCCCGTCAGGCTCGCCTGAACGGACGACGCCAGCAGCACCGGGCAGCGGTTCCCGCTCCGCCGGAGCTGCGCGAGCAGCGACCGCGTAAGCTCCGTGTTTCCCGCCGCAAATTCCTTCGGGTCCTGCGGCCGGTTCACGCCCGCCAGATGCACCACGAAATCGGCGCTCCGGCAGAATTCCTGTAATTCCTCCGGGGTGGTCTGCCGCGTGCAGAGGAAGATTTCATCGATTTGCAGCGCAGGGCGCGTTCTGTCCCTGCGGTCCCGGATCGTGTACAGGCGCTGCGTCAGATTTTTACCGACAAATCCATTTGCGCCGGTGATGAGCACGTTCATCAGCACGTCCCTCCAAACAGCTTCAGCTTCCGCAAGAGCGCCTTCATCTCCTCCACATCCAGCCGGTGCGTGTTGTGGGAGGTATACTGCTCGAACTTGCCGAACTCCGGGTTTCCCTTGCTGAAATAGTTGTCGTAATTGAGATCGCGGTTGTCCGCCGGGATGCGGAAGAAGCCCGGAAGCTCCTCGGCGCGCGCCATCTCCTCCGCCGTGACGAGCACCTCAAAGAGCTTTTCGCCGTGACGTGTGCCGATGGTCGCCGCACCCAGCGCCGAGCCCTTCAGCTCCAGCACCGCCTGCGCCAGCGTCCCGATGCTTGCCGCAGGCGCCTTTTGTACGAACAGGTCGCCCTGCTCGCCGTGTTCAAAGGCGTAGAGCACAAGCTCCACTGCATCCTCCAGCGTCATCATAAAACGGGTCATGGCGGGATTTGTGACGGTCAGGGGCTTTCCCTCGTCGAGCTGCTGGCAGAACAGCGGAATGACCGACCCGCGCGAGGCCATGACGTTTCCGTACCGCGTCAGACACAGCACAGGGTCTCCGGGCAGCATCTGCCGGGAGCGTGCGATCACGTTCTTCTCCATGATGGCCTTGGTCATGCCCATCGCGTTGATGGGATACGCCGCCTTGTCCGTGGACAGAAAAATGGCCTTCTGCACATGGTTCGCCACGCACGCGGAGATCACATTGTCCGAGCCGACCACGTTTGTCCTGACCGCCTCCATGGGGTAAAACTCGCAGGACGGCACCTGCTTTAGTGCAGCCGCGTGAAACACATAATCCACCCCGCGGAACGCGTTTACGATGGAGTTATAATCCCGCACATCGCCGATATAGAACTTGATCTTCCCCGCATGGCGCGGAAAGCGTTCCTGATAGGTGTGGCGCATATCGTCCTGCTTTTTCTCGTCGCGGGACAAAATGCGGATCTCCCGAATGTCGGTCGTCAAAAACCGATCCAGAACCGCGTGACCGAAGCTCCCGGTGCCGCCGGTAATCAGCAGCGTTTTTCCAGCAAATAAGCTCACAAGCCCAACATCCTTTCAAATGATTCCTATACAGGCCGCGCCCTACGGCCCGTCCTTATGCGCAAGCCGGAATATGCCCTCAATTCGTGCAGATACCCAGCGGCCGATGCGCTCAGCCGCTGCCTCCGTCAGTTTTTTCGCTCCAAGAAGCGCCGACACACGCTGACGAAGATATTCCAGCGCACCGCAGCCGCAAAACACCGCCAGCGCCATAGCGAACAGCATCGGGATCAAGAACGGACTGTGTGCATACGCCGCAGGGCGCAGCCACCGCTCCCAGAGAAGCGGTCTTACCTCCGGCTGCTCGTGGATCAGATACACGCCAAAGGTGAGCGAGGACAGCAGCGGCGCAGCACTCCGAACGATTTTGCCCGAAATGTGCAGCCCTTCAAAAAAGCGAAACAGGCAGGCGGAGGCCACGACCATCGTGACGGAGCTATACGACAGGAACATGTTTTCGCCCATTGTCTTTCCGGCGACCCTGTTTGTAATCCACTCCATTGCAAGCTTCCACGCCGCGGCAAACAGGCACACGGCGCAGTACCCCAGCAGATACTGTCCCCGCGTTCTTCTGGCAGGATAGCGCCGGAAATACGCCGCGATCATATACAAATATGCAAAGAAAAGCGGATCGTAGCTGTCTGTCGCGGTAAAACGCTCCCAGAAGCACAGATTTTGAAGCGCAATATAAATGATGAAAAAAACTGCAAGAAACACCGCGTGCTGGCGCCGGCTCATAGCACGGGCCGCGGCATTCAGAAGCGGCGCCAGCGCATACATCAGAAGATAGGTCGTGACAAACCAGTATCTTTTCTGTGTAAATGGAAGGCAGGCCTTCAAAAACGTCTTGCCTTCGAACGGAGCGCCGCCGATGCAAAGCAGCAGATACAATGCAGCCGACCAGAAAAAAGCCTGCCCCCATATTGCAAAAAATCTGACGGGTCTGAATTCCTGTGTACAGAGAAAGTAGCCGCTCAGCAGCACGAAGCAGTTGACATGCACCGAGAGGAACGCCCGCAGAACGCTCGTCATACAGTCATTGACACTGTTCGGCGTCAGCGCCTGCAATACATGGCCGTGAAACATCGCATGTCCCAAAACGATTAGGAACATGCACAGCACCCGAAGAACATCCAGAGAAACATTCCGCTCGTGTAAGCGGTTCTCACACGGCGTCCGTCCGGCCTCACAAATCACATTTTGCATTTCTCCACCCCATCTTTGCATCCGGGCTTTGCAGCCGGCGGCCTCACGCCTTGAGCGTGGATATCTTTTTCAGATCGTGCAGGAAACGCTTTGCGTTCGGAAGCCCCACGCACAGCGCATATCCCGCGCAGACAGCGATCATAACGGCGAGATAGTGCATCTGCGTCGTCTCCAGCCAGCGTCTGGCTGCGGAAAAGACGGCAGTGCCCCCGATGCATTCCAGCGCAAATGTCAGGAGATATTTGCAGTCAAACAGCCCGCGTATAGAGGTGTGCAGCTCCTTTGCGCTGAAATGCAGGATCGTGATTCCCAGACCGAGCGACACCAGAAGCGTTGCCAGCGCAGGCCCGGCGAAGCCCATCAGCCTGTAAAACAGGATGTTCAGAACGAAGTTCGCCGCCAGCCCAAGAAAGCCAAGCCGCATCAGCAGCTTCGTCCTTCCGGACGCAGTCAGGATCAGCGTAATGTTCGCAAAGTGGAAAATATCGCTGACGATGTAGATGCGAAAAACCGGCAGTCCGCTGATATATTTCTCGGAATACAGCAGCCGCATCGCCTCCGGCGCCGCCGCCAGCACGCCGCACGCCAGCAGCGCGGTGGAAATGTAGGAGATCTCCAGATACGCTCTGTACGTCTCCACGGCATCGCCGTATCGCTTTGCTGCGATCTGCCGCGTGATGTGCGGGAGCAGCACCGTCATAAACGCTATGAGCAGAATGTCAAATGGCAGCACCTTGGCGGCGTTGGCGTAGATCGCAAGCGTCTGCGTATCCGAAACCGCCGAGATCAGATACTTGTCCATGTCGCGGTTGAGCGCATTGACAAGCGTAAATACCGCCATCGGTATGCTGTATTTCAAAATGTCCCTTGTCAGGTGAAAATCGCAGGCGGCAAGCCGGATCCGGCAGCCGGAGCGGCTGAGCGACCACAGAAAAAACAGGATCTGCCCCACACTCAAGGCAGCCGCGACCGCAAGGATCAGGCCGACCTGTCTCAGGTACATGCCCGCCGTGACGGCGCACGCCAGCTGCGCCAGCGAAATGACCAGATTTCTGACAGCAAGCTGCCGCGCCTTGCCCACGGAAACAAACAGCACCTGCAAAATGGAAATGCCGTTTTGAAGCAGCGGCAGCACCGCCGCAAACGCCAGATAGCGCCGCAGCTCCGGATTTCCGAAGTATCCGCAGATCGGCTCCGCCAGCAGGAGGATCAGCACGCCCGCAGCCGCTCCGGTGCAGCATTGCAGCGTCAGTATCGTCGCAACGTATGCCTCCCGCTTTTCCGGCTCCGCTGCGCCGCAGTAATAGAAGTTGATGGCATCGATCAGCCCGAACATCGTCAGAGAGGCCGTTGTCGAGACGATCAGCAGGATCTGCGCATACGTTCCGTATGCGAATGTCGAGAGGTATGTTGACAGCACCCGTGTCGTTACGAGGCTCAGGCACATCGTCATTGCCCTGACCAGTGCCAGCACCGCGGCGTCACCCGCTGCATTGCCATCCATTCGGCGAAGTTTTTTCATGCAAGTCTTCCTCTGTGCCGCGTGTGCTACAGGGCTTCGATCTCCCGCCGCACACGCGCCGCCGTTGTTTCGCGGTCGTGATTTTTCATGCCAAGCTGCCGTGCGCGCTCGGCATAGCCGGCGCGGAAGTCCGGCTCCCGGAGCAGCCTCTCCAGCCCGCGCCTCAGTTCGTCCGGATTTGCGGCTGTGACCGCTCCGTTTTCCCGCCGCAGATACTCTGATGATGTGCTGCCCTCCGGTGCATAGCAAAGGATGGGGCGTCCTGCACATAAATACTGCGCAAGCTTTGTCGAAAAAGCATAGTGCAGCTTGGAGACGATCGCCTCGTCAAAGCTCTCGACATGGATCAGGACATCCGATCTGTCCGAAATGCCGCGAAGCGCCTGCGAGGAAACAAATCCATGATACCGTATGTGCGGATGCTGTTCCAGCCTCGTTTTGTCCTCGCCTTTTGCGTTTCCGTAGACGTCAAGGCAAAGCCCCGCCTCGATCTCCCCCAGCGCATCCGCGACCTGTATGAGCGGCGTCACCCTGCCGACGCCGAGATTTCCAAAATACGACAGCTTCAGCGAGTCATGCGCACGGTACGGCGTGCAGGTGCAGGACGCGCTGTTATACGCGATGATCTGCCCGGTGCGCGGCGGGTACAGCGCCGCGTACCCCTCCAGAAGCGGCAGGCAGTTGAAAATGACGAGCGATGCCTGCGCATGCAGCGCCCGGTAGCGCTGCGCCGCCCGGCGATAATAGGCGCGTTCGATGCCGCTGCGTGTTTTAAGATCGATGATGCGATAGGCCTCCGCGTTATAAAGCACCAGCTTGGCAGAGGTCCTTCCGAGCGTCCGCAGCACAAGCCGGTCCATAAAAAGGCTTTCCCCGACCATATACACAATGACCTCCGGCGCGACCGCGTCGATCCAGCGTCTGAGTTCCCCGTGCCCCCACGGACTGAGCTGCCACAAAATCTCCCGCAGCCACTTCAGCCCAAAATGATATTTGCGTTTTTTTAACCACTGCGGGATCCTGGCGGCATGTGTCTGCGCCGGTTTTTGCGCAGACGGCACAGCCCGCTCCCGCGCGGCATCCGCCCGAAAAACATGCTCTGTCCGTTTTCCGATCAGCGCCTTCAGCATCTGCATGTCCGTCACACGGAAATACTCGTCCGCGGCAGAAAAGTCCGGCGGCTCCACATCGCAGTAGAATTCCGCTTTTTCCGCACAGCTCCACGCAGAGAGCAGGTTTTTCATCGTGATCCCGTTTGCGTTTTCATCTGAAAAGCCGCTGCGGGAAAACAATAATACCTTGCTCAATCTTTCTCCTCCCCTTGCTCCACTCTCACCCTGTATTTCACCACGCCTGCCGGGTTGCCGCAAACCACAGCGTAAGCAGGGACATCCTTTGTAACGACTGCGGCCGCTCCGATAATGGCTCCATCTCCAATGGTGACGCCGGGTAATATTGTGACACGGCTTCCTAGGTTCATATTATTTAACCGCCCTCTTTCCTTGCAGACAGTCTTTTTGCGGAACCGCGATTGCGATAACAGCGAGGTAAAGCAGCGTATAAACGGAAATCGAGAACATTCCCTGCAACGAAGAAAACAGCACAATGAATACGATCAAGGGGCTGTTGCTGAACAGTCTGGACGGATAGCAGCCTGCCGCAGACTTTTTCTGCATCCGGACAACCAGCGCTCCAAAGTAGAAAAGGTAGAGCGTCAAGCCGATGGCTCCAACATAATACTGAATTTCCAGAAACAGATTGTGCGTTCCTTTTTTCAAGAGCTGCGCAGACAGCCCCTTTCCAAACAGCATCGTGCCGGGAGACGAGATGATCTCGCGCCAGTATTCTTCAAACATATCCGTGCGTCCCGTCGTCAGCTCACTCACAGAAGACGCGCTCGTAATTCGATAAAGCGTCGTGGCAAACAATGTGTTGGAAAGAATGATCGCCAGAACCACCGTTCCGACGGAAAACGCCGCAGCAAAAATATAACGTCTGGCCCGGAGCAGATAGAAAAAGCATAGCCCCCAATACAGGCAAATGAGAAACAAAAATGTTTTGCTGTATGTCAGCGCGCCAAAGAAAAACATACATACAATCCCCGCCGAGAACAGCGCTTTCGATATATATTTTTTGAAATAGAGCAGCGTAAGCAAAACGATTGCCATGATCACAAGGGACATATAGTAATTGGGGTCGCGAAACAGGCCTTGGAAGCGCGTCAGGCTGCTGCCATAATAGGCCAAAACCTCTCTCCCGACAATTGCGGTCATTGCAGATGTTTTTCGGAACACCAGCGCATAAACAGACGACGTTAACACGCTCAGCACAAACGCTCCAATATCCAGAAGGATGGTTTGTGTGTCTGCAAACGAGAGCATACGGTGGAAGATGAGCAGCTGGCTGACGCAAAGCACAAAGCCGCTGACCGAGGATTGAATCCGCAGCATCAGATAACATACCAGAAGAAACAATACTGCCATTGCGCTGTCCAGAACCGCTCCATCCCGAACTACAAACCAGAATTCCGCGAGCAGGCTCAAAACAACGACAAGCGAGAATCCTCCCGGAAGCGCGAAAACGGTCGCTACGCTGATCAGGCAGCAGTAGTCCACACTGAAAACACGTTCATCGTATTTCACCAGACGATACATGCACATCAGGAATGCCGCATAATTCAGCAGAGAGCTCACAAACGGGGACAAGTAAATGAGCGCCAGAATCACAGAAATACCCTGTACCGGATACGTCAGCCTATCCCGAACCAATTTTCTTCGTTCCATTTTTATGTTCCTATCAGTTTCTCGAGCTGAGACATCGCTTGCTTGTTGTCAATATCCATGCCTTGAATCTGCGAGCGAACCCGCTCCCGCGCACTGCGCCCCCGCAGTATTTCTTCCAAGGCGCTGTTGATCGAATCCTGCGATTGCCCGCATACCCAGCCGCAGCCGCGGCGCAGGATCATTTCCTGCGTGGAGGTCGTGGCGGTGCTCAAAACGGGAAGTCCAAGGCAGCATGCCTCGTCGATCACCATGGGCGCGGCTTCGTGAAAAGACGTCATCAGCAGCAGATCTGCGTTGCGCATAAAGCGGTACGGGTTGCTCTGACTTCCGTGGAAGATCACCGCGTCGTCAAGCTCCAGCGACTGCGCCAGCGCGCGCAGCTCCTGCTCCTTCGGGCCGCTTCCGACCAGGTGCAGCATCGCCGCAATGCCTTGCCCGCGCACGCAGGCAAGCGCGCGGAGCGCGCGGTCGATTCCCTTTTCATGCGCAAGCCGCCCGACCATGACGACATGCAGCGCCCCGGCAGGGTAGCAGTACGGCGTCTGCTGCGAAAGCTCCCGGATCTTCCCGTATCGATGAAAATTCGGCGCCGCAACGCATCGCTCCGCCAGCTCCGGCATTGCCTGGAGGAAGGCGCGGCGGCAGCCGTCCGAGCACGCGGCGATGCGGTCAAACGCGCGATAGAGCGCATTGTTTTCCTCGCAGTTTGCACCGCATTGCAGATAGTCGCAGTGCAGAAAAGCGATTTTCCGCGCCGCGTGAACCTTCTCCAGCACGAACTCGTTGACCCCGCCGTAAAAGCGGCGTCGGTCGCCGTTCTGCAAATACGAAATGGCGCAGTCATACTGCATCTCCAGCGGTTTTTGACTGCGCAGCAGCTGCGGCATCACTGCCCTGCGCCCGCGCAGCCTGCATGCCGCCGCCAGCACGCCGCGCGTGAGATACGCCCGGAGATCTCCGGCGCATTCCTTCTGGCTCATGCCGAGATACCGGAACAGAGAATCGCACGTCAGGACATGCACCTGCTCCGGAATGTCGCACATGTACGCGCCGACCGGTGCGAACAGCAGCAGCGTAATATCATATCGGTCCGCAGCGGACCATAAAAGATTGCACAGACTTTTCTGTACCCCTCCGATTTTCATGTTGTTGTTTACGATCAGGACTTTTTTCATAGCGAATACGGCTCCAGCCGTTTCCCGCCGCGAACGCCCGCAAGCATCAGCCGGATGCGCTTTCGGCACGGAATCTGCGTCTGCTTTTTCACTCTCACCGCAAAATACAGCGCCGCAAGATGGCGCACATGCGGAAACAGGTAGTTCATCAAAGCCCCTTTGTCATAGAAATATTTTTCGTTGCAGCCTGTAAACCAGGTGGACGTGTCTTTTCTGCATGTCCCCAGCACGGCGTCGGTCGAATACACCTTCCGTCCGCTGCGCAGGCAGTCTCTCAGAAACAGCGTGTCCTCTCCCGCGCAGTAGAGACATCCGCCGCCGAAATAGGGGCTGAAGCGGATGCCGGCATCCCGGACGGCGCGCAGCCGCACCGCAGTCACAGCCGCGCCGAAACGCATGGCGTTCCAGAGGTGCCGCCTCCGGCTTCCCGGACGGCGCCGCTCGATGACAACACCGTTTTTTGTATAATCGATCCCGAAGATCAGAACATCCGCGTCGGGATGCGCGGCAAATTCAGAAAGGAGCCGTTCCGGCATGCCGTCTGCATAGGTCACATCGTCATCGGCAAACAGCACAAATTCCGCCTCGGCTGCATCGAGCGCGGTGTTTCGGTTGATGCCGACACCGCGCGTGTCCGTGGAGATCATTCTGACCGTTCCGAACGGATAGACCTGCTCAGAAACGGCGTTGTGGTCAGTCTGATTGGCAAGGATCGCGTCGCAGGCGATGTTCATTTTCTCAACAAGGGAAAAATCCGACTGGTGCATCGTCGCGACCAGCACCTGAAGCTGTTTCATCTGTCCTGCACGCTCCCCTCATTTCAACGTGAACAGCGCCGCCTTATGCGCGGGCGGATGCCCGCGCATAAGGCTTTGTGTGTCGATTCGGCTTACCGAATCATTTTTCCGTCTGCGCTGAAGCTGTAAAGTCCGGCGGGCAGCAGGCCGTTGGTCAGCGTGACCCAGTAGCTTCTGCCGTGCACGACCTCGCAGTTGGAGGTCTTGACATAGTAGTAATCGCCGCCGAGCTGGATAAGGCCCGCTCCGGTCAGCTTGCCGTCCACATAGTAGTAGAGACTGCCGTTTTCCGCCACAATGCCGTTTTTCACTTCCGGCTTGGGATCGGGTTCCGGTTCTGGGTCGGGATCCGGTGTGGGATCCACGACCGGCGGATCGATCATCTTGCCGTCATCCGCGAAGTTGTAAAGTCCCGCGGGCAGAAGGCCGTTGGTCAGCGTGACCCAGTAGCTTCTGCCGTGCACGACCTCGCAGTTGGAGGTCTTGACATAGTAGTAATCGCCGCCGAGCCGGATAAGACCCGCTCCGGTCAGCTTGCCGTCCACATAGTAGTAGAGACTGCCGTTTTCAGAAACGATGCCGTTTTTCACGTCCGGCTTGGGATCGGGTTCGGGGTCAGGGTCGGGGTCGGGGTCCGGTGTGGGATCCACGACCGGCGGATCGATCATCTTGCCGTCATCCGCAAAGGCATACTGTCCCACAGGCAGAAGACCGTTGGTGACAGTGATCCAATAGGTTCTGCCGTGCACGACCTCCGCATTGGAGGTCTTGACGTAGTAGTAATCTCCGTCCAGCCGAATCAGGCCCGCTCCGGTCAGTGCGCCGTTCTCGTAGTAGTAGAGGCTGCCGTTTTCCGCCACGATGCCGTTTTTCACTTCCGGATCAGGTTCGGGCTTCGGGTCGGGATCGGGTTCGACCGCAGGCGGATCGATCATCTTACCGGTCTCGTCAAAGGCATACTGTCCCACAGGCAGCAGGCCGTTGGTGACAGTGATCCAATAGGTTCTTCCCTTGACTGCCGTGCTGGTGCTGGTTCGGAAATAATAGTAGGAACCTTCGATCTTCACCAAACCGGGCATGTCCTGAATGATGCCCTGCACGCAATAGTAGGTCTCGCCGTTGTAATCGAACAGCCCCGTGAGATGCTCCTGCCAGACGCCGTTTTCATCCGCGGCGTAGCGCGTTGCATACTCGTAAATACGGAAGATGCCCGTCTTGACATAGCCATGCGGCCCGTAGCCGAGGTAGTACTTGTTGCCGTCCAGCTCCAGCCATTTGTTGCACAGCCACTCGCCCGCCCAGCGGTAGTGCGTACCGCCGGAGTCCTTGACGAAATCACCGCGCACGAGCTTGCAGTTTTCGAACACGTACTTGTAGCCGTCGATGGTCTGGTTCTCGTCAACGGCCTTGAAATCAGCCGGGCTGAAGTAGTAGTAGCCGCTCTCGCCGGCAGCGTCCGTGAGATTCCACCAGCCGGACTTTGCCGCGCCCTTGATGGCGTAATACCACGCGCCGTCCAGCTCGAACAGGCCGGTGATCTTGCCCTCGCTGGCGCCGGTCGTTTCGTTGAAGCGGTAGAAATACTCGTTCTGCTCGTCATTCAGGCCGGGAACCTTGTGGATACCCTTCAGAGCTGCGTTATCGACGAAGTAGTACGCCACGCCGCCGACCATTTTCCAGCCCGTCCAGGAGCCTCTGTCCAGAATGAACTTGTCCGTGAAATCCTGATACGATTCACAGTAGAAGTGGCCGCCCTTGGGATGGATGACGTTTTCCGGCTCCTCATAGGGGTAAATGCCGTACTGCTCCTGGAAGGAGACCTGGCACGCCATGCTGTAAAGCGCATTCGCGCCCAGATAGATGTCATAGCCGATGGAGCCGGCGTTTGCAATGGAAATCGTCTGATCCTCGCCCCACTGTGCATCGTCCTTGATGCTCATTTTGACGCCGCTGAGGATGCAGATGGGGTTCGCGGTCTCAGGCGCGATCGCCTGGCTCTGCTTGATGAAGTTGCACTTGACGGTAAGCACGTTGCTCTCATCGATCTTTGCCGAGGTCAGCGAGAAATAGTCGTTCGACACCGTCAGCCCGGAGATGTCCACATTGACCTTCGGATCGAAGCGGAACTTCACGGTCACCTCGGTCTTTTTGCTGACGCGCTCTGCCAGCTGAAGCAGCAGATCCCATGCCGTGATGTCGGCAATGTCGCCGCCTGCGACCATCGACAGAAGCGGCTCCAGCTTTTCGGGAACCTTGATCGTCATCATATCCAGACCAAAGACATAGGTGATGTCCATCGGCTGGCCGGGGTCAATGACGTGATAGCGGTCGGTCATATCATCGCCGCCGGGGATATACTCCGCGTTTGTGACCTCGCGCGTCCATGCAAACGTCCGGTCGCCGCTTGTCGCGTTGTCAAAGTCGAAGATCGCCTGACTTTCACTGTACATGGCAACCTTGATTGACGCGCTGATGGAGTAGTCACGCGTGATCATGGCGGTGATCGTGACATTTCTCAAGCCGGATTCCTCGATGCCGGTGAACACGAAGCCGCCGTCCCTCGCCTCGACGGCGCCCGCCGCATTGTTGCTCAGCTCAAATGTGATGTCGTCCGGGCAGATCGCGACCGGGTTTTCGTTGTAGGTGACGATCAGCGGAAGCTCAACTGCCTTGCCGTAAATGGCGTTGACGCTCGCCTTTGCAAATTTCAGGCCGGTCGGCTCGACCACGGTGAGCGTCTTGCTGCCGATCACCGTTTCACCGGACAGGAGCTGCACCTCTGCGGTGCCCTCCGCAGCGGCGGTAAACACGCCGTTCTCGGAAACCGTACCGACGTCCTCATTCAGGGATTTCCATGTGATGTCCGCTGGGAGCTCCGCAGGGCTTCCGGTGGCGCTGACGCCGGAGGCGATCAGCGAAACCGAAGCGCCCTTTGTCAGGTAATCGTAAGCGGAGGTGACGAGCGCATGGTCAAACTCCTTGGAGGACGGCGCTGTGGAAACGACCAGCAGCGAGGAACTGACGGAGCGCTCATAGCCGTCCGAGGGGCGGTTGACAATGGTGAGCTCATCGCTGCCTTCCTGCTTGGCAACAAACGTCGTGGAGCCGCCGCCGTCCAGATTGATGGCGGTCACGCAGCCGGCGTCCAGCATGATCTGTGCCAGTTCTTCGGCACTGCCGCCTGCGGAGAACGGCTCCTGACGGCCGTCAAGCACCATCATGATGACCTTGCCGTCCGCAGTGATGCCCACACAGGTGCGCGAGTGACGGCTGTTGTAATACGTTTCCGAATGCTTGACGACCGCTTCTCCGTCCCTGACGAGGAAAATGCTGCCGCCGACCGCCTCCTGAATCTGGCTCTCATAGGCCGCATAGTCACCGGGCGCGCCGATGACGGCCGTGCCGTCCTTCAGGATCGCAAAGAAGTTCTGATTGCTGTTGCCGAGGTATTTCACGCCCTCCATGTACAAAATGCCGTTAGGGGCGCCGTTTGTCATGTTGTAGAAGTCCGCGTTGGTGCCGAGCACCGCATTGTAGTGCTCCACATAGTTCTCCGGGTCAGCCGGGTCGGAATGGCGCGCCTGCGCCGCCGCCATCTGGTCGGTCACACGCGCCATCGCCCATCCCTGCGACGGGTCGTTGGCGTGATAGTTTGCGTGAACGCTGACGTCCTCACGGGAGATATCCACCGTAGCGATGTAATAGACGATCTGCTTTTCGTCCGTGGTCAGCGCATAGTTGATCGTCTGCGTCACACCGGGCGCAACGGTCGTCGTGTCCGACGAGAACACGGAATAGTACGGATTTTCCGGCTCGGGTTCCGGCTCCGGATCGGGGTCGGGATCGATGGGGTCGGTGCCATTGGGATCGCCCGCCAGATCGAACAGATAATCTGCAAAGGCATAGCAGCATGCCTTGCGCAGCGTCTCGCAGTTGGGAAGATCGGTCAGGGAGTACGAGCTCTCCAGCGCACCGATCAGGGTGTTGGCGCTGTAGACCTTCAGCACCATGCTCCGGATGCCTTCCTTGGTGACCATGCCGCCGAGACGGTTTCTCAGGAAATACGAAGCGCGGCTTTCATCTGTAGGACCAGCCGTGAAGTAATCCTCAGCGAGCACGCTGAGGCTCCCGCCGCGGTTCATCTCCGCCGTGAGATAAAACGCGTCCAGGTCGCCGTAGAGGTCGGTGTCGGTGAAGGAGTGATCGACATCGTTGAGCGTATTAAAGTCCGCGCCGAGGTATCTTGCGCGGATGTTGGCCGAGAGAAGCTCCACATCCGTCTCCGAAGTGTCCACCTTGTCCGGGATGTCCACGTTCTCGGCGCAGAACATCAGGTCGGCGATGTCGCCGGCCCAGCTGCCCATGTCGGCGCGGGCAAGCACCACCGCGTCCGTCATGCCCTGCACCTTGGCGTAGTTGGCAACGTCCATCGCGCCGAACATGTGGCCGAGGTCGGCATAGCTGCCGTTGGGCAGGTAGAAGTTTTCAAGGTTTTTGAGCGCCGATGCAGAGGTCGCGTTCTCCGCGTCCTGCTCGGCGACGTAAGCGGTAAAGGCCGTATTTTCCTTTCCGCAGACCATCTCCCACGTGCCGGAGGTGTAGCGCTCCACGCCCGTGCGGATGAAGTTGATGATGAGCGCATTGACATTCTCCGCGGGATTTTCTGCCGCGTAGCTCTGGGCGCAGCGCTCCAAGTCCTTCAGGCAGGAAAGGAAGGCCGCGTAATCCGAAACCGCCGTGATCGCGGCAGCGTCTTCCATCGGCTCCAGCCTTGGCTGGACATCCGGCTCTGCTTCTTCCGGCTCGACCGAAAGATCCATGGATCCGGAAGCTGCAAGATCCTCACGCGCCGCACCGTCCTCAAACGGCGCGCCATCGGCCGCGTACACGCCGACCGGCAGCACCGTCAGCAGCATCACGACAGCCAGACACATTGCCAGATATCTTTTTATCGTTCTTCTTGCCATGTTCTTCTCTCCTTACGCTCTTATTTTAAGTGATCGATCAGATAATTCAGGTCCTCCTGCATTGCGTACATCCGTTTCTGCTCAAGCTCGCTCACAGAGCCGTCCTCCACGATCTCGCAGATCTTCACATAGACGTTTCTCTGCGTTCCGTCCGCAGCGGTCAGCGTTCCCGCGACATCGCCCGTGTCTCCGCCGATCACAATGGCAAACAGCGGGAATACCTGGTCGCTGATTTTGGCGGAGAACGTCACCTCAACGCGGTCGCCGGCCTTGCTCTGGTCGATTTTCAGATACTCCTCCCACTGATTCGGGAAGCAGAGATCTCCATACGGCGTTCCGATCACGATCTCCTCATTCACAGGTGCGGCGGATGGCTCCTGCTTTGCATCCTCCGCGTTCGATGAGCAGCCTGCGGCAAGCATGCTGACAAGCAGCGCGCAGGCGATCATCCATACGGTCCTCTTTTTCACGCCTCATTTCCTCCTTGGTCACATTGAATTTTTCCGCCCGCGCACGCGCCGGGTCTTTCGCTATCGAATGCTCCTTGTGTACTGCGCGATCTCCATCCGCCGCTGCTGCTCCAGATATTCCGTGTAGGGACGTTCGAGATCGAGGATGGCGGCATGCTCCTTGCACCTGCGCTCATGCGGCGGCGGGAGCACATGCCAGTCTCCGTACAGCCGTGTCAGCAGCGCATCATAGTGCGCGGAGATCGGAAACACGCCGTCCTCAAAGACGGCCTCCACGGATTCCTCCATCCACGCACGCGGAAGGATGTTTTTCTCAAACCGCTTTCCTGCGGCAAGAAACGAATGATACAGGCGCGTCTGTTCATCCTGTTTTCGCATGCATAGCGTTTCCAGCGGACGCCGCGGCAGCAGGCGGCAGAGCTGCATAAACAGCTTCTTTGCCATGCTGTCCGTCTCGTAGCCCCGTGCATACAGCGCCTTTGCGATGATCGCCTTGGAGGCGGCGAACTGGATCCTCTGCATCAGCGGCTTCTCCGAGAGCCTGTCGCACGGAAAAATGTCCAGATAGACGCCCTGATGGATCGCCATGTCCTTCGGGTGATATTTTTCGATGCAGGCGGTGTGATTCCGCCGGAGCTTAGAAAACTGCATCGGCCAGTGCGGGCCGTGCTCCTGCTGCACATAGTAGCGCTCCGGATCGAAGTCGCCCGCCGCCTCACGGAAAAACCGCTCATATTCCGCGCGCGTCAGGATCACGTCCACATCGTCGTCCCACGGGATGAAGCCCTGGTGCCGAACCGCCCCCAGCGCCGTTCCGGCAAACAGCTGATAGCGGATCTTGTGCTTGCGGCAGACCGCGTCAAAATCCTTCAGCATCTCCAGCAGAAGCGCCTGATGCGCGGTCAGTTTCTTTTCCGTCTCCATATCAAACTCTCTTATGCTTGGCAAGCCCGTGAAACGCATACGCCGCAAACACGGCAATCGACTTCGGCAGAGGCAGTCTCTCCACCCTGCGGTAGACCAGCCATCGATTTTTGGCAGACCGCAGCTTGTCGTCCGAGCGCGAGCCCTTCACAATGCGATAGTCTGCAAGGACCTCCTTGCAGCCCGCTGCCCTGTAGCCGGAGCGCAGAAGCTCAAGCCAAAGGGCGTAATCCTCATGATAGCAGTCCGGCAAAAAGCGGTGCTGCCCCAGGCTCGCGCGGTGCAGCAGCACTGTCGAGCAGCTCAGCACGCTCTGCCTCAGCATTTTGTCATACGTTGTCGTCTCCGGAACAATAAAATCCGACAGGGGCTCCCCACCCTCGCCGACAAGGGCATACGAGCAGTAGATCACCTCTGCCCCGCTCTGCTCAGCCAGCCTCAACTGCTTTTCCAGCTTGTCTCTGCGCCAAATATCATCGCTGTCCAGCAGCGCGATCCATTCGCCGTGCGCAAGCTCCAGCCCGCAGTTTCTCGTTTCTGCAACGCCCATATTCTGCGGATTGCGCAGCAGCCGGATACGGGCGTCCATCTGCTCCATTTTTTTCGCAATTTCCGTGGTGCGGTCTGCGGAGCCATCGTCCAAAATCAGCAGTTCCCAGTTTTCATACGTCTGCGCAAGCACGGAGGCGATCGCTTTCTCAATATATTTTTCCGCATTGTACGCGGGCATGAGAACAGAGACGAGCGGCTGTGCGCCGCTTTCCGCGAGCGTAGCCGTTTTCATTCAAAGCTCCTCTCCAGCAGCTTCCTGCATTTTTCCCAATCACGATATCCGCTGCCAAGCATGTGGATATCGCTGCCAAGATATTTTACATTTCCGTTTTCGATCCACGCGAGATACTGCCTCCGCCGCAGCGGCTTTGTGAGACTCTCCGCGTTGAGCTGAAGCGGCACGCCGCCGCGGATCAGGCGCTCAACATTTTCCTTCGGATAGCGGTCGGCATGCGCGATGACGATCTGAATGTCCCGCCGCCTGCAAAGCCGGCCGAGCGTCTGCCAGATCGAATCCTGCCACGCATAAAACGGCATTTCCAGCAGCAGCTCGTTCGTGCCCTCGCGGCACAGCCGCGAAAGCCCCTCCAGCCGCTCCATCCCGTCACAGATCAGCACCTCCGCGCCGAGCTGAATTTGCGGCGCGCCCGCTGGCAGCGCCTTGCTCAAAAGGGCCGCCGCCTGCGCCCTTCGGCGCAAAAAACCATCCACAGAGTCCTTGTGCGGGTAAAAGTGCGGTGTCGCACAGACCGTTTTCACCCCCGCAGAGGCCGCCATTTCGAGCTGCTTCCGCGAGGTCTCAAGACTGTCGCTGCCGTGGTCGCAGCCGGGCAGAACGTGCGCGTGATAGTCCAGCGACAGCGCCGGCACCTTCTCAGCGTGCTTCATAGGGATCTGCATACGAATACCTGTATCCGTATTTGCTGCCGTAGCCGTATTTGCTGCTGTATTTGTAGGCATATTTTCCGGACTTCATATTCAGGTCGTTCAGCACCACGCCGCAGAGATTTCCGCCGGCGCGCTGCACGGCCTCGACCGCGTCGCTCAGCTCGACGGTCGTTGTCCTGCCGGATCTTGCCACGATCACAACGCCGTCTGCGTAGGTGGAGACGATCTGCGCATCCGCCACCGTATTGATCGGCGGTGTGTCAATGATCACATAGTCGTATGTTTTCGCGCTTTCCTCGACAAACCGCCGCATCCGCTCCGACGAGAGCAGCTCCGATGGGTTCGGCGGGATCGTGCCCGTACAGACGATCCAGAGCGGCAGCGCATCGACCTTCACCAGCTCCAGCCGCCGGATCTTTGCGAGAAAATCGCACAGCCCGGTGGAGAGCTCCACGTCCCAGAGGCGGCGCTGCGTCGGCTTGCGCATGTCTGCGTCGATCAGCAGCACGCTCTTTCCGAGCATGGCATAGCTGATGGCGATGTTTGCCGCCGTCAGGCTCTTGCCCTCCGAGGGATTTGCGCTGGTGATCGCAAAGGTCTTGCAGGGGCGCTGCTTATCGGCAGTCATGCAGAACAGCAGACTGGTGCGGAGCTTTACATATGCCTCCTTGATCGCAAACGGCGCATCCTTGCTCAAAAGCCGTTTCCGGTTCGCGGTGATCGTCTCATTGGCCGCTTTCGGCAAGCTTTTCTTTTTCATTGTAAAGCACGCTCCCTCCCTCCGTCAGCCTCCAGGGCGTGTGTGTTTCGTCCGAAATGTTGATCTCCGGGATCTGACCGAGGACGGTCACACCCGCCGCCTGCTCGATGTCCTCCGGCAGATAGATCGTCGTGTCGGCAAGCATCCGCAGGACGATGATCAGCGAGACCAGCATCACACCGAGCACAAAGCCGATTGCGCTGTCAAACACCGTCCGCGGCGCGGTTTTCTCGCCCGCGACCTCCGGCCGGTCCACGACCTCCACGCCGCCCGCCTTGGTGATGCGGACGATCTCGGTCGGCGCGACCTTTGCAAACGCGTCAGCGATCCGGCAGGCAAACGCCGGATCGGTCGAGGTCACCACGACCTCCAAAAGCTGTGTATCCGAAATGACGGACACCTTCACCATATGGCCAAGCTCTTTTCTTGACAGTGCGGTGTCCGCCCCAAGGTCGTTCAGGACGGCGTCAAGGACGGAATTGCTCGCCAGGATCTTGGAATACGTCGTGGCGAGGCTCTCCGCCGCCTGAAGGTCACTGTTGTTGATGGTTCCCTGCGCAACATTGGTGGTGTTGTTGTATACGTAAAAGCTCACACGCGATTCATAGGTCGGCGTGATAAAGATCGTCACCGCGCCGTAAACGGCGGCAGCCGCAACGATGCCCGCAAGCAGAAGCCAGTGTACCTTCCGCAGCAGGATCTGCGCAATGTCCAGCAGCGTCACATCGTTGCTGCGCTCAACAGACTGCGGCCTGTTCTTTTCATTCATGTTCCGGACGCTCCTCCGTCATTACGTTTTTATTTCGTGCAGTACGCATGGCACGCTCCGCTCCCTGACCGGCTTGTGCAGGATTTTTTTATAAATCAGATCCTGCAGGAACGGCGGCGCAAGAAAAACGATCGTCTGCGCGGCACAGGCAACCAGAAAATCCCACGGCGAGGAAAAGCCCAGCCGAAGCGCATACCACCTTGTTTTTATAAATCCGCAATACGTCGCACGCGATGTCCGCCTGTCCGCCTTTTTGTCCCGGATCCGCACAAAGACCAGATCGTCCCCGATGTTCTCACAGAAGTCGTTTTCGTGCAGCATCCGAACGTAGAGGTCATAATCCTCACCGCGCATCATTGCCTTATAGCCGCCGACGTGCTGAACAGCGCTCTTCCTGTACATGACCGTCGTGTTGTTGAACGGCTGCCGCCGCCGTGCATACCTGCGGATCGCCTCGTAATCGCAGGGTACAAGTCTTCTGCTGACCGGTTTGTGCGGATCGTCCGTGAATTCAAGAATAAATCCACCGACCACTGTCAGCCTGTCATTTTTGGCAAACTCCCTCAGCTGCCGCTCGCAGCGATTGCAGACGGAAATATCATCCGAATCCATTTTGGCGATCAGCTCGTTTTTGCAATGCGCAATGCCGACGTTCAGCGCCGCGCCTGTACCGATGTTTTCCGGCAGGCGGATCAGGTGCAGCACCGATGGATTTTGCGCCTCATATTTTTCAAGAACCGCGTCCAATTCCGCGGTCAAAGGTCCGTCGCACACGATCACAAAATCATCCGTTGCAACTGTCTGCCTCAGCATACTTTGAACAGCAGCCTCAAGATGCTCCGGCTTTTCCTTTTCGTACACAGACATCAGAACCGAGTATGCCATCCAAGGCTGTGCACTTCCCGAAGATCGGGTATTGCCGCTTGAACAAACCTTATTAGCAGAGGGAACCTCTGCTAAAACAGCCATGGCTGTTTTCGACATTTATCTCACATCCCATATGAATTTGTCTGCTGTCACTGTTTTTGTTACGCCGTCCTGAAATCTTCCTCGGACAAAAGCTCCTCGCGGACATGGGGAACCACGAAGCTGTAGATCTGCTCAAATGCCAGAACCGCGGTCGCATCGTCATCCGGAATCTCACCGCCGAGCACCCTCACCGCAAAGGAGAGCATGGTGTCAAACATCTGATGCACGACCATATACGCATTTGTCTCCGGTCGGAAAGCCGACGCCGTCATGGCGATCAGCTCCTGAAAATATTGCAGATGCTCCTCATAGGCGTATTTGCGGCAGTTCGCGGAATAGTAGTACCGAAGATAGAACGCACACACGTCCCGCGACTCCAGCACGAACCGCCAGCACGCGCTCCAAAGCCGGAACGCACGTTCTTTCCATGGCAGGTCGCTGTTTTTCATGTGGAAAAGATTCTGACGAATGATGGACGCAAAGTTGACGTCTGCCATATGAAAGGCCGCCCGCAGCAGATCCTCCTTGCCTTCAAAGCAGCGATAAATATACGCCTCATTGAGGCCCGCATCCGCCGCGATCGCCTTCGTTGTCGTTTTATCCAGCCCTACTCTTGCGACGACACGAATCGCGCTCTGAATAAAGGCCTGTCTGATGTTCTCATTTCTCTTCATTTATTCACCTCGCTACAGTTTGTGGCTAAAAAATAAGTAAGTACTTACTTCAAAATGGGGAAAGAAAAGAGCAAATCATTTACGCAAGGCCAATGATTTGCACGCATACAAGCAGCGTTTTCCGCCGCAGGGAACACAAATTTTTTATTGTTTGATTGTAGCACGATGTATATTTGAATGCAATATCTCCCTCTAAAAATTGTGAAAAATATGCAAGTTTATCGGAAATGCACGGAAGCGCCTCCATTCCGTGCCATTTCTGGCGGTGCCTCCCGCCGTAAAAGGGGACACCGGGGCAGTATTCTCCCCAATAATGGGCTGCCACAGAGTAATCAGCCGCTGACAGATATAAATACTGTCCTTCGTGTTTCAAATCTGTTTTCTTCACAAGGACTGAACGGGGCATGAAGCGCGCTTCGTGGAAGCAGGCTTCATTTCGACATAAAATCTCCATAGTCAATTATAACTATGGAGCTTTTAAGGATGAAACCATATCCGGCGCTGCGCGCAGAGCTTCTATCCAAAGAGCTGTATTCCCCGCGGCAGCAGAAGTCGCTGACGCAGGAAGCCATGGCAGAGCGCCTTCGCACATCCAGCCGCGCATACAGCGATCTGGAACGCGGGAAGTACGCTGCCTCCGCCCCGACCCTGCTGTTTCTCTTTTCCATGCTGGAGGCGGATGCAGGGTCAATCAGAAGATTATCTCGTGTAGTCTGTTCATGGGTAAAAATCATAACCACCGGCCGTGCCGGTGGTTTGCACTAGCCCCCTTGGGGCATGACC
>OLGE01000942.1_pt1 | contig 31963 bp, 30 predicted proteins | sample 1605151 | NCBI WGS metagenome assembly OLGE01 (sample SAMEA3888912, study PRJEB22519) | human gut metagenome | biome: human gut; feature: human-associated habitat; material: faeces | place: Denmark | collected 2010
GACTTTCAGCCCTACTCCTAAGGACATCAAGCACGACTGGTATGTGGTCGATGCCGCCGACAAGATTCTCGGCCGTCTGGCCAGCGAGATTGCCTTGCGCTTGCGTGGCAAGCACAAGCCGGAATACACGCCGCATGTCGATACGGGCGACTACATCATCGTCATTAATGCCGAGAAGTTGCGTCTTTCCAGTGAAAAGGCCGGAAAAAAGACCTACTACCGTCACACCGGTTACCCGGGCGGCGTTCGTGAAACGACCTTTGCTCAGATGCAGGAAAAGCATCCGGGCCGTGCCCTTGAAATCGCCGTGCGCGGTATGCTCCCGAAGGGACCGCTCGGCTATGCGATGATTAAGAAGTTGAAGATTTATGCCTCCTCCGAGCATCCGCACACTGCGCAGGCTCCCAAGGCTCTTGACATTTAAGAGGAATACAGATGATCGGTAACTACAACTATGGCACCGGCCGTCGCAAGAGCTCGGTTGCACGTGTTTTTATCAAGCGCGGAACGGGCAAGATTACGATTAACGGTCGTGCCCTCGATGATTTTTTCAAGCGTGAAACAGGTCGTATGATTGTCATGCAGCCCCTGCAGGTCACGGACAATGTCGAGACGTTTGACATCATGGTCAACGTCGCAGGCGGCGGTGAGTCCGGTCAGGCCGGTGCCGTTCGTCACGGCATTACGCGGGCCCTTATTGATTACGACGCGGCGTTAAAGCCGACGTTAAGTCAGGCCGGACTTGTCACGCGCGATGCCCGTGAGGTCGAACGTAAGAAAGTGGGCCTTCATAAGGCTCGTCGCGCCAAGCAATTCAGTAAGCGTTAAGCGCTTTTCTGGCTTGTGCCGTTTCGCCATTCGGGGATTCCGGGTGGCGAAATTTGTATGGGGTTCGCCTATCATTTTTTCGCGTCTACCAATACGGTGCAATTGCCCATATACTTACGTTCGAAATTAGGAATTCTGCGTTTTTTGCAGTGTTTACTTTTTATCTATAAAGAGGACTATTGTGTTTTTCATCTCTGACGCTTACGCCCAGGCTGTCGGCGGCGGCATGACCGAATTGGCCATGCAGATTGTTCCGCTTCTTTTGATTTTCGTCGTGTTCTGGTTCTTTTTGATTCGACCGCAGCAAAAGCGCCAAAAGGAACACATCAAGCTTTGCCAGTCGCTCGGTAAGGGGGACGAGATTTTGACGCTCGGGGGCCTTGCCGGTCGCATCGTGAGCTTGGACGATTCGTACATTGTGATTGAAATCAGTCGCGTGGACGACAAGCCCGTCACGATTACGATGCAACGCGGATCGGTGCAGACCGTTTTGCCGCGCGGCACCATTAAGTCAATCTAAGGGACGCTCTGTCAAGCGAAAGGGCGCGCAAGAAGTTGCCGCGCCTTTTCGTCTTTTCTTTGATGGTCTTTTTCGGGTGCCTCTCGCTCGCTTTTTCTGGGGTTTTTCATGAACCGATACCCGCTTTGGAAATACATCCTCATTGCCGTTGTGCTGATTGTCGGCTTGGTGTACACGCTACCGAACTTTTACGGCGAATCGCCGGCCGTTCAAGTCAGTTCCGCCAAATCCACCGTCAAACTTGACGAACGCGTGTTAACACGTGTGGAAAAGGCCTTGGATGAGGCCAAATTAAAGCCGAACGGCATTTTCTACGAACAAGGGGCCCAGCAAAACACCGTTCGTGTGCGCTTTGACCCGACACAGGCCGAAGAGCAGCTTTTAGCGCGGGAAGTAATTGAGAAGGCTTTAAACCCGGATAAAACCGATCCGAGTTTTATTGTGGCTCCCAACCTGGTGCCCAATACTCCCAAGTGGCTACTCAGTATCAACGCGCTTCCGATGTACTTGGGCTTGGACCTTCGCGGCGGCGTGCATTTTTTGCTACAGGTCGATATGCATTCGGCGATTTTAAAGCGCGCTGAATCGACGGCGGCCGATCTTCGCACGCAGTTTCGTGAAAAGCGCATTCGTCATGCGGGCATTTCGCGCACCGGAACACAAATTGAAATTGCGTTTAATTCCGAAGACGACCGGGCGCGGGCTTTGGATTTAATGCGCACGACGCAGCCGGATTTGACCTTTAAACCCACGGACGTAGGCGGCAGAATTTTGATTTCTGCCGAGCTCTCGCAACGGGCGATTAAGAACGTTCAGGACTACTCCTTAAAGCAAAACATTTCGACCTTACACAATCGTATTAACGAACTCGGTGTCGCAGAACCCGTGATTGCGCAGCAGGGGGCCGACCGCATTGTGGTGCAGCTACCCGGTGTGCAGGATACGGCCAAAGCCAAGGACATTCTCGGACGCACGGCAACGCTCGAAGTGCGCATGGTCGATGATTCGCCCGAAGCGTATGCGCAGCTTGCGCAAGGCAATGTTCCCTTCGGTGACGAGCGGTATTTTGACCGAGAAGGAAATGCCGTTCTCGTCAAACGCCGTGTGGTGTTAACCGGTGAAAATTTAAACGATGCGCAGCCCGGGTTTGATCAGCAAACCCAAGAGCCGACCGTGAATCTGTCGCTCGATAATAAGGGCGCACGCATCTTCAAAGACGTCACGCGGGCCAACGTGGGCAAGCGCATGGCTATTATCCTGTTTGAAAAGGGTAAGGGCGAGGTTGTGACCGCCCCCGTGATTCGTCAAGAAATCGGCGGCGGTCGCGTGCAGATTTCTGGGCGCATGACGACAGTTGAGGCCACCGATACGGCTTTGTTGCTTCGTGCCGGGTCACTTGCTGCTCCCATGGAAATTGTCGAAGAACGCCTGATCGGTCCGAGCTTAGGTGCCGATAACATTCAAGCAGGCTTTAAGTCGACCTTGTACGGCTTTGCCATCGTGGCCATCTTCATGATGGTGTACTACTCGGTTTTCGGCGTCGTTTCCGCTACGTGCCTACTTTGTAACGTGATGTGCTTGGTGGCTCTGCTTTCGATGCTGCAGGCCACGCTCACGCTTCCGGGCATCGCGGCTATTGCGTTAACGCTCGGCATGGCCGTGGACTCGAACGTTCTCATTAACGAACGCGTCCGTGAAGAGCTCCGTGAGGGACGATCGCCGCAGCTAGCCATCAGCGAAGGGTATGACGCGGCTTTCAATACCATTATCGACTCGAACCTCACGAGTTTAATTGCCGGCGTGGCGCTTTTAATTTTCGGTTCGGGTCCGGTGCGCGGCTTTGCAGTCGTTCACTGCATCGGGATTACGACGTCCATCTTTACGTCGGTGACGGTTTCTCGGTCACTCATTAACCTGATTTACGGGCGCGTCAAGAAACTCTCGCACATTCGCGTCGGTCAGGCTTGGGATCCGCACGGCAAGGACCGTACGGCCAAGCACTACATGAAAGAGTAAGAGGGGACAATCATGGAATTCTTTCGTATTCATAAGACAATCCCCTTTATGCGGTACTCGCTCATCCTGAACTCGATTTCAGTCGTGAGTTTCTTTGTTGCCGTGTACTGGATTTTTTTTCACGGCTTGGCGTTTTCCATTGAGTTTACGGGCGGAACACAAGTTGTCGTGCAGTACCCAGAACCCGTATCGGCCGAAGTGGTCCGTAACGAAATTAAGGCGGGTATGGGCGTTGAGGCAGCCGTTCAAAACTACGGTACGGCGCGCGATTTGATGATTCGAATGCCCCTTAAGGAAGGCGCCGATTCCGGCCATCAGGCCAAAGAGCTCATGAAGGTTCTTTCCAAAAAAGACCCTGGCGTGCGCCTTGTCAATAACGAGTACGTAGGCCCGCAAGTGGGGGAGGAACTTGCGACCGACGGCTTTACGGCCTTGTGCCTGGTGGTCCTCGGTATCATGACGTACCTGGCATTTCGCTTTGAGTGGAAGTTTTCCGTGGCCGCCATCATCGCGAACTTACACGATATCATCATTGTGGTCGGTATCTTTGCCGTGATGCAGTGGGAGTTTTCACTACCGGTTCTGGCAGCTGTGTTGGCCGTTCTCGGGTACTCGGTCAATGAATCCGTGATTATTTTCGACCGCGTGCGTGAGCACTTCCGTAAGATGCGTCGCGTGGAAACCGAAGAGATTATTAACTCGGCCATTACGGCAACGATTTCTCGTACGGTTATCACCCATACGTCGACTTTAGCCATGACGCTTTCGATGTTCTTTTTCGGAGGCCCGGCGCTCCACTTTTTCTCGCTTGCCCTGACAATCGGCATTTGCTTGGGTATTTACTCGTCGATTTTCGTAGCGGCGGCGATTGCCATGTATTTGCGTGTGAAGCGCGAAGACCTTGTCAAGCCCATCAAGCGCGACGAAGTCGAGGCGATGGTGCCGTAACGAAAGAGTCTCGATCACAGAGCAAAAGCGGGCCTAAGCCCGCTTTTGCGCTATTGGGGCAGAAAGGAATTTCTTTAGGAGCGGAAAGGTACCTCCAGTCGATCGGAAAAGAAGGGGACGAATCATTGCATTTCCTTGAGCTTGCTCTTAAGATGCTCTCGTTATGGTTAAAAAATTGAAAAAATTAACCATATCCGATGCGATATGTTAAGCGCTTTAACATATCCTCCGTATTCTGACTGAAGTAGGCAAAATTTGACCGTAAGAGGTAGTCATTTTCCCCAACAGGGGGATGTCGGACCGTATGGTTAATCCGAAACGGTCGTCGCCGTGCCGGCCGACATTGTCTCGGAAGAAGGTGTTTCACGCGTTCCGATGACTTCGGATATACGTTTCCCGCGTGCTTGCGTTTGTTTGCTGCGGAACGGCTTTTCGGTTGGTTTGGCAAGAACTAAAGACGTCTTCGGGGCCATTGTGCTGTAGTTTCCTGCGGCAATGTCGCGTCGTGTGATGCGCTCGACTTTCACGCGCGCTGTTCCTGCTTTGTGATAGCCGAGTTTCACGGCTGCCGCATAACTCATGTCGATGATGCGGTCTCCGAGAAACGGTCCGCGGTCATTGACACGAACAATGACGCTTTTCCCGTTACTTAAGTTGGTCACACGGGCATAACTCGGGAGCTCCATGGTCGGATGTGCTGCCGTCATCGCAAACATGTCATAGCGCTCACCGATGGCGGTCTTGCGTCCGTGGAATTGTTTTCCGTACCAGCTGGCAACCCCTGTTTGAGAATAGGTATGGTCACCGGACATCGGGTAGTAGCGTTTCCCCATGACGGTGTACGGACGAGAAGCGGCTTTGCAGGATTTTTCGACTTTAAGGACGGTGTGTTCTTGCGCAGTGAAGGGCCGAGATGTTTCGGGCGGACCGTCTTTGTCATAGAACTTGCCGGCCTTGGCCATGGCAGAGGATTCGGTCCAACAGATTAAGACAAAAGTTAACCCAAGACAGGAAAAGAAAAGAATCGGTCGAGCAAAGAACATGAGGAATTTTCCGGCACAAAAGGAATTATTCAGATCAGGGGCGCGATTCAAAATCTATTTCCAATAGACCTGACTGCAAACGCTTTATTGTAATGGTTGCCATCGCGACTGACTCTGTGTCTACGGCGTAATCTGTAGCTATTTGTAAACCGAAGACTCGGGAATTTAACGCCATGGCTTGGTACTTGACTAGGGCAAGGTACCGTCAGCGATGTCAAAAGAAACCAGCCTTACCAACAAGTACACAACGGGGACGACTATCGTGTGTAATGCAGTGTCGAGAGAACAAGTCCCGTTAATGCGTCAGGATTTCTGTTAAGTTTCCCTGCGCTATTGACCGGAAGGTGTTTTACCCAGGCAATCCGTCTCGGTCTCTTGTACGGCGCGAGTTTCCCGACAAGTGCTTCTTTGAGATTTTTTTCGGGAAGGGGCTCGCTCTGAGCCACGAGAAGCGCCGTGACAACGGCGCCCCACGTTTTGTCCGGAAGTCCTAGGACGAGCGCTTCTCGGATTCCGGTAATGCGCGTTAATGCATTTTCCACTTCGGCCGGGTAGACGTTTTCTCCGCCCGTGACGATTAGATCCGTTCGTCGGGCGTAAATTGTAAGGCTCCCGTCTTTATCAAGTGAGGCGATATCGCCCGTATCAAACCACGCATCCTCGCGTAAAAGTTGGTGTCCCCAGTAGCCGGCCATGCGCATCGGCCCTCGCACGTGGAGTGTTCCGTTTCGAACGGAAAGTTCCGCTAAGGTGTTGGAACGAGCTTTGGCACCGAGAGTCAGACGCTCTGTGTAGGCACTCGTTGCAACATTGCTTGCCGTTTCCGTCATGCCGTATGTCGTCACAATCGGAATCCCTCGCCCTCGGGCGTCATCTAAAAGCGTTCGTGAGGCAAACGATCCCCCGAGCAAAATCACGCGTAACGATTTTTCGGGTTTAAAGTCGGGGCACTCCTTTAAAAGCTTGGTGAGCATCGTCGGAACAATCGAAGCCAGTGTGACGGCGTTTTCTTTCAGGGCACAAATAAATTCACGCGCACAAAAGTGCGGGAAAAGGACGACTCGACTTCGGGCAGCAAGAGAGCGCGTGAGAATTGAAAGCCCTCCGATGCGCGAGACCGATAGGCTCATGAGCCAGGCATCGTGTTTCATTAAGGCAATATTTTGAGCGCTTGACCAAGCACTGGCTGCAAGGGCACTACGCGTGAGCATCGCGGGCTTGGGAGTCCCGGTTGTTCCCGACGTCATGAGAACGGCAGCTACACCGTCCGGAATCGGGGCATCAATGGCATGAATATGCTTTAGAAGCGTTTCTTTTTCATGCTCGGTTAAGGTCGGATGCAACAGAAGAAAGGGAATCCGTTCTTCTAAAAGCGCGTAGAGCGTGACAAAGACATCAAGCCGATTGTCTCCGACAAGAATGTAAGGACGCCCTTTGGCGGGGCGGTAAAGGCCTGCCCGGCGCTCATGCACGAGGGCATTGAGCTTTCCGTAGGTGTAGTTCTTCCCGAAGTCCGTAAGAGCAACGCCGTCCGGACATTCTCGGGCGGCGTCTTCAATAGAAAAGGCCGTATCGACGTATCGCTCAAAAGGATAGGGCATGGCTCTACGGCAGGCGCGTAAATTTGGAGTAATTCGGACGTCGTTTTTCTAAGAAAGCGTTCTTACCTTCGCGCCCTTCTTCTGTCATGTAGTAAAGAAGCGTTGCATTGCCGGCAAGCTCCTGCAGACCTGCCTGTCCGTCGCAGTCGGCATTGAGCGACGCTTTCAGACATCGGATGGCAAGCGGGGAGTTCGCGAGAATTTCACGGCACCACTGCACGGTCTCCGCTTCCAAGTCTTTTAATGGAACAACCTTATTGACGAGCCCCATGTCAAGCGCTTCCTGAGCACTATAAAAGCGGCACAGGAACCAAATCTCACGGGCCTTTTTCTGACCGACGATTCGAGCCATGTAGCTTGCGCCCCAGCCGCCGTCAAAACTGCCGACGCGGGGCCCGGTTTGTCCGAATTTGGCATTGTCAGCCGCAATCGTAAGATCACAGAGCATGTGCAAAACGTGACCGCCCCCGACGCACCAACCCGCAACCATGGCAATCACAGGCTTCGGGCAGTTGCGAATCTCTCGCTGAAAATCCAAAACATTAAGACGCGGAGTGCCGTCGCTTCCCACATATCCACCTGTTCCGCGCACACGCTGATCGCCGCCTGAGCAAAATGCTAAATCCCCGGCACCCGTCAAAATCACAACGCCGACGGCGGCATCGTTTCTTGCATCGTCAAGAGCCTGACGCATTTCTTTGACTGTAAGTGGCCTAAAGGCATTCCGAACCTCAGGACGATTGATGGTGATTTTGGCAATGCCTTCGGCCTTTTCATAGCGAATATCTGTGAAGGCTCTGGCTGGTTTCCAGGTAGGAATTCGTGGCAGATTCGATGTATCAAGCATGGGTTGCATAGGTCTTCTCTCGAGAAATGTAGTCGGATTGTAATGCGCATGCGACGCTAAGTACTTTGCTCTAGAAAAAATAAGGTGTTCCAGTTAGAGATTATGTTTTTTGCAACAGTCATTTGAAAAGGTGATATTTCTTTGTTGTAGCGCCTAAATGCGCAAGGTTATCTTTCTTGTGTCCCGCGGGTAGTTCCCGCCGAAAAGGACGGGAGAGACCTCGGAACGGGTCTTGAATTTATTGAATTTGCAAATAGGAGAACACGATGAAAAAGCAAATTCTCGCTTGCGCTGTGGCTGCCGCTTTTGCGACAGGTGCAGTTGCGGCTGAAGTGACAATCTACGGAGATGTCAACACAGGCGTTGTTTATAACTACACGAAGGTCGGTGACAATGCATCGACCAATAGCTTCACAATGGAAAGCGGCATCAGCGGAGCTTCTCGCTGGGGTGTCAAAGGCGGAGAGGACCTCGGTAACGGGTACTCCGTAAGCTTTGATTTGCAGAGTGGCTTTGATTCCGATACAGGCAAGATGAAATATGACCGCTTGTTTGGTCGTGAAGTTCGTCTGACGGTTGCCGGTCCCTTCGGTGAGGTAAGTTTCGGCCGTATGGGTACGATGACATCGTCTGCCGGTACCTACGATATCTTCCAGGGTACGACTGATTTGTTTGACGGCGGCTGGACAAGTGCTATCGCCGGATCGAACTTCTTCTACGATGTGACTCGTGCGGACAACATGGTGACTTACGCCACGCCGACAATGGCCGGTGTGAAGGGCTACGTTCAGTACTCCTTTAAAGTGGATAACGGTGCCGAGGGCACGGAAGGAAAGAATTCCTCCAAGCGTTATGCCGGTGTCGGTCTGACTTATGAAAACGGTCCGCTCTCTCTGGTTGCCGTTTACGACTCTGTCTTGAACCCGACGGCTGACCCTGTTGCCAAGAAGGACGGTCGTGCCTTTAGTTTCGGCGGTAACTATGATTTCGGTGCGGCCAAGCTTTATGCCGCTTATCAGTATGGTAAGAGCCAGAACTTTGCCGGTGGTGTTGATACCTACGGAGAGCGCGAAACCCAGGTGAAGGGACACAACTTCGGTCTCGGCGTGGCTGTTCCGGTTGGCGTCGGCACCGTCAATTTTGCCGGGTACTACACAACGGCCAAATCCGAGAACAATTCCGATAATACGGTTAAGACCTACAACGTGGCTGCGACCTACACCTATCCGTTTAGCAAGCGCACATCCGTTTATGCCGGTGTCGGCTATCTGCAGATCAAGGACAAGCTCACCGGAATAAGCGAGAAGACCAAGTCCTTTGATGCGGCCATCGGCCTGGCGCACTCCTTCTAATCGGTCTGAGAAAGTCCGTCGGACTTTCGTGTAACGTAATCAAAACGGGTGGCGAGCAATCGTCATCCGTTTTTTTCGGACACCGACGGAATCGAAACGATTTAGCACGTACGGCGTCCCGCCGTAATTTTGCCCGAGACAATTTCGAAGCGCGGTTATCGTCGAAGACTGTCGCTGTCGAGTAAAAAATCAAACAAGTCCATGAAGAGCACTCCCTGATTGTTGTAGTGCGGAGCAGGGAAGTCTTTCGTGATCATGATTCTCTTGAAGCCGTCGCGAAGCAAAAGCAAGGGACGCTCCTCTTGATGTTTTTTCGGGAGTCGGCAAGCTGTATGCGACCTGAATGTAGTAACGCTCCGATCCTTGATTGCACACAAAATCAATCTCAAGCCGGTTACGGGAGTACTCGCCTTTCTTGTTGCGCTCGGCTTGCTCGATAAGCCCGACATCGACATCGTAACCGCGCATTATCAGTGCATTGAAAACAAGGTTTTCTAAGGAATGCGTCTCCTCGACTTGTCAAAAGTTAAGCAGGGCATTTCGTAGACCCGAGTCGGAAAAATAGTACTTTAACGGGGTGTTGATGTACTTCTTCCCCTTGATATCAAAGCGCCTTGCTCCGGTTAGGACAAAGGCATCCTCAAGGTAGTCGATATAGTTTTTTATCGTGACAGGACTCAGGGTCTTTTTCTTAACGCTTTTGAACGTGGCAGACAGTTTGGCCGGATTCGTCAGAGCCCCGATTCCCGAAGCTAATAGGCGAATCAGATTTTCAAACTCTTCTCGATGGCGAATAGAGTGTCGGTTGACGATGTCGGAAAGATAAGTCTCTCGGAACAAAAATTTCAGATAATTGCTTTTGTCTTCCGGTTCCGTGAAACTTAGAATCAACGGCAACCCGCCGTACAAAAGATACTCGTTCCAGCCGCTTTGCCGTTCTCCGTCATACACGGACATGAATTCTGCGAAAGAGAGCGGGTGCATGTGGACCGGATCGTCTCGTCCGCGGAACTCGGTAATGACATCCTTGGAAAGAAGCCGAGCGTTGCTTCCCGTCACGTAGACATCTATGTTCGGTCGCCGAATCAAACTATTGAGGACACCGGCAAAACTGTCAAGTAGTTGCACTTCGTCAAGAAGCACATAGTACAGGTCTGAATCGGTTAATCGGGAATTGAGGGCCTCTAGGAGCGCAGTCGGATTGCGTAATGGTGCGTTTTCGTATGCATCGAAGGCGATGTCGATGATGTGCGTTTCGGGGACGCCGCACTCAAGGAGGTAACGCTTAAAAAGTCGAAAAAACAGGAACGACTTCCCACAACGACGCATCCCGGTAATCACCTTGATCAGACCGTTGTGCTTTCTCTGCCGGAAAGGACACGTCATCGAGAGATTCTTGTTTTCTTGGCAAAGAAAAAAGGAGCGATGCAAGAAATCCGACACTCGGTCCCTTGCAACGCTCCCTTTTGAAGTAGGCGTTCGGAATTACTTCTTCGTCTTCTTGGCAGCCGCAACCTCGTTCAATTCCTTGTTCTTGGCAGCAAACTTGGCACGGAACTTCTCTACGCGACCCGCTTCGACGATACGCGTCTGGGCACCCGTGTAGAAGGGGTGGCTGGCCGAAGACGTATCGAGTTTAAAGAGCGGGTAGGTCTTGCCGTCAATCTCGATGGTCTCTTTGGTCTGAACGGCGCTCGAGATGATGAAGGTCTTGTTGACGGAAACGTCAAGGAACGCGACTTCGCGGTATTCCGGATGAATATTGGGTTTCATTTTTCAGTTTTCCTAGTAGTTGATTTGTCGGTCGCCCTGGCGTCCTTGCGCACCCGCCGTCCTGAAAGACGGTCTTATGGCGGGCATGCGCCCACGTGCCCAACCGGGAAGGTTGCCATTATGGACAAGACAGGCGGCAAAAGCAAGAAAAATCAGAGGATTTTCAATCTGAAATGCTTCCCGAAGCTAGGGCTCGCGAAGGGTGTGCGACCCGATAGGAAATCCTTTTCCCCGATTAAGACGCTTTAGGAACTCTGATGCGCCTTGTGCGCATGCCAAGCAAGCGCCAGATTGCTGTGGCGTTTTAACGATTCGGTTCCCTGTCGAATACAATTCCAACTGTCCTCATAGCCGCCGAGAACGGCAAAGTCCGAAGACTCCATAAAGCGTTTGAAGCCGGCGGGATTATCTTTAAAGCGCAGGGCAAATTCCAAAGCAAATTTAACTTTTTCGCGCTCCCCGCAATTCAGTTTGTTGTGTAGCACATGCTCCATATTGCACGACATAAAGAAAATGCGGTACGGGATGCTTCCGAGAACGGTTCGCATCTTGATGAGCTCTTTTAGGCAACTGCTTTTTCGTTTATTTCTCTCAAGAATCGAGCGACGGCAGGGTGTTGTGATGGCCGACGTGCTGTAGCGGATTTTGCCGAACGTGGAGTTTTGATAGACCGCCTCGTCGGGAATAAACACACCGTCCGTGTCGGTTAATTGAATGACTTCCCGTATATCGCTTCGCGTCAGGAAGTGATTGCGGTCTAAAAATGCATGAACGACTTTGCCGACCTTACGACGGACGGAAGCGGGCGTGACGCCCGCGCGCGAGGTAATATCGCCGTGCGTGATTTCAACGATTAAATCATCTCGGGAAAAAATCGAGGATAGGCATAGTTCCAAGGCATCCGAATCGGTTCTTCCTTCGACAATCACCAGGAGAATCTTCTTTTCGTACGACCTAGTCATGACGGCCTCCCGCTTCGCGTAAGGCCAGGGCAATGCGGGCACTGCTTGTCGGGTTATAAAGCGGCGTTGTTCCCGAAGAGCCGAGAATGAGCATGCGGTAATAAAGATCCCGAAGGTTCATTGCGGCCTGCGAGGCCTTGATATGCACATAGGCATCTTTCGGGTCGGCTGTCGTAAAGGCAACGCAGGCGCGGTCCATGGTCTCGAGAGCGCGCAGATTGTGGGAGGTAAAAATCAGTTGTCCCATGCCGCGCTGCGAGATGATGCGTAGCAGTTCCCCGAGTAGGTACTCGAAAACGCCGGAATCCAGTTCATCGATAGCCACCGTAACCGATGCCTCGTTGTAGACACAAATCAAGAGGTTTAAAACGGAGATTATTTTTTTGATGCCCTCGGATTCGTAACGAAGCGGTATGGGCTCACGGCTTTTAAGCGAGGAAAGTTCCAAAACGGCAACAGCTTCACCCTTCGGACCGAGTGCGGTTGAGACTCGCTTGGCAACAATCGCCAACCCCGGAATCATTTCCTTAAGGACAAGGTTCATTTGCGCGACGAGCTTTTCTAGGGCAGGGAGCTTTTCGACAGCCACCTTCACAGGATCTGTCAGCGGCAAAAGAAGGAGCCCTCCGCTTAGTGTCGCCGGTGTGTTTTCACCGATGCCGTCGGTGTGTAGTGTCAGTCCCGTACCGGTCGTATCCGAGACGAAAAATTCGGTTTTCCCGTAAGTAACAAGCCGCTCAAGTACGCCGAGGACCTTGTAAAGGGCCCTGTTTTTTTTCGGATTACTTCCTAGGCAATCCGTGAGGGCTTCCTTCAGAGTCGGGGAAAAGAGAAACGACGTTCCCTTTTCTCGCGTCAGTTCCCGAGCAACACTCAGCGCCATACGGCGGCTTTTATCAGGCCTGACAAACTCTTTAAAACGCGATTGCGGTCCGAAAGGTAAATCGTCCGTTGTCGTATCGATTAAGAGTGTCTTGCGGGCTTTTCCGTCTTTGCCTTTTAAAGCCACCGAAAGCTTTTCTCCGGCAAGGACACTTGCCGTGGCGTTGACTAGCCCCGAAGGCGGGCTTTGTAAGAAAACTTCGTAAGAAAGAAGGGTTTTCTCATCCTCGTTTGCAAGACAAAAGTCATAGGTGATGTGGGCTTTTTCGGCATCAATCCGAATGCATTCGGCAAGAGACTTTTCCAGGGCGCGTCCGACAAGAAGAGTTTTAAGCCCGGCTAAGGCGCGGATAAGGGCCGACTTTCCCGATCCGTTTTGACCGTAAAGTCCCAAGACGCTCCCGCCGTTTTCCAGTTCCGGGAATGTCAGTTTCCCATGGATGACGTTCTTAAAGTTCTCGAGCGTCAAGGCCGTTAAGCGAACACACGATGCCATAACAACACCTCCGAAACAAGACGGGCTTATTGTCCCATTTTAGCGAACTCATCCAAGTTGAAAGCGTGTTTAGGTGTTCTTCGGAAGTCTCCTCTTGACCGTCTGTACCGTATAGCCTTCGGTCTCATGTCCGGAGCAGTGGTCTATAAACGGGAGAGGGAGCAGAATGCATGGGGGTATACGAAACTCTACGGTTTTATACGGCAATATACAGTCGCATACATCCTTGCCTGACGGAGTGTCGCAACCCAAGCATCTGCCTACTTTAAGAAAGAGAGACAGACCGGGTTTATCTAGTTGGATGCTTTAACGGGAATCGGGCGGTTGCTGTCGAACATACGACATACGCTCACAACGGTTTCGATTCCTTTGATTTCCTGCAAGATGCGCTCTAAGTGGGTCGTATCTCGAACCTGAATCATCAGACGGATGGTGTGGGTTTTCCCCGATTCCTGATCGGTAATTCCGACGCCCGTAATCGAAGAGCGCAGTTTGGCAAGTTCTGTAGCTGTTCTCGCGAGTGTGGCTCGCTCATCGGTTGTCACAATCAGAACCGGAACGGCAAAAAGGGCCTCTGTTTGGGATTCCTCTTTCCACTGGGCCGGCATCCAACGCGAAGAATCAAGTTTGCGACCGCGTGAGACGTGATCGCAATCGGCTCTGTGGACACTTAATCCCAAACCGGTTCGCATAAAGCCCCAAATCGCGTCGCCCGGAATCGGGTGGCAGCAGCCGGCAAGCTGGACGGCCACGCCTTCAGTACCGTGAATCGTTACGGGCACGCGACTTGTCGCCGGAGCTTTTTCCTGCGCCAGGCTTGTGATACGCGAAATCAAAACGGCAGCAAAGAGCTTGCCGAGCCCTACGTCTTGTAGGAGAGATTGTCGATTCGGTTCGTTGGTTTCTTTCAAAATCTTGTACCAAATCGGTTCCGGAACCGTATTGATGTCGAGTTTGGCCTCTAAAGCCGCCTTTTTTAACGCTTCCTGCCCGAGATTCACGGATTCTTCGGGGTTGCGCTCGCGCAAGAATTCACGAATCTTGGCCCGGGCTTTGCCCGTACGCACGAAGCGCAGCCATTCGGGAGCCGGATGTGAGGTCGGATCGGTGAGGATTTCGACCATGTCGCCGTTTCTCAGTTTCTTAGAAAGCGGAGCCTCTTCGCCGTTGACGCGACAAGCCACGGCTCCGTTTCCGATACCGGTGTGAATTTGGTAAGCAAAATCAATCGGGGTGGCGCCTTGCGGCAGTGACAGAATTCGGCTCTTGGGTGTAAAAACGTAGATGCGGTCCGGGAATAGGTCAATCTTGATGTTTTCGATAAATTCCGAGGGGTCCGATGTCGTCCGCTGAATTTCCATTAGGCTTTGGAGCCAGTTGGAAACAAGGTTTTGAATTTCACTTGTGTCCATGCCGTCGCCGTAAAGCCAATGAGCCAGAATGCCTTTCTCGGCAATGCGGTGCATCTTTTCGGTACGAATCTGGTATTCAACCGGGGTGCCTGAAGGACCGATAACCGTCGTGTGCAGACTCTGGTAGCCGTTAGCTTTCGGGATGGCGATAAAGTCTTTAAAGCGTCGATTGACGGGTTTGTAGAGTTTATGTAAGGCCCCGAGCGTTAAGTAGCACTCTTCGACCGTGCGTACGATGATACGAAACCCGTAGACGTCCAACACGTCGGAAAATGAGGCATGCGAATCGCGCATGCGGTTGTAAATTCCGTAAATGGTTTTGTCGCGCCCCTGAATGCGTGCTCGAATGTTGGATTTGGGAAGAGCCTCCCGCGTTTCTTTGAGGATGCGCTCTAAGACGGCACGGCGTTTGTCACGGGTGCGAAGAACATTGATGCGAAGAATTTCGTAGCGTCTCGGATATTGATTGATAAACGCCAGTTCCTGCAATTCCCGAAATAGGCCGTTAAGTCCCAAGCGGTGGGCAATCGGCACATAGATTTCCAGAGTTTCCGTGGCAATGCGCCGGCGTTTTTCCGGGCGCATCACGCCGAGCGTACGCATGTTATGCAATCGGTCGGCAAGTTTTACGAGGATAACGCGTACGTCGCGACTCATCGCTAAAAGCATCTTGCGAAAACTTTCGGCCTGAGCAATTTCGTTGGAAGAAAAGCTTATCTTCGTGAGCTTACTCACTCCGTCAACAAGGTCGGCAATCTGTACGCCGAAGCGCTGGACCATCTCGAACTTGCCCATGCCGGTGTCTTCTAAAACATCGTGCAAAAGACCGGCGCAAATCGTATCGGCATCCATGTGCCATTGGGCTAGGATGGAGGCAACTGCCAAGGGGTGGGTGATGTACGGCTCTCCGGATTTACGAAACTGCCCTAAATGCGCTTCGTCAGCGCACCTAAAGGCGTCTTTGACTTTGTCGATATCCGATTGGGCTAGATAAATCGCGCAGCGATCTAAAAGTTCTGCGCTCGTGACAATCTTGGCCGGTTTAGCCACAGAGAAAAAGAGCGGCAAATCAGCCGAGTCATCGAGCGCGTTTTCAGCACGGTCTAAGTACGCAACGTCATAGTCCTCGTCGCGTTCGGAGGATTGATTCGGCGAAGAAATTTTCCTCGTTGCTGTATCCATGCTTGTCCCCGGTCGGGTCTTGTGCCCCGAGGGCTTTCAACAATGGGTGCGAGAGCTCTCGCAACGCCGAAGAACGCCGGTTTTCAGGAGACGCGCTCGAGCATTTCCTTACCGATAAAGCCCTGCTCGATTTCGCGCAGCGCAATGACGGTATACTTGTCTTTGGTATCGACCTTCGGAGCATGTCCCTGAGCGAGCATGCGAGCTCGGTAAGTCGCGCAAAGAACCAGTTCGAAGCGGTTTGTCACCTTTTTCAGGCAATCTTCAACAGTAATACGTGCCATGTGAGTTCAATCGGTTTGAATTCGGAAAAAGGAAATTTTATAACAAAAATCACAAAAAAATCACAGCATCCGAGCAAAAAGAAGTCGTAGCAAGACCAAGTAACGAGGTCGGGACGACGTCCGGATGCATGGGATAAAAAACTTCGTGTGTCGCCGCGCGCCTTCTTGCGAAGTTTCCTTGTTCCGTGAGACGTTGCATCAAACGATAGGATGCCTGAACGTTGATTTGCAGCAAGCCGATGACATCCGACCGAGTCATGTCCGCACTTTCCGTAGCAACCCGTAGAACCAGTTCTTCATGCCTCAAGGTTCTGATATCGGACTGGCGCCTGTACTTAATCGTTTGATTCTGCGCCTTGTAGACCGCTCCAGTGAGACTGTATTCCTGAGCCTTGCCGGCGCCGACGGCTTCGATAAATCATCTCTTTGATGGATATCTCGATCTGCTGCCGAGTCCGAGTGGAGCCTAAAGGGCTGTGAGCGACTCAAGGTGCCTGGCGATTTCAGAAGTATTTCACAAGCCGAATGAGGCAAAAAGGGCCTTCTTGGCGTTTTTTTGAGCTTCAAACGCCAGTCGCGAGGCTTTGACAATCGTATGGAGCTCCTCGCAGGCCTTTTCAAAATCGTCATTGATGACAATGTAATCAAAGTGCGGGGCTTGACTGATTTCTAAAGCCGCTCCGGCCAGGCGCCTGGCAATCACATCGGGGGCATCGGTTGCTCGTCCCCTGAGGCGCTTTTCCAAAACAGACATCGAGGGCGGAAGAATGAATACAGCCGTCGCTTTCGGGAAAAGCGTTTTAATTTGGCGCGCTCCCTGCCAGTCGATTTCCAAAATGATGTCAGCCCCGAGCGACAGTTCCTTTTCAATCCAGATGCGGCACGTTCCGTAGTAGTTACCGTGCACGTAGGCCGTCTCCAGAAAATCTCCGGCTGCCTTTTTTCGGTTAAATTCCTCAAGCGTCACGAAGTTGTAATCGATGCCGTTTGTTTCGCCTGTGCGCGGTGCACGGGTGGTGTAGGACACGGACATTTTTAAGCGCCCGTCTCGGGCAATTAAGGCCTTATTAAGGGAACTTTTTCCGGCGCCTGAGGGGGCCGAAACGATAAAAAGGTGTCCGCGGGGACCTTCGATTTCAGGAGCAGGCATAATTTTCAATAGAACGCAAAAATTCGTTATCAGGGAAACCGACGTCAGGTTTTCCGGACCGGACGGCAAGGCGCATCTTAAAAAGTGGGGTGTGCTTTGCGCTAATATCTGAGTCCTCTTGAAGCGGGCAGTTTAGCAGAGCCGTACTCTGCCGTAAGCCGAAAGAGGCTCGAAGAACACTGATTTTTCTGTGTGCCGGTGCAAGATGTTTCTTGTCCGAGGCCCATAGGTTGGAGACGCACGATGCAGTACCACTTCCCGGTTGTCATCATTGACGAACACTACAACGCGCAAAACGCAAGCGGACTCGGGATTCGCGGTCTGGCGCAGGCACTCGAAGCGCTTGGCATGGAGGTGACGGCCGCGACGGCCTATTCGGACATGGCCAATATCGCAGCACACGCGAGCCGCGCTTCGGCGTTTATCGTAGGTCTTGTGGATGCGGACTTTCCGAAGGCCGGCAAAGAAAACGATACGGTGCACGAGTTGCGCGATTTCGTACGTAAGGTTCGCGTCTGTAGCCCTGATGTGCCGATTTTCCTATACGGAGAAACCAAAAGCGCCGCCGCCGTTCCCAACGATGTTACACGTGAATTACACGGGTTTATCCACATGTTCGAGGATACTCCCGAATTTGTGGCACGCTACATCGCCCGGGAAGCCAGGGAATATTTAGAGAGCCTTCCGCCGCCTTTTTTCAAGGCACTTACCCAATATGCAGCCGGTTCCTCGTATTCGTGGCACTGTCCGGGCCACTCGGGGGGCGTGGCATTTTTAAAAAGCCCGGTCGGGCAAATGTTTCATCAGTTTTTCGGCGAAAACATGCTGCGCGCGGATGTCTGTAATGCCGTTGAAGAACTCGGGCAACTTTTGGAACACACGGGCCCGGTGGCCAAGTCCGAGAAAAATGCAGCGCGCATCTTCGGATGCGACCACCTCTTTTTTGTCACGAACGGCACGTCGACCTCCAATAAGATTGTCTGGAATTATGCCGTGGCGCCGGGCGACGTGGTCGTCGTCGATCGCAACTGCCATAAATCGATTTTGCACGCCATTACGCTCACGGGAGCCATTCCCGTCTTTTTAACGCCCACACGCAATCAGTACGGCATCATCGGACCGATTCCGAAAAAAGAGTTTTCCATTAAAGAGATTGTGAAGAAAATTCGCGCGAACCCTCTCATTAAAGATAAGAGCGCTCGTCCGAGAATCCTGACTCTGACGCAATCAACGTACGACGGCATTGTCTACAACGACGAAGAGATTAAAAAGGGTTTAGACGGCCAGGTCGATATCCTTCATTTTGACGAGGCGTGGCTCCCGCATGCAGCGTTTCATCCTTTTTATCGGAACATGCACGCCATTGATCCGGCCAAGTCCCGCACGAAAGAAAGTCTCGTGTTTGCGACGCACTCGACGCATAAGCTCTTGGCCGGAATTTCTCAGGCAAGCCAGATTTGTGCGGAAAACTCCGAGACAAGAAAACTGGACCTGGCGAGCTTTAATGAATCCTTTCTCATGCACACGTCCACCTCGCCCCAGTACGCGATTATCGCAAGCTGCGACGTGGCCGCCTCGATGATGGAAGGGCGTGCCGGGCATGCTCTGGTCGATGAATCGCTTCAGGAGGCGTTGGATTTTCGGCGTGCTATGCGCGAGGTGGCACGCGACTACAAAGACTGGTGGTTTGATGTTTGGGGTCCGAAAAAACTTCCGCGTACGGGAATCGGCACACAAAAGGATTGGATGCTCGATGCGGGCGACACGTGGCACGGGTTCGGGGATGTGGCTCCGGGCTTTAACATGCTCGATCCGATTAAGGCGACGGTCGTCACACCGGGCTTAAATCTTGATGGGCACTTTGCCAAGACCGGTATTCCGGCAGCCGTTGTTACGAAGTACCTTTCCGAGCACGGCATCATTGTGGAAAAAACGGGGCTGTATTCGTTTTTCATCATGTTCACCATCGGCATTACCAAGAGCCGATGGAACACGATGGTCACCGAATTGCAGCAATTTAAAGATGCGTACGACGTCAATGCACCCTTGTGGCGTGTGATGCCTAAATTTATTACCGCCTTCCCGATGTATGAAAATAAGGGCCTCAAAGACTTGTGCCAAGCCGTACACGAGGCATATCACGCCGCCGATGTGGCACGCCTTACGACCGATATGTATATCTCGGAGATGCATCCGGCAATGACGCCAACAGACGCCTATGCGTGCCTCGTGCACAAAAAGACTGAACGCGTGAAAATCGATGAGCTTGAAGGGCGTATTTCTGCTGTTCTTTTAACGCCGTATCCGCCGGGAATTCCGCTTTTGGTCCCGGGCGAGCGAGTCAATCATCGCATCGTGCAGTATCTTAAATTTGCCCGTGACTTTACAGCTAAGTTCCCCGGGTTTGAAACCGATGTGCACGGACTTGTTAAAGAAAAGGATACGGACGACATCACGGAATATTTCCTCGATTGCGTCCGGGAGAAGTGAAAATGGCATTAAATATGGTGTATTTCCCGATTCGGTTGGTCACTGTCTTGACAGTCGAGGCAGCTCCCAAGTTTTTAGCGCGCTTGATTACGAGCGATGCGACAAAGCTGATGCAAGGGTCTGTCGTGCGCACGGCTCTTTTAAATGCCACCGGGGGACTTTTAGGAATCGTCCTTCTGACGCGAGAAGGGCAGGAGACGTACAAACTGTATTTAACGGACGACAATGCCGATGCCCTTGAGGCATGGATTCGTCAGGTCTCTCAGGCTTTCGATGCGGAAGTGCTCTCGGAAAAAGTGCCGATGATGCCGTATTTGGGCGATTTTGCCGGTCAGGCGCCCTCGCGCGGACATTTTGAAAAAAAGACGCACGTCACGCTCATCAATCGCGGATGGATTTCGTATGCCGTGGGCCCTGAGGACGCTTTAAAGTCCCTGATTAAGCAACTAACGGATGCCGGAGTCGAAGAGGGCCCCGTTGAGACCATTGAGGCGCTACGCGTCATGGCACGGGAACCGGCCCCAGGTCTTGAGTACGATGAGACGACAAGTCCCTTGGAGGCAGGCCTTGAGGATGCGCTGGACTTTTCCGATTCGGACCGTATCTTTATCGGTAGGGCACTGACGCAGGCACGCTTTGAAGCCAAAGACTATGAGCGCCTTCATCTTGTGGCCTTTAACATCCCGTTTGACCCGGCGGCTTTAACGGAAATGCCGCTTGTTGTGGTCGGGGAGCTCGGATATCAGCCGACATCGCTTGTGCGCATTCCGGAGATGAACCTGACGGCTTCTCTCGTGCGACTTCCGCCGAGTATCGAAATCGGGACGACTCTCGATGCGCTCGTGAAAACGGATCCGCCCTGCAACGCCAAGTCCGTTTTGGTTGTGTCGCCGCAAGCGTAATCTGCTCTCGTGATATTCTGAAAATTCTGTTCCCGAGTCACTCGGGGACGGATTTAGCGCGTTTGAAGAGGGACAAGATTGCGATAAACCGCGCAAATTTTCATCAAGTGCCTATGATAGAGACCGCACTCGGCGGAAGTCCGTATTCAGGGATGGTATAAGCGAAGTTTTCTTTTTGACGAAGAGCCTTTCAAAACTCAGCCTCAATTGAAAACTGTCTTCGCGGGAACATCTTTCAATCTACCGAGGTGAAATTGGAGGTTTCAAAAAGTATGCTTTGGGCAAATAGCCAAGAGAATGGAGAAAGGATTCGGCCGGCATCTCATGCTGTTGGTGTGTGCCCTCTTTGTTGCGGTCCGGTTATCGCTGTTTGCGGGAACAAACGCATTTGGCATTGGCGTCATTCATCCGATGCCCAATGTCCCTTTTCTAAAAACGAAACGCCCTGGCATAGAGGATGGAAGAATCAGTTCCCCGAAAAATGGCAAGAAATCATCCGCTACGATTCTCTGACCAAAGAAAAACACATCGCTGATGTCATGACGCCACAAGGCTTTGTTTTGGAATTCCAGCATTCTCCCATGCCGGAAGAAGAACGGATTTCTCGGGAGAAGTTTCACAAAACAATGGCGTGGGTTGTTGATTGCTCTGAGAGTAAGCGCGACAAGACTAGGCTCGCCAAGAATCGCCTAACTACTCTACATCTTTTAAAATCTGGCATGCATAATTGTTACCTGACTCGGTTTAATTTCGAGAAGGAACTATTTCGGAATGAGTGGCTGAACTCCGCAGTCCCTGTAGTTTTCGACTACGGCCAAGAGTTTTGCTTAGGAGACGAAGAGTTTAAAGGAAGGGTTGTGTGTCTCTTTCCGAAGCAAGTCAATCGATTCGGTGTTGTCTTGATTATCGAGAAGCAGCGGTTGATAAAACAAATTCAAGATAATCAGTGGACATTTTTGACAGACAGCACTATCTACAACAAGGTATTTGACTGTTTGAGGCAAAACGGTGATATTGCTCGCAATAGTGACGCAGAAATAAAACAGCGAGTTGTTCCTGTTGCCCCGAGGAAAAAGGAGCCGAAAGGCGGATTCGTTTCGCAGTCTTCTTGCCCCATTAAAGAACCGGCGCAACCTCATGCTCCCGTAGTCAATAATGCTACATGGTCGGAAAGGACCTTCGCTAAAGCAGGGGAGAGAGTAAGACTCTCCCTTTCGAATAGTTGGAAACGTCGCAAGTGACTTCTTTAGGCTTTTAAAGTCTGAAGGTCTGCTCACGGCTTTCTCGTCAGCCGAAAACTTCCCCTTATTGCGGACAGTTCCCTGTTAAAGCAATCCCGTGAGGGAGAGCATTCTACGGGATGCTTATCAGAAAGCGTTTTTCCAATAAAGTTGCTTTTTTGTAAACGCCAATGTTATTCAGCGCGGTCGCCTACAAGAATTGGAACAGTCTTATCGTCACCGCCTTTAGTCCTGTAGCGAAAGGTATTAACTACTCGGGGATTCTTCAACGCGATAATCTTGCTGTCATACATCATGGAGTCCATCGTGCGAGGAATGTAGCCGACTTCAGAAGAGTCAAAATCGAAATAGTCCTTACACTGGCTTTCAGAAGAGTTCTTGCATTTGAAAACTAAGGCGTCTCCGTTTTCCAATACTTGTAAAACCCTGTAATACGCCATCTCGTTAACTTCGGCCGGCTCGTTTGGCTCTTCTGTCGGGGTTGTTAAAGTCGGCTGATTCACTACGGAGGGTTTATAAGAGTCCTGATTCGCACTGTCTAGCGCCATTTCCGAGCATCCGAATAAAAGCGGAACAACAAAAGTAGATAGCATCAGATGAGTCAGTTTCATTTTTTCCTCCGAAGGGTTTCGTGATTTGAGTTTAGCACCGGCATTGTTGGCGCCTGATGTTTAGCATGAGGAGCTACTAGGGAAGGTATCGTTCTGGTTTTTGTGGCTATGACTTTACTTTTCGAGACCGGTTTTTCAAAAGTCATTCGCAAGTTGCTCAATGGACCAAAAATGTTTTCATTAGAATGCCGTTGCTTATAAGTACAAGACTGGCGTTGCCAGAGAATTTGATTTAGCCACCGGATGAAAACCGTGATCGCAAAAACACTGTACGTGCGCAGCTTCGGTTGCCAAATGAATGACTATGACTCGAGCCGTATCGCCGATTTACTCATCGATCGTTACGGACTGAAACGGGTAGCAAGTCCGCAAGAGGCCGACATCGTTGTGATGGTTACCTGCTCGATTCGAGAAAAAGCCCACGAAAAAACCTTTTCCGACTTAGGGCGCCTGCGCGAGATGAAAAAACTGCATCCCGGGATGCTCATTGCCGTCGGCGGCTGTGTAGCGAGCTTAGAAGGTGCCGGAATTCTGACGCGTGCCCCGTGGGTTGACGTGGTTTTCGGACCGCAGACACTGCACCGCTTGCCGGATTTACTTGAAGAACGGTTGAAAACAGGTAAGCCCCAAGTGGATACCTCGTTTCCCGAAATCGAAAAATTTGATTGCTTACCTAAGCCCTGTGTTCAAGGGGCAACGGCGTTTTGTTCCATCATGGAGGGGTGCAGTCACTTTTGCTCGTACTGCATTGTCCCGTATACGCGAGGCGCAGAAATCAGTCGTCCCGTGATGGACGTTTTGGTCGAGTGTGCGCAGCTTGCCGACCAGGGGGTCAAAGAAATTACGCTCCTCGGGCAAAACGTCAACGGCTATCGGGGGCGGTCTCCTGACGGCACGACAGCCGATTTTGCTCTTCTGTTGGACTACGTGGCGGAAATCGAGGGTATTGAGCGTATCCGCTTTATGACAAGCCACCCGACGGAGTTTTCCGATCGGTTGATTGATGCATTTGCACGGTTGTCGAAACTTGCCAATCACGTGCACCCGCCGGCCCAAAGCGGATCGAACAAGATTCTGGCAGCCATGAAGCGCGGCTATACGCGAGAAGAATACTTGGACCGCGTCGAAAAGCTTCGGGCCGTGCGCCCGGGGATTTCGATTTCCACCGATATCATCGTTGGATTCCCGGGAGAGACCGAAGAAGACTTCCTCGAATCGATGTCGCTTGTGAAAGAAGCGAATTTTGACGCAAGTTTTTCGTTTGTGTACTCCAAGAGACCGGGAACCCCGGCTGCGCGCCTTGAGGACACAACGCCGCAATCGGTTAAATTGGCGCGCTTACAAAAACTCCAGGCTCTGATCGATGAGCAAGCGAAGGCCGTTTCCGAGTCGATGGTCGGGAAAATCGAACGGTGCCTTGTTGTCGGTCCCGCCCGTCGCGGTCAGGGGTTATTAAGTGCCCGTACCGACAACAATCGCATTGTCAATTTCCCGGGTGACGTGTCTCTTATTAACACGGTTGTTGACGTACGCATCACCGCCGTCAATAGCCATACGCTCGGAGGCGAACGTGTCGGAGAAAAATAAAGAGGAGACCCTCTTTTTTACCTTTGATGCCACGGCCGGCGAAGCGGCGCAACTTGTCGGACCCTTGGAAGAAAACTTAAGGCGCATCGAAGCGGCCTTTCAAATCAAGATCCATCGTCGCGGAACACGCTTTACGTTAACGGGCGAGAAAGCGGCCGGCGCGCTTCGCGTTTTGGAACTTTGTGCCGGGCGGATTTTGTCCGGCGATCCGATTCGCGGCGAAGACGTGGATTTAGCTTGTATTGGCGAGGCCGCTGACGGGAAAGCCGGCAACGCTCCCGAGGCTGTGTGCCTTAAGACGCGGAAAGCGGGGCTTAAACCGAGAACGCCCCATCAGCGCGAGTATCTTAAGGCACTGCTTACGACCGATATTACGTTCGGAATCGGACCGGCGGGAACGGGAAAAACGTATTTGGCCGTTGCGGCGGCGGTCGATGCCTATGAGCGCAATGTTGTGGAACGCATCGTTCTTACGCGTCCTGCGGTTGAAGCCGGCGAGCGTTTGGGGTTTTTACCCGGCGACTTGGCGCAAAAGGTCGATCCGTATTTAAGACCCCTTTATGACGCGCTTTACGATTTACTCGGTTTTGAGCGCACGCAGCGCCTGATTGAAAAGCAAATTATCGAAATTGCTCCCTTAGCCTACATGCGCGGGCGGACCTTAAATAACGCCTTTGTCATTTTAGATGAGGCGCAAAACACGACGCGCGAGCAAATGAAGATGTTTTTAACGCGTATCGGATTCGGGACGCATGCGGTTGTTAACGGGGATGTGACACAGATCGATTTGCCGCACGGAGCCAAAAGCGGTCTTGCCGATGCAGCTGCCATCCTTAAAGACGTCGTCGGGATTTCATTTGTCCGGTTTGATGCGACCGATATCGTGCGTCATCCGCTTGTAGGGGCCATCGTTCGCGCGTATGACGCCGTTAAAAAGAGAGGGGAGTAACACCGTGACGGAAAAAAAGTTGGCACTGACCTTTGAGCGCGCCGACGGAGGCGTAGGACCCCTCAAGCGCCTTCCGACACGCCGAGAAATGACGTCTTGGATTCGAGCGGCCGTCTGCCGTCCCGCAATTCTCACCGTGCGTTTTGTGGGAGAAGTTGAGGGGCGGGACCTTAATGCTCGCTACCGGAAAAAAGACTATCCGACTAATGTTTTGACGTTTGACTACGCGCATAAACCGATTGCCGAGGCCGACATCGTCGTTTGCACCTCGGTTCTTCTTAAAGAAGCCGCTGCACAAGGAAAGAGTTTTCGGGCGCACTTGGCGCACCTACTCATTCACGGCGTGTTGCATGCGATGGGCTATGACCACGTGACCGACGAGCAGGCCCAAAAAATGGAAGCTCTTGAGACTCGCATTCTCAAAAAACTCGGATTTCCCAATCCGTATTCGGATCGGGCTCGGGGACACTAAAGGATGCACGCCATGTTCCGTGACGCTCGGCTAAAGCCTGTCTTGGTACTCACAAGCTTTTTAGGGCTCGGGATTGTTGCCTCGCTCGGGTTTCGCTTTCCGGGAGCGTATTTTTGGACGGCCGTGGCGTTTGTCGGGTTCATCTACCTACTTATAAAAGAAAGTCATCCGAAAGGCGGGGCGCTTGACGCGTTTTCGTTCGGAATCGGCTATTTTGCCTCGGGTTTGACCTGGGTCTTTCACTCGGTTTATGTGTACGGTAATGCTCCGTGGCTTTTTGCCGCGCTCTCTGTTTTGGCGCTTTCGGCGGTCTTGTCGCTTTTCCCGGCAGCCGCCGGGTACTTGGCCGTCAAAATTCGGGTTCCGAATGCTCTGAAGGCCTCGCTTTTAATTCCGCTTTTGTGGACGGGGGCCGAGTTTTTGCGCGGCGAGTGGATCGGCGGCTTCGGATGGCTTTCGGTCGGATACGCGTTTACGGACAATATGCTTTCTTCATGCGCACCGATTCTCGGTGTGTATGGTGTGACGCTTGTAATCCTTCTTGCCTTAGGGGGAGCTTCCGCGGTTTTGATGCGAAGCGAAGCTCTGGCAGCTCGCCTTCTTTCGGGGCTTATTTGTGTCACGGCGGTGCTCGGGGCCTATGCATTAAAAGACATTGCTTGGTCGAGTCCGACTTCGCGTCTGGAAGTGCGGCTGGTGCAACCGGACCTGCCGGTCACAACGCGTGCGACCTACGCCATGCAGCAAAAAGCGCTTGAACGCGTTGAGGCGATGAGCCTTTCGCATCCCGTCGGGCGTCCCATTGATTTGATTTTGTGGCCCGAGAGCGTGTACGCGTTCTTGCCGGCTGCCCTTCCGGAAGCTTGGAAAGAAATTCCACAAAAAGTAGCGAAAAAACAAGGTTCCGAGGTTCTTTTCAATGCATTTTCGATGCCCGCAAAACGCGCGATTTCCAATAGCCTGTATCTTGCCGACGCTTCAAAAACGCGCCCGATTTACTCCAAGCGCCACCTTGTGCCTTTCGGGGAGTTTGTTCCGTACGGCTTTCGTTGGTTGGTCGACGCCTTAGCCATCCCGATGGCAGACCAAGTCTCGGGTTCAGTGCCCTCCGAGCCTGTCTCGGTGGCAGGTGTTCCGACGGCCCTCGGGATTTGCTACGAGAATATGTTTCCGGCGGAACTGGCGGACTGGTTTAACGTCGGGAATCCGAACCTCATTATCTATAGCGCCAACCTCGGGTGGTTTTCCGAGGACGCTGTGCGTGAGTTTTCTCAAATGAGTCGTATGCGGGCCAAAGAAGCGGCGCGTCCCGTGTTGCAGGTGATAAATAACGCTGGATCCGCTCTTTTTGACCCGACAGGGGTTGAATTAAGGCGCGCCGGTCTCGGAGCTCAAAACTTAGATGTGACGGTTCGCCTTTACGGAGGAACCTCAACTCCGTTTATGCGCTACGGCTTTGCGGTTTTCGGGGGCATCTGGGCGCTTCTTTTCGCAACAATTTTCGGGTTTTGCCGGCTCGCAAACCGCTTTTCTCGGAAAAGCGAAGTCTAAACGGCTAAAATCCTGTCCCGATTGTTCTTTAGCCCGTCGGTTTTTCCCACGGGCTCTTTCCCGTTGTCTCAAATGGGTCTTGAAGTCACGAAAAGGAAATTATGATTACCTTTCAGGAAGTCATCCTGCGCCTGCAGGAGTATTGGAATCAGCAAGGTTGCGGGATTTTGCAGCCGATTGATATCGAAGTCGGTGCCGGCACGAGCCATACGGCAACGTTTTTGCGGGCTTTAGGCCCCGAACCTTGGCGCGCTGCTTACGTGCAACCGAGCCGCCGTCCGAAGGATGCCCGGTACGGAGAAAACCCCAATCGCCTGCATCAGCACCATCAGTTTCAGGTGGTTTTAAAGCCGGCTCCCGTCAATATCGTGGATTTGTATTTGGATTCACTTCGGGCCCTCGGAATCGATACGCTCGTCAATGACATTCGCTTTGTCGAAGACAACTGGGAAAACCCGACCCTCGGAGCTTGGGGGCTTGGGTGGGAAATCTGGATGAACGGCATGGAAGTGACGCAGTTTACGTACTTTCAGCAAGTGGGCGGCTTGGAATGTAAACCCATCACAGGCGAGATTACCTACGGCCTCGAACGCCTGACGATGTACCTACAAAACTGCGACAACGTTTTCGATTTAGTCTACACGAACTGGAAGGACGGAGCGGGTAACGCCAGAACGCTGACCTACGGGGACGTGTTCCACCAAAACGAAGTCGAGCAGAGTATCTACAACTTCGAAGCAAGTGACCCCGTCAAGCTTTTCGGACAATTCGACTACTTTGAAAGCGAGGCCAAGCGCCTGATGGATTTAAAACTTGCTCTTCCTGCCTATGAGATGGTTTTAAAGGCCGGCCACACATTCAATCTCTTGGATGCCCGGGGTGCGATTTCCGTTACCGAGCGTGCGGCCTACATTGCCCGCATCCGTGCCGTGAGCCGAGCGGTGGCACAAAGTTACTATGAGTCGCGCGAACGGCTCGGTTTCCCGATGTTGAAAGCGAAATAAAAAGGGTGAAAAGAAATGACCAGTTTGCTTGTTGAATTTCAGACCGAAGAGCTGCCCCCGAAGGCGCTCAAGAAGCTTTCAGCGGCGTTTGCCGAGGGTGTGTTCCGCGGGCTACGCGAAAAGCACTTTACGGGATCGGCCTCGGAGGTAACGCCCTTCGGCTCGCCGCGTCGCATGGCCGTTCTCGTGACCGATGTTGCGGCAAAGTCTCCCGATGAGCCGTTCCGTCAGAAACTTGTTCCCGTTCAGGTCGGGTTAAATTTTGACGGTCAGGCGACCCCCGCTCTCACGAAGAAGATGGCTACCCTGGAAATTTCCTGTCCCGTTTCCGAGTTATCGCACGTGACGGAAGGAAAGAACACGTATTTGTATTACGACGGTGTGCGTGCCGGAGTTCCTTTGACCGAAGGGTTGCAAAAGATTTTGGAAGAAACCGTCAAGGCACTTCCCATCCCGAAAGTGATGAATTATCAATTGGCTGACGGCGTAACGACCGTGCAGTTCGTGCGCCCGGTCAAGCACCTGACGGCCCTGTATGGGCAATCCGTTGTTCCGGTGACGCTTTTCGGCCTTTCCGCTGATCGTGTCACGTCCGGACACCGTTTTCACACCCAGGGATTAATTGCGATTGACAGCGCCGATGACTACGAAGAAACGCTTTTTAGGAAAGGCAAAGTCATCGCGAACTATGAGCGGCGCCGTGCCGTTCTCGTGGACCTGCTTAAAAAGGAGGCGGCCAAAGACGGCGGGACGCTCATTGCCCCCGAAGTCTTAATTGACGAAACCAATTCGCTGACGGAGTGGCCTGTTATCTACACGTCGACGTTTGAAGAAAAGTACCTTGCCGTTCCCGAAGAGTGCTTGATTCTGACGATGCAGACCAATCAGAAGTATTTCCCGATGCGCGATGCCGCCGGGCGCCTGATGAATCGCTTTTGCCTTGTTTCGCACATTGAGGCTAAGGACGGCGGCGAGGCGATTCGTTCCGGTAACGCGCGTGTCGTACGCGCTCGCCTTGCCGATGCCGAGTTCTTTTACAAGGAAGACTGCAAGGAGACTCTTGCAAGTCGCGTTGAAGGTCTTAAACACGTTGTCTATCATAACAAACTCGGCACTCAGGCCGATCGCGTCAAACGCGTGATGGAACTGGCGGCATCGGTTGCCGGAAAAATCGGCGCCGATGCGGAGAAATCCAGGCGAGCGGCGTACCTGGCTAAGGCCGATCTTCGGACCCTCATGGTAGGAGAGTTTCCGGAATTGCAGGGCATCATGGGTGAGTACTACGCGAAAAACGACAAGGAAGACCCGGAGGTTGCGCTTGCCGTTCGCGAGCATTATGCGCCGCGCTTTGCGGGCGATGCCCTCCCGAGTACGCCCGTGTCGATTGCCGTTGCCATCTCCGACAAGCTCGAAACCTTAACGGGAATGTTCGGTATCGGACTTCTGCCGACCGGCGATAAGGATCCTTTTGCGTTGCGTCGCCATGCGCTCGGTATTTTGCGCATGATTATCGAGCGCAATTTGGACTTAAGTTTGGAAGACCTCGTGAAAAGCGCCTTTGCTGTCGAGCTTTCCGTGCCCGGCGTTCAGGATGCGACCGACGCCCTCATGACGTTCTTTTTCGATCGCCTGCGAGTCATGCTTCGTGATGAAGAGTACTCGGCTCAGGAAGTCGATGCTGTTCTTGCCAAACACATTGTCAAGCCCGCCGATTTCGTGCGTCGCATCGAAGCGGTCAAGAAGGACATCGCCCGGGTCAAAACCATCATCCGCGAGCAGCAGCTCGCCGGCCGCTAAGAGGAGGAATAGAAGATGGAAAACAGAACTTCTTCCCGTAAGACCAGAGTCGGCCTGGTGGTTTCGGACAAGATGGACAAGACCGTTGTGGTCGCCATCGCCGACCGCGTGGCCCATCCTCTGTACAAGAAGATCGTGAAGAGAACCTATAAGCTGAAGGCTCATGACGAGAACAACGAGTGTAACATCGGAGATACCGTAAGGGTTATGGAAACAAGACCTCTGTCCAAGGACAAGAGATGGAGACTTGTGAACATCATTGAAAAGGTTAAATAAAGGAGGCACCAGATCATGATTCAGACTGAAACCAGATTAAGAGTTGCCGACAATTCCGGTGCGAAAGAACTTCTTTGCATTCGTATCTTAGGCGGCACGTCCCGTCAGTATGCGAATATCGGAGACGTAATCGTTTGCGCAGTTAAGGAAGCAACACCAGGCGGCCTTGTGAAAAAAGGTGACGTTGTGAAAGCTGTTGTTGTTAGAACCAAGCATGGTGCCAGAAGAGCTGACGGAAGCTATGTAAAGTTTGACCAGAACGCGGCAGTTATCATTAAAGATAAAGAAGACAAGAACCCGGTTGGAACCCGTATCTTTGGACCAGTTGCCAGAGAACTCAGAGACAAGGGCTTCATGAAGATCGTGTCATTGGCACCGGAAGTACTGTAGGAGGTGTAAGGATGCGCATTAAGAAAGACGATACAGTAATTGTTATTACTGGTAAGGATAAAGGTAAACACGGCAAAGTTCTTAAGGCAATGCCAAAGGAAAACAGAGTTGTCGTAGAAGGCGTAAATGTTGTTACTAAGCACGCAAAGGCTACAAGAAAAGCCGGTGCTGAAATCAAGCATTTCGAAAGCCCAATCGATGCTTCCAACGTAATGCTTTATGATACAAAGGCTAAGGAAGTTATCAAAGTTGGATACCAGATCAAAGATGGTAAGAAAGTAAGAGTTTCCAAGAAAACCGGAAACGTAATCGACTAAGAAAGGAGGAGACGATTTTGACAGCAAGATTAAGAGAAACTTATAATAATGAAGTTTTCGGAGCATTAAAAGAAAAGTTCCAGTATAAAAACGTAATGGAAGTGCCTAAGCTTACGAAGATCACAATCAACATGGGTCTTGGCGAAGCAAAGGATAACGCGAAGATCATGGAATCCGCAGTTGAAGAAATCGCTTTAATCAGCGGACAGAGACCTGTTATCACAAAGGCTAAAAAATCCATCGCGAACTTCAAGCTGCGTGAAGGTATGAACATTGGCTGCAAGGTTACTCTGAGAGGCGACAGAATGTATGAATTCACAGACAGACTGGTAAACATCGCACTGCCTCGTGTACGTGACTTCCGTGGCGTAAAAGCAAACAGCTTTGACGGCAGAGGTAACTACACAATGGGTATCAAAGAACAGCTGATCTTCCCTGAAATCGAATATGATAAAGTAGACAAGATCAGAGGCATGGACATCGTTTTTGTTACAACAGCAAAAACAGATGAAGAAGCAAGAGAACTGCTGAGACTGTTCGGTATGCCATTCGCTAAATAAGGGAGGGACAAAGATGGCTAAAAAATCTATGAAAGTTAAGCAGCAGAGAGCGCCTAAGTTCTCTACAAGAGCTTATACACGTTGCAGAGTTTGCGGCAGACCCCACTCTGTACTGAAAAAATATGGAATTTGCCGTATTTGCTTCAGAAATCTTTCTTATGCAGGTCAGATTCCCGGCGTAAAGAAAGCAAGCTGGTAATTGAAAGGAGGAATTCACAATGTCTATGAGCGACCCTATCGCAGATATGCTGACAAGAATCAGAAATGCTAATACTGCAAAACACGATACAGTAGATGTTCCTTCTTCCAAAATGAAGAAAGCAATCGCTGACATCCTGGTAGCAGAAGGTTACGTAAAAGGTTACGAAGTAATCGAAGACGGTATCAAATCCACACTGCGCATCAGCCTGAAATATGGTGAAGACAAAAACGTAAAAGTAATCACAGGTCTGAAGAGAATTTCCAAACCCGGCCTGAGAGTATTCGCTGGCAAAGACGAGCTGCCTAAAGTTCTGGGTGG
>OLGE01000955.1_pt1 | contig 31664 bp, 11 predicted proteins | sample 1605151 | NCBI WGS metagenome assembly OLGE01 (sample SAMEA3888912, study PRJEB22519) | human gut metagenome | biome: human gut; feature: human-associated habitat; material: faeces | place: Denmark | collected 2010
TGCGAGATACTCCTTTGATAAAAGTTTCTTTTGACGAATTAACTATATCACAAGGATATCTCGCTTTTCATGTTTTCAATGTGTAACACATGTATTGTAATCCTACAAAATAGGGTTCAAGGTTCGGAGTTAGCCCATAGGCGGGGCGCCCATGGATTGCGGATGAAATCTTTGCTCGAATGAGAAATTAGAAATAAGAAATGAGAAATGGTGGTACGGCGCAAAAATAATGAAGCGCCGCAGAATTTTGATGGCGCTTCCCGTATCGTCATCGAAAGCGTAGCCGAGGGATCTTTATTGCACTGCGCTCAGTATCACATAGAAACTGGCAGGAAACTGACGTCTTGGTGCTACGTATTTCTGCTTTCACACATGCGTCGTTTATCGGTCTGCAAGGAAGATTTCTCGCTCCGCTCGAAATGACGATACGAGAGAGTCACTAGCCACTAATCCCTAGTCACCAGTCACTTGTCATTTTCCCTCACATAGTGCGCTCGCTCTCCGCCAATGAGCGGCGGGCGGGTGCGGGCCGCTGCCACAAGGGCCGCTCCGATATGGTTATTCACCAGACGGACAGGGACAGCCACGCGCTTCAAGTGCATCCCGATCATCGTAAGCCCGATATCGAGTCCCCCGTCAGCCTTGATCTCCATCACGGCGACCGGGTCCTTGAAATGATAGAAAGCATTCGTCGAGAAGGCGCCGCCGGCATGCAGCCAGGGGACGACCGTCACCTCCTCATAGCCGCGCTTCTCTGCTTCGCTGCGCTCCATGATGAGCGCCCGATTCAGATGCTCGCAGCACTGGAAGGCCAGAGCGAGTCCCTCCTTCTCTGCAGCTTCCATCAGAGCCGTCACGACAGCCGTGCCGACTTCATAGGAGCTGTCCTTGCCGATGTGTCCGCCACGGATCTCGCTCGACGAGCCACCGATGACGATGAGACTCCCTTTTCTGAAATGAGAAATTTCGCAAAGCTCATGGAAAGCTTTTACTGCCTGTTCCTGTAAGTCTTCAAACATTATTGCGCCTCTTCGATCGCAGCGATCTTTGCAATTCTTCTGGCATGGCGGCCACCTTCGAACGGAGTCTTTAAAAATTCGTCCATGATGAATTCCGCAAGCCCCGGTCCGACGACACGCGCGCCAAGCGTCATGACATTCGCATCATTGTGCGCACGGGTGAAATGTGCGGAGAAGGTATCGCCGCAGAGCGCCGCGCGGATGCCCTTCATCTTGTTCGCAGCGATGCACATGCCGATGCCTGTCCCGCAGACGAGGATCGCATACGTCGCCTCACCCTGCTGCACCAGCTTGCAAGCCTTCTCTGCAAAATCCGGATAATCACAGGACTCTTCCGAGTATGTCCCGCAATCTATGTATTCGATCTTCTCTTCGTCCAGATGCTTCATAAGAGAAGCCTTGAGTGCAAACCCACCGTGATCACTCGCCATAGCAATTTTCATAATCTTCGCCCTCCTTGGAAAATAGGAATACCGTACCATTTCAGTATACAACAGCGGCACATAAAAAGGAACAGCTCGGCAATGGGCGAGTTGTTCCTTTCGCATAACATATTTTATGCACCCAACGGATATGGTGCGGTACATATAGGTAAAAAGAGGCGTCGGATTTCTATGATGCCGATGGAAAAAGTCCGTCAATTCACAAAGCCAAGAACCCCTTTAAACCCGTCCGCTCCTACCTCTTCTCCACCACGATATGATACCCGGACGCCTTGGTGAGGCGGTTCATGATGGCGAGACCGAGACCTGCGGTATCCGTACCCTCGCCGATGATGGCATCGACGGGGTGGCGATTGAAATAAAGGAGGCCTGAGAAGAGGTTGTGCGCGAAGCTCTCTTTATCCTCCCGATGTCCCCAGACGAAAACAGGAAGTCCCTTGGGGAGAAGAGCAGCCGTTTCTTCGCTGACGAAGAATCCATACTTCTTATCCGTCTTTTCCGCAAAGGAGAAGATTTCCTCTGCCACCTTCCCCGCCTCTCCCGTATACACGGTGAGCGGCGCAGAAGGCGCATAGTGGCGATACTTCATGCCGGGTGCCTTCGGATGTGCGCCGTCTTTGGCGAGTGCGCTGTCTACCGTCGTCGGCGCGATGGCAGACAGCGCTTCCTTCGTCGTGCCGCCGGGACGGTAGATGACGATCTCGTTCCCTTCGATGCCCACCACGGTGGACTCTAGGCCGATCTGACAGGGGCCGCCATCGATGACGGCGGCGATGCGTCCATTCATATCATGCAGCACATCATCCGCGGTCGTCGGGCTCGGACGGGTGGAAATATTCGCACTCGGACCTGCTATAGGGACGCCGGCTGCACGGATGAGGGCGCGTGTCGCCTCACTCCTCGGGCAGCGGATGGCGATGGTGGAGAGTCCCCCGGATGTCTCCATCGGAATGCAATCCTTCTTCGGGAAAACAATGGTCAAAGGCCCCGGCCAGAAGGTATCCATCAGCCGCCTTGCGAGCGGGCTGACCTCGGCTACGTACTTCTCCACTTCGGAGGGATCCGCCACATGGACGATGAGCGGATTATCCGAGGGGCGGCCCTTCGCAGCGTAGATCTTTTTCGCCGCACCCGCATCGAGCGCATTTCCTCCAAGACCATAGACTGTCTCCGTCGGAAAAGCCACAAGGCCACCCTCACGTATGATGCGGCCGAGCTCCTTTACTTTATCCTTATAATATATGTCATTGACTTCTACTTTTTCAGTCATGCTGCTTCTTCTTTCTGCAATAGATCGCACGCTCGATATCGCCGTAGTCTTTGATGACTTCGAAATCCTCGAACTCGCCCGTTTCCTTCAAAAGCGAAAGAATGTCTTCCCACTGGTGGATGCCGAATTCCACAGCAAGGAAACCGCCCTCCTTCAGATGTGCGGCTGCCTTCCGAGCGAGGCGGCGGTAGAAAACGAGACCATCCTCTCCCCCATCGAGCGCAAGCATCGGCTCATGCTTCACTTCCTCCTGAAGATGGGCGATATCTTCGCGAGGAATGTAGGGCGGATTTGAAAGGATGCCATCATACAGCACCCCCTCAGGCAGCGCATCGATATAGTCCCCGAGTATCCACGCCGCGCGCGCCTCCATCGCAAGCTCTTTCCCGTTTTCTTTTGCGACAGCGAGGGCTTTTTCAGAAATATCGATGCCGACCCCCTTCGCTTCCTTGCAATAATACAGGAAAGAGAGGAGGAGCGCCCCGCTCCCTGTCCCGAGGTCCGCGACCTCGATCGCGCCGTCATTTCTATGGTATTGGATGACCTTTTCCAGCCATGTCTCTGTGTCCGGGCGAGGAATCAGGACATCCTCATTCACATGAAATGTGAGCCCCATGAATTCTTTCTCACCAATGATAGCCGCCGTGGAAATTCCCTTCACACGCTTTTGTATGAAAGACTTGAAAAGTGCGAGCTCCTCCGGATTCACGATTTCTTCGAAATCCGTATAGAGGAAGATCCGCTGCTTGTGAAGAACCTTCGCAAGCAAGAGCTCTGCGTCCAGACGCGGCGACTCGATCTCGTGATTTTGGAAATACTGCGTCGTCCATGCGAGCAGGCGCTGGATTGTCCAGAGCGTATTAGCGGCCATTCGCTTCCCCTTCTTTCATGCGGCGCGCCAGATCCTCTTCCATCAGCCGGTCAAGGATCGCGTCCATGTTCCCATTCATGAAATCATCAAGCTGGTAAATACTCATATTGATGCGGTGATCTGTCACGCGGCCCTGCGGGAAATTGTACGTTCTGATACGCTCCGAACGGTCGCCGCTGCCGACCTGATTCTTGCGGTCCGCCGCTTCCTTGCTCTGCGACTCCCGCATCGCCTGGTCATAGAGACGAGACTTCAGGATCTGCAGCGCCTTCTCTTTGTTCTGACGCTGGCTTCGTTCATTCTGACAAGTGACCACCATGCCCGTAGGAAGATGCGTCAGTCGGATCGCCGAAGACGTCTTATTGATGTGCTGACCGCCCGCACCGGAAGAACGATATACATCGATACGCAGGTCTTCGCGGCGCACCTCGATATCTACATCCTCTGCCTCCGGAAGGACAGCCACCGTGACCGCCGACGTATGCACACGCCCTTGGCTCTCCGTTTCAGGGATACGCTGCACGCGGTGTACGCCGCTCTCGAATTTCAGGATCGAGTACGCATTCTTCCCTTCGATGGTGCAGGTGACTTCCTTGAACCCACCAAGATCCGTCTCATTCGCATCCGCGATCTCTGCCTTCCAGCCCTTGCGCTCTGCAAATTTCAAGTACATTTTGAGAAGATCCGATGCAAAGAGCGCCGCTTCCTCGCCGCCCGTCCCCGCACGGATTTCCAGGATGACATTCTTCCCGTCATTCGGATCCTTCGGGATCAGCATCTTATGGATTTCCAGATCCAGCGCATCCCGCTTCTCTTCATTTTCCTTCAGCTCTTCCTTCGCCAGCTCATGGAGATCGGCCTGCGACTTATCGTCCAGAAGTTCCAGCGCATCCTGGATACCCTTGAGCGCCTCCTTATATTCTCTATACTTGAAAACGATCTCTCCCAGCTCCGCATGCTCCTTCGAGAGCTCTCTCCAGCGGTTCTGATCGGCGATCACCGAAGGATCGCTCAGCTGATCTTCCAGTGCCATATATCTGGCTTCCATACCATCTAATTTGCTGATCTGCATTATGCTTTACTCCTGTTATAAATTTGGTCGTTTGTAGTTTGAACATAGGGATGAGTGGCTAGGAATTAGGTGTGACTGGTGACTAGTGACTGAAATCGCGGCGGCGTCATTCTGAACGGAGTGAAATGCCGTATGTTTGCTCATGCGTAATCAGAACAGTGGGAACTGAGTCGAAGAATCTCGCGCCACGCGGAACCCAGCCCTGAACCCATCAACCTGAACCCTGAACCATAGCCAAAATTTCAAACGGATACTTGAAATATCCATTTCCCCACATACACATCTTTCCTAGTATATCAAAAAAGGGCAATAAAAAACAGGGCTTGCGCCCTGTTCCTTATTCTGCGGATTTGCCGTAACGTTTGTTGAACTTTTCGATACGGCCACGAGCCTTACCGAAACGCTGCTGTCCTGTATAGAATGGATGGGATTTGCTGCTGATATCGATATTGATCAGCGGGTATTCATTGCCATCTTCCCATTTTACAGTCTGGTTGGAAGTTGCTGTAGAACGGGTCAGGAAAGAGTAGTCAGCACCGATGTCGCGGAAAACGACTGGATGATAATCCGGATGAAGTCCCTTCTTCAATTGTTGCACCTCATTTCAACTACATAGATAATTCTCTGCTATTATAACAAACGGGATAGCAGAATGCAAGGGACAAATAGAGAAAGTTTAGAGGAAAGGGGAACGGGTTCAGGGTTTAAGGTTCAGAGTTGTGGTGGCGGCTTCGCCGCAGTGTAAAAAGGGCGATGCCTGAAGGACGTGGGGATAGCCATCTTTTCGTATCGTCATTCCGAGCGCAGCCCTCGATCTCTACTGCCCTGCGGGAATCTGCGTGTATGCGCCAAGGGAAAACGATGTCTTGATGTTGTCTCACATCAGGCAATGAGCGTTCTGCCATAGAGATTTCTCGGCTACGCTCGAAATGACAACGGCGCGAAGCGCTATTAAAACTCCGCGGCGCTTCATTATTTTTTGCGCCGCACCACCCCCATTGAACCTTTTGAACCCATCGAACCCGTTGAACCACTTGAACCTGTTATCCCCCGCTATTCAGGCCATGAACCAATCAACCATATTTCCTGTATTTATGCTATAATATGTCCACACTCTATATTATAAGAAAGAAGGTCTATTATGCAGAGACTTGTATCCTACAACTACAAAGGCGAACGCCAGTGGGGCGTCCTGTCCGCCGACGGCACTTCCATCTACCCCGCCATCGATCTTGAAGAAACCTACTTCATCCCCCTCGCTGAGACGCTGGGTGATTTCATAGAAAGCGGCGAAGAAGGTCTCCTGAACCTTGCTCATGCGCTCGAAATGAACGGAAAGGACAAAGCCGTCGCTCCGATCGCGCTCGCAGACGTCCGTCTCGAAGCCCCCTTCTACCCCAGAAGAAACGTCCTCTGCGTGGGCAAGAACTATCAGGCACACGTCAAGGAATTTGACCAGAATGCCAATGCCAAGAACCCGGAAAATCCGATCTTCTTCACCAAAGCCACCACCTCCATCATCGGGCCAGACGAGGAAATCGACAGCCATCCCGCAGTCACCCAGGAAGTCGACTATGAAGGCGAGCTCGGCGTCATCATCGGCAAACGAGGCATGAACATCGCGGAAGAAGATGCGATGAAATACGTCTATGGCTATACCATCATCAATGACGTCACCGCCAGAGACCTGCAGAAAAAGCACCTCCAGTGGTTCCGCGGCAAGAGCCTCGACACCTTCTGCCCGATGGGCCCGACCGTCATGGTCGGTGACTGGCCGCTCCCCTTCACCATCTACACGAAAGTCAATGGCAGCCTGCGTCAGGAAGGCACCACCACCGACCTCATCTTCTCCATTCCGAAACTCATCGCGACCCTCTCCGACGGCATGACCCTCCTCCCGGGCGACGTCATCGCGACCGGCACCCCGCAGGGCGTAGGCATGGGCTTCAACCCGCCGAAATTCCTCAAAAAAGGCGATGTGGTAGAGATCAACATCGACCCCATCGGGACACTGAGAAATCCGGTGAAATAATATCTCATCAAACGCAAAAGCACGACAATCCAGCAAAGATTGTCGCGCTTTTCTATTGAGGTCAACGAGATAGCGTATCGCCATTTCTCATTTCTAAGGAAACACTGATTCAATCCGTTGTCAGATTGAATCAGTGTTTCCTTGGATAAGGGGAATCCCCGTATCGTCATCCCGAGCGTAGCCGAGGGATCTCTACTGCACTGCGGTAATCAGCACGTATGCATGGACACAGCAGCGATGCCTTGTTGCTGCGTTATACCACCGTCTCGCATGTGCCGTATACCGTCCTGCAAGAAAGATATCCAGGGAAACACTGATTAAATTGTTGTCAGATTTCATTCTTGGATTTTTATACAGAGCAAGGAATCATCTGACGCGAATAGCGAGCTATTTAAGGAGGATGTTGAACCTATAGAACCAGCTGAACCTCTCTCCCACACACGTCAGGGACTCCCCTTATATCTTCACCTCCTGCCTGCTTTCAAGGCAACAAAAAGGATGAAACCAAGCCTTACGCTTAGTTTCATCCTTTTTTGTTTGCGTTCTCACGCGGTCAATCGAGGACTTTATCAGAATCTTAAGCGGATGCCGGCATTCAGCTTCCACTTTCTCTGGAAGTCGCCGCCAAGATCTCTTGCAAAGTCTGCATAGAGCTGGCTGTTTCTGCCAAGGCGATACTCTCCGCCGAGCACCAGTTCTGCCCAGGTGTCATCTCCGTCAAAGGAGGTGGATTTCCATCCGCCGTCTTTGGCAAAGTAGCGGGTGTCGATGTCTCCATTGAATTCATGCGCCAGGTAGAGCCCTGCATGGAGGCTGCCATGGGCTTTCTTCATGCCCGCTTCGAAGCCGAGGCGGCCGACAAGGCTGTCGTAGCTGTCGTGATAGATGTTCATGGTTGCGCCATTGTTTGCGCTGCCGGTGTAGTCCTTGCTTCCTACACGGGACCAGGTGAGCTGTACTTTCGGGGTGATGTAGCTCATCTCGCTGCCGAAGGTCTTGCCGTATTCTGCGGTGAGGCCATAGGCATTGGCTTTGTAGTCTGCATGCAGCTTGTTCCTGAGTTCGGTATAGACGTCGTATTCGTTTTCTACACGGCCGGCTTTGGCTGCCACTCTGAAGTAGCTGCCGTTGTCCATCTTCTTCACGCCGTAGACGCCGAAGCTGTAGAGTTTGTTGTCGCCTTTGCCGCCAAGGAGGTAGTCGCTGTCTCCATCACGGTAGTCGAAGGCTACGCCGGTGTGCCAGCCATTGGCAAGGGCTTTGTCGTAGCCGATCTGTGCGCCCCAGTAGCTGTTGCTGTCTTTCAGTCCGCTGACATCCGAGGAGGTCTTGCCGCCAAGAGCTTTGGCAAAGATACCGTCTTCATCAGCGAGGTCTGCTCCGGTGTAGGTGTCCTGCATGTTGTCACGCCAGCTGTGGAAGGAGGTGGTGACAGCGCTCCTTGCGCCCTTCATGACGAAGGTCTCGTAGTCACCTTCTTCAATGGTCGGTTCCCACTGGATGCTGCCATCGACCAAGGCGCCTGTCTGGCCTTTGAAGGAAATCGATCCGGTCTTGGCACTGGAGGAGGTGAAACCTTCGCCGATCTTTACTTCACCAGTCAGGTTCTTGCCATTGCCTGCATCGTTCCCTTCTGCATAGAAGGCCTTCTGTGCCAATGCTTTCAAGATTTTGGTTACGGCAGCTTTGTCCGTCATCTGGATACCATTGTTGGCTGTGTAAAGGGTCAGTCCGGAGCCGGTCTTTGCTTTTGCAATGTTCACGTTGCCGCTGGTGAAGGTGCCGTCGTCTTTATGCGCCATGATAAAGGTTTCATGTCCGCTGAAGTTTGCGATATCGAGGTCCTGGGTTCTCTTGGTCATATCGATGTAGCCGGTTTCCTTCTTGGTAGCACCGCCGTTAACGGTCAGACCGGCTGCAGGGGCTGCTGCCGGAGCTTTGGCCATTCTCAGCAGGGACATACCTGCAGCTTCTTCGCCGTCAGTCAGATACCAGGTTGCACCGTTTGCCAGATTCATTTTAATGCTGCTGGTGCCGTCTACACTATAGCCGCCGGTCAAAGCAGAATTTTTCTCGGTCAGGTTGATTGCTACGCTGCCGTCGTTCGCTGCATTGATATCGCCAGTAATAGTGCCAGTGGCTTTGCCGCTGTCTACGGTAATGCTACCACCGTTGGCGTTGATATCACCCTTGATGTTCAGAGCGCTGTTGTTGGTGTTGATATCTACGTTAGCGCCTTCGCCTGCATTGATTGCCGCATCGGTGCCGCTGATATTAGTGCTGCCGTTCAGGGTTACCTTGCCGTTTACTGCGTCGATACCAACGTTGCCGCCGATTTCGGTGCTGCCCTTAACAGTAACATCTGCACCCTTTGCATGGATGCCGGTTGCACCCTTCAGCTCCAGCTTAGCCTTGGTGGTGTCGATTACGATATCTTTATCGGTTGCACCTACTGCGGCGCCTTCTTTAACCTCGATCGTAGTCGGGTTCTTGGTGAAGACATAAGAGCCGTCTTCCTTCAGAATGCCTTCTTCTTTGTATTTTTCGTCATTGCCGGTGATGCCCTGGTTGAACTTGTCAGCCTTCTGATCCTCTGGATAGGTCGGTGTCGGAGGTGTCGGAGGTGTCGGAGGTTCAGGTTTAACATCTTCCTTATTCAGGCTGCCCTTACCGTCTTTGGTGTTGAAGGCGATATTGCCAGTCTTCAGCGCTGCGCTGCTTGCGGTCAGGCCGTCGGCAATCTTCACATAACCTGTCAGGTTCTTCTCACCGTTTACAAAGTTGCTGTAGGTCAGCTTGCCTGCCAGTGCGTTCAGTACGTTGTTAACGCTGTCCTTGTTGTCCATTGCAATACCGGTGTTATCGGTAATCATGCTTACAACGGAGCCTGCTGCAGCACCCTTGATAATGGTGTCGCCTGCTGCGTAGTCGTTAGCTGCTTCGCCGTTGCCAGTGTGTGCATAGTAGATATTGGTGTTACCGCTGTAGTTGTCGATGGTCAGCGTATTCTGATCGTTTTGGAAGATGTTGCCTGCGTGTGCTACATCGCTGCCGCCTACAAATTTAGCTACATGGCTGCCTGCAAAGCCACTGCTGCCCCAAGGCTTGTAGGTTGCGCCCCACTTTTCGTTGTTCCAAGTTGCGCCGTTCTGCAGGAAGACATTAATTGCTCCGTAGAACTTCTTATCGCTGCTATATGCCGAATTGCCATCATCATTGAAGCGGTTATGTGCAACGCCAGTCCATACAGAATCTGCAGTTGCCAGGCCCAGATTTACTTTAGTGTAAAGCTCAGTCTCATGAGCACTTATCGCACCGGTAGATGCACCTATATTGCCCTTCAGTACCAGCTTGTTGTCTCTAGCGCTTACTGCATCGTAGTTTTCATCAAGGTTAACGTTCATGCTAGTAGTGCCGCATTCTGCAATCATTGCATAGTAGGTATGCTCATTATCCTTGTTGATTTCGATATTGCCGCCGCCGTTAATCGTCAGCTTAGCATGACCTCCTTTAGCAAACAGGCAGTTACCGTCAATTTTAGCATTTACATCACCGTTGATGGTAACCTTCGGTCCCTTCTGCAGGCCGTAGTTGCTGTCGCTGTATACCAAAGAGCAACGATAATAACCCCAAGCCCCATTCTTAGCGGTCAGGCCCCATTCACTGGTTTCGTCGCCCATAGCGGTTACATTGCCGTTAAAGGTTAGTGCAGAGTCGCCTGCTGCGTACAGGCCCAAGGTATAACCAACGCCCTTGATGTTCATTTCAGTATTGCCGTTGATGGTCAGAGCTCCTTGTCCCACATTGATACCTTCAATACGGCCGTTGGTGCTGTGAGCATTGAGCACCAGCTTGCCAGCATTAATCGTTACACCGTCAGTGCTGTTGGCACCGATTGCATGAACGGTAGTGCCGTAGGTTAAATCGGTGTTGAAGGTCAGGGTTTTCCCTTTGGCATCAATGGTAGTAGCCTGGTTCATGTCAGCACCATGTGCATTAGTTGTAGTAATGCTGCTGTTCTGAGTAAACTGATACAGGCCTTCGCCCTTGATTACGCCAGCCTTATAGTATTCCTTATCCTTAGACTTCACACCAGTCAGAGTTGTGGTAAGCTCATTCTTAATCTGCTGGTCAGGTGCCGGAAGATCAGGTCTGATGCTGTCTTCATCCTTCAGGCTGCCTTTGCCGTCTTTCTTGGAGAATGCCATATCACCGGTGTACATCGCTGCGGAAGAAGAAGTCAAGCCGTCAGCAATCTTCACATAACCGGTCAGATTATTTTCGTTTTTAGTGAAGTTGCTGTAGGTCAGCTTGCCTGCCAGGCTGTTCAGTACGTTAACAATGCTGTCAGCGGAGCTCATGTTGACGCCGCTGTTGTCGGTAATCAGGGATACTACAGAATCCTTTTCAGCATGCTTGATAATGGTGTCGCCTGCTTTGTAGTCATCAGCTGCTTCGCCGTTGCCGGTATGAGCGTAGAAAATGTTGGTATTGCCACTGTAGTTGTCGATGGTGATCTTCTTCGTATCGTTTTGGAAGATGTTGCCTGCGTGTGCTGCATCACTGCCGCCAGTAAAGTTGGTTACATGGCTGCCTGCAAAGCCGCTCGGGACCTCTTTGCCGTTCTTCTCGTTTGTCCAGGTTGCACCATCTGCCAACCACAGGTTAAATGTGCCATAACTGGTGGAGTCATCACCGGAAGACACTTCGTAGAGGCTGCGGCCGTTCCAGCTGCTGTCTTTGCCCTGCAGTGCCAGATTAACGGTGGAAGAAGTAGAAGTTGTTTCATCCTCCCAATAATCATAAGTTTCTACAGACTTGGTGTAAACATCGCCATCAATCTTGACAATGCCTGTACCTGCCTTACCGTCCTTCATGTTAACGTTGATCACGCCATTATCGTCAGACTTCAGAGCAATGTAATTCGCTGCATTGCTATCCTTTTGAATATCCAGATTGCCGTTCATGGTAACAGTACCGCCGCTACCACTGTAAATACCATTGCTTTCTGTCTGCGCAGAGGTAGAAATAGTGGTGTCTGCATCAATGGTAATCTTACCGCCGGTTGCAAAAACACCCTGGCCATAGAAGCCTGTGGTATCCGTACTGAGCTTCAGGCTCTTAGCTGTAATGGTCACATCCTTCGATTTCCCATAGCTGAGACCGGTAGCGACCGCACGTGCCACATTGCTGCCCTTCAAAACATGGTAGGATACGTCCAAATTCTTTCCGTCGGCATGAATCGTAATCGGTCCGCCACTGGATTCAATAGCACTCAAGTTCGAGCTGTAATCACCCTTTGTGACATCGATCACTGTATCCTGCGTGAAGTTGTAAATGCCTTTTTCGGTTTCGATGCCCAGATTTACATACTTCTTATCCAGATTACCTGTGATCGGATCAGTAATAACGGAATCATCCTTGGCCGTATATTCATAGAAGCCCTGACCAGGTGTCTTCGTGCCGGTTGCATCAGTGGAGAAACTGATATCGCCGGTCTTGAGCGCTTTGGAGGAAGCGGTCAGTCCTTCAGCAATCTTGACCGTACCAGCCAGCTTGCCGTCATTCGCGGTGTAGAAGAGCTTCTGTGCCAGCTTGTTCAAAACTTCATTGACCGCATTCTGGTCTTCAGCCTTATCATAGGCGGTAAAGCCTTTCGTGATGCCCTGGTTATCCGTGATGAGCGTGATGGCAGACCCGTCCTTCGCCTGACCGATGGTAAAGCTGCCGCCGAGAATATCGGTCGGATGATCTGCATCATGGCTGTAAATCACAGTGGTATTGCCGCTGTAATCACCTACGCTGATATCGCCTGCATCACTTGCCATAAAGATGCTGCCTTTATTACCGGAGAAGGAAGCCAGCTTGCTGGCGCCATTTACATTCCAGATAGAGTTATCTAGCGTAAGGTGCATCGCATTGCCATTGCTGTAGCCGGTCCAGGTGGCGTTATCCAGATCAGCATTCACGGTGTTTCCAGAAAGGTTATTGCCGGTCCAGGATGCACCACTTCCCATGTAAAGGTTCACGATACCTGCACTGCTGCCGTTAGTATTGCTTACATCGCCCTTCCAGAAGGAATCCTTCGTATTCAGACCGAGGCTGACATCTGCCTTGGCACCGGCATTATCCATGCTGCCGCCGAGATAGACATTGCCTTCCAGCTGAACAGTATTTCTGCCTGCACCGATGATAGCGCCTTTGTCATCCTTCTTGACATTCACATTCACCTGTCCGCGGTTATTGGAAACGGATTCACCATAAGCGCGGATCGCATATTCTGCTCCGTTGATTGCCTTGATGACGCCGCCGCCGATCTCAACCTTGGAGGCAACTGCACTGATTGCTTCATTGGCACCGGAGCCCCCGCTCTTCTCCGCTAAAATATCGACAAGACCGTCCACGGTGATACTGGACATCACGCCGCTTACGCCGTTCATACTCTTGATCACGGCAGCACTTGCTGGAGCCGTGCTCTTCGCACGCAAGGTAAGGACATTGTCAGCACCGGCATTATGAATCTGGATCGTGCCGCCGGCATTCACAAACAGTGCGCCTGTCTGACCGTTCTTTGTGCTTGTTGCACTGACAGACATGGCACCGGCATTTTTGATGTTGACTACACCCTTGCCGATGGCTGCGATACCGGTTGTATGGGTAGCGGTTGTTGTATCTACCGTCAGCTTATTCCCATTCATATCCATGGTCACATTGTGCTTTTCATCGGAGCCGGAAATCGCTGCACTGATCTGCGGGAGCCATGCACCACCGGCAATCAGATGCTTTTCAGATGTGATGGTCGTGCTGTCTGCCGTGAATACATAGGTGTCATCGTCCTTCAGTACGCCTTTTTCTATGTAAACCGTATCAGCAGCTGCATCACCGGTAATTGCCGTAGTAAATTCTTTAGTTATCTGGCTGCCAGGCTTACTGGTCTTATAAGCATAGTAGCCCTGGCCAGGTGTAAAGGTGCCTGTATCTTCCGTAGAGAAGGAAATATCGCCGGTCTTCAGTGCTGCGGAAGAAGCAGTCAGGCCATCTGCTATCTTCACTACGCCAGAGAGATGACCATCCGTATAGTTCTTGTAGAACAGCTTGCCTGCCAGGTTATTCAGTACGTTAGCTACTTTATCCTTAGCATCAGCGGAATCTCCCTCTGCAAAGCCGGAAGTAATGCCTTTGTTATCCGTAATAAAGGTGATAGCAGAACCTTCTGCTGCATTAGTAATATTGAAATTACCACCAATGATCTTGGTCGGATCAGCAGCATCATGATCATAGAATACAGTGGTATGACCGCTGTAATTGACAACAGAAATAGGATTGGTATCCTTCTGATAAATCAGGCCTGCATTATCGGCATCCTTACCGCCATGCAGTGTTGCCAGCGTGCTGCCTGCCCATACAGGATTTTTGGACGCTATGGTCGTTGTTGTCACATGCGACTGCTTCTCATTGGTCCAGGTGGCACCGTTTTGCAGATACAGGTTGAACTGGCCGATATCATGCGCAGTATTACCGCCAGCACCATAGTCATCATTATACTGGTCATAAGCAGCCACGCCCTTCCAGAAGGAATCCTTATCGGTCAAAGCCACATTAAGGATGCCTGCGTCTTTCCAGTCGATCAGCTCACCGCCCGTGTATTCCACGACCTTCTTGCCATATTGGCCAGTGGCATACATATCACCGGTAATCTTGGTGGTCGTATCGCCTGCTGCGCCATCCTTCATATTGATGTCCAGCGCGCCTTTATCTACACGGACTGCATAGAAATTATGCGAATGATCGCTGTCTTCGGCTGCCGTGATGGTGCCGCCGCCAACAGATACCTTGGTATTAGCGCCCACCAGCTTGATACCGCTGCCGCGTACACCGGAAATATCTACAGAACCGCTGACAGTTACAGTGGAGCTGTCACCGGTGACCAGAATACCGGAAGCACTCATGCCTTTGCCGCGTTCTCTAAGACCTTTGACATTGCTGATTGTCAGCGGACCATCAATAGTAATCTCGCTCTGCTGGCCCTGGATATTAATGCCGGTTGCAGAATCACCCTTAGTAATAACCTCAGTAATTTCTACCGGACCGGAGATATTCAGGTGCGCATTGCCTAGGGCGTAAATGCCATGAGAGGCTCTGGTATCCGTATTGGTTGCTGTAATCGAAAGCTTTTGGTCAGCAGACGGGTTAACAACCTTGATATAGGTATTAGCGCCTGCGTAAATCGCTGCTGCCTGTCCGTCCGATTGAGCAGCATTCAAAGCCAGGCCCTTGCCAGACATTTTGACAGTCAGCGGACTGGACGGATCAGTTGATTCGCCTGCGTAAAGGGCGCTGGCGAATTTACCACCCCCGGCATTCGATTCAGTTACAGAAACATGCGCCACGCCGCTTTCATCCAACTCACGGCTCAGGCTGATATCTTCAGACTTGGTAATTGCGCCTGTTTTATAATTGGGTTTCTCCTGTTCCGGCGTATAGGCATAGAATCCCTGTCCTGCCTTTTTCGTCCCATTAGTTCCGTCAGAGAAGGTCACATCGCCGGAAGCTTTGACAGTAGCGCTTACACTAGATGCCGTCAGACCGTCTGCAATCTTAACTACGCCAGACAGATTTGCATCCTTGTAGCCTGTATAGAACAGCTTATTAGCCAGCTTGTTCAGTACTTCCTTGACATGATTCTTTTCTGCTGCCGTATCACCATCCGCAAAGCCACCGGTAATCCCCTGGCTATCGGTGACCAAAGTGATCTTGGAATCGGCAGCGGCAGCCTTGATCGTAAAATCACCGCCATGGATGGTCAGCGGATCATTTGCATCATGACCATAAACAACAGTTGTGTCACCGCTGTAATTATATACGGTAATACCCTTGTCGGAATTCTGATAGATTACACCGGAGCCGTCCAGCTTAGAAACATTGCTGCCGGCAAACGTTGTCTTCAGCGTATCTACTGAACGACCGGTTTCATGCTTCCATACGGATCCTTCTGCCATTGTCAGATTAAACTGACCATCAGGAGCATTATATGTACTGCTGGGAATATTGCTTACCGCGCCTGTCCATTGAGAACCCTTAGTCATATTGACGTTGATAACAGAAGCTTTATTATTAGTTACCTTCATATCGCCGGTAACATCCAAAACTCCGGCGGTAATGCCTTCACCGGTATTCAGGTTAATAGTCCCCTTGTTAGCCTGCAAAGCATAATATTGGCTATAATCCGTACCGTTAGACATATCCGCAGCTTTAATTGTTGCGCCAGCAGTAGATATAGTGGAAGAATTCAGTGCACGGATTGCACTGCCGACTACGTTTTCAATATTAAGCTTGCCCTTTACAGTTATATTGATTGGAGACTTAGCGCTAGAGGAAGCATCTGCATAAATGCCTGCTGTATACGGGCCAACCTTGTTGGCGGTTTGAACATTCTTGATGGTCAAATCTTTTTCAAATACAACATTACCTTCACTATATGCATAAACGCCAAAAGCACGAGAGCTAGAATTAGATTTCACACCATCTATTTCAACATCGGTATCTGCGGTTAGGCTGCCGCCCTCACCTACGCGAATGCCATAGACATACTTAGCTTTAGTGTCAGTATTTCCGTCAGCACCAAGACCGGCGGAAACCTTCAGGACGCCATTGCCCTTGGAATCCTTAATCTCCATGCTCTTATTGTCATCAACGTAAACCGTAGACACGTAATTAGCAGTTTGATTGTTGGCATTGAGCTTCAAAGTGTGGCCCTGTAAATCAACAACAAGCGGGCTTACTGCGTCGCCTGCTACATACATAGCGCTGGGCGCACTGGCAGCTACAGCCTCCTGCGCTTCGGTAACATTGATAGAAACAATGCCGTTGACATCGCCAACTCGTGTTTCATCAATGTTTTCAGATTTTACAATAGGACCGGTTTCATAAGGTTTCTCGTCCGTTGCCGGAGTATAATCATAGAATCCCTGTCCTGCCTTCTTGGTACCTGTATCAGCGGTGGAGAAAGTGATGGTTTCAGATCTCAAGCTGGCAGAAGATGCCGTCAAGCCTTCTGCGATCTTGACCGTTCCGCTAAGATTTCCATCTGCGTAGCCCGTATAGTAGAGTTTTCCCGCGAGCGCATTCAGCGTACCGCTGATGAGGTTCTTCTCATCTGCTTTGGTTGAAGCGAAATCCAAACCAGTGCGATCGGTAAGAAGGGTGATCTCACTGCCTTTGTCTGCGTGAGAAATCTTCACATCTCCGCCAAGGATAGCGTAACCACTGTTGGCGTCAGCCGGTTTTGTTGTGTCGTGTTTGTAGATATAGGTACTGCTGCCGCCATAGTTCTGGATGGTGACGGTGCCAGCCTTTGCATCTGTCATATCGATGACGCCACCGTTTCCTGCCATCTGCTTCAGGCTGCTTGTTCCACGGTTGTTCCAAGTGCCTCCAAGGGTGAGGCTGGTATTGTTTCCTGCACTGCTTCCCGTCCAGGTGCTGTCTTTCCCGATGGTAACGGCGTAAGCCCCGTTTCCAACGGCATTCCCTGTCCAGTTTGCTTGATCTGTCAATGACAGAGTCACACTCCCTGCTCCATCAAGGCTGCCGTTTAATGCGGAGTCTTTTCCGGAAAGGGTCGCTTCGATGCTGGACTGATCACCACTCACCAGGCCTTTCAGTGCGGTTTTCTTTCCTTTCAGGATGGCCTTGCCGCCTTTGTCAGCTTTGACAGTGCTGCTCACACTGCCATTGGCTGTGAAGGTACCTCCATTGACATTGATATTCTCTGCCGCAAGCACACCATCAGTTCCTACAGTCATCGTTCCCGTTGTGGTCAGATCTTTGGCATGGGTCTCACCGTTTACCGCAAGGACGCCCGCATTGGCGATGCTGCCGCTCACGGTCGTCGCTGCGTCAAGTGTCAGATGGCCGCTGTTTTCTACATCTCCAGAGATGGTCGATGTGCCAAGCGTTACGCTTCCGCCCTTCTGTACGTTGACAGCCTTTTCAGTCCCGGTGATTTCGCTCTTGCCTTTGAGTGTCACGGTGCCAGCCGCATCGATCCCCGTCTTGCCATTGACTTTCAGTATACCTGCCGTGATGTCTACAGTCTTTCCAGCCGCTGCACGGATCCCAGCTTCGCCGCCGTTCAGATCCAGTTCATTCCCGTCAGCTGTGATGGTCACGTCTTTCGCTGCATCGACAGCTGCGCCACCCTCTACCTGGACAGTCGTTTTATCCTTGGTAAAGGTGTACACCTGATCCTGCCATACATGATCATCCTTGTACTCTTTGTCATCTCCGCCAGTCATCGAAGACGTGAAAAGCGTCTTCGACTGTTCAGCCGGAGGTTCCGGCGTTTCTCCACTGCCTGCAAAGCTGCCCTGACCATTCGTCTGATTAAATACAATATTTCCGGTATATTTTGCCACAGAGGAAGCTGTCAAGCCTTCCGCGATTTCCACTTTCCCGGAAAGGAATTTCTCACCATTGACAGCATTTTTATAGTACAGCTTTTCTGCCAATGCATTCAAAACCTGATTCTTTACTGCATCAGACTGCATGTTGTCATCATAATCCGTCCGGAGAACGATTTCTGACCTACGAATAGCACTGCCGATGTTCACATCCCCGCCCAATATCTTCGTGGGGGTATTGCTATCATGTGAGTACAGTACCTTGACCGCTCCAGAGAATTTGTCGATCGTCAGCGACTTGCTGTTTGCTGTTTGAATGATGACACCCGCTGTATCACCAGTCCCCGACTTCGTACCACCATGCAGGAATGTCACACGGCTTACCTCATTGTTTCCTACATCCTCATCGTCCTGTTTATAGCGGGTATTTTTCGCTTCATTGGTCCAGACGGCTCCATTCTGCAGCCACATATTGACCTTGCCGCCATTGTCAATGATACCATTCAAGTAGGAATTCTTCGTTGCCAGCCCCAAGTTGATGGCGCCCGTCGATTTTAAAGCAAATACATCTCCATCCAGCCGTACATCATGTGTACCGGCTGCGGAGCCTGCCGCATTCATATTGACATTGATCGTACCTGCATAGGCACCCAGTGTATAATAGCCGTATTTCGTTCCCTGCGGCACAACAATATGCCCGCCTCCAATGGATACCTCGCTACCAACTGCATTGGTGGTGATCCCATTGCCATACACCGCCATATCTACATCACCAGTGACAGTGACTTTGCTGTTTTCAATATTCGTCAGGATGCCTGCATTATTGAAACGAGACAGAACATTCTCCTGATTGACAGGAATGCCCCACGTTGCACTGTCCTCTCCTGCGATTTTCAGATTGCCATGAATCGTAACAGCAGAAGACACCTTCGATTCCTGACTGTTTTCTCCCCAGCGGAACGACTTCTGGATAGCGACACCATTGCCACCATAACCGCCAGACATGGAAATATTGACATCTCCATTGACGGTGATTTGGCTGGCTGTATTTTTCCCGCCATCATTCCAGATCGCATTGGTTAAGGAATTCCCGCTGGAATATCCAGAAATCACGACATCCACTTTGTCTACCGTGATCGTTACATTCTTACCATTTCCGGCATAAATGCCTACAGGAGATGCTATATAGTTTTTAGAGGCTAGCTGTAAGGTATGACCAGAAGCATCGATCGTGATGTCTTTCCCATCTTTCGCCTGAATGACCGCTGCCGCATTGGTGGCATGATCCCCTTCTTTTCCAAGATTGATACTTAACACTTCATCTTTGGTAAAAGAATACGTTCCATCATCTGAAATGACATCACTAAAAGCTGTCTGGTCCGCCGATGTCCCAGTAATGCCCGCTTTTCTAGTTACAGTTCCTATCTTGGCATCTGCATTCTCCAGGGTGATTTTTGTTTCTGAAGATGCAGTAAAGCCTTCAGGACGATACGTCGTCAACTTGGCAAGACTTCCCCAGACTTGATCGGTCGGCAGCATCGTGACAGAATTGAACTGATAGAACTGCTTGTCAGTAGAAAAGTCCTTCGTCTCCCATTGGTGCGTAGGTTTCGTATCTCCATCTTCGTACACATAGAGATTGTTACCCCATTCTACCCATAACCGTTTGGTATAATACTCCGCATTCAGGCGACCAAACCAACCTCCATCTTCTCCGACCGTACCCGCCAGCACTATATTCCAATCATCCGGATTTTTCGACATCAGATTGGCCATGGTCGTCTGGTACACACGGCCGGTAAATCCACTCTTATTGTCCCCTCCTACATCACTCAAAGTATACTTCATCACATAAACAGTACCATCCGGCAGTACCTTCATATCACGGAAATCATAGCCATCGTTTTTAACCTGCTCCGGTAAAATGATCGACTTTTTATCATGAAGATTTCCAATATTATTCCCGTTAATATTTACATAATCCAAAGAAGTTTCTTTATTTCCGAAACCATAATTTTGATAGCCCCCAATAGAAGTACTCAAGATTAAATGATTATAATTATTCAGTTTCACCTGATCCGTATTTTTCCCAATGCGGGCATACCCATTATAAGATAAACCGCCATCGCTATTGATCTTATACTGCATCAGATACCCATTATCATAATTATCGTATCCGCCCTTGAGATTGACACTGGCTGCCACATATAAATAGCCATCTTTGACCAAAAGCCCTTCCCCATGAACCGTCGTAGTCTGTATACTGCCATTCGTATCTGTATAGGTATCATACGCCTTGGCATCTATATCCCCGGTCTTTTCCTTGATATCCTTCTTTAAATCGACGGTTTTGGTTGTATCTTCTGCAATCTGATTATCCACAATGTGCGCAATACCCACTTGCCCCTGATCATAGCCCGTCGCATAAATGGTATTTCCAAACCCAGTAACAGCATGCGCATTCGGAACGGCTTTAATCACTCCTGTAGGATTGGCACCAGAAGCCCAGTCTCCATCCGCATCCATCAGGATACTTCCTTTCAGGTCTGTGACGCCATAGACGTATTGACGCAGGAAAATCTTGCTTTCCCCATCGAGCATCACAGAGAACGTAGCTGGATCCCTGTTCAAATTCTTCACCGCTCCTACCACTGGAGCCGCATCGACCTTCGTGGTCACGCGGGAACCTGTCACTCCTCCCATCTGGCTATTGGCATAATCCGATGGGATCGTTGCCATCAGATTCGCCGCCCCTACACTGGATCCCGCCATAAGGCTCCCTATCAGAGCAGTCAGGAAAGCCATCTTGCGTTTTTTATTACTCATTTTCCACATCATCTATTCCTCCTTAGAATTGATAACGGATCGACGCATAATACGTCCGTCCCTGGATAGGGAATTCCGGATTGATGTATCCCGGCACCGTGAAAGCCGTATTGCTTCGGATCTTCATCTTTGGTCCCCTGTTGAATATGTCATTACAGCCAAAAGTAAGCTGCCAGCTGTCAGCCGGTTTCCATTTCACACCGCCATTGATGGTCGTCAGTGCATTAACCGGCCGCCCTGACAAATGTGCATACTCTCCGCCTCTGGAGTCCTTACTGTAATCGGTATAATAACCGCCGGTATAATGGACTTCGCCAAATAGATCCACATGCCGATTCGGGCGATAGGTCAGTCTCGCATTCCCTTCCCACTCCGGCTGATAGGTAGCCCAGATATCAGAATAACCATAGCCCACGGCACTATTTTTCCTTTGCATATGTGTCTGCATGTAAGTGGCCCGCAAGTCCAGATCCACCTTCTTCCAGCTGAAATTGGACTGGAACTCCACGCCATGTACCTTGCCGCGGTTATCATTGAAATAAGACCAATGGTCTTTCCCTGCCCGGACCAGCTGCAGCATATTGGTCGAGTCTCTCCAGAAATATGTGAGCTGCGTACTGTTATCCGCATGCAGCAGTTTCCCTTTCCAGATGGCACCTATATCAAACTGCTTTCCTTCTTCCGGAACAGGGAATACAGAATTCTGGCCGCTGCCACGAGAAGCTGGCAGGATACCAGCCCCATCCCCTGCGATTTCATACATATTCAGCAAGCGGTAGTATGTCCCACCAGTCATGCGAAGCGTCAGCTGGTCATTGACCTCTTTTTTCAAAGCGAGCTGCCAGGTCACCTTGTCATCCACCTGGCTGTCTTTCGGATGCAGCCAATGGAAACGATTCTCCTGATTCACTGCAAATCGTTTCCCATCGCTGTAGCCAGTAATCTTGGACCGGTTATAGCGAAGGCTCGGCGTCAAGAACCAGGTGGACTTCCTATCTAAGGTGATCGTATCCTGCAGCTGCACATTCAAAATGTCCTGATCATATCGATTTCTTGTCTGCCCAAGGGTATTGGCTATATCAGAATCTCCCAGCACCTTATCCATCAGCGAGCCATCGATATGTAACCGTTCATGCGACATATTCATCTGGAAATCAAGCATATTACGCTCAGACACTTTGTACGTCCCATCCAGCTGGATATTGTACTTATTCGAAGTATACTTGCTCCATTCTCTTAGGGGGACTGTCGTAGCTTCCACGTCCGTCACATCATTTTTCATGATATTTTCCGCTTTATAGCTCTTCTTCTGGTGAAGATAGTCCGCCGTCCAGCCCCATTCTAACCGACCATTCTGGTTCCGATTCTGTAGCATCAGCTCTGTATTGGTTAATTTTTGCCTCCGACTGTCATAGAAATAAACATCTCTCAAATCAACCCCATTATGGATGATGGCATCTGCAGCCGATCCCCCCCACAATCCGTCCGGTAAATGCCGGTCGATCTGATTCCAGGAACCTTTGACCATCCAGTTCTGGTTCTGCCACTTCACTAATGCGCTGCTATTTTTATAATCATTGTACTTACGCCAACGTTTCCCATCTTTCGCTTCTTTCAATTTCTTCTTATATTCTTCGACCTGCTTCTTATATCCTTCTAAACTCTTGCTGGTTTCCGGATCTGTATTCAACTTTTCATTGGCGATAGTGTCTCCTACCGTTTGATCGACATAATTTCGTACAATCTCCTGCTTGATTTCAGGCGTTATAAAATCACCATGACCTTCTTTCCACTCCCGGCTGGCTTCCCCCCACCACCATTCTTCTCCGTATTCGTTTGTGAATAATTCCTGTAAAGTCTTACCATTTACAACGGTAGAGGCAATTTTATCTTTGAAGGTCAGTGCATCCTCTTGCATCGCATTCGCGAATGCATTCTTTTCTATCTTTCCTGCCAAGCTGTTTTCGCCTGTCCCTCTGACGAAGTTCAACCAATCATCCGTATTATTTTTGAAGTGATCAACTTCCTCAGGCGACAAAGAAATAATAGGCACTTTTTCCTGCCCCTGCTGATTTTTGGTGGAAGTCAAGTAATCAATACAGTCGCGATTGAAATTCGCTACCTGATTCTGAAACCCAGATAGTGCATTCTGCACTTCCGGTATATTTCTTTCCGCCGCATAATTGGTATAGGAAAAATCGTTATCACTTGACTCATAATTTCCTGCCACCAGCAAAGTACCGCTGCCCGCCGGTGCCGTATACTCCATGGAGAGACTCTTCCCGCCATAGGAGCTCTTTCCCACTTCTGCAGAAATGCCGGGTTTATCCGGTTTCTTGGTCACGATATTGATGACACCGCCGATAAAAGTCCCGCCGAAGCGTGCTGGCACATAGCCGCGATACACTTCAATGCGCTCTACATTCTTGACCGGAATGGTGGAGATATCGACGGCAGCATCGCCTCCGAGGTTTGTCAGTATCCCATCCATGAAGACACCGACCTGCGCCGCGGTAGAACCTCGCACCGTGACCGTCGTATACTGCCCATGCCCATTCACTTCACGCACATGGACACCAGGCACCGTTTTCAGCATATCCGGCAGCGTCTTCTGCTCCCCTTTGAAATCCTGAGGGCGAATCACGGTGACAGTCCCCGGAGAGAGCTTCGCCTCCCAGTCTGGTCTCTTAGCTTCTACAGTGATACCCTCTAGGGTAAATGTAGGCGCCTCTCCCTGCTCGATAGCTTCTTGCGCTGCTATACACTCTGCCTGCACCGCCAAACCTAAGGCTAGGAGTATAGCTGCGCATAGGCTTTTGCGATTCATTTTCCAGAAACCGCTACGTACCTTCTTTTTTCTTTCAAGTCCCGTCATCATAGGTTCTCCTCAATGATAATGATAAAGATAGAATATCCCATGCATATCTTTTATTGTTCATACTATTATGGACCGTATGACATTCATACAGTCAATGATTTTTCTAATACACTTTTTAGACTTTTGCTGAGACTCATAAATCAATGATTAACATGTGCAAATAAAAAGGGCTGCGCCTTGCAGATCTCCTGCAAGGCGCAGCCCTTTGCTACCATTCACTCATATTTTGGAAAGCATCAGAAGGTGAAGCGAACACCTGCATTGGCCTTCCACTGTACTTCATAATCACCGCCAAAGCTCTTCGTGATATCCGCATAGAGCATGCTGGATGGCGACAGTCTGTAGGTGCCACCAAGAGCAAGCTCTGCCCAAGTATCGCCGAAGTCCTGATCAACGCTGGAAGTAGCTTCTCCTTCTGCACTGAAGGTGCTAGTAGTCTTCCCGCTGAATTCATGAAGCAGGCTGGCTTTCAGATAGAAATTGCCTTTATCTGTAGCCTTTCCTGCAGCGACGCCCAGACGACCGATGAAGCTGGTCATGCCGTCCTGGCTGACGTGCATCTTCTTGCCCCCCGCATAGCTGCTGACGGCATCATAGTCTGCACTGCCGAGACGCGAAAGTGTCAGCTGTACCTGTGGTTCAATAAATCCTTTCTCACTACCAAACCGCTTGCCGTATTCTGCCGAAATACCGTAACCAGTCGCGCTGTAATCCCCATCGAGCTTGTAACCGCTGTCATTGTACACCGTATAGTCATTGCTGGTATGTCCGACTTTCGCTACGACATCCAGATACTGCCCATCATCAAAGAGTTTGCTGCCATAGAGGGAGAAGGTATAGAGCTTCGGATCTCCTTCACCGCCCTTGTCATACTTGGCATCGCCCTTATTGTAGTCGAAGGCACCGCCGACATGCCAGCCATTCTTCTGCAGCTTGTCCGCACCGATCTGCGCTCCCCAGAAGCTATTCGTCACTTTTGCATTGTCTTTGTCGTACTTGACTTTGCCACCAAAGGTTCTTGCCCAGATACCATCCTCAGCGCCATAGTGAAGATCACCGACGCGGCTGGTCATATCTGTCATATCGCTTCTCCAGGAGAGCATGGAGGTGGTCATTGCGCTCTTTGCACCACGCATCATCGCAGTTTCTTTATCACCGTAGATGATGTTCGATTTATCTCCCGTCTTGATTGACGATGGATCCATCTTGATGGTTCCCTGACCCTGATGATCTTTCTGGAAGATAATATCTGCCAGTTTGACAGTAGCAGAGGTATTGGTCAGCCCTTCGTTAATACCTACTGTGCCTTTCAGATGATCAGCCAAATTCAGCGTGGTATCTGTCACAACATCTCCTTCACCTGCCGGCACCCCAGCCTTTACCTCAGCAGTATCTGCCTTGTCTTCTACTTCTTCAGTGTAGTAGAGTTTATTTGCCAGATTCTTGAAGGTTTTCAGCAGGGTATCGGTATCATGGTAATCAAGCCCCTCTCCATCCGTACGAAGATTGATAACAGAATTATCCGCCGCTTTCTTCACGGTAACATTCCCGCCAAGGACATCAGTCGGACTTGCTGCGTCTCTTCTGTAGAGGATGGTAGCAGAGCCGCTGTAGTCATTGATCGTCAGGTTGCCAGTGATGCCATTTTCACTTTCGGTGATAGCAGAAGCACCGTCACCGGTGGTGGAACCAGAGAGACTCGTGCTGGATGCAACAAAGACTTTACGCCCAGTCATATCGATAAAGCCGTTGTCACTAGTGAGGTATCCGATGTAGCTTTCTACCGGTTTGCCGCTCTGGTCCAACTGATCTGGCGTGATGGCATTGATCCAGGTGGCACCATCTTTCAGTGTGAGCTGGGTGTTTTCGCTGGTGCCGAAGCCGTACCAATACGTGTCTTTTCCTTCAAGCTTGGCATTGACAGCACCGTTAGCGAAGCCTTTCCAATGGGCTCCGTCCTTCATAAAGAGGTTGACCGCACCAAGCTGTCCCTGCGTCACGCCATATCCTCTGGTATCCGCATAGTTCCCTTCCCAGAAGGAGTCTTTACCATTGAGCCCGACATTGATCTGCCCCTTGGTACCCATACCGCCATTGGTCACGAAATCACCGGTGATGGTGGTCTTATTGTTTCCGGCACCGACCATCTTACCATTATCGTCTCGCTTTACATTGACATAGACTGTACCTGTATTCTGTGTCACAAACTCACCATAGGCGCGGATGGCCGCCCAGGCACCATTAATAGCCGCGATATTGCCACCGCCGATATCTATAGTGGACGCTACAGCACTGATCGCTTCATTCGAAGCAAATCCATTTTCATCTGCTTTGCCGTCAGCCACCACATCGACCAATCCAGTCACGGTGATCTTGCTGGTACCTTTCATGCCATTCATGGTCTTGATGCCCGCGCTACTTGCCTTGGCCTTAGATTTACTGTCAATTTTTAGGACATAGTCGTTACCATTAGCATCTTTTCCTGCATTATCGATGTAAATCTCACCGCTGCTATTCGCAAAGAGCCCAGATGTGACACCGCTGCCACGCGTGGTGATAGTCATATTACCCGCATCTTTGATAATGACTTTGCCCAATTTCTCTGGCTTGTCCTCTCCCAATCCAATGGCAGAAATGCCTGTAGTTCCATTACGCCCCTGGCTGCCATCTTCGGAAATCTGCAGTTTGTTGCGATTTGCATGGATAATGGTGTTGGTTCCTTGTTCACCAGATACGGCTGCAGTAATCTTTGCAGGCAACCATGCACCACCGGCAATAGCGTGGTTGTTACCAGTGATGGTATTGCTTTCTTTGGTGAAGGTATATTCCCCAGTGTCCGTGCTGAGGACGCCTTTCTTGAGGTATTCGGTATCTTTGCTCTTATCGCCGGTAATAGCGGTACCAAATTCGCTGCTCCCCTGTTCGCTCGGGTAGGAAATAGAAGGTGCTAGGCTATCCTTGTCGAAGCTCCCCTGTCCGGTTTTTTCACTGAACTGAATATTGCCTGTAGCTTTGGCCGCAGAGCGAGCGGTAAGACCTTCCGCGATCTGTACATATCCTTTGAGGTTATCTTCTGCTTTACCGATATAACCACTGTAGGTAAGCTTTTCTGCCAACGCACTAAGCACACTGTCGACTGCATAGATATTGTTTGTATCGATGCCAGTGTTATCAGTACTCATGGTGATAGAAGATCCCGCATCAGCGTGTTTGATGGTCACATGACCGCCAGTCAAGGTCGACGGGGTCGCTTCATTGTGCTTATAAATTACAAAGGTATTTCCATTGTAATTATCAATGCTGACATCTCCTGCTTTGCTGTCGGTCATATCGATCGTAGCTGCCTGGGAAGCATATCTCTGGCTGGTCCAATGCTTGATGGTGCTGGCACCCGTATTGTACCAAGTACCCGCCCCTTTCATATTGACTGCCATTTCGTTGGATGTGCTCTGTCCATGCCAAGTCGTATTGGCATTCATAGTGAGCGTCGTAGAGCCTTTGGTGTTTCCTGTCCAGTCGGCTCCATTGGAGAGATACAGATTGAGGCCGGTCGCAGCCTGTGTATGCGCTTCTACTTTGGTGCCAGTAGCAGTGGCGTAATCCCCTTTGAGGAAGGAATCTTTTCCACTCAGCCCGATATTGATCTGGCCTTTGTTTCCCATACCGCCTGCCGTAGAGAGATCCCCTGTAATCTGTGTCTTTCTGCTACCTGCGCCATTCATATTTCCAGCACTGTCTTGCGTGGTATTGATATTGACAGTACCGACATTAGGGGAAAGAAATTCTCCATAAGCGCGGATAGCCCAAGCTGCACCGTCTTCCGCCGTGACGATCCCACCTCCGATATTGATGGTGGATGCTACCGCACTCACGGCTTCATTAGAATTCTGTCCATCTGCTACGACGTCAACCAAACCGTCAATAGTGATCTGACTGGCAGCATTAGCCACACCATTCATGCTCTTGATGACGGCACCATTGGCTTTGTTCGACGCATTGGCTCTTAGACGAAGTACGGCTTTGTCGCTGTCGCCATTGTGAATCGCAATCTGTCCACCGCCATTGACAAAGAGCGCAGCAGTCTGTCCGCTGCCACTCGCAGAGATATCCATTGCACCAGCGTTATTGATTTCCACTTTGCCTCTGGTGCCAATAGCCGTGATGCCGGTAGAATGACCTGCATTGGCCGCCCTGACAGTGAGAGTATGACCATGCATATCCAAAGTCGTCGTGTCATCGATCCCTGCTACGGCAGAGCCTACACTACCCACCCATGGTCCTCCAGAGACGGTGCTGTTTTCCGCCGTGATGGTGGTTTCATTCTTGATGAAGTTGTAAGTGTTCGTAGCTGTGTCCAGTACGCCTGTCTTTACATAGTCCATATCATCTGTCATATGGCCTTTGATGGCTGTGCTGTAACTAAACTTACTCTGGCTGGAAGCAAACTTCTCGTAGCTCCCCTGTCCTGTAGCACTATCGAAATCGATACCGCCCAGCGCTTTTGTGACAGAAGCACTGGTGAGTCCTTCGGCAATCTTGACATAGCCGGAAAGATGAGTATCCCCTGCGGTGTAGTAGAGTTTCTTGGCCAGGTTGTCCAGGATGGTGGCATAGTCGTCTGTCGTGATATCGGTGCCGCCTACATCAGCCACCATAGAAAGGGAGGAGCCTTTGGTCGCATTGGCAATGGTTACATCACCGCCCTGGATGTCTTTACCGTTCATCTGGTAGAAGATATCTGCGTTACCGCTGAAGCTACCAAGATGCAAAGAAGCATCTTTGCCCATGACAATGTAGCTCTTATCGGCGGTGATACTCTTCACGGTACTTGCACCGGTATTGGTCCAAGTAGAACCGTTGGCCATGTAGAGATTTAGTGAGTCACCGGAATTAATGGCTGTGCCTTTCCAGTAGGAGTCCGCAGTGCCGAGACCGATATTAAAGATAGAGCCGATGCCCTGGTTGTTGATATCCCCTTCCAACTTCGCATAGCGATCTCCAACGCCAGTGACGTTGCCCTTGTCATCGGTCTTGACGTCAAAGTCAACACGAGCATTTGTGGATTTAAAAGCCGGCATATTCGATATATTATCACCTTTTCCAGAGGTTTTTATAAAATTGGTGACATTGGATATTTTTCCACCCCCGATGGATGTATAGGAATTATCCCCCCATGTGGAAATAGCATCCGCAAAATTATTAATATCTACTAATCCATCCACAACTATCTTGCTCTTTTGGTTGAGGATAGCTGGATAAGGACTGGCTTTTCCAATAGAATTAATCTTCAATATACTCTTTTCATTAGAATTATAGATATGGAAATCCACATCATTGTACAATGAAATTACCCCAGATTTGTAGGTATCTATGTTCGTTCCTTCCAGTGTGATTTCCCCTGGATTTTTCACCTCTACGCTAAGGGGACCGTCGTCACCTAGCAAAGAAAACGCAATTAATCCTGTAAGAATGCCGTGTGTATCACTCTCCGGTGTTGTCGTGACATAAAAATCATGGCCGCTCAAATCTATGATGGCTTTAGATGTAGGATCTGATGACCACCACATAACAACCTCTGGCCATGACCCTATAATTTTAGTATCACTGTCAAAAGTATAAGTACGAGTTCCCGTTTCTTCATCATACTTCTGTATCCCATTATTCAGCCAAAAATCATTGTCATCATAGGTCAGACACGTATCATAAACAGTCCATTTGCCGTCTTCTTCATTTGCAGTCTGCACAATGTTTTTATTTCCAGATGTATACCATGCATATGGGGCAATTTTTGCAAATACAGAGGTGGAAGTCAAACCTTCCTCGATTTGAGCATATTTCGTAAGATTGGTATCAGAAGCGGAATAAATTAGTTTATTCTTCAGTGCATTCAATACAGAATTGACCACGGAAGAATTAGTGGTATCAATCCCATTATTGTCAGTAGTAGCCGTAATGATAGAACCACTGGATGCACTTGCAATCGTTACATTACCACCATAAATGGTTGTTGGTGCTGACGTATCATGAGCATATCTAACGGTAGCATCCCCTGTAAAGGAAGAAATAATGACATTGCCAGATTTCATAGAAGTATCCGTTACTTTAACGAAATGGGACGGATCCGAAGCGGTCGTATTCCCATTTAAACTCTTCCCATCAGCAACATATAGACCTTTTTCACCGGTCATATCAATAATGCCATTACGGCTGTTCAAATAGGCAATTTTTGCTTCAGCAGCATTGCCACTCTGGTCTTTCTGGGTCGGTGTAATAGCATTATACCAAGTAGATCCGTTATTTAAGGTGAGCTGCAAACTATCCCCCATACCAAAGCCATTCCAGTAGGTTTCTGAACCATCTATCTGGATATTCATGGAACCATTGCCGAAGCCGAGCCAATGAGAGCCATTTTTCATGAAAAGATTGACCGCCCCAAACTCTCCTGGGGTTTCTCCATAGCCACGGGTGTCGGCATAGTTGCCTTCCCACCAGGAGTCTTTACCATTCAGCCCCACATTGATGCGACCTTTGGTACCCATACCGCCATTGGTAACCAAGTCGCCTGTAATCTGTGCAATATGATTTCCAGCACCAGTGGGATTGCCATCTTTATCTTTGGTCACATTGAAATTGACTACCCCATAGTTGGGAGTCACAAATTCTCCATAAGCACGAATGGCAGCCCAAGCGCCATTGATAGCTTTCAGATAGCCGCCGCCCAAGTCAATAGTAGATGCTACAGCGCTGACAGCTTCATTAGAGGAATAACCGCCATCATTCTGTTCATCGGCGGTCACATCCACCAAGCCGGTAACGGTGATTTTACTGGTACCCGTGACGCCATTCATGGTTTTGATGCCCACACCATAGCTCTTTGTGGTCGATTTGCCATCTACGGTTAAAACAGCTCCATTGCTATCATTGTCAATGTAGATTTCCCCACTGCTATTGGCAAAAAGACCGGCAGTTACGTTCGTTCCTCTAGCGGTAATTCTCATATTCCCCGCATTGTTAATGGTGACTTTCCCTAAGTTGGCGGTATCTGAACTACCATTGCCAATGGCTGCAATCCCCGTGGCTGCGCCGGAGCTATTCGTTTCTGTAACCGTCAAAGTATGGTGATTCATATTGATAACCGGGGTTTTCCCCTGAGCACCAGAAACAGCAGTACTAATGTTGTTTAACCATTTCCCGCCTGCAATTTCATTATTGCCCACTTCAATCGTAGTATCTTCACCAAAAGTGTACACTCCATTTTTTAATACATCTTTATATGTAGTCTTTTGACCATCAATACGCGAGTTACCTGTAATCGGCGCGGTATAGTTCTTTGCTTCTACCACACCCGTTGGAAACAGAACTCCCGCACTGAGAGCGAGCACCACGCATAAGCCTAATTTTTTCGCATATGACTTTTTCATATACTATTCTCCTTTCTCAGAGAACCATTGGAGGAAACTCCTCCGTGGGACAGTATGATCAAGAAACCGGTATGCAAGTCTCGGCATCATGAGTTTCCTATATTTCCCTCAATCATTACTCTCCTAGTGCATGCATCCAACTTCTCTTACTATCCAATTAAAGAATAAACCGTATGATAATCATACTGTCAATCTTTTCTAATTTTTAATCACAATTTTTATAACCAAACGAGCTTCTTAAAGAGAGTGCCTCATATTTTAAAGAGAATATGATATGAAGTACAGACATTGATTTCATACAAAGCATATGAAAAAGCACCATATCGATGCCTGCATGACATCGATATGGTGCTTTTCAAGAAAAAAGAGAGAGGAGAAAAAGGAGTGATATGTAGAGGGGAAAGATCTACATAGGGGACAAGTCAGGAAA
>OLGE01000963.1_pt1 | contig 31527 bp, 35 predicted proteins | sample 1605151 | NCBI WGS metagenome assembly OLGE01 (sample SAMEA3888912, study PRJEB22519) | human gut metagenome | biome: human gut; feature: human-associated habitat; material: faeces | place: Denmark | collected 2010
CATCGGCATAAAATGAATATCCGAGTTTTATATACCACTTTTGCATAAAAGTGTTTTTTTCAACTCTTAAAGTGACGGCTCTGAGACTATAGGATTTTGCTCTACTTTCAATAGCTTTTATTAGTTTTGTGCCCCATCCTTTTCTTCTCATAGCTTCAATAGTTTTCACATTTGGAATAACTCCATAAAACTTTCCAACGAAAAGAGTTCCGCTCGAACATACATTAGGCTTTCCCAAAAAGAAATCTATCCTTTTTGATATTGTCTTTCGATCTGATTCTATATCGTTCCAATCTAAAACCACGTGTTGCATTCGTTTTTACTTTAGTCTTATGAATTTACCTGGTATATTGCTCCTCTCCAGAGCCTCAGCATTACCCTCTCCGAAAGAGATAAGAACACTTCCGCAACCTGGGCTGTCTCCTTTGGTGCCATCCTGTCTGTAGAACTTGATGCGACCTCTGACAAACAGGATAGCCGTTGCATTGGGAAAGATCACATCCTGGAACATCTTGCTATCGCACCTGTTAAAGAGCAGAGCTATACCATTGTTGTTCTCTACCATCTTATCCACAAAACGCTCTATAAGCGGTCTGCTGTAAGGAGGATTGAGCCATACCCTTTGCCCCCCCCAATCACTTTTTAAGCCATCCTCAGACGGTGTTATGTGTCTTGTAGCGGTATTCCACAGTCTATGCTCTGGAGAGCAAGGATCAAGATCGAACTTTCCGCAAGCATCCACTATTTCCTTTGGAGTGTACCACTCATCGGTGGCATTCGCACTCCGCTCAAAACTTGTATTCATTTTCTGTAACTTTTTCCCTGAAAGTGCATCCTGTCAAACATTTCTCTGAGGCGATCATCTATACGCTCTCCGTACCTATCACTGATTTGTTTGTCTGAAAGGTTGGATGTTATCACCGTCCAGCTCTGCCTGTCATACCTGGTGTAAAGCAACTCCGTAATAGGAGAGAACTCATTGCCATAGATCTTAAGGCTCACAGGCTCGGTGCCTATATCATCTATGAAAAGCAGCTCCTGGTTTACCAGTCGTTTATACAGGTCTGGGTTCTCGCTGTAAGCCTTTGCCAGGTTGATAGCCGTAACTCTGTAAACTGATTTCCGCTCGTTGCTGTAACAACTATCAAACAGGTAGTTCACCAGGTTACACATCGCATTTGCAAGTGTCGTTTTACCTGTTCCACAAGAGCTGCCATAGAGCATAAGCCCGAACTTATTTTTCCCCATCATCCACTTTGCAGCCTTGCTGATCCTTTCCTCAGTCGTGCTGTCTTGAATGAACTGAGCGTTTCTTTTGATAACCTCGGCTTTGTAGCAGTTTAGCAGCATTGCCGATAGTTCTTTATGATCCATTTGGGAAAGGCTAAAGCGTGTCTCGGTACGCTGGTGAATCTGATGATTCAGCATTCGTAACAGCCCCTCCATTGATTTTGTTTCCATATTTCTGTAGATCTTCGTAATACTTATCTTTTACCCATCCTCTTATCGTTAGATAATCGGATTTATACTTTTTGCCTTTTGAACCCTTATAGTTGTTCAGAATGTCTATCATTACCTTTGTAGGAACCTCTCCATACTCGGCACATAGTTTTCCATATTCTATGTGTGTGAGGGTTACAAATTCAGCATACTTGTACTTTTTCTTTTTGTCCGCTGCTGCCTGTTGCTCTGGAGTTAGCGGTGGTGGTGTCTCTGGTACTTCCTCGGTGCCAGAGAACAGGTCTGCTGGCTCTTGTGCTACTTGCTTGTTTGCTGGAGAATCTGGAGTAGAAATAGGAGCAGATAATATCTTTGCTTTAGTGGTCTCTCCACCCTTTTTGCCTACCATTCGCCTTACGGCACTTATCTGTTCCTGTCTCAGCATCTGCCTACTACAGAAAGCCCCATCATCACGAACTACACACAAGCCAGAAACTATGAGCTGATCCAGCCAGTCCTCACTTCCAGAACTATCCACACCAACCAGTCTTATTATCTCGTTCCTTGTGTAGATTGTGCCATCTGGCTTAGCCATAACACCACGCTCTTTACTCTCCCACATATAGCAAAGCATATCCATCCACAACCCCCTTACATCTGGAGGCAGATTCCTTACAGCAGGGAGTGTTAGCCACACCACGGAGTTGAAAGGCATTTGTGGTATTTTGTCTTTTTTCGCCATATTGTGATTGTTAAGGGGAGAGCGTAGGAAAAGCCCCACGCCTCCCACATAGAGCATTATACCTCCATTATTGCAATATCTGGAGCTATGTTTTTAATCTTTGCCAGAACCTCATCCAGACACATATCTCTGTACTCCTCTGCCACTTCGTTTGCACCAGGAGAAACGAGCTGGAGCAGCACTTCACCATTTACCAGGTAGTGATCAAACTCTACCTCAATGGCTTGTTTTGCAGTTCCCTTGAAAATAGGGATGTTCACCGTGAAGCTCTTAGGCAGATTACTCTCAACCTGGCAACGGTACACATCCGCTGTAGAGCCAGACGGATCTTTCTGCTTCTGGATTTCTGCCTTTGCATTTGCCACAAAGTTTTTCAGAACAGATACCAGTCTCATACACTCCTCTTTGTCGGCAAAGATGCCCCTGTTAAGGCGCAAAAGCTGTCCCAGTTTAGCAGGAGCGAAAGCAGCCTCTGGGTTGTTGATACCAAGTTTCAGATAGCTGTCTGAGAACTCAACAGAACCAGAGAGAACGCCTTTCTTGTACTCATCATCCTCATTCACGGTAAGGGTGATAGTCATTTTCTCACGATCTACCAGAATATTTGCCTTTTTCTGATCCACGGTGTCAATACGCTTTTCCAGCCAGTCAAAAGGCGTGGAGATAACGCCAGAAACTTTCACCTTGATAGGCTCCTTTGTAGGCAGAGCCTCAACAGCTTTTGGAGCATTACCAATACGGTAAATCACCTCAATAGGCTTTTCGCCTGTGTAGTGCTCAATGTTCACTGTCAAACCTTTTTCTTTTTCTTCCATTGTAGTAAGAATTAAAATGTTGATAAATTAGTTGTCCGTACCTGTAGCTGGCACTTCCTCCCAGGTCTTATTTCCGTCTCTGACGACACGGAAAACATTACGCTGCCTTTCCTCCTGTGTCATTGGTCGCTCCTCCAGCTTGTAGCCCTCTGGGGAGTAGATACCTACCATCTTCTCCTCATCATCTACAAACTTGTAGCAGTCTCCCTTGATCCACTCACCACCAGACTTAAGCTCATCCAGGATCTTTCCGTATCGCTCGGAAAGAGGCTTGATTTTGCCTTTGATGGTTGCTCTATGCTCGGCAAGCTCCTGTTCCAGCTCTTGCATCTGGATAGATACGTTCACCAGCTCAGCCCTTTTTTCGTTGATCTCTGACTGGTCGAACTTCCTTGTGTAGCTCCGTTCCAGAATCTGATCGCAGTTGTCCCTTAGAATACTCTCCCTTTCTTCTATAGGGGTTTCTGATAGCATTACATCTTTCATTGTGCTTTGAATTTAGTTTATGAATATGTTTGTCAAACACACTTTCTTACAAACGCTCTCCTACCTCAAAGTTGAATTTCAAGTATTCAGCCCAAAGCTCTATGAACTGCTGTCCGAAATATGCAGCCTTTTCCTCGGTCTCCTGGCACAAGCGGAACCCAATGCCCGCATCCGCACTCGAGGAGCGACCATCCGTGTCCAGAAAACCGAAACCCGCAGACGCACCATCATTCGCAAGAGCAGACAGGAGGGCACCCCTCTGTTTTTCATTAAGGTCGTTAAGCTCATCCTTAGTCCAGAGGGCAAAATACGGATAGTAGAACCACTTTGATCCATCGGCATCTGGCTTAGGCTCCCAGTTACGCCCCCAGAGGGCACGGCTGATGGTCTCAAGCTTATACAACGCAACCAGATGTTTTGGCGCAATGAAATGCTGTGTCCCCGTCTCCACAACAGTATTCTCCCCATCTTCATCTGTTGTCAATATAGGTTGTATGCCAAGAGCCTCACAAGCATCCTCATAGCTCCTGATTGCCTTGTAATCATCCAGAGTGGGTGTTACTCTCTCCTCCTTGCAAAAGAGAGCAGCCAGAACCTGTTTTGTCTCCTCGCTCTTAGCTACCTTGAAAGCAGTCTGGACTTCCTTTTCTGTTACTTCAATTACCTTTTTCATCTTTCAATGTTTTTAATTTCTTAACCAGTTTATTTGTTATTCTAATTGCATTCTGTACTCTTAGGCTTTGCCCTGGAGGGATGCTATTTATCAGTATCGGTATCAGTCGTATCAGCTCCGACACTACAGCGTTGGGTATTCTTTTCATTTTTCCAAAAGCGATCTGGATCTGGTATTTCAATGTTAAGAAACTCTCTTGCGTACTCCCTCAGCTTTTCGCAATAGGTTGAAAATGTAACAGTGTCCATCATTGCAGTAGAACCAGGGAACTCTATAATCTCTCCTGTATGTTTGTTCACCACTTTGTCCGCTGTCATTTGCGCCTTGAAAAACTCGTGTACTTGCTCCACACTCACGAACTCCCAGCCAGCATCCAGTAGAGCCTCCAAGAGCATAGGGTAAATACAACCCCACAGCCATCCGTTCTGATCGTTAGATCTGGGCTTACGAACTTTCTTAACCTCAATCCTGTATATCCCATCGCACACCTGGCTAAACCAGGAATACAGGGGCGCAAGATTGAAAAGCCCTCCTTTTTTCTCTACCAGCACCTTTGCCATAACACCTACATCTTATCTATGTTGATTGTTAAACCTGGTCTGGCAGCATACACAGCCTTTCCTGTCAGCCTCTCAATCTCAGACACGAAAAACGGCTCATCGCTGTTGTTGTCTGAGAGGTGCAAGAGCACCACATTTGAAACCTGGGAAAGATCATTAGCAGCCAGGAACGACTTACACGAATGCAACTCAAAATGAGAGGTCATTAGGCGTTCTCTCTGAGAGGGGAGTGTACGACCGTCTCTAATTGCCTCAATGAGCTTTTTATCGGAGTAGTTACACTCCACCAGCACATTATTCAGCCCAACGAAACGGTACTCACACATACAACTATCAGTGAGAAAGAACAGCCTACCGCAATCTGGGTGTTCAATCAGATAACCAACACAAGGTACATCGTGGCAAGCGGAGAACGGCATCACCTTGAATCTTCCAAGTTTGTAGCCTCTGCCTGGCTTCACATCAATACAGCGAGAGCCAGTAACCTGTTTTGCAGCCCACACCTCTGGAAGTGCCAAAGTATAGAAACCGCTCTCCACCATTGCCTTGATATATTTAGCGTGATCGTTATGCTGATGAGTTATTAAGCAGCCAGCAACCTTTCTAAGGTTGAAACCAAGAGCTTTCTTTACATCTATGAAACGGATTCCAGCCTCCAGGATCAGAGCCTCATTTCCGTTATCCAGGATGTAGCAGTTTCCACTACTTGAACTGCCTAACACTTTCAATTCCATATCCTACTGATTTTAATAGCCAGGATCTTCCATTTCACTACCTGGGAGCTGCTTTGCATCCTCCACCTCTTGATAGTCCACATCTGCCATATCTACAGTCTGAGCGTTGGCATTGTTCTGGATCAGAGTGTCCCTACCATCTGTAACATCATCCCCATCATAGTCGTTGGAGATAGCATTTTGCATTTCAACGGAGAGATAGCCGTATTTACTGAGTAAATTTCGGATCACCGTCTTTATTGCCATTCCGTGAAAGTTTCCGAGCCAGCCTACAGTCTTACTGTCTGGAGCCATTGGGAGATCTGCCAGGGCTACCAAGCTATCCACTGTTACATCTACCTTGTTGCCATCTTCATCATACTTAACAAGCCCCTTGCTGTATCTTTTGGCGTGGTTTGCCATCTGCTCAACAGTCATATAGAGTGTCTTGCTAAAGCCGTTCAAAAGCTCAAAGTAGCAGAAGTAGCCAACCACCTTATCAGAGGTGCGTTCACCATCAAAAGCGATCTCTCCAGTGAGCTTGTTTACCTTGCGAAGCTCACCCTCATAGACAGCATCCGCATTGATTGTACGATATTGCCCAGTACGCATAGCGAGCTGGATATATCCTTTGTAGCCCATCTGGAAAACTGGCTCATAGACCTTAACCCATTGCCCATTTACTTTCTTTGTGTTCTTGAAAGGAATCACATAGGAATATCCCAGAGCCTTGTTGATAGGGAGGTGCAAAACCGCTGCTTTCAGAGCCTCCATAACCACCTGTTTAGGCTGGCACTGCTGGAGACCCGTATCACCGTTGTAGAGGTCAATAACCGAGGCTACAAAGGTGCCAGCGTTCTTGCCCAGGGCGTTCTTGAACTGCTGCTGTACACTCTCAGCATTCATTATGCTTTTCAGCACATCTACTGGCTTGCGCTGCTCTGCTACAGCTCCAGCCTTTGTGTTTGCAGCCTGTACTACTGTTGTTGCGTTGTTCTGTGTCATAGCTATTTAATTGTTAGAGATTTGTCCTTACTTACAACCAGATTGATAACTTGTGAGACAGTAGGAATAATCTGGTTTATACTCTCCCTGTTGTCTATGAAGATCGGAGCAGATACGCCCTTTGCGGAACATATTGCATTGATAATGTCAAGTCCAGCGTTTACCTTACCAGCAGCATTCACATCGGGATAAGGAGTGCCATTCACGGTGCATACACAAGTGAGCTTTTCTCCACCATTCAGTTGATCAGAAACGAAGTTGAAAGAAACGACCTGGAACATTCCATTTATACGCTCCAGCAGCTTTGCATCCTTTGCTTTCTTGAACTCCAGAGCAGTGAACTCCCAACGCTCCAGATCGGCAAGCTCCTGGTTATTGGCTACACGCTTCTCCTCCAGGTCTGCTATCTCTTTATCAACCCTCTCAATCTGAGAGCGATTTGCCAGGCGTTTGTTAAGCTCTGTAATGGCTTCTGAGAGCACACGCTTTCCGCTCTGCAACTCTGATACATCTACAGGCTTTGCCTCCATCTTAAGCTGGTTTTCAAGCTCTGTAATCTCGTTTCTGAGGTTGATACAGTTCTGATCCGCTGCTATCATAGCATCGGCATCCTGTTCCTCTGGAATAGCTGCCTTTTTAGTCTCAATCAGTTTCTGTGTAGTCTCTACCTGGCTCTCCAGATCCTTAAGCTCCTGCTCGTATGCAGACAGCTTTTTCTGGTACTCATCCTTTTTGGCAGAAAAGGCTTTTCCCTTTTCCTGGTTCGCTTTGAGCTTGCTGGCTTTCTCCTGGTTGAAGTTAGCCTGTAGTTCTGCCTGTTTGGCTTCAATATCCTCAACCTCCAGAGGTCTTTTGCAAGTAGGACAAACGAAAGCACCATCTGGATATGTTACAACCTCAGCACGGATCTTGTGGAAGTCAGCACGGAGAGCATTCATTGAAGCCACCAGGGAATCTACATCCCTTTTGATAGATGAGATTGATTCTTTCTTGCGGACAATATCATTCTGTTGGCTCTGTAGTTTGTACTCCAGATCTTTCAGCTCCATTGCAGCTTTTCTGGCATCAGCACTTGCATTGCTTCTGATAGCGTTCTCAGCGTTCACCAGAGCTATACGCTTATCTCCGATCTGCTTCTGTACCTCAGCCTTGCGCTGGTACTCCTGCTCATTGAGCTTTGATTTGTCGGAAATCTGGGCATCTATATCAGCCAGTCTTTCCTTTTTCTCTGCCAGCTCTTTCTCCAGGGCACCCCAATCCTCACTGGCTGGTCTCAGTCGGTTTGCCGTGTCTATCTGGCTCGGAATAACAGCCAGAGCATCCTTGCAAGCCTTTTTCTTTGCTGCCACCTCTTTAGCGTACTGGGCAAGAGGTCTGCCAGAGAGCTGTTCCAGGAGCTTCACATACTCTGGATTCAGAGCAGCTACCTCAGCATCGGTGATGTTGCCAGCCATTTCCAGCAGCATATCCTTTTGTGTCTCTGGTCTGAGAGAGTTGAAGTAGTAAGGGTTGGTGATCATTTTGAACACATCCTCTGGAATGAGGGCATTGATCTCCGCATCATACTCCTTTTTCGTGCCCACCTTAACATCATTGATATAGCACTCTGTCTTGTGGTCTTTCAGAGTTTCCTCTGTGGTACCTCTTGGCTTAACCCAGTTCTCTACATAGTTACGCTGGAGCTTAATCTCTCTGCCATTTACATCCAGAACAGCACAAACAGAATGCTCCAGGTGTAAGATGGGTTTACCCGTCTGAGGATCCAGCGTTTTAATGTTGAAGTTGGAATCTGATCTACCAGAGCTATCCTTGCCGAACAACAGCCAGAGGAAAGCATCAAAGATGGTAGTCTTGCCAGTTCCGTTCTCCCCACTTATTACAGTTCCCTGCTCTGAGAAAACGATCTCCTGGCTCCTTACGCCCTTGAAATTCGTTAGGCTAAGGCTTTTCAATACGATCTTTTGCATATTCATTTGTTTAATAAAGAGTTTAACTTTTCAGACTTATCCGCTGCCAGTAACTCAGCCCTGGAATAGAGAACTTTAGAGCGTGATGTGCTACCAGCCCTGGAACCAGATACAACGCCAATCCTTACCCAGCGTTTTACCCTTGTCTCCTGGAATAGTCGGTAAGCCTCTCTTTGGGAAATAAGATCCTCGCCTGGTCTGGTCTGCTTCACATAATTTGCAGCCCCAAGCTCTGCCATTTCCATACAGAGATTTTTTACCTCATATAGCTCTAAAGTAACTGCCATACTACTTGCTGAATTTACGATTGAAATAAGACTTCACGCTTTCAGTCCCATAATCATCATCCATATACAGGACAATACAGAACACAAGGCACCCAGCAGCAGTGAATAAATGCCACCACGCACCAAAGAATAAAGCTCCAACCAAGGAACTCAAACCAAGCAATGCGAATACGCAAAGCTGAATCAAATTTGTTAATGTTGAAAAACTCATCGGTGTTGCATTTAGAGTGTTGTCAATCGAATAATTCATTTTCCGGAATCCCAAGATGCTCCGCAATAATAGATCTTCTCAGAGCATCTGGCTTTTGTGTTCCGTATATCCAGCACCTAACAGTAGCAGGATGCACCTTGCACAATTCAGCTATTTCGTCCACGAAAGCTGACTTTGGAGCCTTTGCTGCTTTCGGAGGTAGAGCATCGTAATGTTTCCTAAATCTGTTCTTTGCCATATTTTTAATGCTTAAAATGTGTGTTACACAAACATATTTTCGTATATTTGCGCCACTTAATATATTTAAGTGATGCAAAGATATGCAATATCGGCGATATAACCAAATAAATAGCCGATAATTTGCAAAATAATTCTCACTTTCATCTCTACAATTATGCAACAGATTGACTTAAAGAAACTTAGAGCGGATAGAAAAATCACCCAGGCTTATTTGGGGGAATTATTTGGTTGTAATCAAAACTTTATATCGGATATAGAGAATGGGAAAAAGACCTTACCACCAGATAAATTTGAGATATTGAAAGATAAATATGGTGATATAAGCGCATATATCACCGACAAAAACCAATCGATGTTAGCAGATGGTAACAATATCATTCAACAATCTGGAAAGGGGAACAACATAACCCAGCAAGCAGATGGCAACACAGTAAACAGATTTATTAGCCTACTTGAAAAAAAAGATGAGCAAATAGATCGGTTACTTACAATAATTGAAAAGTTGAACAAATGACAGCTCTGTTGATTATCGTGTTTTGCGTTTGCCTTGTGGCTGCAATAATAATGGCAGTAACCAGACAACAGGTAGAAGCCATTGAGGAGAAACCAACCTTAAAGACTAAAGCAAACAAGAAAAGAACTCCGAAAGTAAAATCTTATGCAGAACATCAAAAGAGAATGAATAAAAAAGCATATCTAAGTGAACATTCAGAGTATTTGTACATCCCCATACCAGAAGCAAGAAATTTAGTTGGAATAAATGATACAGAACTTATTGATAATATTCTTAAAGCAGTCTTGGATGGCAAAGACTATGTTAAGATTAAACGAGAAACTTATAATAAAATTAAAAATGGAAAGACACTACCGAATGGTGATCGACTTGTATAAAGAAGCGATCCAACACCAGGTAAATTCTGATAGAATCCTGGAGGCAAGAAAGGAAATTGCCAGCGCAATCACCACAGCGAGAATTAACAACAAGGACACACAATCCTTACTGGAGATTGAAAACGATATTAAAACCCTTGAAGATATATCACTATGAAAAGAATAGCTTTTATTCTTGTGATTGCACTGCAATTCATACTTTGCGGATGCTCAAAAGATGATGATGGAATCATTGTCACAAACCTTTCTGGAAAGGACTGGTATGATACACAGGTTTGGCTTAGAGATTCGGATGGAGGAGATCTAAAGGGCTACAAAGAGGTTGGCTTAGTTTCCAACGGCTCAACTTGTGTAATTGATACAGAAACTCCGTATTTCTACATTTACGCAAAAGACAACAGGGGAAAGATGATTATGAGCAAGGATATACGAGTAGCAGGGGAAAAGGCAACTGTAACCGAAAAGGATCTTTTTCAATGAATACGCAAGTGAGTAAACAGATAATGCAACGGTTCTATGATGCGCTGGATGCCATTATAGCAATGAAGAAGATCCGAGGGGTAAATACCTATTGCCGTTTGAATGAAATTGACAGGCGCAATTTCTTGGCTCAAAAAAAGGATCTGGATAGAGGCTGGTTTCAAGTCTCCTGGATACAACCGATGGTTAGGGAGTACGGAGTGAGCGCAAGGTGGCTGCTTACAGGATTCGGAAAGATGTTTGAGGAAAACCAATAAACAATGAGAGGGGGCAAGTCGCGCCCTCTTTTCCTTTCCCCATACCCCTATCCTTATACTTACACTCTCTTATTGTTATAATATATATCATATAATATATAAATATATATCCCCTTATAATTTTTGCTTAGGCAAAATGGATTTTGCCCTTTGTTGATTATCAAGCATTTACAAGATTTTGCTTAGGCAAATTTTATTTTTGCTTAGGCAAATACGTAGGCTCATCAACATTATCCAGGGATAGATACATCAGATCCAAGACTTGCCTGTTTGCCTTGTCTATCGGATCCCAGGACTTGCGGATGTAAATATCCGTTACCCTCATATTATCGTCCACGTGATTGAGAGCTGTATGCACTGCGTACTTATCCACCCCTGCGTAATTGGCAGCTATGGTAGCCCAGGAATGCCTGGCAGCGTAAAACTCCAGATCTTCTATACCAAGTAGATTCCCGATCCTTTTAAGCCCTCTATTTATAGCATTGGTGAATGTATCAACAGAGGCATACATCTTATAGAATCGAAACACCCTTTCTCCAGATGGATCACGGTATTTCTCAAACAGAGCCTTAACCTCTGGCTCCAGCTTGATAGAAATCTCTGCCTTGTCCGCTCTCCTGTTCCTTGTCTTGGCTCTTTGGTATGTGATCCTGCCTCCCTTGCAGTCGGTACACTCATACAGATCTTTTTCGTTCATTCCGATAAGGCAGAAGCTCAAAAGAAACATATCCTTGGCAAAATTGAATCTATTTGTTCCAGGTTGCATTACCATTGAATACTCCAGCCTTGCTATCCCCTGGATCTGCTCAATGGATAAGGCTCTCTTTCGTGAAGCTGGCAGCTTGGGGAAATCAATATGGGAGAAAGGAGAGTTTGGAATACGGATGATCCCAGCATCCTCATCGTTGAACTCCTTTTTTGCCCTGTTGTGTATCGCCCTCATACGATTTAGGTAGTTGTGCGTAACATAGCCCCTGGTAACATTAGGCTGCTCGCTAATCCACCTTGCCCAATCTTGGAGGAATTTAACCGTAATCTCTGAGATCATTACCTTGTCCCGACCAACGAACTTAACCAGGGAATTGATGGCACATACATAAGTGGAAGCATTACCAGTGTGCCCAGATGCCCTCATCTTCTCAATCTCTTGCCAGGTGTACGCAACTATATCCAGTTCAAACTTCTCTTCCTGGTTTGCAGTCACCAGCTCCACCACCTGCTCAACTGTCATAGTTTTAAGTCGCTCTCCAACCTTATCACATATTGAGCGGTACTTGCGGATCAATTCATCGGTCAAGTCTATGTATTTTTTGTTTCGGATCTTAAACGACCTGGTAATATCGTCCTTGGTTACATACCAAACCGTAGCCAGGTACTTTTTCCTCCTGTTGTGGGTAACTCTGATCTTGATGTTATATGTACCATCATCTTTGCGTTGATGGGCATATATCTCTGCCTTGAATGTTGCCATATCACTTTCTGTAGAACATTTGTAGAACTTTTCACCGCAAAGATACCCATTTTTTGCTGAATTTGCGGAAAAAGTAAAGCCCAACCATTGCTGGCTGGGCTAAAAAAAGTAGCTCCGATGGGAATCGAACCCATATTTTAGGTTTAGGAAACCCACGTTCTATCCGTTGAACTACAGAGCCATTATTGAGAAAGAAGCTTATTCAGCGACTTTCTTCTCGATGATCTGACGGCCTCTGTAGAAGCCACACTCAGGACATACTCTGTGATACATTACTGTAGCACCGCAATTAGGGCATGTTGCGAGAGTAGGAACAGCAGCGAAGTCGTGTGTTCTTCTCTTGTCCCTTCTTTGCTTTGAAAGTTTGTGTTTCGGATGTGCCATTGTTATATAACTTTTAAAATTTTATTCAATTCCGTGCTCTCTCAATCCAATTTCAACCCCTTGAGCACTGCAAAAGGATTGTAAGTGTCATCCTTGTCTTCAACCGGACTGTCCGGGATTTCCACCGCTTCACCGTTCAGATACCTGAGGGCCGCCGGATTACATCCCCCGTCTTCATGAATTCTCTGCATAGGCAGCGCCAGATAAGCAAAATCATATACCGTCTGGCTCAAATCCATGTCGGAACCGTCTTCCGGAAGATAAATCACTTCCCTCTCATCGTCTCCGACAACAGTTTCTTCGGACGAAACCGGTTCATCACCGAATTTCACGCTGAGCCTCGCTTCTGCCGAAACAGGCAGCGTCACATCTTCCATACATCTGTCGCACGGCACCGTGAGGTTTCCCTCAATTTCGCAGTCAATCCCGAGATAACTCCCGGACTTTTCCACTTCCGCCCTGACAACGATGTCAGCATCAATGATATCAGCGTTTCCGAACTTCTTGAAGAACTCCATCCCCGCGTGCCATGAAAAGGATGTCCTTCCTGGCTTCAATCCATTCAAAGGTATGATAAATTCGTCTGTCATTCTCCTATAAACAGATTTGGGGTTGCAAAGGTAATAAAAACTTTTGGAATATCAATCCTCATCTCCGCTTTTTCTTTTCCTTTCTATAGGATCAAGCAAAATCTTGCGGATTCTGAGGTGATGAGGTGTTACCTCAACCAGTTCATCTTCATTGATATACTCAAGCATTTCCTCCAATGACATCTTGATTGCCGGAGGCAGGACAATCTTCTCGTCACTACCTGCCGCACGCACGTTCGTCAGCTTTTTGGTCTTGCAGATGTTCACGTTCAGGTCACGGTCACGGGTATGCTCGCCGACAACCTCGCCAGCATAGATTTCCTCACCCGGATCAACGAAGAACTTGCCCCTGTCCAGAAGTTTGTTCATGGAGTATGCGATAGCCTCGCCTGTTTCCAGCGATACGAGCGAACCATTGGTACGGTGCTCAATATCACCCTTGTACGGCTGGTAATCCTTGAATCTGTGGGCCACGACAGCCTCTCCCTGGGATGCGGTAAGAAGGTTGCTCCTGAGTCCCATGAGACCACGTGTAGGAATCTCGAATTCCAGAAGCGTCCTGTCCCCCCTAGGCTCCATGTGGATGAGAGCGGCCTTGCGCCTTGTGGAAATCTCGATGGCAGCTCCGACGAACTGCTCCGGAACCTCGATGCTGAGTTCCTCGATAGGCTCACATCTCTGGCCGTTGATGGTCTTGTCGAGCACCTTAGGCTGACCTACCTGAAGTTCGAAACCTTCCCTCCTCATTTCTTCAATGAGCACGGACAAATGAAGGACACCACGTCCGAAAACCACGAAAGAATCTGCATTGAGCCCCGGCTTTACGCGGAGTGCGAGATTCTTCTCAAGCTCCTTGTCCAGACGCTCCTTGATATGTCTTGAGGTAACGAACTTGCCGTCTTTTCCGAAGAACGGGGAATTGTTGATAGTGAAGAGCATACTCATCGTAGGCTCATCGATGGCGATCGGAGGAAGCGCCTCCGGATTCTCGAAATCTGCAATCGTATCACCGATTTCGAAACCGTCAATACCGACTACGGCGCAAATATCACCGCACTGTACTTCCTGAACTTCCTTTTTTCCAAGTCCGTCGAACACCAAAAGCTGCTTGATTTTCTTCTTCTCGATACGATCATATCTCTTGCAGAGGCTCACGTTCATGCCGGTCACAAGCTTACCTCTGGTAATCCTGCCGACAGCGATACGGCCCACGTATGGAGAATATTCAAGTGAAGATATCAGCATCTGCGGGGTGCCTTCCACCTCTGCAGGAGCAGGTATCTCGTCCAGGATAGCGTCCAGAAGCGGGGTGATGTTGTCAGTCGGTTTTTTCCAGTCGGTAGACATCCATCCCTGCTTGGCACTGCCGAAAATCGTGCGGAAATCAAGCTGGTCCTCATTGGCATTGAGGGAGAACATCAGGTCGAAGACCTCTTCCTGGACCTCGTCCGGACGGCAGTTCGGCTTGTCGACCTTGTTCACTACGACAATCGGCTTCTTGCCCATGCTGAGCGCCTTCTGGAGCACGAACCTCGTCTGGGGCATGCAGCCCTCGAATGCGTCTACGAGAAGCAGGACACCGTCAGCCATATTCAGCACACGTTCAACCTCTCCACCGAAATCACTATGGCCCGGAGTATCTATAATATTGATTTTTACACCCTTGTAAACTACAGAGACATTCTTCGCGAGGATGGTAATACCTCTTTCCCTTTCAATGTCATTGTTGTCGAGAATCAATTCACCGAGATTTTCAGGCTGCCTGACGAGGTTTGCCTGGTAAATCATGCGGTCCACGATGGTTGTCTTGCCGTGGTCGACATGCGCGATAATCGCAATGTTCCTAACGTCCATAAACTTACTTCTTTTTTTCCTCTAATACAGAAATGCAAAATTACGCAATTCTTCGGTTTTAATGAACTTTTTATATTATTTTTGCAATAGAAAAGACTCATTATGGAAAAAATCATCATTCTGGATGCAGGTTCTCAGGTGACGCAGCTTATCGGCCGGCGTCTGAGGGAACTGAATGTCTTCTGTGAAATCTACCCTTACAACAAGATGCCGGCTCTTGATCCGACCATCAAGGGTGTGATCATTTCAGGAAGCCCATGTTCTGTAAGAGACGCAAATGCGCCTCAGATTAATCTTGACGGAATCAAAGGAAAACTCCCGCTTCTCGGAATTTGCTATGGTTCCCAATATCTTGCAGCCAAGTTCGGCGGAAAGGTAGAGGGCTCATTGGCAAGAGAATACGGAAGGGCAATGCTGAATATTGTCAATCCTGATTCGCCGCTGCTTCAGGGCGTGTCCGTTCATTCACAGGTCTGGATGTCACATGGCGACACCATCTCCCAGCTTCCGGAAGGAGCTGAAGTGATAGCTTCAACTGACGATGTGGTCAATGCAGCTTTCCATTTCAAGGGAGAGAACACTTACGCCGTGCAGTTCCACCCGGAGGTATTCCATTCCACCGAGGGCAGCAAGATGCTTGAGAACTTCGCTTTCAACATCTGCGGCTGCAAGGGTGACTGGACCCCGACGTCATTCATTGACGCGACAGTGGACGAGATTCGCGCACAGGTCGGCGATGACAAGGTTATTCTGGGATTGAGCGGCGGCGTGGATTCGACCGTGGCTGCCGTGCTGCTGAACAAGGCCATCGGCCACAACCTCACATGTATCTTCGTGAACAACGGACTTCTCCGCAAGAACGAGTTCGAAGATGTGATGGAGTCTTATAAAGATATGGGACTCAATGTGATAGGCGCAGATGCTTCCAAGGAATTCCTCAATGCTCTTGCAGGTGTAACAGATCCTGAGGAGAAGAGAAAAATCATCGGCAGACTCTTCGTGGAGACTTTCGACAAGTACGCCCACACCATCGAGAATGCCAAGTGGCTGGCACAGGGCACGATTTATCCTGACGTCATAGAATCAGCCGGCATACCTGGCATCGCTTCCAAGATCAAGTCACATCACAATGTAGGAGGTCTTCCGGAGAAGATGAACCTGAAGATCGTGGAGCCGCTCCGCATGCTTTTCAAGGATGAAGTGCGCAGAGTGGGACGTTCCCTCGGCATCAAGGAGGAGCTCGTAGGCCGCCATCCGTTCCCGGGACCGTCACTCGCAATCCGTATCATCGGCGACGTGACAGAGGAGAAGCTCCGCGTTCTGCGTGAGGCTGATGACATCTTCATCAAGAAATTGCGCAATTATGACTGCACCGGCATGGGATTCCCTTCAGCATCAGATCCGCGCATCATGGCCACCAATCTCTATGATGCCGTATGGCAGGCCGGCGTGGTGCTTCTGCCTATCAAGAGCGTAGGCGTGATGGGAGACGAGAGGACATACGAGAATCCAGTTGCAATCCGCGCAGTGGTTTCAACAGATGCCATGACTGCCGACTGGTTCCACTTCCCATACGATTTCCTCGCGAAAGTAAGCGACGACATCATCAACAAGGTGAGGGGCGTGAACCGCGTAGTGTACGACATCTCGTCAAAACCACCTGCAACGATAGAGTGGGAATAGCCAATGACAGTTATTAGACCTTGCAATGGGTTTGCTGTGATAGTTGGCAAATTCAGTCTATAACAAAGATTTTCAATAGTTTAGACCATATTCTAGATACAACGGTGTCTGGGATATGGTCTGATTGTTTGTGGGTGGTCAGGAATGGTTTGACACCTATTTTCAAAACCTGTTTATTGAGAATGGCAAGAATGCAAACAAGCAAAGTTCAATATAGCGAAGTGTTGAGTGCCATCAGAAGAACTTTTTACTTCTTGAGAGATCTACAGAAGTTTTTTGAGTTCTTCGACATCTGGGAGTGCCTGCTGTAAGGCTGTCGGCATATCCGCAAGGGTGGAGTAAGTGGCCACACCCATTGGCTTGCTGTAGTCTCGGACAGCGTATTGAGCATAGGCTTTATTGGCTTCCTTGCATAAGACAATACCTACAGACGGATTTTCATGGGGCTTCTTGACTTTATCGTCAAGGATTTTGAGATAGCCGAATAGTTGCCCAAGGTAAGCATCTTTGAATTCTCCGATCTTGAGTTCAATTACAACGAGGGAATTGAGTTCACGGTTGAAGAACAGCAGGTCAGGGAAATGCTCAACCCCATAAATTTCCAGATGATATTGATTTCCAAGAAAGGCGAAATCACGGCCGAATGTCATGATGAATTTGCGTATGTTGCGGACAATTTGGTTTTCTACAACTCTTTCATCCACACAATCATATTCTTCCTCAATGTCTTCGGTATTGATATAGTCCAGAATATATTCATCCTTGAACATCCTGATTGTTTTCAGAGCCTGCTTTGTGTCTGGAATTGTTTCAATGAAATTATTTGAAATGGTGTTATTCCCATTTTTGTAAAGGTTTTGCTTGAGAGCATTACGAAGCTCATACTTGTTCCATTGATGCATTACAGTTTGACGGAGGTAAAACAAGACTTCATTGATGTCCTTTGTCTTATGCAATATCTCCATGTGATGGGAGAAACTGACAGACAGAATGTCTTCCCTGTTAAATTCGGTCGCCAACGGCGACCATTTTTGAATCGAAAATAAATCTGTTTCAATAACACATTCATGTTCAATTCTTTGTAAATCAGTCGCCACTGGCGACCGATTTATGAACCGACTCCAGAACTCGGAAAAAGTACGCATCTTCTTCATATTCTCGGCAGAGAACCCTCGAAGTCCTGGCATTTCCTTACGAATTTGGTCGCTGATGACTTCAATAGCACCTGTCCCCCAATATCCTTTACGTGAATGGGCACTAATGTATAATCCTATCCCGAAATATAGAGACAGTTCTTGACCGCTGACCAGGCATAATGCTCGTCCCTGACTCTCTAAAATTGCTCTTTTTATTGTCTTTACATCCTCTCTATAGGGTATTATATCCGTGTTCTTTACCATATTCAACAACATATAAGTTCTGCAAATTTAAACATTTTACGAAATTTAAGCCGGCTATTGTTATCCTTTTGACAAAATAACTTATCTTTGTGTCGTTCAGCTAGCCCGGCATTCAAAAACAGTGTATCTGATTGTTGATCTTGATGCTGCTGATTTGATTGCAGGGATGGGTGGGCAGACATAATAAGACGTTACTTGACGTTTTTCTTCTGGGTACAAACTTGGCAATTTGGATTCTACAGAAAGAAACGGCAAAGGGAGCGTCCACTTGTGATGACAATTCGGTCATCCGCGTCATCATATCGACGTGGAGATGTACTGCATATCATCCTGACGTGGGCTAGCTGCCTTGCTTATCTCTGTAGAAGGCAGCCAAGGCCGGTACCCAGGGTGAGCAAGAGTATGACTCCCACGTCTTTTTTTGTGCCCGTTCGGGTCGGGCAGTCACCGGACATAAAATATTACAACATGTACGACGATTCAACCTTTCTTCGTGTTTTTGTCGGGACTGTATGGGATATTTATTTCCTGTTTTACAGAAACGACAACCGCCCCCTGCTCCCATCCGTAAAAGACGGATTAAAAGACGATCTGCTTTTCTTCTTTGAAAAACAAGACTACCCTTTCCCCGATCTCTCTCAAATGGTAAAAGCACTCTCCCAAATTATTAAGATTCCACCCCGATATTGGGATTGTGATGAGAAAGAAGAATTTGTGGAAAGGTTCAGTAAACAACTGACCTGTTCAACACTTATTGACATGGACAACATGGTTAAGATTAAATACACGGGAACAGCCGAGACTTTGAAAGATTGCATAATACGTATTTCAGCAGAGTATGCTTGTGATGGACATGTATGCTCTTCAGCTGTTATGGATATTATGAATACGATACCAGATTTCGATTCTTTGTCATTGCCAGAAGATGTTTTCAGCACAAGGTCGTTAGGAGACGATGAAGACACCATAATATTAAATTTCTGGAAAGTTGTTATGAATGCAGAATAATGTGACTATGAAAAAGAATTATTTTTATCCATATATAAGCATAGTTGCAACAATAGTTCTATCCATTTTTCTTTGTGGCTGCGTAAAAGAAGTTGAACAGCAACAGCCGCAAGGGGAACTGCACGAAGTCGTTTTTCACGCTGGCTGGGCACCGGAGACAAAGACTATCCTTCAGGAAGACGGCAGCATCTGGTGGTCTCCGGGAGATGAGATAAGTTTGTTTGCTGTAGAAGAACTCAATGAAGGACATTTCTCGATCTTGGGAGCCCCCTCTGGTTGGAAACTAGTAGCAACAAATGATAAAGCGTCTTCTGAAACAACATTTGAAGGTCTGATTGACAATGTCAATAATGTAACATATTATGCAATATATCCATATAATAGCAACAATGCATGTGGAGGAAAAACGATAGGTATAACAATACCTACAATTCAAACTGCGACACCTGGAACTTATGACCATAGTGCATTTGTGAGTTATGCAAAGACTACTGGAAACAACCTTTATTTCAATAATCTTTGTGGCGGAATAAAGTTTTCTGTCTCGCAAGAGGGTATTAAAGAAGTCGCGTTTAGATACACAAGTGGAGACATTGCGTCGGGGAACATTATAATGGATGTGCAGAAGGATAGCCCGGAATTCTACTCGTGGAGAACAAAGTCCGATGAGGTAATAGTGCACGCACCGAATAATTCGTGCTTTGAAGTTGGCAAGTATTATTATGCTGTAATGTACCCCTCTAAAAACGAGCATCCTATTTTAGTGACATATAAGAAAGAAAACACTCAAGCTTCCTTTTTGACTAAAGGAAATACAGTAATAAGGCGTTCCGTGTTTAAGAGATTATATGAAAAGGATAAAGGCTTGGTGTTTACGCCGATACGAGATGGCGCAATAATGACGACAACGTTGCCAGATGGGGTTGATAAGACGACTATTACCAAGGTTGTATTTCATCCTGCAAGTAGCTATGCAACTGACATAAATCTTGGAGATACTGAAAACCCTATATACTTTGAGCTGAAAGGCACCATCGTTAACTACTATACGCCAAAGGAGATTTTTATCTTGAAAAACATAACGAAGTCTATGTTCAGCGGATGGAGTTCATTGGAAACTGTTGACTTTAATGGAGTAAATACTTCTGAAGCAACAGACTTTGATTATTTCTTTGATGGCTGTCAGAACCTAAAAAAGGTGGATATGAGTGGTTTTGATACCAAGAATGCGATAAATATGTATAATATGTTTGCAAATTGTATTAGTCTTGAAACATTGGATTTATCTTCATTCAATACTTCTCGAGTAACAGACATGTCTCAAATGTTTGGTCGATGCTATAGCCTAAAAGAGTTGGATATTAGCTCGTTCGAGACTAAACAATGTCAAGATATGAGTTATATGTTCAATTATTGTGGTAGTCTCTTGAAATTGGATATGTCGAATTTTGATATGTCTTCTGTAGAATCAGTTTCCGGTATGTGTAATCATCTTGCTATCCACCGGAAGCATTGTGTGATAAAAGCATCTGATGAAACAAAGAGAAAAATGTGTGAAAGTGACACGGACATATCATCTGTTGCCAAACAAAACTTTATCAGATGGATTACTCCTTCTGAAGAATTCCCTGATATTGTAGATCCTTTTGGCGATTTATACAAGAGTTTGGACTATAGTAAAGATAAAACATATTCAATTCTTCAGAAATCGACAAAAGGTAAAGGTATAAACATCGTTATTATGGGAGATGCCTACTCGGATAGACTAATAAATGATGGCACGTACAATAACGACCTTTCTGGCGTAATTGATAATATATTCAAGGAAGAACCACTTAGGTCATTAAAAGAATATTTTAATGTTTATATATGCTTTGCGGTTTCCGAGAATGAATCGCCGCAGGCTGTTACCGCATTAGATCTTATTTTTGAAGGCGGCTCTCGCATTAGTGGAGGAGATGGCATATGTGATGATTACATGCGTGCGATATTCCCTGATTATGGATGGGAATGGACAACAGGCAAAACAAAACCATATATTATTATTGTGTCAAACACCCGTATGCATGCAGGAACAACATATTTCTTTGGGTCTGGCTCATCGCTTATATTGATGGCGTTAGGCGAAGATGAGACTGATTTACATTATGTCTCTTGTCATGAATTTGGGCATGCCATAGGGAAGTTGGCGGATGAATACGATCAAGAGGGGCTAACTTTCAGTGATATTGATCGATTTCAAGCAGATTCACAAAAAGGTTTCTGCCCCAATCTTGACATAACGGCAGACCCTAAAAGTGTAAAATGGCATCGTTTTCTTGAAGATTCACGATATGCCAATGAAGGCCTTGGTGTTTTTGAAGGTGGATATTCGAAGTATGCCTATGGTATTTGGCGCCCTACGGAGAACAGCATTATGGGTAGTGCCACCACAGGGTTCAATGCTCCGTCTCGTGAGGCTATCTATAGAAATGTGAATATGTTAACTGATGATTCTTTTGTGTATGATTATGAAACGTTTGTCGCATTTGATCAAAAATCAATGTCAAATGCCAATGTTACATCAAGTAATCTTTGCCATAAGAATAAGTCATATATGCAGAGATTACCATCTCCTGTTTTTATTGATAATGGCTCGGCGACTCGTAGCGCATCCACGACAATATCTAAATAAGTATTCATATTGATCTCAATTGTAAAATAATGATGACAATTATGGAAAAGAAGAATAATTATACGGCTCCGAATGTTGAGGTAATTAACATTGAGATTGAGGGCGGGTTTTGCCAGAGCTACAATTCAACTCACGAGGGAACAACAGAAGAAGACTGGGAAGAGCTTCTGCCATAAGACTTGATGTCTCGGTGCATTTTTACTCATAAAAGATGCACCGGCATGAGAAGATAGCATTGGAACAGGGGGGGGGTATTCACAGATTACTGGCTTGTATGTAGTCTGTTGGTGAATAAATGAGTTTTACATTTATTTATTTTGAGCTATCTTTGTTGTGCAGAAGTGACAACATCTATTTGCAACACCATCTGTATGGAACAGATGGATAACTTATTGAACCATAGGCATACTCAACCATAGAGTGGGAATAACGACATTGACACGATGAAGATAACATTTCTAGATGCGGCGACAGTCGGAGAGACATCTCTGTCGCCGATTGCTGCGTGCGGAGAGCTGACAGCATGGCCGACATCCAGTCCTGAAGAGGCCAAAGAGCGGGTAAAGGATTGCGAAGTACTGATAGTCAATAAAGTAAAAGTTACGGAAGACCTTCTGGGCGTCGCACCTGAAGTCAAGCTGGTATGCGAAGCGGGGACCGGAATCAACAACATTGACGTGAAAGCCTGCGAAAAACGCGGCATCATAGTCAGGAACGTGGCCGGTTACTCGACGGAGCCGGTCGTCCAGCAGACATTCATGCACATATTGTCGTTGCTTGGAAACGGCCCGTACTTCGATGACGCAGTCAAATCGGGAGGTTATTCGTCAAGCGGCATGTTCACCAATGTCATCAAGCCGTTCGTGGAAGTGTACGGAAAACAAATTGGAATCATCGGCATGGGAACCATCGGAAACCGCGTAGCTGAAGTGGCTGAAGCATTCGGCATGAAGGTCGTATATTACTCGACATCAGGGACCGGACACTGCACGAAATATCCGAGCATTCCACTTGAAGAGCTGATGCGCACGTCAGACGTGATTTCCATCCATGCGCCATACAATGACCGCACGGCCGGACTGATAGGCGAAAAAGAGCTCCGGATGATGAAGCCGACAGCCATCATCGTCAACATGGGACGCGGCGGAATCATCGAAGAAGCAGCATTGGCAAAAGTCATTGACGACGACGCCATCGGCGGTGCCGCACTGGATGTATTTGTCAATGAGCCGATTCCATTCGACAATCCGATTCTCCACACACGCCATCCCGAAAAGTTCCACTTCACCCCGCACATAGGATGGGCAAGTGTGGAAGCGAGGGACCGCCTGGTGGCAGCCATTGCCGACAACATCAAGAAAGGCTGGTAAGACGCCAAATTTGCAAAATTCTGCAAGTCATGACAACGACAAACGGAACAATCGACTAGGACTGTTCCGTTTGTCGTTGTGCGCGAGATGAGAGTCGAACTCACACGTCGCAATTGACACTAGCTCCTGAAACTAGCGCGTCTACCATTTCGCCACCCGCGCAACTTTTTAGGACTACAAAGATACGAATTGTTTTTGAAACGGCAATAGTTTTTGAGAGATTATATTACGACTTCGAACTGCACGGTATGTTCCCAAGCACCTATTCTGAAAGTAACGTCAGTCCGGGCATAGTCGATATCCAGCGTAATATCCTTCAAATCCATTGACTCCCAATCATATCCGCTCGCCTCGATATAGTTGCCGATGGCGAAAGTGCGACGATTGTCATCATCGGATATGATATCCAGAAGCAAGGAATTGTCGATCTGGCGGGGCAGCACCACATGCGCCTCCATTGCACCGGAATCCCCGGAATCTTCCGTATAATCGGCCGGAGCTATGAAATTCCCTTCCGAAGGAGTGCCGTCCATCAGGTATCCGTCCACATTGCCGCGCACCTCCAGACGATACGGAAAGTCTCCACCTGACACATCCCTAATGAAAATCGTAAGCTCACAATAGGATTTGTGAAGCATCAGCGGCACCGTGACATGTTCAGCCTTGGTGGACAACACCCTGCAATCCATCCAGACACGCGGGCATTCCCGACCTGTCTCTATCTCCAGCCATTTGTCCGGAGGAAGCCGCAGCACGGTACTGACATCGGCAGGCCAGACGGCGCCAAGACACATTTTCCCGCGAGGCACCATTGAAACCCACCTCTCCCCCATCTTGTCTTCCAGCAAGAACCCGTCAGCGGCAGCAGACGCCCCGACAAGAGACAGAGATATACTGTCGCCCGCATGTCTGTCTCCAGATGCATCCAATTCCAATACACATGGACATAAGTCCCTGTTTTCCTTGACGGAACAGCCCTGGCAGGTGATTATGAGCTGGAGGAACGCCAGGAAAACAAGGACATGAGGAAATCTCTTATCAGAACACATAGCTCAATGCAACCATTATATCTGAAGGCAATATGAAGAACTTGGCCCCGGACGAAGAAGTCACACCGCATACAGGACATTCATAGACGGAATATTTGTCCATTCCTCCCCACAATCCAATTCCGAAATCAAGGTTGAGATGCCGTCCGAGCATATAGGAATAGCCTCCGGCCACTCCTGCGCCATACCTGTCGCCTTCCCTCGTCTTGCGCGAGAATATACCGCCGGTATTGTACTCCTGGTATTGCATCTTGCCTCCCAGCCACCAACCGGAATAGACATTCCAGGGCCACCAGCGGACTCCGGCCAAATATGTCTGCTGCCTGTTACGGGCATCCTCTTTTCCTTCTCCGAGATCAAAAGTAAAGGGATTGTATTTCACACCGGCATTTATGCTCCAATGCCTTGAAACCGGGTAGGAAGCATCCAGATTCATCGTCACGAAATTGGCATAGCCGAGCAGATCGGTGGACAATGACGCTTTCTGCGCATTAATGTCCGGCAAACCGCACAGGAACCCCATGGCGGCTGCCACAAAAAACAATATCCGTCTCATCATATCAGTCCGCATAACGTTCAAACACTTGTCTGATTATTGCGGACTTGCCGGGATAAAGCGTCAGCAATTTCTTCTTCAGGTCAGCCCTCGAATGGATATCCGGCTGCAAGGCCGCGAACAACTGCGACTTGGTGATTCCGCGCTCTTCCAGATACCTGAATATCTGCGGATGGAACCAATGGGACATTCCGGAATTGGGCATGGAGCCGCCATAGCGGTCGTGATACATTGAATTCTGCATGAAATACCCCCACATTTCACCGACCTCGCAATACCCTGCCAATGGTTCCGTGCCATCACCGTAAGTCTTTCCTCCGGTAGCAACGTAAGACTTCATGATAAACTCTATATACTTGTCCCAGTAAGACTTGCCCACCTGCGCAAAATGACTCGCATGCGCCAGTTCATGACATGTTTCCGAATATATCGAGGCATATTCCGTCGTACCGGACAGACCGAGCGTAATATCAGGCAGGAAAATCTTTATGAGTGAAGCGTATTCTCCGAGGAATCCACGTATCAGCGCATTGTCGATGAACGCCCCCTGCCTCATCATGACAGCACTGCTGGACTTCATCTTCTGGAACAGCCAGATTCTCAAGTTCTTGGCAGGCCTGGTGACATTCATGTCATCGACATCACAACGGCAGATATAATCATAGGCCGCATTGTTCACCACACTCCTGCACCATAGTTTCCGGTCAGATTTTTTCGTTATCGTGACATCCATCCCAGCCGGGTCTCCCTTGCCCAACGCGGAAGATGAAGCGGTGACCAGCACCTTGTTCAGGCCGATTGCAAAGCCCTTCCTGTTCTTGAAACGCAAGCGGTAACGAGGACGTGAAGAATACTTCTTCGGAATGCTGTAATACCCGTCCCTATCCGTATATGTCGTCGAGAACTTCACGAAGACATTGCACACGACCTTAACCTCGGACACGCCGAAAGGCTGGCCGCCGTTGGCATCATCGTCCACGATGGTGATTCTTCCTGCAGGTTTGGTCGCGCCTGCCTTGGTGACCGGAGCCAGCAATTCCTCATTGCCGGTCAAGCGGAACGACTCCCGTTCCACTGCGTCCCAGTCAATGCCATCCACGGACTTGGTATTGATATCCGGTATGAAGCAATCGTCCAGCACTTCATGATAAATGTCGTGAGGAAGTACGGTACCATGAGGCAGAACCGCATACTGCCATGTAATATCTTCCTCCGAAACTTCCGGGTCATGATAATAATCCCCGTCCCGGACAATCTGATAATCGAGCGGATGATCCATCAGATCGTACCCGAGCGAAATCAGCTTCTGATATTCCTCGTCAGTTTTCGGCAGGAACCGCACGTAAATATCCGTGGGTTTCACATCCACCCTCCCGGCCTTGGTAGGATAAAGGCTGGCCAATGCCTTGGTGACATTGTTCACAGAATAAGGGTCATCGAGCTTTTTGCCGAGCTCAATCATTTCATGTGCTACGGTCTCGACACCGGATTCATCTTCATTGAAATTGTTCAGTCCTTTTTCGGAACACGCCGACAGCCCCAAAAGAACAAGGAATGCCAGCAAACAGTTTAATTTTTTCATGGCTCTTTTCATTTCTGGTTTGACAGGACAAAATTATGTAAAGCAAACCGTGTTCAGAAAATGAAAACGCTTTATTTATTTTTCGGCCTCCTACGGCATTGCAAGGCCGGTTGAGTATCGCGACATGCAAGAAAAATCTTCAAAGAAAATGACCCCTTGTAACATTATTTTAACATTTCCGTAACATACTCCCGGCGCGCACAAAAAAAACGCCCGGCAGAAAATCTGTCAGGCGCCATATCATTCAATCCCGAAACTGTCCTGGGAAGACTAGAAGAAAGTAACTGTCTTCTGCTCAATAGCGGAAATCAAGCTGTTCGCAAGACGGCTCACTCCGAAACGGAACAAATCCTTGTTCAACCACTCTTTTCCGAGAATCGCGGAAACAATGGAGTAATAGCAGACTGCATCCATCACTGTGGAAACGCCGCCGGCAGCCTTGAAACCGACCTTGCGGCCTGTCTTCTCATAGAACTTGCGGATGCACTCACACATCACGTAAGCGGCCATCGGGGTAGCATTGACCTCGACCTTGCCGGTAGACGTCTTGATGAAATCGGCACCGGCCTCCATTGCGAGGAATGACGCATCAGCGATTTTCTCAGGTGTAGAAAGCACGCCGCTCTCGATGATCACCTTGAGCACGACCTTACGGCCGACACGTTCACCTGCGGCATCTACAGCCTTTCTGCATGCACGGATTTCCTCCGCAGCGGTCTCATAATCTCCCACCATGAAAGCATTGAGAGCCAATACGATATCAATCTCATCCGCACCGGCCTCCACAGCCATTTCACATTCTTTGGTCTTCACTTCGATAAAGCTCTGCGATGTCGGGAAGCAGCCTGCAACGGCTGTAACATATACGGCCTCTTCCTTACGGCACTCCTTGACCACGTGAGCGAGATTAGGATAAACGCAAACAGAAGCAGGAAGCGGATAACCAGGATAGATATCCCTATAGGTGTTGACCTTTTCCATCAACTTGGTAATGGAATCCACGCTGTCCGCGTTATGCAGAGAGGTAAGGTCCATGAGTGAGAAGCATTCCTTTATAACAGAATCAGATACGAGATTCTCGAGATTTGACGCGATCAACTCAAGACTTCTGTCGATAGCTTCTTTGTCTGGGGTATACCCGTAGTTCAAATATAATTCTTTCATATCAATATAGTGTTTCAATTATAATCAGCCTTTAATCTGGACTGTAAAGCCTTCATCCACAAGAGGTTTCACGGCTTCGCGCATTTCATCCACGGTGAACTTCACAAGCCCCTGCGCCGGCGCTTCCCTGTCCAGGGTATAAACCATCACCTCACGCGGCTTCGTCTCGCGGACAATGTCCATCCACGCTTTCAAATTCTCCGGTTCTGCCGTATTGAAGCCCGGGAATCTGAGGAACATGGTCTGCATGATGAAGTTGCCTCCGAACAGTTTCATGTCCTGCACGATATCATGCACCGAATAATCGCAAGCCGGCTGGTTGATGAGTTCCACCATCCTGTCTGACGCAGCGTCGAGTTTCAGGATAGGATTATCCACCTTCATCAATGCCTCCCTGACCTCCTTGCGGCAGATACGGGTCGCATTCGTCAGCACCGAAATCACCGAATCAGGAAAATACTTGTCCCTGAGTGCCAGCGTAATATCTATCATCTCCGGAAAATGCGGGTTCAATGTCGGTTCCCCGTCACCGGAAAATGTTATCGAGTCAATGCTTGTGCCTGAGGACTTGCATTCGGAAAGTTTAGCTTCCAGCTCCCTCCTGAGTTCTTCAGGGAGAGGCAGTCTGGAATCACCACGTCCATCCTTGTTCCATCCACATTCGCAATATACGCAATCGAAATTGCAAATCTTGCCGTTTTCCGGCAGAAGATTGATTCCCAATGACGAGCCGAGTCTCCTGCTGAAAATAGGTCCGAATACGAGTTTTTCCCGAAGCATGATCGATATCTAAATTATTCTTCTGGAGGCACTTGCAACAGTAAGCCTGCCGTCCTCCGAAAGATGGTCAATATAAACAAGGCCAGGACGCATGCCCTCCTTGATCTGTCCCAGTTCATTCTCCTTGCCCAGGAACTCCGCGCCATTCTTGGATGCCCAGACTACAAGCTCGCCAAACGGGATGTCAGGGAAATTCTCCTGGAGGCAGAACATTTCCTTCACCATATCCAGGTCATCATTGCTGGACAGCGAGTCAGTTCCGACGGTCAGCTTGATTCCGGATGAACGCATCAGCTCTACCGGCGGCAAAGCGTTGTGTATAAATATATTGGAGCAAGGACACAATGCGATGAACGGATGGCGCATCACCTTCTTCACCGCCTCGATTCCTTCCTCGTTCATGCAGCATTCGTGGACAAGCAGAATGTGCTCGTCAAATGGTGCAGGATGAGCCTTTTCAAGTCTGTCAATGAAATACAGCAACGAAGATTTCCCGGTGACAGGCGGCATGCTCATGCCGGCCTTCTTACGGTTCTCATACATTGCACCGGAGCCGGAAATCATCATATCTTCCTCTTCCTGAGTCTCTTCACTATGGAACGACAGGTAACCTGATTTCAATCCCTCTCTGGAAACCGCCGTAAGAAGTTCCGGGCTCATGGTATAACAAGCGTGAGGTCCCGGAGCGGCATCCAGGCCGAAGCTGTCAGCCACTTTCTTGAGTTCCAGCACACCGCTCATGACATTGTCACAATCCTGCGGCTCCGTACCGAACACCTCCAGAAAAGTCCTCGTATACATCGGCGACTTGGACTTGCATTCGAAGGAATCACCGCAATTGCTGATATCTCCCATCGCAGATACTCCCCTGTCCCACAATGTCTTCATCCAGAATTCAATATCCGCTTTCTTCTTCTCCATCGAAGAAGTGTCGCGCATTTCATTGATCTGGTCGATGAATCCCGCCATGCCGGTTCCTTTCCTGAACTTCTTGTGCAGGTAGGACAATTCCATGTGACAATGCGTGTTCACAAGTCCCGGTACGACAGCGCCGTCGTAGTACTCCGGTTCAGCGTCCTTGTCGGTAAAGACTCCGGTACGCAGGACATTGCCGTTCTCATCGACCTCCACAAAGCCGTTTTCCACAGGCTGTGAAGATTCATTGGTATAAAGATATTTTGCCGATATTCTTCTCATTTGCAATTATTTCCTTGTAAGTTCCTTGCTCATCATCACGGAAGTTTCATCCAGTTTTACGGTTTTGAGCGGCACGGGAAGCTTCTTTTGCAACCCCGCGTCCTTCACTTGAACCGGCCTGGCCATCTCCTTCGCCTTGACCGTATCCGTCGCTTTCGCAAGGGCATCCGCCACCGCGACCGTATCCGCCTTCGCCCTCAGCCTATACACCGGTCCGTCATACAATGTATCCGGTACGAATCTACGCCAAGAATATATATCCAGCGAGTCAATGCTTACTGCCACGGTATCAATGCGTACCGTATCGCATGCGATATCCATGTAAATCGGCGCACGCAAGAAAGTCTTCGCTGCAATGGCATTCCGCAAGCTGTCTGCCTTCTGCCTGGCCCTCTCGGCGTCCTTCAACTCCTTGATATGACTGTCAAGAATTCCTCTGGTGTCCTTGAATATCTTCCCGAACGCCTCCGGATCTTTCATATAACGGGCGACGCTTTTCGCATAGTCTTTCCCCGAATATCCGTATTTGTTCAGAATCGGCTCGTAGACCAATGTGGTGTCAGCCGTCGATGCCAACTGAGGATTGTTCCTGATCCGCTGGTCCAGGACGAGCATTTCCGCGTAAATCTTCGAAAGCTTGTGCGCCGGAATCACCCTGCCATTCCTTCCGCAGGAAATGACAAGGAGAGCCGCTGCCGCAAGCACGCATATTCTACGCAAACAGGTCATGCAATTTATCTCAATGTTGCTCCGAAGGAGTTCTGATATGTAGCCAGAAGTCTGGACATTGCCTTCTCCACTTCATTGTCCGTCAATGTCTTCTCAGGATCCTGAAGCACGAAATTGAGAGCATATTGTTTCTTCCCTTCCGGTATCTTGTCACCTCTGTAGACATCGAACAATGTCACCTGTTTCAGAATCTTCTTCACAGCCTTGAAAGCGGCATTGGAAAGGTCCGCATAAGACACGGACTCATCCACCAGCAATGCAAGGTCTCTCCTGACTTCAGGGAACTTAGGCATTTCCTGGAACTTGACCTTAACTCTGCTTATAAGTTTCAGGAGTACAGGCCATACGATTTCCGCTGCAAATACAGGCTGACGCACGTCGAATTTCTTCGCAAGGGCAGGAGAAACCGTTCCCAATGTAGCAAATACCTCATGCGTGCCAGGAAGTCTGTAGACGATTCCCTCACTGTAGATATCAGATGGCGCCGCTTCCGTTTCCATCGCATGAAGATCGATGGCGTAACGGCTGCAAAGCTGCTCGAAATATCCCTTCAGCTGGTAATAGCTGCCTTTCTGCTCACCCAGACGCCATGACTTGGCACCAGGTCCGGAGATGAACATGGCGAAGCATTGATGCTCCTCATAAGAAGCCAGCGTCTTGCCGTCAGTTTCCGGAAGGCGCTGATATACAGAGCCGTACTCGAATGTGCGGATAGAATTGATCTGCCTGTTGGCATTGTATGCGACAACTTCGAGACCGTTCAGGATGAGGGTCTGCCTCATGACATTCAGGTCGGAGCTCAACGGGTTCACGATCTTCACGCATCTTTCTTCCGGGAATGTCTGCAAGCCGGCATAGTATGCGCTCTTGGTCAATGAGTTGTTCATTGTCTCGACGAATCCGTCAGCAACGAGGAAGTTGGAAATATAGTTCCTGGTAGCCTCCGGGTCCGGAGAAGGAGTCGTGCCGACAGACATCTTCATGTGCTGCGGAAGCTCGATATTGTTATAGCTGTAGATTCGAAGGATCTCCTCCACGACGTCGCACTCGCGATAAACGTCGATCATGTACGACGGAGCGGCGACCTTCGCTCCACCCTCACGTTTTTCAATGAACTCGTAAGTGAGATATGTCAGGATATTTTCAATGACATCGTGTCCGATCTTCTTGCCGATGAATGCCTCGATCCTGTCATAATCCAGGTCAATGACTTTCTTTTCAATCGGAGAAGGATAGGATATCTGAGTCTTGCCCTCGATATGTCCGCCT